>Ga0209541_10005413_pt1 | contig 22274 bp, 24 predicted proteins | sample RifCSPlowO2_01_FD_184027 | JGI IMG/M metagenome (GOLD analysis project Ga0209541, IMG submission 184027) | Groundwater microbial communities from Rifle, Colorado - Rifle CSP2_plank lowO2_0.1 (SPAdes) (version 2) | ecosystem: Environmental > Aquatic > Deep subsurface > Groundwater | place...
GTCTCAGGAGTAGTTGAGTAGGAATCGTTGTAAAATTTAGTACCTCTAATTTCTTTAACTAATTGAAGCCGATGCTTCAAACCTTTAAAAGATTTTAGTACAGTTTTGATAGTTTCGTTTTTGGATCCGAGAATTTTTGCGACAGATACTGCTGCACAAATGTTTTGTAAATTATGATTTCCTTGAAGTAAAATCTCGGCAGTTGTTATCAGCGGCTCATTTGCCTGAATATTTGAAAATATTTCCCCGTTGCTTATGTATACACCGTTTGTTTTGTGCTCTGTTGAAAAATATATTACTTTTGCTTTTGTAAGACTGGATAATTTTTTTGATTTGGTGAAATCTTGATTAATTACGGCAAAATCCTGATTAGACTGGTATGCAACGATTGATTCCTTAGCCTTTGCATATTCATTTTGGCTTATATGCCAATCTAAATGTTCTGATGTGATCATTAACACAACTGCTATATGTGGACTATATTTAAGATCAATAAGCTGAAAGCTGGAGAGCTCTAAAATTGCAATCGAATCTTTATTTAATTTAGGCAGTATTTCTAAAGCAGGGGTACCAATATTCCCCGCTAAGTAAATATTGTCGTTTTGTGCTTTTAATATCTTGTATATCAATGTTGAAGTTGTGCCCTTGCCCTTAGTACCGGTGACTCCAATAATAATGCAGGGTGCGCTTACGAAGAATATATTTGTAGGAGATGTCAGTTTTGCACCCATTTTTAAAAAGTATTTAATATGTCGATGGTTGAGTTTTACGCCAGGTGAGCGAATTAACAAGTCTAGCTTTGCATTATTTGGTTTTTGGCCACTAAAATAGAATTGGGCGTCTTTTATTTTTAATCCGCGAAAAAAAGATTTGTTGATATCCGATTGTTGTTTGTCTTCAAAAATGTGTATTTTATTTTTAACACCTAAATAATTTGCAGCTGCCACACCTTCTTTGCCAAAACCAAAAATAGCTACATTTTTTGAAGAGATCATTTAAATTGAAGCTTTTTGGGCCAGTACTTTATATTTTAGGAGAGTCGAAGCAACATTTGAAAATTTTTTACGATTAAGAGTAGTAAAAAATAGGTCTTTTGTTTTCTTAGCCGCTATCATATTGTTTTGTTTAAGTAAAAATTTTACTCTGCTTGCTATAGCTTTTCCGGAGTCAATTATTTTAGTGCCTTTTATTGCTCTTTTTTGGATATCATTTTTTAAAAAAGGGAAATGCGTACACCCTAAGATAATTACATCCGATTCAAAACTATTAGCTCTTTTTACATATTCATCAAGCAGTGAATTGATTTTTTTATAATTTAGATTCTCTACCGAATCTTCAAGACCATCACAGCCAAGACTTAAAACATTTTTGGCACTGCTAAATTTAGCTATTAGGTTTTTTAAATAGGTGCTTTTGGCCGTTGCCGAAGTAGACATAATAGTTATTTTTCCTTTTTTACTTAATTTCACAGCAGGTTTAACAGCAGGTACAACTCCTACAATTGGTAAATTGAAATTATTGCGCAAGAAATCAACTGAGTAACAACTGGCAGTATTACAAGCAACTACTAGCATTTTAATATCAAATTTTAGTAAGAATTTAGTTATTCTCAGTGTTAAATTATTTAAAACCTTTTTTGATTTTGTGCCGTATGGGACGTTTTTTTGATCCGCGAGGTATATAAATGATTCACGAGGTAATACTTTTTTAATTTCACATAGAACCGAAAGCCCGCCAACACCTGAATCAAAAAGACCTATGGGACGATTGTCTGCCATTTTAAAAAAACGCTAGCCAAAGACCGAAAATTGCAAAAATGATTTGTGCGAGCCAAAACCTAAAAACAATTTTCGGCTCTTGCCAACCCTTATATTGCAACCAAAGATGCAGCGGAGCCACTTCAAATACTCTCTTTTTTCTAATACTCTTTGAAAGAATTTGTACCAGAGACGATCCTGCTTCTAGGATAAACATTCCCCCAATTATTACGAGTCCAATAGGTTTTCCAAGAAGCAAACCGGCCACTGCAAGGGTCGCCCCAAAGGACATCGCACCGACATCTCCGAGCATAATTCGCGCCGGCCAAATATTAAAATAAAGAAATGCTATTAATGAGCCTATTAGTAAACCTAAGAAAATCGAAAGTGTGGTATCTAGGATTGAAGACGACATTACAAGAAGGGCAGTAAGACAAATTAAAATGAGGCCTGAAGCGAGTCCATCTAGCCCATCAGAAATATTTACCGCATTTGCAAATGCAACAATAGTAAAAGCCGCGAAAGGAATGTAAAAAATCCCGAGATTAAAAACGTCAAAGAAAGTTATATTGATAATATTTATACCTAAGGCAAAGTAGAGCATAAAGGCTACTACAAAAGCCAGTGCCCATTGAGCTATAAATTTTACGCGAAATCTTAAACCCCAAAACTTTACTCCCCTAAAACCGAATGTTTTTCTTAAATCATCATATAAACCTAACAGCCCAAATGACAGAAATGTAAAAAGAATTACATTGATTTCCTGCTTGTATGGATAGATAGAAGTTCTCTCAACTCCAAGTAGAGGGGATAGATAGTTTGTTAAAAGGTAGAGCAGGGTAACAACAAAAATAATGAGCGCTCCCCCACCTACTGGTATCCCCGATTTGTGTTCATGGAATTTATCAAAAATATGGGTCCGCACCTCAAACATATCCCGAGTCTTTTGTTTTTGCCTCGTGAACTTAATTTTGTAAAGTAAATTTATGAATGGAACTAAGAGAATACTTACTGTGAAAAAGGATAGTAATACAAGACCTAAGGTTTGTGCCATACCTGAAAATATATTATTTCAAATTCCCACACTGATAACAAGAAATTTGCGTAGACTTTCCCTGAAGAGCAAAAACAATTCTTTCAAGATGAGCGTGGCGTGAACCCTTAATTAAAATGAGTGAATTTTCGCTTGTCAACTTTTGAGCTTGCACGAGAGCTTGCTGTGTCGTGAAATAATTTAAAACTTGTCCTTTAAATTTATTTTTTCGTGCACTTTTGCCTATGAGCTTTGCAACCTTTCCGATTGTAATTAGATGGTCGATATTGGTTTTTGATATAAATTCACCTAAATCTATATGGGCTGTAGTTGATAAACTACCTAAATCCTTCATTTCACCTAAAATAGCAAGTTTTTTATGAGTGGCACCCAAGTCGACTAAAGTTTCTATAGATTCTTTGGCTGCTTTAGGTGAAGAGTTATAGGTGTCGTCAAGAATATAAGCTTTTTGTGTTTTAACAACATTTAATCTGTGAAGCGGGACTTCGACTTGTGAAAGACCTGAGGCTATTTGCTTTAGGCTAAGGCCAGCAACTATACCCATCGAAGCTGCTGCTTGTGCAGAAAGCAGTTGGTGCTTGCCAATGATTTTCCAGGAAACAGCAGCTTTATCCTTATGAAAATGCATTCTGAAAGTGGATCCTCTTAAATCCTGTGAGTAGTCGGATATTTTTATTCCCATTTTAGAAGTCTTTCCAAACCAGAAAACATTTGCTTTCGTTTGCAACTTCATTTCGGCTACGACCTTATCATTTTTATTTAGGATTGCTGTGCCTGTTGGCGGTAAAGCCTTTATTAGTTTTACCTTTTCTGCGTATACTCCTTTTTCCGATTTAAAATATTTCGTGTGAGTAAGTGCAATATTAGTTACAATAGCAAATTGTGGCCTTGCTAACCAGAGATAATAATCCATATCCTGTGGATGCTCTACGCCGTATTCAAGAACAATAAATTTATGCCAAGGCCTCGCCGCAAAAATAGTTTTGGGAATTCTATAAGTTGGATCGAGATTTTCGTCACCGCAGACTATTTTGAATTTTTTAGAGAGAACACTACAAATAGCATTCTGCGTTAAAGTTTTACCGACACTTCCAGTGATGCCTATTATTTGCGTGTTAGGAAGTAGTTTAAGATAGTCCCTAGCAAAATACGCATGGAGTGCGTGAAAGAGCTTTTTCCAAGGTTCAAGATCGCGATATACGTGCCAATTCATTTAATTAATTTTATCAGACTATGGGGCAGAATAGGAAATTATTTTATCGAGAAGTTTAGAGTAACTTATACCTGCTTCCCGCGCAGCTTTAGGAAGAAGAGAAACAGCGGTCAAACCAGGTATAGTATTGACCTCAAGAATATATATATTACCATCTTTAATTATCATGTCGACTCTACCAAAGCCTTTGCACCCTAAGGCTTGATAAGCTTTTTTTGCTACATCTTGAGCCTTTTTGGATAATTTCTTGTTGATTCTTGCTGGACAAATTTCATCACACTTCAACTCATTATATTTAGCCTCATAATCAAAAAAGTCATTCTTTGAAACAATTTCAATAAGAGGAAGCACTACTAGCTTATCATTTCCAAGTATACCTGAAGTAATTTCTGTTCCTTCTATAAATTCTTCCACTAAGGCCATACTTGAATATTTGAATGCTTTTCTTAGTGCAGATTTAAGGTTTTTTTTGTTAACTACTTTAGTTATACCAACCGATGAACCCTGATCTGGTGGTTTTACAATAATGGGAAGCTTAAATTTCTGCCAGATTATATTGAGTGTGTCGTTTTTTTTATAAATTAAATATTTAGGAACCTTCAATCCAGTTTTTTCTAAAATTTGACGCGATAATACTTTGTCCATAGCAATCGCAGAAGAAAGAACTTTAGATCCAGTGTAGGGAATACCGGCTAATTCTAAAAATCCTTGTACCCGACCATCTTCGCCATTGGGGCCATGAAGAGCAATAAAAACAATGTCTATTTTATTGTCTGTAAGAATAGACGCATTAATTGTCTTGTTGATACTTTTGACTTTCTTGTCGGTAGAGGAATGGTACGATAATGTCGCACTCTTTCCTATTTGCCAATTTTTTCCGTCTCGGTTAATGTTAACTGGAAAAATATTGTATTTATTCGGGTTTAAATTTTTGATAACTTCCCTGCCGGACATTAATGAAATCTCATACTCTGAAGAATTACCGCCCATTAAGACAGCTACATTAATTTTCTTGCTCATTTATGAAGTTTTTTTAATACGCGCGCCGAGGGCAGATAGTCGTTCGACTATATTCTCATAACCTCTTTCTATTAATTCCGCTCGCTCAATTGTGCTTTTACCCTTTGCAACAAGGGCTGCGATAACCAAAGCAATACCCGCTCGAATATCCGGAGTGTCAAGTCTTTGTCCTCTAAGTTTTGTCGGTCCATACACAAAAACGCGATGAGGGTCGGCGATCTCAACCTTAGCATTCATAGAAAGAAGTTTGTCCACGAAGAACATGCGCGATTCGTACATCCAGTCATGAAGTATGGTCATACCTTCTGCTTGGGTTGCAAGAACAATCATAGGTGCCATTAAATCTGTCGGGAATCCCGGCCATACATCTGTAACAACTTTTTCTACTGATTTAAGCTTTGAACCATTAACAATAAGTTTGTTTCTCTCTAATTTATACCTGACACCGAAGTTATTCAGACTCAAGAGAATCATGTCTAAATCTTCTTTAATTATTGGTGATATTTCGATTTTTTTAGAAGCTATTGCTGCAAGGATTGCAAAAGTGCCGACCTCAATATGGTCGGGCCTGACAACATGATTTGCGCCGAACAGCTTTGATACTCCTCTGATTGCAACAGTGCTTGTTCCTATACCTTCAATGTCAGCACCCATCTTGACTAAGAACAAGCATAAATCAATTACATGCGGCTCTATAGCGGCCCTTTTGATTATAGTTTCTCCTTCTGCTAAACTGGCAGCCATTAGAGCGTTTTCTGTAGCTGTAACAGAAGCTTCTTGAAGGAAAATTTCTGCTCCTTTTAATCCAGAAACACTGGCAAGAATATGATCATTTTCAATTTCTATTTTGGCACCCAACTTTTTGAGAACTTGCAAGTGAGCATCAAGTGAGCGTCTGCCAATAATGTCTCCTCCGGGATAACCCATGCTTATCTTCCCAACTCTAGACAAGATAGGTGCCAGAAGTACAACCGATGCTCTAAGCTTTGCTGTTAAACTCCTTGGAAACTCAACTTCTTTAATTTTTTTAGGATTAATTGTGATCTTAGTATTTGCTCTAGTTACTTTTGCACCACAAAGTTTCAAAAGATCTGCCATTACATCTACGTCTGAAATTTGAGGTGCATTCTCAATTGTGGATGTTTCGGTTGAAAGCAATGACGCTGCCATAATAGGCAAAACAGAATTTTTATTACCAGCTACTTTTATTTTTCCAGAAAGCTTTTTTCCGCCTGATATTTCGAGTTTAGACATTTTTAAAATCTCCTATCAAAAATATTTCCGTATGAAGATCGATACCGTAAGTATTTTTCGTTTTTTCTTTGACGAGATTGATTAATTTTATCACGTCGTTTGCGCTAGCATTTCCCCTATTAACTATGAAATTTGCGTGATGATTGGAAATCTCCGCTCCTCCAATTTTTGTGCCTTTGAGACCCAAGCTATCAATTATGAAACCAGCCGATGTTGTAAGATTTGGTGTTGCTAGTCTGTTTGCATCGCCTGCATCAATATTTCTAAATACACATCCTGAGCAAGCAGTTCCAATGGGTTGTTCTTCGTTGCGTCTTTTAACATTAGCAAGTGCCTTCTGCCAAAGATTTACAGGATCCGGGGATTTACCTAGTTTAAAAATGGCATCTAAAACAATTTCGCCAGTCTCTTGAATTTTTGAGTGGTCATAGGAGAAGTTGAAATACTTTTGGTCAACTTCTGTTATTTCTGCTGTTTTTGGATTAAATAGTGTGGCTGACGCTAAACGACGACCTAAAAACTCGCCTTGTTCTACTTCGAAATGGGCATTTATCTTAATACCTCCACCAACTGTTCCTGGAACAGAGAGTAAAAACTCAAGCCCCGCTAAACCTTGATCCAGGGTGAAACGAGCGAGTTGATTCATTAATGTTCCGGATGCTGCATAAACAAATGCAGTCTTTATCCCTCTGCCATGCTTACTGTAAGTTCCTTTCAAGCCAACCAACTTAACTCCTGTTGCTCTATTCTTAATCACAAGGCCATCAAAACCACTATCAGAAACTAAAACATTTGCACCGCCACCAATAACAACAACGGGGATTTTTACTTTTTTAGCTGCTTTTAAAGCAAGCTTTAAATCTTCTATACTTTTAGCTTCAAAAAAAACTTTGGCAGGGCCGCCAATTTCGAAGTATGTGTGTTTAGAAAGCGACTCGTTTTCAAAAACCCTCAGTGGCCCCAAAATACTTTTAATTTCTTCAGTTTTGCTCATTTAGGTTATTCCAAAAACCTTTTTAAGGGTCAGTTCTTATTATAGGTTCCTTGATTTCATGATGTCGTACAGTTTGTAAATATCCCCTGCGCCCATGGAGAGAATAATATCGAAATTTTTATTGTTTTCCTGAAGGTAATTAGCAGATTCTTTAATTGATCCTGAATATGTCGCTTTTTTGCCAACTGACCTAGCAAGTTTTTTGGAAAGTTGTTTAATATCGCCTTTTTCTCTGGCCGCAAATACATTAGTTACTAAAATTGATTCAACATTTGTTTTTTTGAGAGCTGAAATGAAATCAGCATAAAAGGTATTGATTCTGGAAAAAGTATGTGGTTCTAAAACTAAAACTACTTTTTTGTCTTTAAATTTATCCTTTAGGGCATTTGCTGTTGTTAACACTGTAAAAGGCTGAACGGCATAATCGTCGTATACTACCGCACCATTTACTTCTCCTTTTAACTCCAGTCTTCTGGCAACTCCTTTGAAATTTTGGACGGATTTTTTGGCTCTGTTTATGTCCAGTTTTAAAAGTTTAGCAACTGTTAAAGCAGCATTGGCATTTATTATTCTAAAATCCCCTATTATTGACAATTTTTCTTGATTAAAATCCTCTATTTTTACGACTTTTATATCTTTTCTTGCTGATTTTGCTAAATCGTATAAGTTTTCATCACGACCAATGATTAGATAGCCGTCTTTTTTAATATTGTTAATAAATTTCTGATACGATTTTTGGAGCATTTCTCGGTTTTTGAAATAATCAGGGTGATCCCATGCAATATTTAAGATAACTGCTATATCCGGATTGTAATTTAAGAAATTGTCAGCGTATTCATCTGCTTCATTAATATAATATATTGACTTTCCTACTTTGTAATTTGTTCCCCAATCTTTAACAACAGCACCTACTTCACAAGTTGGATCTAGCCCTTCACTGATCATAATTTGAGATATCATTGCCGTTGTTGTGGATTTGCCATAACCGCCCGCAACAGAAATCACAAATTTATTTTTTTGCAAAAACTTACCTTGAAACTCCTGCCAAGTTAAAGTTGGAATATCATGTTTTTTCGCTTCTTTTAGCTCTTCACTGTTAGGGTTATTTTTAACAACGGCAGGAGAAACAATTAACATAGCAATATTATGAACATGCGCTGCACCGTGACCATTCGCTATTTTCAGTTTTGAACTTTTTACATAAGAGGAATTTGGGGTTAAATCACATCCTGAAACGTCAAATCCAGACTCTTTAGCAATATGAGCAACGGCCGAAGCTCCTGCTCCCGCCATACCCATGATATGAATTTTTTTAGCAAACTTCTCGTTTGCTACTTGAAGATCGGCTTTTGTATTTATCCCATACCATTCATGTTCATCCTTGACTAAATAAGCATTTACTCTTTGGCCGCCCCTAGTTGCAATACTAACAAGATTTACCACGTATTTTTCACCGGTAGCAGGGGACGCATCAATCTTTGAGATATTTTCTCTCAACCATTCTGTTTTAAAAACATAAAATCCAGCATTAATCTCTTTTATTTTCTTTTGGGCTTGTGTTGCCTCTTTTTCTTCAATGATTGCTAAGACTTGACCATTTTTTTTCAGAACTCTGCCAAGCCCTGCCGGATTTGCAACCTTTACCGTTAAGAAAGTTTGAATACTATTTGTTTCTATGTGTTGTTTTATTACTCGTTTAATGGTTTCCGGTTTATAAAAGGCGCTATCATCTCCATTAACTACAAGTAACGTACCTGTGTCTTTTTTTATCTTTGTTAAACCTGTTTCAGTTGCATCACCTGTGCCTTTTGGGTTTTTTTGAATAGTTGAGCGGATATTATTTGGCAATACCTTGTTAAGTTCATTAATATTAGCGGGATTAGCAACAACAATAATATCGTCGACATTTGCAGCTTTAAGATTGTGAATAGTGCGCAGTATCATTGGTTTACCTTTGATTTCGTGAAGAACTTTGGATGTTTTTGATTTCATCCTCTTTCCAATCCCACCTGCTAAAACTATCGCAGCAACACTTTTCATTTTAGTTTTTGATTTATCGCCCATTTAGCTACGTTTATCTCATTCCAGGGAAATTCCTTGCCTTTTATATTCATACTCTTTTCGTGACCTTTACCAAAAAGACTAACCGTATCATTGCTTCTTGCCAAATCTACCGCGAATTTAATAGCCTTTTTTCTGTCAGGGATGATAAAAAAATCTTCATTTTCTTTTTTCCTATTTGATTTAAAACCTTTGGCGATTTGGTTACATATCTTATTTACATCCTCATCTCTTGGATCTTCTGCAGTAAGAATTGATATATCAGCAAGTGATGATGCAACTTTACCCATTAAAGGACGTTTGGACTCGTCTCTTTTTCCTGCTGAACCAAAAACTGCTATTAATCTTCCTCTAGTTTTTTCTTTTAAAGTTTGTAGAGATTCTTTGAGACTTACGGGGGTATGTGCAAAATCCACATAAACATCAAAGTTTTGACCAAAGTCTAAATCTTCAAGTCTCCCCACTATCCCTTTGTAACTAGTAATGGCTTTGAGGGTTCTAGATTTGCTAATCCCCAACGCCGAAGAAATTGCCAATGCTGCCAAAGCATTCTTTAAATTAAATTCCCCGGGAATTTTTAGGTTAATCGGATATTCTTTCAAATTAAAATCTACGTTCTTTTGTAAACTGTAGTTGAGTATTTCTCCGCTCGCTTTGTTTTTTAAATCTTTATAGCTCTCGTCATCTGCATTAAGAACCGAATATTTAACGTTTTTAAACAATTTAGCCTTACTAGCTAAGTAATTTTTCATGCTTTTGTGATAGTCGAAATGCTCGTGAGATATGTTTGTTATAGCAGCAACTTCGAAATCGATGAACGCAAGTCGGTTTTGATCAAGACCATGGGAGGTTGCTTCTAAAATGAAATATTGTGATCTGGAGTTGAGGGCGTTTCTTAGATATTTTTGAATTTGCCATGGACTTGGGGTAGTTACATGGAATCCAGTATCAAATGATTTGTCTGCGATTTTTGCACTAATTGACGAAATCGAGGAAACTTTTTTGTTATTTAAACTCAATACGTGATGAAGCATGTTTACTGTTGTTGTTTTCCCATCTGTACCTGTTATGCCTATTACAATAAGTTTTTTAGACGGAAAGCGGAAATACAGCGCCGCAGATAGGGCCTGAAAATAGTGATATATATTTTTAATTTTTTGCCACATATATAGAGCTAATTTTAGCACCAAAAATCGGCCTTTAAAAAAGCCATCTGGTTTAATAGCAAATGGCTGATGGAGATTAGTATTTTAGCAAATAATCAAACAGAATACAACCTATAGGCTTATTTTTTTAGTAATTTGCGCGGATCTTCTATCTTATACGATTTAATATTGGATTGAACTTTTTCAAGTGTTAATTTGTCTTTTGAAAATTTGAATAAATACAGAATTTCGAGAATTCCAGCTGTTTGAAGTACTATAAATGCTATAAACCATGATCTTTCATTATTGCGGGCCGATTTCCAAAAAGCTAAACTCTTCCAAACTAAACCCCAAATAGATAAAACTACAATAACTGCCAACCCTCCAAGTGTTTCCGGGTTTAAATACTTATAAATATAATCATAGAAAAAGGCTTCCATCTGTGCGTATATTAACACATTTGCAATGAACATGATTTGACAGTTTGCTTCTGTTTAGCTTCAATTAAATAAATGGCTGATAAATCCGGTACCTTGAAAAAACGCATAGAAACTTTAGAGCATGCAAAGGCTCAAATAAGTAAAGGTTACTTAGAAATCGAGAGAGAGAAAACATACTTTAGATCTGCGCTTGAAAATCTCGCGATAGGTTTTATGATGATTGATGATTACAAGCAAATTACCTTTAAAAATATTACTGTGGATGAAATTTTGGGACCTATTGATCATGGCGGTTGGAATGTTGAAAAACTCCAAGAGCTATTTAAGGGCAAATATGATCTTATGAAAGATATAGATAATTGTTTTAGGGAAAGGATTCGAATTGGCCCGAAAGACGTTAGCGTAAATGGTAAAAAAATTAGAGTTTTTGTTTCTCCCGTTAATATTTTTAAAAAAAGCTTGACTGTGCCTGCTGTAGTAATACTTCTCGAAAATATCACCGGCGATGACAGCAGTTGGGTAAATAAGTAGGGTTAAGCTTCTACTTTTGCTCTTGTTTTGTTTTTTCTTTGTTACCGGATTCTTCTAAATATCCTTTAATCTTTTCTATTAATTCTCCGGGCGTTATATCCGATTTAACTACAAAATCCCTGGCATTAAGCCCATAAGCTTCGTTTAAAATAGGATCGTTTGTGAGGTTAGTTAAAATTACTATTGGGCCGTTTGGTATTTTGGGTGGTTCGTTTTTAATAGACCTTAAAACTTCAAGACCGCTCATTTTGGGCATCATTATATCCAGGAGAATCAGATTGTAGCCCCCTTTTTTAATTTTTTCTAAACCTTCTTCACCATTTGTAACGCTGTCGAGAAAATAACCTTCATCTTTAATTACTTCCTGATATAGTTCTCTTGTGTATTGATCGTCTTCGACCAGTAAAATCCTTTTTTTGTCCATAGTGATCTTGCCTATTTGATTTAACAGCGATTGGCCTTTGATGTCAAACCCAGTTAGACACAGTCAAATATAGCCCAACCTTTTTTTCTCCAGTCCTTTAGAATCTTCGGTAACTTTGGGCGCTTCTTTTTGAAGTTCCAGCGCAGTACTGGTGCCTGTAATCGGCAGGCTGACGGTGAAAGTTGAACCCTTTTCCAGTCCGGGGCTGTAAGCAGTTATATCTCCTTTGTGAAGAGTCACAATCGATTTGGAAATATAAAGGCCCAAGCCGGTGCCGCCGGAAGTTGAAGCCGCCGTATAGGAGTGCTCGATCATACTGAACTTTTTAAATAATTTTTGCATATCTTCTTTGGCCATACCAACACCGGTGTCGGTTACCGAAATATAAACAAAAGGCGGTTTTTCGTCGAAAGTTACAGAGACAGTCCCTCCCGGTTTTGTAAACTTAAGGGAATTGCCGATTAAGTTAATAACCACCTCGTGGATTTTGTCTTTGTCTATTAGGACTTTAGAGACTTTCCTCTCTATAACTTTAACGTTCAATTGAAGTTCTGTTGCTTTGGGAATAACTTCCTCGACTACTTCATGGACTAATTCCACAGGGTCAACTTCGCCAAGTTTCAAGGCGATTCGGCCACTTTCTATCCTGGAGATATTTAACATGTCGTTGACGAGCGAAATTAGCCTTTCTGTTGAATGATAAGCTCTACCTAAGTACCTGTTTAAATCTTCAGATAACTCTGCCTTTTTCTTATTGAGCGCCATCCAGAGGTAACTTTTGATGGCAGTCATGGGAGTCCGCAGTTCATGCGAAGCCATCGAAACGAAATCGTCTTTTAATTTATCCAACTCCTGAAGTCTTTTATTGGCTTTATCAAGCTTTTGTGTAGTCTCCGATAAGGTTGTATATAGCTTTGCATTCTGCACGGCTAACCCTACTACATCTGTGAAACCACGAATTAAGTCTTCTTCTGCTTCTGATACCTCCTCTAAGTTCTTTACCATGCTAAAAATAAGAACACCCAAAGTCTTATCTTGAATTGTCACCGGATAAAGCATGCTTGTTTTAATCCCAGAAGCTTTTTGATTTGCAATTGCCTGTTCAGGCGTTAAAACAGGTGTGAATATATCAGGCCAATAATGCGTAGAGTGCGGTTTCCTTTCGTGAAGTGTTTGAATAAGAAGATTTTTTTGAGCGTTAAGCGGGATTTCTATGTCGTGAAATGGAATTGCCGACGCTGCCTGAGCTTTGGCTGCTTCGGGAGTTTGCGAAAGTGAAATCCTTCTTAATACACCTTTTTTCTCGTCCGCAAGTGTTAGTACTATAATTCTGTATCCTAATTTAAGGTAACCTAGCTCGGAGAGCATGCTGTCGCATATCTTTTGCACTACCTCTTTGAAATCCAAGGTATTGAGTATAATTTTTTCTAATTTCCAAAGAGATTTTATAGTGTCACTCGTTTTAGGAGTTGTAACATAATCAGCCATACATCCAGTATAAACTGATAATAAACTATGCGCCAAGAATTTATTAGCTGGCTTTTCTCAAGGAGTAGTCCCTTAAAATTAATTCATGTACAGTATCGATTAAATTATCCAAATCAACATCTTCTGAATGGGCCCTAGGCGCAAACAGTGCTGAATCCTTACCTTCTGCTTCAAACGGTAATCTTGTGGCTTGAAGAAATCTTTTAACACTTCTTGCCCCTCTCCTTACTACTTGCCAAACCGGCTTTTCATCATTTTCTGGAACTTTAAACTGAGGATGAGAGCTCTTCACTCCTACTTTTTCACCTATAGAATCTCTAATAATATATTTGAACGGTACTTTTTTCTTTCGCATAATGTAATCCTTTACTTCATCGTAATTAAATGCTGGATTTTCTCCGCGATCATTAAAAGAAGAAATCCCAATTAATACATTAGGGTCAAGTCTCATGGCAATATCCGCTATCTCTTCTAAATCAGGGTCGTCCCACCAGAAAGCACTGACCGAGTTTTTTCCGTCTTCAGCAGTCACAAGCGCAGGATGATTGATGTGCGGAGCATAATTATAAGAAGGTGCCACTATATGAAATATTACTGCTTCCCTGTAAGCCCTCTCCAATTGTCCTCTATTAAACAAAGGTTTAAACCCTGAGTGTATTTTTCTGAAATCTATTATTTCACTCCAATATTTCGGGGGCATTAAAATTGGGATTTTCGCATCTCTTGGCCTGTCAGGCTTAAATTTCCAGTAATGTTCCCACGAATTAGGGAATCTGCCTCTTTTTGGATGATCAATGCCAATAGCAATACCGTAATTTCCTACTCCAAATGCCGCTACAGGATCTCCTGATATTAAAACTTTCGCTATTTCACGCTTGTGAGAATCTTCTCGTAAGTCGAAGACCGGTACTATAGTCGTCTCATGGTCAATTTTTATATCAAGGAGAAGTAGACCGTCATTTCTATTTCGCTCGATTATATCAACATTAGATGTTTCGGATCCTATTTCCCTGGGTACTCGCCTAAATTTCGGAACCTCAATTTCCATTGTTTCGTATTATAACAAATTACTATGAGTTTGACAAAACGACAATAAATGGTATAATTTCGTGAAAATGCTTACCGAAAGACTGTTAAGTATCGCTGCTGAATTACCTGTCAACGAAACACAAATGCTCACTGATTTAAATCCTGAATCTAAAGTGGCAATTTCAGCGATTTCCGGAGCCATAAACTTGTTTATTGTTTACGTACTTTCCCGCACTATGGATGGCAGTGTAAACAGTAAATGGGAAAAGGGGATAGTTACTGCTGGAACATTAGGATTCACAGTTGGCAATGCAATAGTAAATCATCAAATTTGGACATAAGCTACAAAATTCTAGTAAAATTAACTTATAGGAGCAAAAAGTGGAACGTCCTCTTGCGATAGGCTCTCCTGAGTCTACACGTAGCTTTGGCGATGTAGTTGAATTAATGCGGATTCAAGCAAAAACACCCCCTGGGAACGACCCATGCATTGGTTCTTGTTATGAGTGTTTAGTATCATTGATTGACACAGATGAAGAAATTGGCGATTTTTTCGCACGAATCTATCAAGAAAGATCTTCCTTAACTCCTGCTCATGCTGTTAACCTTACCTTTAGATCTATTCAACATATTCAATTAAATTTAAAAAGTGATAGAAGTTACTTAGATTTCGAAACTTCTGAGCAATGGCGACCACTATTGGTCGAATTAATGGCACCTGATAATAGGAAACTTTTAGAAGAATTGCTATTAATTAAAGATACTATCACAACTGTGTACCAAAGATATGCAGGCCCTAAGGCAATAATTTCCTCATACTGGAACGGGGATCCGGTAAACGTGGCTGATTTTGGTTGCGGAGCAAATGTAGGCCTCCCTGGCATTGAGCTGAATGTTCCTTTTGAAGCAATTACTGATGAAACTCCTGATCAATTAGTACTATCAGAGAACAGAAAACCATTGAATATCCAAGTAGGGCTAGCAATCGATAAATATAACCCAGAAGATCCAGATGTGAAAATGTGGAGTATTGCTTGCTCCCACTATCCCAAAGAACTCAGAGAACTCAAGGGGGATAATGAATTAGCGTCCAGATTTAAAGGGTCTCGAAATACTGCTTTTCTACAAGCAGATTTACTATCTCAGCAAGCTCCTCATATGATACCAAAGAACGAATTTGATGCAGTAATATTAAGCACTGTGTTATATCAGAGAACTCCTACTGAAAGGGAAACAATAATTACTGAAGCATATAAAGCAATTAAGTCCACTGGAATTATTATTATTCAGGATTTTGCCAGAAAAGATCCGGTTAATTCGCAAGCATTATTATTTAATGGCGCTTGGGGTGGTGGAGAATTTGGTTACAGAACTTTTATATTAAGAAAGTATCCCAACGCTGATTTACTAGAGGCATTGAGATGGTCCGACGGTAGATGTAGAACTGTGAAACCTGGCGAAGATTTTAATGTTCTTCAACAAGAAAGGTAATCGACCTCACCCAAATTATCTGCTAACATAGTTCATATAAAGATAAGGAGGTGAAGATGATATCGCTAGAATCTGCTCAAAAGGCAATCGAAAAGGCTGTAACTAAAGCTCAAGATCTAGGAATAACTGTTACGGTAACAGTTGTGGATGACCATGGCACTTTAATTGCAGCAAATAAAATGGATGGGGCGCTGAATATAAGCCCAAAATACTCATATGCTAAAGCTTTTACATCAGCTAACCTTGGTTTGCCTACGGCTGATATTGCTGGCTATGCCGTTGAGGGTAAACCTTATTTTGGGACTACCAGTGCTTTTGGCGGTGAATTAATGGTTATTGCTGGCGGTCTACCTATTAAAAAAGGCGGGAAAGTAATTGGTGCTGTAGGCGTAGGTGGTTCAGCCGACGTCAATCAGGATGTCGAATGTGCAAAAGCAGCAGCCGAAGTACTTGGGAAAGATTAGGTGTTCTTCTTAAAAAACGTTTGGGTATTTTTTTCTGCTGGAAAATATAGAACGATTTGGAACCGGATGTCACTAATTACTCTTGAAGTTAATAGATGGAAACGTAATATAGTTTTTTTGCCATCCCAATTCCCTTTTACAATTTTATACTCATAATCCAAAAGCTTCTTATGGTATAAATCTGGTGTGATATCTGTCCATAGCTTTCTGAATTGATTGTACTCCATCATCTTTTTTATTAAATCGCGATACCATTTTTCATTTGTTCGCATAATTTGCTCTATTTTAAACTGAGCTATTTGGGCTACAGGGAAAGGTTTACAATGTTTTTCATCCTCACCCTTTGAAATCTCAACAGGTAATATTTCTTTAGGTAAAAACGCAAATTCTAAGAGGTTTGGTTTTATTTTTATAAGATTTTTTTGCATTTCGGGACTAACATAGAATGTTTTTGCGGTTGCATCATTGCAAGTTAGAAGTCTCCAGGTAAAATCAATTAAATATGCCGGATATGGCCAACTATTAATTTTTTCTTTTACAATTTTAATCACCTTTGTGATTTCTTCGTCACTGGGTAAATAGCCGCCGGTCAATAAAAATTCGCCGCGTTCTTCAGATGAAAGGTTTAAAGCAGCCATAATTTTTTCCACAACCGGCCTGGTAGGCTTAACCCTCCCCTGCTCGATTTTTGAAAGCCTTGAGGTGTCTTTCCAACCGATTGCCAAAGCTACATCAAATTGGCTCAAGCGTTTATTTATCCTGTAAGTTTTGATTAGACCGCCAAGTGTAATGTTCATCGTAAACAGTAATTATACCCCTTTTGTTAAGATATTTAAAATATTGTATATATAATATTTGATATCAAATATTTGTTATCTAATACTTGACAAATTAATTCTTTTATTGTATTAAGATTGCACAGTGGACCAAAAGGTTCAAACAAAAAATAATAGTAATTCTACAATTAAAATCGGTATACCCTTTACCTACAAAGATTCCTCTGGTAAAAACCACACTTTCACAATAGTTTCGGATAAAGATTCAGATATTTACCATAATAAAATCTCTGCTTACTCAGCTTTAGGCAAAGCTATTTTAGGCAAGTCAATTGGTGAAAAAACTAAGGTCGAAGCCCCAGGAGGCGAATATAAGGTCAAAATTTTAAAAATTCTGAACAGCTATGGTTAAGAAAAAAAATAAGATGTTGAACCAAAAGGAAAAAGTTGGGTGTGACTGCAGTAATTGAAACAGACGAAAATAATTATCTACTTGAAAAAATCAAGACTCTCCATCTTGGCCCTCAACTTTTAACAAACGTTGGAAAATCGATTGTTGATTTTTTAAAAGAGGAAAATTTAAGCAAAAATCAATTATTTTTCACTGGGGCTAATGCCCATGTATCTTAATATTTCTGTTGCGATTCTAAAAAAAGTCGGGGCGGCGGTTTCGGAGCCAAACTGCGACGAGCTTGGTTCGGTAAATTTGACTAACATCACAAATTTTGGATCGTCGGCTGGCGCAAAGCCAATAAAGCTAGCGATTGTCTTTTCCGGATCGTAATTACCAGCTACAGGAATTTGAGCGGTACCGGTTTTACCGGCAATTCTATAACCTTTGGGAGCAAAAGCTTTAGCTTCTCCATTTACCACCGCACTCACCATCATTTCGGTAATTAGAGCCGCAGTTTTAGCTGAGATTACTTGATTTTCTCTTTCGCTTTTAACTATTTTTTCCTTTCCATTTTCTACAATTTTTCCCACCACTTTTGGAGGAATTAATTTACCGCCATTGGCTATAACTTGGACTGCTTGAACCATTTGAATAGGCGTAACTGCTAAACCTTGACCAAAAGAGGCTGTTGCGATATCAATAGGTCGCCATTCGTCTTTGTCGCGAACATCCCCTTTTGATTCTTCTTGCAAATCAATTTCTGTTCGCTTACCAAAACCAAATTTGTCTATGTAATCATAAAGTCTATCTTTACCCAGTTCGTCGGCAACAAAAGTCATACCGATATTGTCCGAATGCTCAATAACTTCGGTCATAGTGGAATCTGGAAAATACTTATTGTTCCATGTTGAAATGACATGGCCCGTTATTGCTCGTGGGCCTGTACAAACCGTACATTTGGTATCCGGTTTAACAACACCGGAATCGAGAGCTGCAGACATAGTGACTAATTTGAATGTGCTTCCAGGCTCATATGTATCGGCAACAGCTTGATTCTTATAAGCGCTTTCTTCAAATTCGGTAAACAGGGCAGGATTATAGGTGGGGTAGGTTGCCATCGCTATGATTTTGCCTGTTTTGGGTTGAGAAATTATTACGGATCCTGCCTTTGCACCGTATCTTTCTATGGCTTCTTTCAAATTTTTTTCAACTATGTATTGAATGGATCTGTCTATAGTTAGATAAAGAGAATTTCCTTTTCTTGAATCTATAGGTTTAAAATCTCCTACTAGAATTGGAAAACCGAATGGATCCTGAAGTTGATCCAGACGCCCTGCTTTGCCTTTAAGTTGAGAATCGTAATAACCTTCAAGGCCAAAATAACCGATATCATCACCGAATTTGTCAGAAGCAACGAACCCGAGGAGTTGAGCCGCCATCGAAGCTTCCGGATAGTATCTTTTGTTATCGTTTTCAAAATCTATACCCTTTATTTTGAGAGCTTCGATTTTTTGTTTTGTTTCTAGAGGGACTTTTCTGGCAAGTTGGACCCAAATTAGCTTGTCATTTGATAGTTGCTCCGATAGTCTCTTTTCTTCTTCTTCTTCTTTTTCTTTTTTATTTGTTAGCTCTTCCTCCAACTGGGCACCAGGTGTTGAGTATTTTTCAGAAATAAGATGAGGTGCTAATAGTTTCGCAATTTCCTGAGGATTTCTATCCAACTCGGTGAGCCTTGCATAAAGCAAAAACGCTTCCTGATTAGCAACTAGAGGAAACCCGTCGCTTGCATAGATTTCACCCCGAGGTGCAGGAATTTTGATGTCTTGCAGCCCAAGTATTGTATTCGGATTAATCTCTGCAATAAACTGCCAGTAGAACAGTCTTATGACAATTATAGCGGCGGCTATGAAAAATATAACCTGGATGATTTTAATTCTATCCATTGAGGCAATTATATCAGCCTCGCTTCGTCGAGTTAGACTCGACTTCGCTCCCTGATGTAATTTCTTTGAAATTATAGTTTAACAAAGATAGCCAAGGTTAAAAAATGCCTAATTGGGACTAATCACTTCTGAGGGCTTATCAAAGCCTAATTCTCGGGCGTCAATTGCTAAGTTTGAAAGTGCGGATTCTTTAGCAATTTCTATTCTCAAAGTCATATTTTCAGCCTCAATCTCTTTAATTTGCTCGTCTATTCGAAATAGTTCTTGCCCACCGACTGCTAGATTGCTAGCTAAAACCAGTTGACCGAAAAATGAGGCTACTACAATAAACGCAAGTACCACTAAAAATTTTACCCTGACTTTACCTATAAGGTTAAAGTTGTCAGTCTTATTTGTTTTGTTTTTAAAATCAGTCAGTTTTGACATTCTTTTATTTGTGTTTCTTTAGGATTTTTGGATCTCGTGCTTAGAATTTTTGCTTCATATTTTTTCTGCGGCTCTAAGTTTGGCGCTTCTTGATCTTGGATTTCTTTCAATTTCCTCTCTGGTTGGGCCGATTGGTGATTTTGTTAAAACTTTCAATTCTTTAGAACCTTTGAAGAATCGTTTGACTATGGCATCTTCAAGAGAATGAAAGCTTATTACCACCAACCGGCCTTCTTGTATCAATAGTTTTTCAGTCTGCAGTAGCCCTTCTTCTAAATTTAATAATTCGCTATTAACAATAATCCTTAGTGCCTGGAACACCTTTGTCGCCGGATCTGTTTTTGTTTTTAATTTATGTCGCGCATACACCTCCCGAATTATTTGGGCAAGCTCACCTGTTGAGCTAATTCTTTTTATTTGACGGGTGCTGAAAATAGCATCAGCAATTGGCCGACTAAGCCTTTCGTCAGCAAAGTTTTGAAAAATTTCATATAATCTCCTTTTTTCAAAATTATTGACGATATCCGCAGCAGTCACAGCTAAATTTGGCTCCATGCGCATATCTAAAGGTCCGTTTTTCCTGAAGCTAAAACCCCTTTTGGCGTCTTTTATTTGATGGCTGGACACTCCCAGATCAAACAGAATACCTGAAACTTTTGTGATTCCAAACTCAATAGCTATCTTGTAAATGTGCGAAAAGTTATTGTTTACTACTTTCAAATTTTTTAGCTTTAAGGTTTCTACAAACTTAGTTGACTCTGGGTCTCTGTCTATTGCCAGTACTTTCCCACCTTTTTTTAATATTTCCCTCGTGTGCCCTGCCGCCCCTAAAGTGGCATCTATGTACAGATCTCCTCGTTTTACTCTTAGAAAATCAATTGCTTCTTTGGTTAAAACGCTTTCGTGAAAATACCTCATCTAATCTCCTTATCAAGTCTTAAGCGTTCTTCTTGCCAAGTTCTTCTCTCCCAAATCTCAAAATGATCTCCAGCGCCGATGATTATTGGCCTCTTAATTTTTGCGTACTCAAGTAGATCGCTAGGAATAACAAACCGGCCTTGATCATCGAGTTTGATAGGGGTTGCGCTGGCGAAAAAGATGCGACGTAAATCTCGTGAGCGTCTTTGGGTAATAGGCAGAACCAATTGTTTCTTGGATTCAGCCTGCCAATTTTTGGTATCAAAGCCGAAGAGGCATTTTTCGAAGCCAATAGAAAGGATGATTTCACTAGTCGCAAGATAGTCACGAATTTTTTTCGGTAAAGCAAGCCTTCTAGAATTTAAATTAAATGAAGGTATGTAGCTGCCCAGAAACATTTTCCCTTACAACCTCATGCAAGATAGATAACTCCAAGGGCAGCTCCCGAGATGAACCCGGAACGCAAGGCTTTTCATGTGAAGCAACGAATACCGTTGCTAGATGTTTTGGAGTTACAAAGATGATTTTAATTTAATCGAGTTAGACTCGATCACCAATTATCACCATCTATAACCATTATTCACCATAGTTTTAAGTGTGTCAAGCCCTAAACGATGTTTTCAAATTTATGCTGAACATGTATTATGTTGACTACATATGGTAGAACCTGAGAATAGAACAAATGAATCGGGAATCCACACGAACGAGGTGACGGCTTGGATAGCGACTGCTCAGATAAGATTCAACTCAGGACTTGAAAAATTAGCGTCTATTGAGACTGGTGAGGATATGAAACAGAAAGGAATATGGGATGCCGCTTATGAGGAAATTGATGGTCATCAGGTCCTTACAGGGGTATGTTGGTGTGAGGATGCAGTCAGCGCTGTGGGATTAGCAGTGAAAAGAAATCTTGGGTTCATCAGAAACCTCAAACTGATAGACCTTTATTTTGATTGGCGTATTCACCACCAACTGTTGGGCTTCACCGTAGATGAAAGGGAATTTTTTTTGGACCCGACTTATGGCCAAATTGCAAAAGAACCTAATAGGTTTTTATTTGAACACATTGAAGCCATTGAACCTTACTATCGTCCTTCCGAAATGAGAAACAGAGAGTTTAAACCTAAAGAATATTCCAAGCTTGCCGTTATTATAAATCGGAGAACAGTAAGTTCGATTGATTATCTTTTAGGCGTGATTGAAGGCAGAATTTCTATCGATGAAGAAATTTCCAGAGGGCGTGATGAAATCGAAACTCTACTAGATAATATTATAGAAGGCAAAGTTACAGGTCTCTCTTTCAAAGAAGCGCTCTCAAGGTCAAACCCAGATCGTTAAATTATTTGCGTCTGGATTTGAGCGGGGAATTTTAGTTGTTTGCTTTTCCTAATATAAGAGGTTTTAGTCAGTTCCGAATCATATGGCCGCATATCAAAAGGGTTATTATAGTCC
>Ga0209541_10005415_pt1 | contig 22271 bp, 27 predicted proteins | sample RifCSPlowO2_01_FD_184027 | JGI IMG/M metagenome (GOLD analysis project Ga0209541, IMG submission 184027) | Groundwater microbial communities from Rifle, Colorado - Rifle CSP2_plank lowO2_0.1 (SPAdes) (version 2) | ecosystem: Environmental > Aquatic > Deep subsurface > Groundwater | place...
CAATTTGCCAATTTCAATTTTTAAGGTTTGGCCGCCAAGTTCTAAAGAATATTTTTTGGTTTTCTCCATGGTTTTGGAGATTCACCTATGGATTTTAGGTCAGTGGCTCGAAATTTCGATATATCGATATGTCGAGTTCTGAACTATCTATCCATAGACGAATCATTTTTAATTTTAATTATTTTTTTGCTTTTACATTTTTGGACTTTTTAATCGGAATAGTAAATTTTTTTGGATCGGCCGACATATCTATAAAATCATCGGCGGCTTCTTTAAGTTTTGCCGAAGTTGAACGGCCGAAAGCGATTATTTCAACTTGCCGACCCCTTCCTATTAAATACTCAACAAGTGGAACAAAATCGCCGTCGCCGGTGCCTAACACCAGAGCGTCTATCGTGTATTCGCTAAGCCGGATAGCGTCGACGGCAATGCCGACATCCCAATCTCCTTTTTTAACGCCGCCCGGAAAAATCTGAAGATCTTTCATTTTCGTTTCAATGCCCATTTTAGTCAGGGCCTCAAAAAAAGCTGTTTCTTCGCCGGTTTCCGTTTTTATAACGTAAGCCAAGGCGCGCACTAATTTTCGGCCCGCCAGGGCAGCTTTCAAAACTTCATTAAAATTAACCCGCGCGCCGTAAAGATTTTTTGCCGAATGGTATAGATTTTGAACGTCTATTAAAATCGCTACCCTTTGGTCTTTGTGTTTTATTATTGGCATATGAACAAAACTTACAATTATCAATTTACAATTTACATTGAATTTTCAATGAATCAATGTTTCAAACGTTTGAAAATTAAAAATTAAATCATTGATTGAAAATTGAAAATTAGAAATTGAAAATTATTAATAATTACTTTTTGAGTTCGAGTTTCTTAATGAGAGTGTTATATCTTTTCTCGTTGGTTTCTTCTAAATAATTTAAAAGCCGTTTTCTTTTTGAAACCATGCCTAAAAGGCCGCGGCGAGAATGGTTATCTTTCAGGTGTTTTTTCAAATGTTTCATTAATTTTTTAATTTCTTCGGTTAGTATGCCAATTTGAACCTCGGCCGAACCGGTGTCGGTTTCATGGGTTTTGATTTTTTCTATTATTTTTTGCTTTTCCTTTGTTTTTAGCATTACATTGATACAATATCACGATTATTATTTTCCGTAAAGTTTTTATTTTGCGACGTTCCGATATACAATTTAATTAATGGATATAAAAGAACTTCTTAATGATTATCTTGACCATTTGGAAATCGAGAAAAACCGCTCCATAAAAACGCGGGTAAGTTACGAGCGGTATTTAAAGCGATTTTTAGAGTATTCAAAAATTTCTAAACCAGAGCAAATTTCCCAAGATTTGGTGCGTCAATATCGGTTGTGGCTAAATAGGAGGCCCGCCTTCGCCAAGGCTTCGGCGGGTAAATTTCCTTCTGAAAAAGGAAATTTAAAAAAAAACACCCAGAATTATTATTTAATAGCTTTGCGCAGTTTTTTAAAATATCTGGCAAAGCGCGATATTGAAACTCTTTCGGCTGATAAAATTGAACTGGGAAAACAGTCGGAACGGCAAGTTATTTTTTTAGAAAGCGGCGAATTGGATCGCTTGTTGCATTCGGCCGAAGAAACATCTTTTAAATCTCTGCGCGACCGCGCCATTTTGGAGCTTTTGTTTTCAACCGGCCTTCGGGTTTCGGAACTTTGCAATTTAAATCGCGATTCAATTAATTTGAAGTCCGGAGAATTTGCGGTGCGCGGCAAGGGTGATAAAATTCGCCTCGTTTTTCTTTCGGACACCGCCAAAGAAGCGATAAAAAATTATTTGGAAAAAAGAGAAGATGTTGACGGGGCGCTATTTATTAGGCAGGTAAAAAATCCGGCCAAGGAAGATAATTTGAGGTTAACAGCTCGCAGTGTAGAACGATTGGTAAAATATTATGCGGCTAAAGCCGGGCTCACAAAAAAAATAACGCCGCACTCGCTAAGGCATTGTCTCCATAAAAATACCAGAATATTTCTTAATAGAGGGGTTTATTCAGCAGCTGATCTATATTCCAGTAGAAATATTTTTGTTAAGGCCATGGATTTTGACGATTGTGTCGTTAAGAATAGACGGATTGAGCAAAAGTCGTCTCATCGAGCCAGTAAGTTACTAAGTATTTGGGCGGCTGGTCACGAACTGATTTGTACGCCTAGGCACAAACTTTTCACAATCGGGCAAGAAGGAATTTGCGAGATAGAAGCTCATAAGATTAAGAAAGGCATGTATTTAGCGGGCATCAGGAAAATAAAACAACAGGGCAAAAAATTTTTCCATCCGGAAATTTGGCGATTAATTGGCTACATATTGGGTGACGGCATAATCAATGAACGCTTTAGAGGGATCAAGGCGTACGATAAAAATAGAAGTTTTTTGGAATATTATCAGAAGTTATTTGTAAAACATTTTGATAAAGAACCGTTTTTACGGGAAAGAAATCCACATTCATTTGAATTGATTTGTTATTCGAAGAAGATTCTAAATTTTTTCCGATCTCATATTCCTCGCGGCTTATCTCCCACAAAAAGAGTCCCCTTAAAACTTTTTCAAGCGACGGAAAAGGAAATATCGGCTTTCGTTGCCGGCTTTTATGACGCCGAAGGCAACAACGGTTCAATAAGAATTTTTTCGGCCAGCAAAGAGCTATTGAAAGATGTTCAGATTTTATTTATTAGACTAGGCATAGAAGGTTATTTATCTGAAAGACATAGAAAAGTTAAATTGCCGCAGGGTAAAGTTGTAGCCAGTGTAATTTTTACTCTCCATATTCTAAATAGAAAGAGTCAAAAAGTGTTTAAGGAAAAGATTAAAACTCTAAAAAATGTCAAAGCGTTAGATGCCCCAAAGAAAATAGCATATGATAAAATACCCGCCCAACCTTTAGTTAGTCAGCTTTTAGATTTGATAAAAATATCATCGTCCAGAGGATTTATTCATAATCTGCAGGTTAAAAACAATATAAAAGAGGTTCAAAGATATCGTCGTTTGGCGCCGACACGCTATACTTTGGAAAAAATTATTGATTCAGCCAATTGTTTTAACGATAAAAAAATTCTGTCATTGCTTTTATCAAAGCTCGTCAATTTAATTAAAAACAAAAATTTAATATGGTTTAGAGTTAAAGAAATTAACAAGATCACAACTAATGAAGAAGTTTTTGATTTTGGAGTTGACATTAGCCATAATTTTATTACCGATGGGTTCATTTCGCACAATTCTTTCGCCACCGATTTACTTAGAAACGGCGCCGATATCCGTTCGGTTCAGGCGCTATTGGGGCATTCCAATATCACCACTACTCAAATATATACCCACATTACCGATAAACAGCTCCGCGAAGTCCATCAGGCGTTTCATGGAAAGAAGAGAAAATAAATCCCACACATAACTTTCACTGCGCAAAGCGCAAAAACAACGTTGTGAAAGTTATGTGTGGGATAAAAAAACTCCATAGGCGGACATGTGTCCCATGGAGCATATTTACTCCCCTCTATCTATGTAAAACTTCGCTCATATCTATTTCGCCATAAACGACCATAGCTTTACGACGATCACAAGGAACTTTTTCGTCGGGTCTTATTTTCCTGTAAAGTTTTTGCCAGCAATCCCGCTGTTTTTTAATTTCTTCCAACTCTTTTTCAAGCTTGTAATTTTCTTTAATTAAATCGGCAGCAACTTGAATTCCTTTAGCAAAATGGCTTTCTAATTCTTTTATTCTCTTACGGGCGATTAATATTTCGCGGAGCTTACTATATGGTTGTGCCATTCGGTTTCCTTTCCCGTTTATATTTTAGGGAAAAATTTAGCAAACAAATCCGGATTATTGGAAGCCAACCGCATCATCTCGCGAACATGTTTGTTTTGTGCTATCCCAAGAGTCCAAAAAAGTTTTGGAAAGTGTAAAGAACAAGTCTCTTCTTCCAAAATAAGAACCGCATCGTCGATATCAAAATATTCAAAGAAATCGTATTCTCCGTACATAATGCGTAGGCATGGATTAATTTTTGCGTCACCGTGGAGTTTGAGGTCATACATATCAAATTTCCTGCCGGATAGCTTCGCGGCAAAAAATGTCTTCGCAATAACACAGTCGGGATTAGCAAGGTTGCTTTCAATATTTTGGATATCCGCAGAACTTATAGGATGTTCGAGATTATACCCATCCCTATATATACTTGATAAAAATTTGAAATCAGCCGCCTCGTTGTCATAACGGAACTGCCACGATGATAAATTCTCAGAGCTTTGCCATTCGTAACTATACGAACAATCAATCACTTTAATCTTACACGGATCGCCCAACGGAAAATCAAGTTGGGGTTTGACCATCATTCTCCGATATTGCGGAAAACGGCGCCCACCTTCATAATTCGAATCGTCGGTAGCCCATGGCTGCACCATCAAAGTTCCGAGCTCGTATTGGATTTCTTTTTTTCTTGATAAAATGAGTTCTATTTTTCGAGCCTGCTCTTTTGAAATCCCCTCTCGCTGATAATTTACGGAATTATGCGGATAGCCGATTTTCTGATCGAATATACGCAAAAAACATCCATCTTCTCTCGGCCAAAAAACTTCAATCTCAATGTCGCCTTTTGTACTTTGATCATCTAAACGCTTGCCCCAAACCATGCCGTTTCTGGCAATAACAAAGACCAAACTTTTTCTGGTATGCAAATACGGAAAATCTTTTGGTTCCAAAACCTGTAGGCGGCCCGAAGGCGCCGCACTTCCTCCGTCAAAATCGCCACTTATATCCATAGTGTGCCTCTCTTTCTACGGCCGAGGTTGGCCGTCAGACAGCTGATTTACCTTGCACTTCTACAGGGGCAAGGCTTGCCTGTCGATCCCGCTTTTGCGGGAGAGACACCGAGTAACATCGAGGTGTCAAGGAACAACGTTCCATTACTGAAACGTTTTGTTATTATATTTAATGTTAAAGGGTTTGTCAAGAAAAAACAATGGGCGGCATAGGATTCGAACCTATTACCTTCTCGGTGTAAACGAGACGCTCTGCCAATTGAGCTAGCCGCCCTAATATATATATAAATTTACAAAATAAAGCCCCTAAAATCAATGGGGCGTTTTTTAAATTTATTTATTAAAAACTTTTCTAATTTTTTCAAGCGCGAAATCAAGTTCTTTTCTGCTAATGGTAAGAGGCGGGCTCATGCGAATGGTATACTCTCTGGTTTCTTTGCAAAGTATTCCTTCTTTATAAAGCCGCTCACAAAACTCATGAGCCATTCGGCCATCATGGTGGATCTCAATTCCAATCCAAAGACCGATTATTCTTAATTCTTTAATATATGGGCTTTGCTTGGCTATCTCTTTAAGCTTGTTTTTAAAGTAAAAACCCAGTTCAGCCGCCCGTCTATCCGGCCGATGCCGCTGCATAAAACGCAGCGAGGCCCGCGCTGCGGCGCAAGCCAAGGGGTTGCCTCCGAAGGTGGAGCCGTGGTCTCCCGGTTCTAAAACATCCATTATTTCAGGCCTGCCGACAACCGCGGAAATCGGCAATCCTCCGCCCAAGGCCTTACCCAAAATTATCATATCTGGGCTAACACCGTCGTAATTACAGGCAAACATTTTGCCGGTTCTGCCGAATCCGCTCTGGATTTCATCAAGGATAAACAAAACGTTTGATTTATTGCAAATTCTTCTAATTGCGGCAAGATAACCTCTGGGCGGGATAATAACTCCGCCTTCACCCTGCACCGGCTCAACCAAGAAAGCGGCAGTATTAAGGTTTATTGCGGCATTTAAAGCGCCGATATCGGCAAAAGGAATTGTTTTAATGCCGGGAATTAATGGGCCAAAATGATTTTTGTATTGAGCTACTGTTGACATGCTGATAGCACTAAGAGTTCTTCCATGGAAGTTATTTTCACAGCAAATTATTTCTGCCGCATCAGCGGCGATGTTTTTTCTTAAATAGCCCCATTTGCGAGCGATTTTTAGCGCCGTTTCAACTGCTTCCGCGCCGCTAGTCATTGGTAAAACCACATCAAGTCCATCTAATCCAAAATCATTGCAGAATTTGGCGAGGTCTCTGGCAAAAAGAATTTTTTGCTCTTCCCAGAAACAGTTGGCGTTACATATAAGACCGTTCGCAAGCTGTTTCAAAATAGCTTTCTTAATCGCTCTACTACCGTAACCCGCGTTTGCCGCCGAGTAGCAAGAAAGCATGTCGAGATAAGTATTCCTGTCAACATCTTTAAGATAACAACCATGTCCTTTTCTTAAAACAAAATCATCCGGAGGGGCGTAATTTCTTGGAAGATGCTTATAGGCCAATTCAATCAAATTTTGCGTTCTTTTTCCCATTTCAGACCCCCTCTTCTAATAAAATTTTAAAGTGCTTTTATGCCAATATCATACAACTTTAAACTTTACTGTCAATAATAATTAATTTGTCATAGATTCTACTATTAATTTCTATTATTGATGTCCGATATCAATAGTTATGGGTATAAAGTGTGCATAATGGCTTAATTCAGAACAATGTTTTGAATGTGCTCAATGTGGGCATTTTTTGTTTCAAAATCCAGTTTTATTGCCAAAACGTCAATTCTCCAATCTTGACTTTCTGGAATTTTATGTTCCTTTAGGTAAGTTGCGATAATTCTTGATAACTGATGCTTTTTGTGCCGCGTTACATTTTCTTCCGGCCGCCACTCAAATTTATGATTTTGGGTTTTGACTTCGAAAAAAACCAGTTCTTGGCTCTTTAGAGCCAAGAACTGGTTTTTACCAACATTTTCCGACGCAATTATATCAATTTCCCCCCAAGGTTTGCGGTAATTTCTCTCTAAAATACTGTAATTATGATTTTCCAGATATTTAACGGCAATGTCTTCCCCTAATTTTCCTACATTTTGTTTTTCGGTGGTCATTGTTTCACGTGCAACTTATCATTTTAGTCGTGAAAAATCAAACAATTGTTTCACGTAAAACATTTAAGATAAATTATTGTAAAATTGATTTTTTTTCGTATTTTACTTATTCTTTAATTAAAAATCAGGCCTTTAAAAATTCGGAGGAACAATAATGGCTGAAGAGGGAAAAGAGGGATATTGGACGCCGCTTGAGAAAAAATGGCGCGATTGGTTTTTTAAGCGAATCAAGATAACTGATATTTTTGCGGCTATAGGAATAAAGGCAAACCATTTAACCGCGATGGGGTTTGCTGTTCTTATTTGGGCAATTTTTGATTTGTTTTATCTCAAAAACGACATTGGGCGCCAAATTTGGTTTTTAACTTTGGCGTGGATTACCGACCTTTTAGATGGTCCGGTCGCGAGAAACAACGGTAACGTTACGGCTTCGGGAACCCTCTTAGACCACACCAGAGATTTTTTACTCATATTATGGATGATATTTTTAAGTATTTATGTGACAAAATCGCTTGAATGGCCGGCGCTGTTTATTATGAACGTAATTCTATCGGTAACCGCGGTAGGCATGTTTTTGATTTTATTGGGGATGTGGCTTTATCAGCGAGAGAAGCGCCGCGAAAGACAGGATCAGCCGTATTTTGAGTTTATGAAAGAATTTTTACTAAGCGATTTAGTAACAACGATTGGGGCGCGGCTTCACACAGGCATTACCGCTTTTGGCATGATTTTCTATTTAGCCGGCATAATATGGAAAAACAACTTTTACTTTTACACCGGCATTATTATTCTAATAATTCAACTTGTTTCTTTGGGATTCTATCTTCATGAAGTTTTTCAAGCGGAATATGAGGATAAGGTATATCGGATGCGTCTATTACTAAGATCGTTAAGGAATAAGAAATAAGAAATAAAAACCCCTATCCTGCAACTGCGGGACGGGGTTATTTTTAAAAATATTACGGCAATATTACGGCAACGAGTTTATTAAAAATAAGGACATAACCGCCGTCTGTTATTTGACCAAGCGTAGCAATCAAATACCAATCTTTATTTTCAGCGATAAGCCGCTCTTCAAGTTTGCTTCTATCGCAGAAAACACAGTTATTATCTACCTTGGCAGACAGGTCCATTTTCTCCTCCAATTTTAATGTTCTATTATCTTAAATTGAACATTATCAATTAAAATGTTTCAACGTCAAGAATGTTTCACGTAAAACAAAAAAACCAGCATTTCGGCTGTTTTCTGTTTTGCTTGACATATTAGTTTCAAGTTTATTAAGATTAAACTCACTTCTAACATACACAGTTCTTTGGGGAGGCGCGTCATGAAATTAGGTCCTTTGGCTCCAGTTACGTTTGAAGCAATGACAGCAATTGATAATGTAGCTGAAATTCTTGAAAAAGCGCCTAGAGATGAATGGGAGTTTATATTATTGCAAGCGAAAGAAAAAGCTGATAAAAAATAAAATAAATTTTCTAAAAACGGTTGTTTAGACCGTTTTATTTTTAGTGCATTATTCTTAAAATAGTCCAAACCGTTTTTGCCGAATATGTAAAATGCAGCTATTCAATCGATCGGCGCGGAATGCGTTAATTTTTTATATTTCATATCCGCATATCTTTCCTCGAGGAATTTTATGCAGATAAACAATTTCGTAACGCATCATTTTCATAACGCAGCATTTACTTGCGATAGCAATCAAATGCTTCCAGTGCTTTTAATAAATCAATTTTTAAAAATTTTATTCTCCACTAGTTTTTCTTTACTTGTCGGTCGTAGCTTTAGCGAAGGAGGATGACAATTTTCCCGATTTCATCAAAATTTTTGATTTTGTTACTCCGCTTCGCGGAGACAAAATCGGGACAAGTTTTTCTTTGGCGGCAATTCATTAAAGTGAAATGGTTAAAGCAGCATGATCAGAAAGTAAGTTATTAAAGAATGCAATTCGGGCATCGCTTTTAGGAAAGTTCTTTAGAAAAATAAAATCTAAGTGGCGAGTTGCTGTTGTGTTTTCTCCTGTTGTCGCATCTACAAAATTTAATTCTGTTAAAGTTTTGTATGGGGAGGTAAGTGGTTGGAAATTAAAATCTCCCACGATAATTTTTTTCCCGCTAAACAACTTTTCTGATACCTCGTAGATTTCTTTAACCTGTTCTTCTCGCACATTTTGATGTTTTAGAGAATCATCTGCCCAGGCAGAGAGCAAGTGAATATTGATTAAAAAAATTGACTCACTCTTATCTAAAACTCTAATGGTTTGAAAACTCTTTCCATACAGGACATCTAGTACTGCGAGAGAAAACATGCTTCCTTGTTTGCTAAAAACCACTCCTTTCTTTTCCGATAATTTGGTTTTAGAAACAATAAGTAAATCTTTGAAATAGAAAGAATCTAAAAACCCATAAATCTGCAGATTAGATACAATTGAGGCCGCATCACTTTTAAAAAATACTTCCTGTAAACATGCGACATCGGGGGATATGGCAATAATGGCAGATATAATTTTAGGAAGTCTTTTTCTTCTACTTATAGACCATGGAGGAAGACAACAATTCCAACTTAATATTAGCATTTAATTTAATAGATTAAAACGAAAATGATTAAAAATTTTTCTTTCCCCAAAAATTAAAATATTGTTCGAGCCGAAAAGATTTAATATTTCAATTTAATGCCGAGTTTTTCGGCAATTTCCTGAAGCCATTTTTCATGGCGATCAACTTTATGAGCCAAGGCGACCATTTCCTGAAAATAAGCGTCGGCTTTGTGAGCATAGGCGTCAACAGCGTTGACTAAATTATTAAAATTAACGTTTAATTCGTTTAAACGTTTGTCAACGAAAACAAATTTATCATTTAAATATTGAATTAATTCTGAAAAATCATTGTTCATATATTTTAATTTTAAATCCAATAAAAATATCTGTCAATTATCTGTATGTATAACAACTGCTTTTTTGTCCCCTCGAAGGGAATCGGACCCCTATCAACGCCTTAGAAGAGCGCTGCTTTATCCATTAAGCTACGAGGGGAAAATATAGCACTAAAATCATACAATAAAATTCATTGAAATTCAACTGATTTTTTGGTATAATAGGCGAGATGTCGGGGAGTAGTATAATGGTAGTACATATGCTTTGGGAGCATATAGCCCGAGTCCGATTCTCGGCTCCCCGACCATTTGAGTTTTTATTGCGTTTAAGATATTGTAAAGAATATTAAAACTGGCAAAAATGGATTTTAATCAAACACAAAATAATCAATACAAGGACGAAGAAGTTTTGAAGGCTTCCTTAAATAAGCCGGCGCTTTTTAAAGTTTTGGTTGATCGCTATGAGGAGGCGTTTATAAGAAAAGCCGTTGGCATTTTAAGAAATCAGGAAGAGGCCGAAGATATCGTTCAGGAAACATTCGTTAAAATTTATCTTCACGGCAAAAAGTTCAAAAAAATGGAAGGTATAGAGTTCAAAAGCTGGGCTTACAAAATTTTGGTTAACACGGCAATCAGCCGTTATCGGAAAATAAGCAAAAAATGGCAGGCGGAATCCGCCGATCCGCTTGATTTGGAACTTGCCAGCGAGAAACATCTTTCCACCGAAGACATTGTTTTAGAAAGCGAAACCAAGTCCATTACCGCCGACTTGATATCTCGACTCCCGAAACCTTTAGCCCGCCTAGTGTCGTTATACTATATTGAAGACAAGCCATATAAAGAAATAGCCGAAAAAGAGTCGCTTACTATTCCGGCGTTAAAAATGAAGCTTTTCAGGGCAAAGAAAATACTTAAGGATTTGGTTAATAACGATAAAAACAAAACATGACCGATCTAAAAACAAAAATAATGAGAAGGGTGTACTTAATCTGGTTTGGCAGAAAGATCTTGCCATATATTGCCGTTGAAACGGCGGCTTTTGCCGGATTTGTATATTTTTTAGGCGAGCAGGTTTATGCGGCAAGAGTTATGGAATACGCGGCAACCGTTTTTTCCAACAATATGGCCCATCCGACAGTATTTGCGTCTTTTGCGGTTGATTTATTCTTAAGAACCCGTCTTGGCGTGCAACTTTCAATTATCGGATCTGCGGCAATGATTTTTTTCTTATTCAGAAACATAATCAGTTCTGCGGTCCAACTTGCTTTGGCAAAAGAAACCAAATCGGATTTGCTCACGTTATAAAAATATAAAGGTCGCTTTATAAATATTTTAAATAAACCTAAAAGCCCCCGATAAACTCTGGGGCTTTTAGGTTGAAAAAATCGGTAAAATCAGATAAGATTCATTAAAAATCGCGGGTATCGTATAATGGCATTACCTTAGCTTTCCAAGCTAATGACAGGAGTTCGATTCTCCTTACCCGCTTAAAATAAAACGCCCCTATTTGGGGCGCCACAGGCGTGATTTCTTTTTCATTTTGGCAATTTCTTCCGGATCGGTGATAATTTCTGCTCCCAATCCTTCAGCTACTTTTTTGATATCTATTTTTGGTTTGGCTTTCTTCTTTTCAATTATTTTTCTATATTGCCTTATCAATTTGCCGAGGTCTCTAACAAGACGATTGTAATTTCTAGTGTTTACACGTTCTTTGTCGGCCGCTGATTTCTTTTTCATTTACAACATTCCCAAAAGTTTAGCCAATAAAATCGGCAGCCAAGTTGTAATCGCTATAAATACTATAAAAAACCATACAATCGCCAGCCCGGCAGACAAAGCCAATAAAAACAATATTACAACCCCGCTAGCCAGTATTAATATTAAGCCCCATATTTTATCAAGGAAACCGACCAATCGATTGCACTCTGCCATCACTATTACTGTCCTCTTTTTAAAAAACAATAGAGTTTACTATTTATATATTATTTAACAAATTAAATCAAATATGTCGAGAAAACTTGACAGGTTTTATAATTTTCAATTATTTTAAAAACAGATTGTTTTTTGAAAAGTTAATCTATAGCGCCCATAGAAAGGAAAACAGTGGATCCAAGACAGCTGATTTTAGCTAATCTGGAACGAGCCCGGCCATATATGGATATGCCGGACAAAACTTATTTGAAACTTCTTGAGCCGGAGCGGCTTTTGAAGGGTCGGATTGTTATTCCGATTGACGACGGTACCGACGCCACTTTTCTTTACTACCGTTCCCAGCACAATACTTGGTGTGGGCCGGCCAAGGGCGGCATCCGCTATCATCCCGACGTTAACGAAGCCGAAGTAATTTTTCTTTCTATGGGGATGACTTGGAAAACCGCCGTAATGGAACTTCCTTATGGCGGTGGCAAAGGCGGAATTGCTCCGTCATACGCCAATCTTTCACCGGAACGAATCGCATATTTTCGTGATTATTTTCCCAAGAAGGCGTCGCCGGCCGTTATTGAACGGCTGACGCGTGAATATACGGAAAAAATTGCGCCGCTTATCGGTCCGTATAAAGATATTCCGGCGCCAGACGTTTACACGAATAGCCAGATTATGGCGTGGATAATGGACGAATACAGTAAAATTGTCGGCTACACTTGTCCTGGCGTTGTTACAGGCAAGCCGATTGTTTTGGGTGGCTCTTTGGGGCGCAACGAAGCAACGGCGCGCGGAGTGTTTTTTACTGTTCTTGAAGCGTATAAATATTTAGGATGGCCAAAAATGGGAGCCGTAATAATTCAAGGGTTTGGCAATGCCGGCGCCATTGCAGCCAAACTTTTTTATGAAACTGGCGATTTCTTGATAACAGCCGTTTCAGATTCCAAAGGTGGCATTTATAATGGATTGGGCCTCAATTCGGATGATGTTTTAAAGTTTAAAAAAGAAACCGGTTCGGTGGTTGGTTACCCGAATGCCGATTTTGTAACAAATGAAGAACTTCTGACTCTTCCTTGCACTATTCTTCTTCCATCGGCGCTTGAGAATGTCATTACAAAAGATAATGCCAATAAAATTCAGGCAAGAATTGTTGCTGAGCCGGCCAACGGCCCAACGACGATGGAAGCCGATGATATTCTTTTTGATCGCGGCATTTTTAGAATCCCTGATATTCTTGCCAACGCCGGCGGCGTTACGGTTTCATATTTTGAGTGGGTCCAAAACTTGGAACGGCTTGATTGGACCGAAGAAGAAGTTAACATGCGGCTTGAGGCCAAAATGAAACACGCTTTCCATAAAGTTTTAGTGGAGAGCAAAGCCCATAAAGTAAGCATGGGAACGGCCGCTTATATTCATGCCGGCAAGCGACTCGTAGAAGCCGGACGGCTTCGCGGGTAAATGTCCGTCAAAAACCAAAACACCCTTTCGGGTGTTTTAATTTTACCTAACCGCTTCTTTTAAATTTTTTCCCGCCCGAAATTTCGGCACTTTTACGGCCGCGATCTGAATTTTCTCGCCGGTTCGCGGATTAACTCCGGGCCGGGCTTTTCTTGATGAAACGGCAAAAGCGCCGAATCCGGTGAGCGACACCTCTTCGCCCCGAGACAATGCGGAAGTGATTTCATCAAGCATGGCGTTTACCGCTCTCTCGGCTTCGGCTTTGGTTGAACCAAGTTTTGCCGAAACCACATCAACTAATTTATCTTTATTCATAATTTTAAAAGTTTTAATTAAATACTTTATTTATTATTATACTACAAACTACTTAGCATATTCCACTGCCCGCGTTTCACGGATAACGTTAACTTTAATTTCACCCGGGTATTTAAGTTCGCTTTCAATTCTTTTGGCCATTTCTTTGGCAAGTTGGAAGGCCCTTAAGTCATCTATTTTTTCCGGATGGACAAAAATTCTGATTTCCCTGCCGGCAGAAATAGCGTAGGATCTCTCAACACCGGAAAAAGAATTGGCGATATTTTCCAAATTGGTCAAGCGTTTGACATAATTTTCAACCGTGTCGCGGCGAGCGCCCGGCCGTCCCGCGGAAATCGCGTCGGCCGCCGTTACGATAAACGACTCCGGCGTCGCGAATGGATAATCTTCATGATGTGATTCCATGGCTCTGATAATCGCTTCATCGATGCCATATTTCTTAAGTATTTTTCTTCCAAGCTCTACGTGAGTTCCTTCAATTTCGTGGTCAACCGCTTTGCCGATATCGTGTAAAAGCGCGCCCCTTTTTGCTACTTCAACGTTGGCTCCGAGTTCTTTAGCCATCATGCCGGAGATATGCGCCATTTCAATGGAGTGAACCAAGACATTCTGACCATAGCTGGTTCTGAAGGCCAAACGCCCCAACAGCATGGTAACCTCTTTGGGCAGGTCAAGAATTCCCATTTCGTACAGCGCGGCTTCGCCGGCTTCCATAATTTTTTTAGTAACTTCTTTTTTGGCTTCCTCAACTTTTTCTTCAATTTTTGCCGGCTGAATCCGGCCGTCGGCCATAAGTTTTATAAGCGCGGTTTTGGCAATTTCCCGCCGCAAAGGATCAAATGAAGAAAGTGTGATTGATTCCGGGGTCTCGTCCACTATAACTTCAACGCCGGTCAATCTTTCCAAAGTTCTGATATTTCTTCCTTCTTTACCGATAATCCGGCCCTTTAAATCGTCGGAAGGAAGAGCCACGGTTGAGGTGGTGATTTCACTTATATGCGACCGGGCATAGCGTTGAACCGCCACCGTCATAATTTCCCGGGCTTTCTTTTCTAATTCTTCAATTCGATTTTTTTCGAGTTTAGCAACTGCCAGTATCAGTTCGGTTTTGTGATCTTCTTCCACTTCTGATAGTAATTTTGTCTTCGCTTCCTCGCGGCTTAAGCCGGAAACAGCCTCCAGCGCTTCTTGGCTTTTTATTTTTAAATTATCGGTTTCCTGCCTAATACTTTTTATTTCATTCGCTTGACGTTCTAAATTTTCACGGACACTTTCTAATTCGGATTCTTTTTGATCAACCTTTTTAATTTGGAGATTAAGGCGTTCTTCCTGGCGCGATAAAATCGCCAATCTATCTTTTTCTTGGCTTTTTGTATCATCAAGAATTTTTACCGCCTTATCCTTGGCATCAAGCAAAACCTCTCTCGATTGGTTTTTAGCTTCTTCAAGCTGTTGCTTAATTTTGGCCTCTATTGAGTTGGCATTTTTCTTTGCTACCAGTTGGCGGATGATGTAACCCGAAACCGCTCCTGCCGCCAAAGCCAGGGCGCCGGTCAAACTCAAGTAAATAAGTTCCATATTGGTGATTGTTAGTTAGAAAACTAAACATAGTTAAATTTAATATTGATTATATGATAACAAATAAAAAATTTTCTGTCAATTTTTAACAAATATAAAAATAAAATCCGCTTCAGAATCCAGTACGCCAGTATTTTCAAGTTGCCGCACTCCTAGTGAGCGAGACACTGTTGATACTGGCTATTGACAAGGAGTATAAAAAGACTATAATGGAACCAAAAGGCGGAGTTCGCATAAATTGCGGGTCCTCGCTTGTCAAACAAAAGAAGTCCTTGCATAAAGGTCTTCTTTTGTTTTACCTTTGTTCTGTGGACCTTGGGCCTGTAGTTTATGAAGTAAAATTTCGCCTTTGACAAGCGAGAAAGCGGGTGCAAGTCCCGTCGGGTCCACACCAAAAAACCCGTAATGAGTTACGGGTTTTTTGGTTTTAAATGATTCAACAGAATTTTTTATAAAAAACCGCTGGGCGAACCATGCGGAATTATTAATCTCCATTTAATTGCGCTGCGCCATGCTTACGGTCATAAATCCCGCAAGGGCAATCATTCCTAAAATCATCCAAATATCCGGCAATTCCTTATTAAAGTGCCAAATCCAGAAAGTTGCCGATATTCTGTCTGCGAGAAGAAAAGTTAAACTGATAATCCACCACCTGTTTCCAAACCAATCAACTCTGTCGTAAACCCAATAAATTGCCATAGTTAGTACTACATAAAGCGGGAAAAACTGAAGATAAAAAGCGACACGGAATATCCAAATAGAATCAAAGTGGCGGCCCAAAACTTCCAATTTTCCGACTTCAACCAGCGCTCGCTGGTAAAATACCGGCCCGGAAAGGGCGGCGGCAACAATAATGCTTATTGCTAAAGTTAAAATCCAATACGCCAGTATTTTCATGGCACTTTCCGTTGAGCCATGCGGCGCGCGTTACAGGTTGTCGTAGTATAAGGGAGGAGCATTAAGGCCTTTGAGTTCTTGCTTAAACGATTTAGCCGGGAATTTTGTTATTTCTTTGATATGGTAAAGAACGGTAATTTCGTGAATTTCTCCCATTGAGTCAAGCATTTTCTGGGCTTCAGTTTTCGCTTGCTCGTCATTATCAGCTAGAATTAAATATTTTCCGGAATAAATTTTTAAAACATAGCCGACCATGCTTTGATCCTCTCTTGTTTTTTAAATAACAATAATTAAAACAAAAATAGCACCAAAGAGCTATTTTTGCAAATTAAGCGGGTGATGGGAATCCTCTTCCTCCGAAATTTTGCGCGCACCTTGGGTGCTGGCAAAATTTCTCCTCCAGAGCCGGGGTTTCCAAAATCGTAAAGCAGTTTACGATTTTGGAATACCCCTCGATTCCCCTAACTCAACTAAATATAAAATAAAGTCCCCCATATGGGGGACTTTATTTTATATAAGCGGGTGATGGGAATCGAACCCACGTATCTTGATTGGCAACCAAGCGTACTACCATTGTACTACACCCGCGATGCTTAATATTTTATCAAAGTTTGACCTTTTGGCAAGGTTTGCTAAAAGACATCTTTTGCGTTATTATGATAGTGGATAATAATAGTGGATAAGTTGTTATTAATTTCACTTAATTATGCGCATAAAAATAAGAAAAATTACTCAAATTTTGGCTTTAATGGGCTTTTTTGCGGTTTTCACGCCCGGTTTTTACGCTTTGGCTGCTCCGACGCTTTTGGGTCGGAGCCCCGACCAAAACGTCGGGGCTGAAAATTTTCCTTTAACCACGGTGGCTGATAAAGTTACGCCGCCAAAAACATTAGCCGCCGGTTTTTATCAATTCAATAGCCTTGAAATTTTCAAGAGCCCAACGGTCGACGAACCGCCAACAACTATAGAGGTTATACAAAGAAACGAAAAATCCTGCGTTGTTTATGAAAACGGGAAAACCAACTTGCCCTTGCCTTGTTTATTTAATAACAACGAAAATAATACCTACCTGGTTCAAATAGAGGAAAGAACCACGCTGGTTGGCAGCAATCAGGAACCGGCTCTGCTTTCCGATTTCTTAGCGGGAGAAAAAATCAATGTTTTGGGCTGGCTCGCGGCCGATTCAAAAACTGTCAGGGCGGCCGTAGTTAGAAGTTTGGCCGTAAAAGATTTTCACCAGTCGTTTTCCGGAACTATTAAAAAAATTACCAGTGACGGATTTATCATAACTTTATCAAACGGAGACGAAATCGCTGTCAAAACACCGATTGTTGAAGGGGCTCAAGTTACGGTTAAAGGAGTTTTTGATAAAATAAATAATACCATAAACAGCGTGCTCTCAATTCTTATAAGGCCGACGATTATTATTTTAGAAAATCCGGTTGTCGAGCCGGAAACGCCACCGGCCGCGCCCTCGGCCAAGCCGTCAACTCTGTTTAGGAATTTCCTAAGAGTTTTTGGGTTGTAAAAATCAAATTAAAAAAATTAAAATTATTAATAAAATTTTAGATTAAACAAAAAACCCGACGTAATATCGGGTGTTTAACTGCTAAACTTTTTTTTCGCCGGTCGCGTAGGCGCGCGCGGTTTCAATGGCTCGTTCGGGAAAAATCCATCCCCAATGATCAATAACGGGAACATAGATACTTCTGATATTAGCGTTATATATCTGGACGGCGCACCGCAAACATGTAAATTCTGTTTGTTTATTAATCAATGGAAGGCCGTCGGGATTTATGCCGGCAACATATAAAGTGCACTCGCTAATCGGTATGCCGCAACGTATCACTCTCCATATAGCTCCTTCTTCGGCGTGACCGCAAGCGCCAAGCATTGATTCGGTGCGAGACACAATGTTAAGCCGGATGCATTTCGGCTCGCAAAGAGATTTAAGAGTTCTAATTGTGTGATTAAAACCCTCATAAATCACTTCTCCATTCCGAACTATCACGCATCCGAACTTCTTTTTTTGGCAAGACGAATCTAATGCCATATAGAAACATCGCTTATAGATGGGGTCATCAAAAAGCGGATTGTTGTTGCTAAGCGATTTTGCTAAACGAAAAGCAAGAAGTTTGTAACGTTTGGCTGTTTCGGGAAATGACAGCACATAAAAACGATCTCTGGTCTCTGCCTTCAACCCTTCGGGATAGTTTTCCCCAAACTGGGGTTTTGTGAAATCTTCAACGCTTCCGTCCTCAAGCTTATTCCAGTAATGTGACCGCATATGTTCAAAACCGGGCACTTCCATTAACGAGCCCCGAAGAAGCTCACCGCCGAAAAGATTCTGGGCGACAAGAGAAACAACGGCGCAGTGTCCCCCAAGAGGATTTTCCGGAGTCCAGTTTTCCGGATCTGATGAAGTTTCTTTATTGCAAATTGACGGCAGTAATTCTTTAAACTGTTCAAGCGTGACTTTCATTTCCATCTTTTTCTCCTTATTCTGATGTTAAAATACAAAATTACCATTATCTTAATTGTAAAAAATAACTTAGTCAACATTATCGGGCAATACGTTGGTTATATAACTGGTCGCACAAGAATCCTATAGGAAAGTTATGCGACGAGTAGTAGTAGTAATTGAACAAAAAATCCTATAGTATCAGGATTTTTTGTTTTTGTGCCGGAGGGCAGAATCGGACTGCCTTCAGATGCTCTTCAGGCACCTGCTTTACCATTAAGCTACTCCGGCTTTCGTGGTTTTTGTAGGTAAGAAAGTCCTTGGTGTTTATCCTGCACAATCGCGTCTTTTATTTTACGATACTTTCTGTTGAGACGCAAACTGTGAGCGGGGTAATACATTATATAAAAAAGTTTTTTAGTGTCGCCTTTTACGTATTCTAAATTCCACACTCCGACACCTTTATGCATATAACCTTTTACGCTATAATATTGAGTTAAAATAACCTTGAGCCAGTTCAAAAAGTTTAAACTTGCAGAAGCTATCGAGAGTTTGAATGAAAAACTATTTGGCCATCTTTTATCTCTGAAAGTATAAAAACTGCCGTCTCCGTCAAAGAGCCCTCTCAAAAAGTCTGGAAAATAAAGTTGAGGTACTTTGACATGGTTTATAGTTTTAGATTTAGCCGAAGTTAGACCGATGCTGTTTAAAAATTTATAGAAATAGATATCGCCAAAAGTAATACCATAGTATCTTTTTTCCGTTTCGCCGCCTCGAGCATGCTTACTGATTTTATTGTTCAGTTTCAGAGATTTTTTAAATGCTCTAATGAGTTGCAAATCCTTAGACGTAAATCCTAAATGTCTTTTGTCTTTATTTAACCACCCGTCAGCCGTAATGAGTCCGACTGCGTAAGCAAGGTTTTTTGACCACCTCAGGTCAATCTTTCTTAGGGGTTGGTATTTCATTGATAGAAGCATAGCACGAATTTAAAATTACTACCACCGAGCTAAATAAATTTTAGCGACAAGGAAGAGGTAGGCGTCGTCAGTTCCCTGCCCGCATTGCTACGTAAAGCGTTGCAGGCAGGGATTCTGACCCGCGGCACCAGAAAGGAAATTATGCTATAGTTGATTTAAGTCGCACCGCTCAAAACCGCAAAAGAACCCGGAAAAACAATCGGCTCCCAGCCCGCAGAAGCTACGCTTCAGGCGTTGCTGGCGGGGAACCATTTTTTAATTTTGGGGGAAGAAAATTCTTTAATCCAAGAAGTCCAAAAGTAAGAAACGCCAGATGTGGCGATTTTTATTTGGGCTTGACGAATAGTCCATAATATGCTAGGATTTACAACAATCGGAATTGTAATCCGGTAACCCGTGGCGCGTGGGTTTCGCGCTAATAGCACATTCAAAACTGGAGGTAGCAGATGAGCAGACCGAAGAAGAAAGACGACTACCCGCGAGCAGTCGTCCGCGAAATCGACGGCCAACTGGTGTTGGATGATCCCGACGCTGTGGCCGTGATTCACGCGGTGGAAAAACACAACTGCCGCAACACGTTCGAGATGAACGCCGATCGCGTCGCGCATTTCAAGCGACGTCTGGCGGAACGGGACATGACCGCTGACCAAGCGGTAATCGTGCTCCTGAACGTCGACGACGTTCACGGCGGCCCACTTGCCGACGCTCTGATGCCCGGCCACAACTGGCAGGAAATCCGCGACCGGGGAGAAATCCCTTTCGCGCGAGGACTCGCCATGCGCGAGGGCATTCAAGAAGCGATTGGGGTCTTCGACAAGGAGGCCGCGGAGAAGCTGAGGGGCATGACCGACGTGGCCGTCGTTGTCGTCGACCGTGGTGTCGCCGAAGTGTTCGCGGCCTGAACGAATACTGGCTGTCATCGCAACATCAAGGGCTCCCCACGAGAAATCGTGAGTGGAGCCCTTTACTTTTTGATTTATTCTCTTATTTTTCATATAATACACTTGTATTTGCTTTGCGAATTCTTGGATTAATTGCCGCCAAAGAAAAACTTGCTTGCCCGCCGTAGCCCGAAGGGCGTAGGCGGGAAATTGTCATCCGCCTTCGTTAAAACTTCGGCGGGACAAGGCGGTGCGGCTCCGCCGCCTTTCCGGATTTTCGCGGGCCTTCGCCTCGCCGAAGTGGCTTTGGCCACGCAGGCGGGGGGACTTCCTCGCCGCCGCAGGCGGCAAAATGCGTTCGGACTAATTCAAGAATACTGCATAATTTTAAACACCTTTGTTTTTAAAAGTGGATAAAAAAATTCCCCCGGACGAACCGCAGGGATGTTTTTAATTTTTACTATAATTAACACGCCCAACAAAACTCATAAAAGCGAATCCTGTTGCGGCGCTAAGTATTGCAATAAGATATTTTTCCGATATGGGTGTTATCAATTTGTTAATAAACAGGAGAATAGTGAAAACAATAATGCTCGCCGTTTTCCATTTTCCTCCATTATTGGCTCCTACTGAAAAAATATTTTGTGAAGGGGCAAACCAGGCATAGAGCCCTACAAACATAAGGGCGCATTCGAGCGGCACGTAAATAAAAATAAAAAGATGTCGCAGAAACGGGGAAAGCGAGGAATAAAAAAATAAAGGCAGGGGGTCAAAAAATAATTTGTCGGCCAGCGGGTCAAGAAGTTTCCCGGCAACCGTTACCTGCTTTTGTTTTCTGGCAAGCCATCCGTCTAACGAATCGGTAACCGCGCCAATAACATATATAACCGCTCCCGCAAACATCCACTGCAGCCACAACACGGCTAAAGCCGTAAGCGGCAAAAAGAATAAGGGACGTGAAAGAGAAAGAATGTTAGGTGGGTTTCTAAACTCGCTCCACTTCATCCACTTCCCCTCCAACTTGCTTTCACCTTAAATTAAATAAAGAAACTACCACAATCTATACCTTATTGTATTTTTTTTAGCAAGTAGCTCTTTTTATATTTATTGATTTTCAAAGTATTATTTGGTATATTATTGACATATGAGTAATTTTGAATATAAACCCGAGAAAAAGGATCCACTGGCGGCAATGGAGGAGTTAAAACACGGCAAATTTTCAATGACTGATGAGGAAAAAGAGCAAATTGCGAAAAAAGCGTTGGCCGAAGGAAGGGATCCCGAAGAAGCGCTCCGCGAACATGAAGAGCGGCTCGTCAAAGCTACGGAGCGTCTCAGGGAAAAACAAAAAGAAGATGCCATCAGCGATCTTGAGCGCGATATGAATAAGCAATTCTTAAATCGGAAAAAGGAAAACGAGTAACAGGGAAAGCAAATAACGCGAGAAAAATAAAACCCCCGCCCCGCGACTGCGGGGCGGGGGTTTTAAAATGTGGACTTAATGCGAACCCAGTGGAACCGGGTTCTTAAGGAATTGTACGATTGGCACACCCTTATCAACTCGGAAACACTGAAATATTACGCAAGCCAACCGGCATAACCATTATTGCCCAACTTCTGCCGATTGTGAATACTTGAACCCGCTCAACCCGAGCGGGTTGTTTACCCCGTAGCGAGCTTTGCTCTGCTTCGGGGCCCCGTGTTTGCCTCCGCCTACGCCAAGGCTACGGCGGACAGGCCCGTGGCTTTGCCCTCCATAGCCCGCAGGGCAACGGAGGGCGAGCTATTGACCCAGGGTCAGAGCTTTGCACCACTGGCGCCAGATTCAACCCCGTGTGACGACCTGTAGCAAAAAACTCTCGCGATGGGAGTTTCTTGCGCATGATCACACACTTTGTCGTTCACGGCTCGAAGCGTAAAAGACAACGCCCGTCCATATTGAAATAAGACCAAAGAGCAATACCATGCCGGAAAAGACATAAGTTAAAA
>Ga0209541_10005417_pt1 | contig 22263 bp, 20 predicted proteins | sample RifCSPlowO2_01_FD_184027 | JGI IMG/M metagenome (GOLD analysis project Ga0209541, IMG submission 184027) | Groundwater microbial communities from Rifle, Colorado - Rifle CSP2_plank lowO2_0.1 (SPAdes) (version 2) | ecosystem: Environmental > Aquatic > Deep subsurface > Groundwater | place...
TTGTTTTTGAGAGAAGGCGGCATTTCACCAAGTGTTTGATCATATCCTTTGGGAATAAATACTTTGTCAAAACCAAAACCGTGCTCTCCTCTATCTTTTGCTGACAGGCTGCCAGAAACTATTCCCTTAAAAATCTTTAAATTTTTGCCGTCATAAATAGCCACCGCGGCAGTTACTTTAGTGGTAGTGTCATGATCTTTTGCTAAAGCAACAGTCCCTTCGGTTCCAAGAGTACTCAGGAAGAATTTAATGAAAGTTCCCGGCAAACCTTTGAGAGCTTTTATTTCTAAACTTACATCTTCTACCAAAACCGGCTTCTTGATAATTTGATAAGCCTCTTTGGCTTTTTGGGTAATGACTTCATCAAGATCCAGTGACTGGATTTCGGGGATATCTACTTTAGAAACCTGATGATTGGTTCCTAAAATCTCATTAATTTCCGCAAGTTTATCGGAACTGGTAGTAACAATAACAAAATCTGATAATTTCATTATAATGATATAATGAAGTTGGATTTTATATATCTAAACTCTATCTACCCCACTTATTCATACTCAATTGTGGCTGGGGGTTTTTGGGTAATGTCGTAAACCACACGGTTGATCCCACGTACTTCGTTAACGATTCTTGAAGAAATTTTTTCTAAAACTTCACTGGGGATTTTTGACCAGTCGGCAGTCATAAAATCCAAAGTGTCTACAGATCGTAAAGCGATGATGTAGGAGTAGGTGCGGGCATCACCCATAACGCCTACTGATTTGACAGGTAGAAGAGCGGTCAAGGATTGCGCTACCTTGGCGTATATTCCTGTTGATTTTAGCTCGGAGATAAAAATCTCATCAGATCTGGCAACAATATCAAGTCTTTCTTTTGTGACTTCACCCAAAATTCTAATCGCCAGACCGGGACCGGGAAACGGGTGACGATTTAAAAATTCATCCGGCAAGTTAAGAAGTTTGCCTAACTTTCTGACCTCATCTTTATAGAGATCAGCAAGCGGCTCAATGATCTTTAACTTCAGGCCGTGGGGCAGGGTAACGTTGTGGTGGCTTTTAATCTTGTCGGCATGTTTGGTGGGTGCTGCCGATTCAATTCTATCAGGATAAATTGTTCCCTGGGCAAGATATAAAACTTTGCCAATTTTTTTTGCTTCTTCTTCTAAGATTTCAAAATAGAGTTTGGCGATTTTTGCGCGTTTTTCTTCCGGATCCACTACTCCCTTGAGAACTTTCAAAAACCTTTCTTCTGCTTTTACGATCACCACATTTTCAAACTTCACTTTTTTAAGGATATCTTCAAAATCAGCGACGTCGTAGGCGCGAAGCAGCCCCGTATCGATAAAGACGGGGTACAGGTTTTTACCAACCGCCTCTTTGAGAAGCGTCGCAGCAACAAGTGAATCAACGCCGCCGGATATTGCCATTAAAACTTTACTGTCCCCTATTTGTTTTTTTGTTTCTTTTATTATTTGTTCTTTGACTTGAGGTAAGCTCCAGTCTTTTTTTGCTTTAGAAATCTTAAAAAGGAAATTTTGCAGTATCTTCATACCACCTGTAGTGTGGGTAACCTCGGGATGGAATTGGATTCCATAAAAATTCAAAGACTGGTTTTGCATGGCAGCAATTTTAGAATTTTTGGTCTGTGCAATCACTACAAATCCCTTCGGCAAATCATCCACGTGATCTCCATGAGAAAACCAAACAGTCTCTTTTTTGGATAAGGCTTGAAAAAGTGGGGATCTTTTGATGACTTCCAGGTCTTCCTTGCCGTACTGTTTTGCCTGATGGCTGGCGACCTTGCCTCCAAGCTGATAGGCCATTAGTTGATGACCGTAGCAAATTCCTAGAATGGGCAAGCCAAGATTATAAACTTTAGGGTCAATTTTGGGAGCATTTTTTTCGTAAACAGAATAAGGACTGCCTGAAAAAATTAGAGCCTGGGGATTCATCTTTTTAAGTCTATCGATTTTTACGTCAGGAGAAATTAGTTCGCTTTTAACTCCAAGTTCTCTTAAACGTCTGGCGATAAGATGGGCGTATTGGCCTCCGAAATTAATAACACCAACCATGAGAATTTATATTAATTTACTTAGGCTTTCCAGAATTCTTGTCAATTGGGGTTTCGTTGTATCGATTTCAAATTTTTCTGCAGTTAACTTTTCATAAACCTCTATATATCTTTGTGAGATTTTGACTATTAAGCTTTCGGGCATTTGGGGGGCTTTGCCGCGACCGGCGTATCCCTCTTTGACAAACCAAAGCCTCATATACTCTTTGTCATAATTTTCGGGATCTTCACCCTTTTTCATTTTTTGGTAGTAAGACTCCTTTAACCAGAAGCGGCTTGAATCTGGCGTATGAATTTCGTCAATTAATATTAATCTGCCTTTTCTATCAAGACCAAATTCATACTTGGTATCCGCCAGGATAAAACCTGCAGAACTTGCAATTTTTGTCCCTCGATCAAAAAGTGCATAGGCGACTTTTTCTACCTGTCTCCAAATTGCAGCGGGTATTAATTTTTGCCTTATGATTTCCTCTTTGGTAATCGGTTCGTCATGACCGCCTGCTCCTGTACCACGAGTAGTCGGAGTGATAACTGGACTTTTTAGCTTCTGATGTCTTTTAAGGCCATCCGGAAATTTAATTCCATAGATTACTCTTTCGCCTTCCGAGTATCTTTTCCAAAGAGACGTACTGGTAACTCCGGTAATATAACCTCTAACAACTACTTCAACAGGCAGGGCTTTTGCTTCTGAAATCAACATGATGTTAGGGTCAACGACCCCAATCATATGATTGGGGATAATGTCGCGAGTTTTTTCAAACCAAAACTGTGAAAGCATATTTAAAACTGCTCCGCGAAACGGAATAAGACCCAAAACTTTATCAAAGGCCGAAATTCTGTCAGTGGCAATTAAAATTCTGAAACTGCCTTTTGAATACCAGTCGCGAACTTTTCCACTTTCTTTTTTGCCAAGACCTTTAACCTTAACGGTTTTGATGGCATTGGGAATATTTTTAGCAATGGTTTTTTTATCGATCATTTTCCACTGACTTCTTTAATATATTTTGCCCACCCGACCTTAACTAGCTGTTTATTTTTCTTAATAACTTTTTGTTGAAGACTTTTTTTATAATCTTCGACCTTTTTATCAACTTTTAAATCCTGTGCACCGATAATAATTGCTGCCAGCAGTCCTGCATTCTGGGCACTATCTATTCCGACTGTAGCAACAGGTACTCCCGGAGGCATTTGGGTAATAGAAAGCAAGGAGTCCAGTCCTTCTAACGATTTAGATTTAATTGGAACACCAATAACCGGCAAAGTAGTTAACGCTGCAATAGTTCCCGGCAGAGCAGCAGCGCCGCCGGCTCCGGCAATAATTACTTTTAGCCCTCGTTTTTTTGCATTTTGTGCAAAATCTGTAGTTTCTTCGGGGGTCCGATGAGCAGAAAGAACAAGTACCTCATTTTCTATTCCAAGCTCATCTAAGATTTGGGCAGCCTCGGACATTTTATTAAGGTCCGAATCGGAACCCATCACAATAGCAACTTGTGGTTTTTTCAATTATCCTTTCTCCTTGACTTTAGAATATCTTTGATTCCTCTATCTACTATATCGGCAGCAAGCCCGGTATATGTACTTGGCGTAAGTTTTTTCAATTCACCTTTTTGTACATCATCAATGGGTAACTCATCAACCCAGCGACTCCAGTCTTGGTGAATATGCTTTCCTCTAGTTAAAGATGCAATTAACGAGTATGGGTCCTGTACCCCAGCCTTTCTGAGAAGCGTCTGAACCGCCTCAGAGAGTATCGACCAATCATGGTCTAAAACCTCTTCAATTCTAGCTTTATTCGGTCTGACACGAGTAATTCCAGTTAAAATGCTTTTATACCCAACAAGTGAATATCCAAGCGTTGTTCCGATATTTCTGATGGTTGTGCTGTCGGAAAGATCTCTTTGCAATCTTGAAACCGCAAGTTTGCGGGAAAGTGTCTCAAAGAGCCCGTTTGCTAAAGTAAGGTTACCTTCCGCATTTTCAAAATCGATCGGGTTTACTTTTTGAGGCATAGTGGAGGAGCCGACTTCTCCTTTTTTAACTTCTTGCACAAACCAATCATCACTAACATAGCGCCACATATCCTGGGCAAAATCTAAAAGTATTCCGTTGATCCTCTGGATAGTTTGAAAGTATTCTATAGTATCCTCATAGGGATTAGTTTGTGTCGTTACTAGATTTGGATCAAATCCTAAAGATTCTACGAATTTTTCAGAAAAAGATAGCCAGTCGATTTCGGGATAAGCAAAGGTTAACGCATTAAAATTACCAACTGCTCCTGTAAGTTTACCGGATAGCTTTTGGGCTTCAAGTTTTCTAACTTCCCTGTTAACTCTCGTTGCAAAAACAATTAATTCCTTACCAACAGTTGTTGGTACTGCAGATTGTCCATGTGTTCTTGCAAGCATTGGCATAGTTTTAAATGTCCTTGCTCTTTCACAAAGCTCGTCCACAAATGTATCGAGGGGCGGTATACAGATTTCGTTTGTAGCTCTTTTTAGCATGAGTCGGTATGCTAAATTATTGATGTCTTCGGATGTAAGACCAAGATGGATCATTTCAGTTAAGTCTCTAAGTGATGTACCTTTGACCATTTTTCTGAATGATCTCTCCATTGCTTTAACATCGTGTCTAGTTTCCTGCTCGACCTTTTTGACTTTTTGGGCTTCTTTTAATGTGATACTTCGACTAAAAGATTCCAATTTTCGTCTTTCAGGCTCTTTCAATTTTCTGACGATTCCAATGTCCGATAAAGCAACCAAGTATTTAGCTTCTATTTCAAACCTCGTTCTTATGAGAGCAAACTCGGAGACGTAAGGAGCAAGCTCTACAATTTTTTCTCGGTAACGTCCATCAAGAGGACTGACTGCTGTAAGTTCTGTCAAAGGTAAGTTTAGTTGTCTATCTGACATTTTCTTGGACATTCCGTATTATAGGTTATTTATCATCCATAAATCAATTTTAAGTTACGATTTGCTCTAACTTGTTATTCTTGATGGCAGCTTTGATTTCCATAGCAGCACGTCTACCCATAGATATTGAATGACCATATAAATAACCACTGTATGGGGTCGCAAAAATTCCCGGGCTTCCCGGCATTCTAGGTGAAACATCAAATACAATGATCTCCTTTTTTGGCGGGCCTGGCGTGATTACTGCTTGCAGAGCGAATGGGCCGATAACGCCGGGTTTAACCATTTTTTCTGTAGCTTTAACAAATTTTTCGCCAATTTCAAAGGCAGGCTCCAGCATAGATTCCAAAACCGTAACAGCAATATGTCCGGCCTCTTCATACTGAGGATATATCGGTCTAATCTTAAATAGTTCACTTTGTTGGTCAACAGGCAACTTTAAAATTCCTTCTATATCTGTCTGTCTTCTGGTATCTGTTCCGACTAATTCGAGTCTATGATCAACTATTGAGTAGAAGAAATTAAAATTAACTTGAACGCCCAAAATAAATTCTTCGATAATAGCATCACTCAGATCTTTTTTAGTGATAACCCCTTCTTTAATTAACCTTTCTGACTCTGATTGATGCTGCTCTGGAGAATGTGCCAGAAAGAAAGCTCTTTCGTACTTTCTTTCCTTTTCGTTTACCTTAACTATAACAATGGTATTGATATCTTTTGGATCTTTAAATTTTTTTGGATATTTAATATTGGCTTTTTCCAAAATGTTGTATTGGTTTGGATTTTCGGCCCTTTCTTCAAATCTTAAAAGCTTTTTATTGCCAAAAATTGGAATCTCAAAATCATTTTCTATGGCATTGTAATCATTAACGTATACCTCGAAGGACCGGTGGGGAATAAAAATGCAGTTTTTAGATTTTAAGATTTTCTGGAACTTTGGTAGAATAATATCTTTAAATTTATCGACATATAAAACTTCATCGACACATCCGAGCGAAGCTCGTGTTTTAAAATACTTCGCATAGGTTTTATCCCTGCCTTTTTCGACTATGACTAAAGTCTTAAATCCTTCCTCTTTGGCGCCGCGGCAAATATCCAAGGCGCTGTGTGAACCAATGACGGCGATAGTATAGGCTTTAGTGTTTCTGATATTTGATATCTTATATTTGATATTTAATCTACCCATATTACTTGTCCCCTTTCTGGTCCGACTGCAATAAATTTAACGGGAACAGAAACTATTTTTTCGATGGTTTTTATATAGTTTTGCGCATTTTTTGGAAGTCTTTCAAAAACTCTGACGTCTGAAATATCTTCTTGCCAGCCTGCAACCTCTATATATTCTGGCTTAATTTTTGCCATGAAATCGGCATCGTGGGCAAGATAGTCAACATCCTTGCCGTCAATTTTGTAACCAACACATATTCTTATCGGGCTAATACCAGTTAAAACGTCCAGTTTAGTAACTGCCAGGCTGGTTATTTTATTGATATCGACTGCAGCTTTAATCAATACTAAATCCAGCCAGCCAGGAGTACGCGTTCTACCGGTGGTGGTGCCTATTTCTTTGCCTTTTTCGACAATATGTTTTGCAACTTCTCTGCTAATTTTCGTCGGCATTGGGCCTTCACCAACGCGCGTCATGTAAGCTTTGGTGATACCGATAACTTGATTTATTTCCGACGGATGCAGATCAAAGCAACGCCAGATACCAACTATACCGGGATTGGACGATGTAACAAACGGATAAGTTCCAACATCAATATCTAAAAAGTAACCTTGCGCTCCTTCAAATAGGATATTTTTGCCTTTATTTTTGGCTTCTCTGATTATCGGGATTGTTTTACCTATAAATTTTCTGATTTTTGCTGTAAGTTTTGTGTATTTTACATAAATGGCTCGCACATTTAAGTTGAGTTTATAGTATTCGTTTTGAAACTGAGCTTCTTTTTCAATTTTTTGTTTGAAGTCTTTTGAAATTAAATCCTTGACAAGAAGACCTACCCTTTCGGTCCTATCAGCATATGTCGGGCCTACCCCGTGGCCGGTCGTACCAATTATTTGATCTCTTCTTTTTTCGCGCAGGCCATCACGGAGTTTATGCCAGGGCATCGTCAGTGATGCTTGCTCGTCAATAATTAAATTATGATAAGAAATGCCTGATCCATCTAGTTGTGACATTTCTTCAACTAAGATCTCTGCGTCTACAGCAACATTTCTACCAACAAGACATATTGCTTTAGGGTTAAAAATACCGGAAGGAATAATATGCAGGGCAAAACGGCCGTATTGATTTTTAACCGTGTGACCGGTATTGGAACCGCCTGCGTACCTGGCTACGATATGCGCGCGTGATGCAAGATCGTCGATAAGTCTGCCCTTGCCAGAATCACCCCAATCAACTCCCATGACGGCGACTGTTCCGCGCCAATTTTTTAAAGTTTCTTTATTCATCAATTCAAAATCTTTTTAAGCTTTCCAGTTCTTATAGCTTCTTTGATTTCAATTGCGATTCTTCTGCCTGTAGAAACTTCCTTATTATAGTAGAGTGAGGCGTAGGGCGAGCCGTTAATAAACAAGTTGGTACCGGCAACAATCCGGCAGGAGATTTCAATAACCGAAAACTTTTGCTGGGGCGTGATTATTGTCTCCAGACAAAACGGCCCCCAAATACCGCCGGCAAAAAGATCTTTTGAGGTAGCAACTACCCGCTCACCCATTGCAAACGCTTCGACAAGCAAAGACTCACGCAAAGCCAAAGGTGAATTGCCAACAACCACAAATGACGGTTCAATGCCAAGACCTTGTTGGTTTTGAGATGGAATTCTTCCCAAAGAATCGACGTTAGTTTCATAGCGCTTATCGATCGAAAGAATTTCTAGGGTCTTGGAAAGTGGTGAGTAGAAGTAGTGGATATAAAGAGGAACACCGATAACATACTCTTGAATTATGAAATCGCGGGCGCGAAAATTTTTGATTCTTACCTCAAATTCCTTTTGGTTTTTGGCAAAAAAGTAACCATGGCCACCGGAAGCACCGTAAGATTTGACGATTACTGGCCTGTTGATCTTTGAGTGTTTGGAAAATCTCCTAGGAACTGGAACATGGGCTTTTTGCATCCATTCTCTTTGCTTGAGTCGATCCGCCTCCCAGTCTAAGACTTTCTTGTTGCCAAAATAGGCAACCTTCATTTTTTTATTTTTCTCGATGCCCAAATAAGCCACAAACGATCCGTGAGGAATAATAATAGCAGAATCCGCTATTAATTTGTTTTCAATTTTTGGAAAGTGCGAAAACTTTGGTATTTCGTAAATATTATCGATGAATTTAAACCGCTTATAAAGGGAAACTCTATCGGAAGTTGCAACACAAATGGTTCCAAAACCTTCATCGCGGGCTCCCTTTAAGATTTGCAGCGCGGAATGAGAGCCAAGAGTTGCAATTTTGTAGGCCTGCCTCGCCCGCCTCGCTACGAAGCGGGCCGACAGGCGGGTTTTTGATGCCGCCATTGAGAAATTATATAGAAACTTGGCAAAAAATGCAAAAAATATCGAAGACCTCAAATTTCTTTCAAAACTTCTCTTAAATCTCTGATTTTATAGTCAGCTTTGGCGTTGGCAAATTTTCTTCCAGGATGAGAGTAAAGGTAAGTTGTTGCATCGACTGCGTTCCCCATCGCAATGTCAACCCCAGTGTCACCAATCGTAATGACTTGATCGAATTTTTTGTCTTTTAAATAATCTAATAAAATTTCTTTTTTTGTTACCTTGATTTGTTTCGTATACGAATTTGTTGCAAAAGCACTTCCTCTAGGGAAAAACTTAACCATGTCGACTGCTTTTATAAATCGAGATAGACCAACGTCTGACATATTGGAAACCAAGATTTGTCTATGGTGTTTGGAAATTTCTCCTAAAACATAATGAGCATAATCATTTGGTTTAATATGTCTATGAATGATTTCTGGATGCTCACCTTCATACTCAATACATTTTTGCTGAATTGCAAAGTGGGTTTCGGCAGTTTCATTTGGCAGTAAATACTCAAAATATTCAAGCCATTTTCTGCCATAGAGTTTTAAATTATCTTCTTCAGTTAATCTATCTTTATAACCCAATTTTCCCAAGACCTTATTGCTAATTTCCAAAACAGCATGCTCGTTGTCCATTTCCAAGGTTCCATGAAAGTCCCAGACAAAAAGTTTCATGGATTAATCTTACCACTTGATTTTGTTTTGATGATAAGGTAGTCTGTGCAGAATAAATTAAAATGCCGGCAACTGCAAAAAGAAATAAAGCGGACATTGAAAAAAAGAGGGGACCCCAGAAAGCCCAAGGTAAAAATGCTCTCACTAGAGTTCGTCAGGTACTATCTGTTTTCTTTTATTTCATCTGGATTCTGATCGGACTTTTGGTCCTTCTTTTTATTTACGCTAATTTCAGACAAGGTGCATTCAACGGTCTTTTTAGTCCAAGACCGCCACAACAACAAACCCAAGTTCAGCCACCTACAGAAACAGACTTGCCCGGAATCGGCAAAGTAAATATTCAGTGTATCCAAGATTCTTTAAGTAAAGAAACAATCCAAAAAATTGTAGAGACTGGCGATGCCTCTAAACTTACCGACGAGGAAAAAGGCAAACTTGAACCCTGTATCACTCAAAAAGAGGAAGCTAGCCCTTCAGCTTCCCCAACACCAAATAAATAATTCATTTGCCTTGCCCCAGCCATCTATCTTTGAGAAAACCGAGGGTTGCTGTTGAAAGTAAGTAAGCAACAGATGGAATAATTGCAGCAACAAATGGTCTTTCGATTTTAATAACCGCTAGAAAGATTGCAATCAAAATATATGTGGTGATGGAAATCGCAATTCGTCTTGTCCAACTTGTTTCCCAGGTTTTGTCACGCTCAACTCGCTTATTGCGCTCTTTAATCTTTTCAATCTCCTGCTTTAATTTTTCAATCTCAGTCATCTAATTATCTTAGATCCAAAGTTTCTGATGAGAAGGCGATGTTTTTGGGCATTTTGAGAATTGACAATTAGGCAAGTTTTGCACGGTGAGTTAAAATATTTGACCAAGTAAGCATTTCTTCGGCCCAAACTTCGTCGAGGTCTACTTTATTTTTAAGATTGGCAAATTTTGTTTTGAAGTTTTGGTACGTTTTTTCAAATTTTCTTGAACGGGGCACTTTTTCCAACTCATCAAGATAGATCTGAGTTTCTGCCAAAAACTGCTTAATTCTCTTTTCTTTTCCTTCTTGAGCCCACCTGGAAATTCTTCCCAAATTAACAGCTATATTTAAAACTAAATCTTGTGCATTCATAAAATTATCTTAATAATTTTCTGATTAACTTTTGCATTTTGGTTCTAATTTGTGGATCTAGAACCTCGCGGCTAGGGTTGTTTTGGGCCGGTCTTATATTGATCATCGAATCGAAATCAATTTCGTTAGTTTCCAAATCTAACCCTCCGCCCCAAAGATCTTGCTGTTTGCTTCCCTCCTTGATAAGAAGCTGCTCTCCATCAACATGCCTTTCACCGCCTGCTGCTAAAATCTCTTTAGAAACATCAACTACTACTTTTATGTACCCTTCTAGATCTTCTGCAGCTTCTTTTAAAGTTTGCTCAGTAGCTTTAGAGTTGATGATCTTTATCATTTATCAATTTTAACACTTGTAAGAATAAAATTTTAGCGAAGATTGAGGGTTTCTGCTGTAAAGGTTATGTTTTTTGACTTTAAGATTACTTGGCGGGGGCCGCGTGAGACGTAGCCCGCGTCAAGTGATTGGAAATTATTTTTGGTAATGATTTCCTGGGCTTTTTTGACATCGCGTTGATTGATAAAGATTGCATAATCCTGGCCCATGTTGAAAGTCTGGTACATTTCGTAATCGTTGATGCCTGCATATTCTTGGATAAAGTTAAAGATTTCTTGGGGCGCAAACAGTTTTTCGATAACGTAAGTAAAGTTTTTGCGAGCTCGCATGATTTTTCTTAGACCATGGCCGGTGATGTTTGAAATGTAGTGGATATCGATACCGGCATCAAGCAAGTCTTGAACTAGTTTTGCATAGATATTGGTCTTGGTAAGAAGATCATCACCGTAGAGTTTTCCGCTTTTCATTTTTGTGCCATAACCGGCAGGCAATTTCTTAGCAACAGCCCGGGCAAGGGAAATTCCATTGGCGTTGACTCCTTTAGATTTAATGAGTACAATTTTATCGTCAATTTTGAGGCTTTGGTCGGTTATAAGGCGCTTTTCGGATTTGATTATTCCTACTGCAGATCCACCTAAATCAACCGTCTGCGGCACAATTATGCCCTTTAAAGTTGGGGTTTCTCCGCCGCCCCAAACTGCACCAGAAAATTTACATGCATCATGCCAACCTCTAATAAAATCTTTCATCCTTTGATTATCTTGTAACCAAGAATTATCTTCGATAGCCCAATAAGCATGAACAACCAAAGGTTTTGCTCCTACGCTAACCAGATCGTTAATAATGGTGGCGACAGTATCATAACCAATAACGTCATAATACGTTTTACCGGTTATTCGACGCATTGCATCTGCTATTAAATTTTTGGTACCTAAGCCTTCGACAACTGATGCAAAGTATTGTTGGCCAATTTTAAAAACGTAGGCCGACTCGCCTCTGGTTGCCGAAACTTCCGAAAATCCTGATGCCTTGGGGTTTGATGCAGTTTTGCGCGCTGCAGTTTGGGCGAGTTTTTTTATAGGGTCTTTAGTGTAATAATTATCGCCTACAGCAGCGTATGTTATTTTTTTTGTCATGAGCTTTTTGCAAATCGTATCATATTTTCGAAGATGAGTGCACCGTGGGGTTTTAAGATTTGGCCTTTAAATCTTCGCCAGTTGGGATGTTGGGTATTGTCTACAAATTTTTCAGGATGGGGCATGAGGCCCAAAATCCGACCGGTTGGATCCGTGACGCCGGCGATAGCGTTTAATGAACTGTTTGGGTTTTGGGGATATTGTTGAGTTGGCTTGCCGTCTTCATTAACGTATCGAAAGACAACCAAATTTTGATTTTCGATTTTTTTAAGATTTGTATCGTTTGCGAAAAATTTTCCTTCGCCATGATTAACTGCGAGATCAAGAGCTTGATCTGACCCACTTAAGAATAAGCATTTACTATCCTCTGTTTTTATTTTGACCCAACGACATTCGAAACGGCCACTTTCGTTTGGGGCAAGTGTCGCATCCATACGACCTAAATTATTGAAGGGTAAAAGGCCTGTACGAATGAGCGTTTGGAAACCATTGCAGATCCCCAAAACTAAGCCTTTTTTTGCGATGAATTTTTGAAGTTCATCTTTTAAAAAACTGATTAGTTCGACTGCAAGTACTTTACCGGACGCTATATCGTCACCATACGAAAAACCGCCTGGGAGAGCAAGAATTTGAAATTCCTTCAGCCTTTTACTTTTATCCCTCAGTTGGTTGATGTGGACGAATTCTGGCACAGCGCCAAATTTTTCAAAGGCATAGTGAAGCTCCCAGTCGCAATTAATACCGTCCGCCCGAAGTATACATACATTCGGTTTCATTTGAATATTCCCTCCAAGGGTTCTTTCCACAATGTCTTTAGTTTTTCGACATCGACTGAAAAAAGATTTGCAACTGTTAGTATTTGCTCTGGAACCGTTTCTCCTAATATTTCGTATGGGGTGCCTCCGAAAAGCTTTCGTGCGGTGGTTTTGTCGGCCACTTCTGCCATAAAACAACCCGCGGTTTCGTTGAAAAGAAAATAATCGACTCTTTTGTGTCTATTTTCGATTTTAATTTTTGCCCCAAGTTTTGCGCCTACACTCATTTCAAAAATCGACGTTATAATTCCCCCTTCAGATACGTCATGGCAAGAAAGAATTTTGCCTTCAGAAATACCATGATTTATCGCATCCAGAACTTTAGGAAGAATTTTAAGATCTACTTTCGGAACACTTTCTCCAAGAAGGTTATTTTTGGCAAAGTATACCGAGCCGCCCATTGATGAGCTATCTTGCCTACCTACTAAAACAATCGTCGATCCTGCCTTTTTGAAATCTGAGGATACAGTTTTTATGACGTTTGGAATTTTTCCAAAGACAGAAATGCACAAAACAGGCGGAATTTTTAGGACTAAACCATCATCTGAACGGTATGTCGAAGAAAGACTATCCTTGCCGGAAATTACAGGAATTTTTAAAATCTTCATAAAATCAACTACAGCATCGACTGATCTATCCAAAGATCCTAGAGATTCTTCATCCGGAAATGGCCAAATATAATTATTGACCAACGAAGCATCCTGGTAGACTCCGCCAACAGCAACATAATTTGCGATGGCTTCCGTTGCTGCCCAAATACTTCCCCAGTATGGATCAATTCGGTTTAATATCGGATTTAAACCATGTGAGACAACCATTCCGTATGGCTTATTCAAAATAGGTCGGATTACGGCTGCATCGTTAGGTCCATCGTAAGATACTCCCGTAAATGGCTGCAGAACACTTGTACCCTGAACGGTATGGTCGTACATCCTAAGAATTAGTTCTTTAGAACAAATATTTCCGTCTGTTAATACCTTTTGCAAGATTTCAACCCATTTGCCTTTTGTTCTTGGTATTGGCGGATTTTTATTTTCTTGCAAAGCAGATTGTGAAACTTTTTTTGCCTTCATCACTCTTTGCGGTAATCCCTGGTGCAGAAACTGCATTTGTAAATCGCAAACTTTTTGCCTACCAAAGAAAACTTTTAGTTTTTTGCTTCCATCGAACATCCCGAGTACTGAAACTTCTACGTTATATTTGTGGCAGATTTTTTTGAACTTGATAATTTTGTTTTTTGGGATAGCAAGAATCATTCTCTCCTGTGACTCAGATATCCAAATTTCCCACGGGCTTAACCCCTGATATTTAAGTCTTTCATTTTTAAGCTGAACTAAGACACCAATTTGGGAGCCCATTTCTCCTATTGCTGATGAAAGACCGCCACCTCCACTGTCTTGTATTGCCCTGATGCAATCATTATCGCGAGCCTCCATAATTGCATCGAAAGTCCTTTTTTCTTCTATTGCGTTGCCGATCTGCACAGCTTGAGCATTAACAGTAATTGTCCTTTGAGTCATTTCACCGGAAGAAAATGTCGCTCCATGTATTCCATCCCTGCCTACCCTTCCTCCAATGCTGACAACAATATCACCTTTTTGAGGTTCGCCTTTTTTGGCATATTTTTTTGGGAGAATTCCGTATGCTCCGACCAAGACTGTCGGTTTTGCACGAAAATCGTCATTGAAATGGAAGGAGCCATTGTTTGTCGGAATACCCATTCTGTTTCCATAATCTCGAACTGCTGCTACAACACGGGAGAGAATGTAAGCTGGGGGTAGTGAGCCTTCAGGGAGTTTTTTGAGATTCATGTTCCAGTTGGCCAAACAAAATATGTCTGTAGAAATAACTGTTTTTGCACCTTGTCCTGTTGCAACGATATCCCTGAAGACGCCCCCGCTTCCCGTCATAGCACCACCATACGGCTCTATCGCAGACGGGCTGTTGTGAGTCTCTCCTTTTCCGTTAATTGCCCACCCGTCATAGAAATCCATGACTCCTGCATTATCAACAAAAGCGGAAACAATATTTTTTTTATGCTTAAGAGCTTCTTTTTTAATCCTTACAATAAGAGGTTCTTTTTCTTCTCCGTTGATCATTATTTTTGCCTTAAATGTTTTATGGCCTGAGTGTTCACTCCATGTTTGAGCAAGAGTTTCTATCTCACAATCTGTAGGTTCTCTGTTAATTTTTTTGAAGTAATTTTGGATTACCTTCATCTCTTCTAGATTTAGAAATAGCTTATCGCCTGAAAGTTCCAATAGTTGCCCGTCGGACATATTTTTTATGGGTACCATTTTAGTTTCGCCGACTTTTCCACTGATCAGTAGTGTTTTGGGTTTTTGATCTACGATATGCTCAATTAAAGGATTGTACAGACGGAGTTTGGTTATAAGATTTTTTGCTTCGTCTCTTCTGATTTTTCCAAAGAATGCATACTCCCAAGAGGAATCGACAGCTGTTAGTTTTATTCCCAAATCTTTCGCTGCCTTAAGAAGGGATCCAACTTCTGGATTCATAACACCGGGTTTGTAGGCAACTTCTATTGTTTGGTTCGCGCCTTTTATGACGGGCTTGTTATACGCAATTTTTTGGTCTATTTTTTCGTATAAAACTTTTTCCGCGAATTTCTTGACATCTTTTCGTTTTATGCCCTCCAATCTATAAACTTTAGCAGTACGGATTTTATTGATTGAGGTGATTTTTAGCGTTCTTTTTATTTCAGCAAGTAAATCTTGGCCTTTGGGATCTGTCTGATTTTTTGAGGCAACTCTGACTGTGTAGATCATTTGTTAAATGATATCAAACCTTTTTATTTGGGGGACAGCAATCTTTGCAAATCTTGCAAGCCGATATCTTTTCGAAAGTGTAAGTTATCCCCATCAATCGAGACTTGAGATAGTGTATTATAGGCGACTCTGCGTGCTAACTCAACGTTTTTACCTTCACCTAAAACATAAAATAGTCGGCCACCGGCTGCTAAATATTTTCCGTTTTTGACTTTGACACCGGCACCAAATATTTTAAGAGATCCTTCGCTACGCTCAGGATGACCGAGGAGCGAAGAGAGGCCAATAATTTCTTTGCCGATAACTTTGCTATGGTTAATTGGGTAACCCCTGGATGCGGCAGTGACAACCACTCGATAAGAATTATCTTTTGTTATTTTAGGGATCTTACCTAAAATTGTTTGGGTAACTAATTCAAAGAGATCATTTTTGACGGAAGGTAAAATGACTTGAGCCTCGGGGTCGCCCCAACGCGCATTAAATTCAATCACAAAAACTTTGCCACTTTTGTCGATGATTCCTCCAAGATAAAGCATTCCAAGATACGGCCTGCCGACTTTTACTAATCCTCCGACAGTTTTTTGAAAAATGCTTTTGATTTGCTCTCCAATTTTTGCAGTGATAACCATTGGTGGAGATGAGCAACCCATCCCACCGGTATTGGGACCAACGTTGCCATCGAAAACTGTTTTGTGATCTTGGGCATGGCCGATTATTGCAAATTTTTTACCATTAACGATTGCAAACGAGGAGAATTCCTCGCCGTTAATGCATTTTTCAATCAAAAAAATTCGGCCGGCATTACCAAACTTTTTCATCTGTTTAATCGCATCTTGCGCTTCACTGTTGCTGGATGCAAGAAGCGCACCTTTGCCGGCAGCAAGTCCTGCTGCCTTGATGTACCAAGTGCCTTCCCTTTGTGAATTGATAAACTCTACACCCTCTTTTTGCGATTTACAGATTTTAAAGGCGGGGTGAGGAATTTTAAATTTCTTCATGAAGTTTCTGGCCCAGGCTTTATCCCATTCTACCCGGCCAGCGGCCTTTGTTGGCCCAAAAACCTTTAATCCACTTTTGACAAGTGTGTCAACAAGACCTGCTGCAATGGCATCATCCTGAGCAACATCGACAAGGTCAACATTTTCTTTTTTGCAGATATTGACTATTTGTTTGATATCGGTAGTTTTTATCTGAGGATAAGTTTTGACATTCTTTGAAAGCGTCATTAAATCGTTTCCTGGTATGGCAATGACTCTTTTGACATGTTTGCTTTGTAGGTATTTATTAACTAGAGCATGGGCCCTGCCACCGCCGTCGATTATTAGAACCGCTGCATCTTGCGAAATAGCATTTGTAAGTTTTTGAAGCGCCTTAATATATATTTCATGCTCTTTATTTTTGAGCCTTGCATAAAGAGTTTTGACCGTATCGTTTTTTTTGATCTTCTCAAAAGCCCTTTCCAGGACGGGGCCAAAGTCGAATTCTTTAGTTAAGAGGTGAATAGATGAACCCGCATATGTAGATTTTTTGTCCAAAAAATTTTGGACCGCCTTTTCAGCTAGGAGACCTTTGTTCCATAGTGTGTTAGTGCCATCGGGCGCCAAAACTTTCGATTTGACGGAATTCGGGATTAACCCCGGATGCAGATTAAGGATCTGATTCGGATAAAATTCGATCACTTCATCCAAAATTATTTGTTTCCATCCAGCCAAAGCGATGTAATCGGGTTTTAATCTTTTAAGAACTTGGGGTAAATCTTTTTTGTTGGCGCAAATTTTTATTGGGATTTTGTTATTTATTGCGTGCTTCAAACCTATTGCATCATTTGTATCGCTAATAACTGCGACAATCTTTGCATTTATCTTTTTGGAATTTACGGCATCAACTATGGCCTGAAGATTTGAACCTTTGCCAACATTTGAAATTAAAATAGCTATGCGCTTCATCTAAACGTGAGAGATACGGCAGGATTGTTCTTAAGTATAACAAGAAATTGGAGCGATGAGAATTTATTTTTCGTCCTTGAGGTAGAGACCCAAAATTCCTAAGACTCCGGCAACTAGAAAAAGTTGGGTAGGCGCAAGTGTGGTGATATCGTTTTGGGTTATAGCTTCATAGGCTGCAACTACAATGACAATGATCGTGGCGGCAATTAACAGCTGAGATAGAGGGTTGCCCTTCGATGGTTTTATAGTAGTCCTTTTGACCATACACTATTATAATTGCATCTTTTGAAGAGTTAGTCAACAAATTCGTTTCTGGAAAAATTTGAGAAAAAGGCAAATTTTTGATAAAATACTCTTGCTTTCGGGAAGAAGGACGGCCGCTGCAATCAGTTTACATGATTGTAGAGGAAAGTCCAGACAGCAGAAAGCAAGGAATGGAGCGCAAGCTCCGACTAGTACCCAGATACCAGACGGTATCTGGCCAATAGCTGGTGTCCTTAGTATCGAAAGAGAAAAGGGACGGATACTGAATAAACAGCATCCGAGAGCCACAGTGACGATTAGATCCTAAAGTCCGCCAGCTGGCGGATAAGGATCGAAGTGAAACGGTCTCCTTCGTCGAGTCTGACTCGACTTCGGCAGACTTAAGGCAATCCCACCTGCTGCAACCCAGAATTTCCGCCATAGGCGGACCAGCCTTTGGCTGGGGATCGCTTGTACCATGCTTTCGGGAGATCCAAAGTAGGGGCATCCGCCAGGTCGGCGGATCAGATGACAAAAACGTCACCTGAAGATAGATGGTCGTTTAACCCATTCGGCTAGCTCAGGGTTACCCTGAGTGAGATCGAAGGGTAAAACAGAATCTGGCTTTAGATAGTTATTACACCGAAAGGTGGAACTATCGCAAGACAGGTCTGTTCGAAGAACAGAATCTGGCTTACTCTCTTCCCGAAGGTATTTTTTAAAAAAATTTAATCTTCTGATATCCCTTCCGCAAATTTTTGATCCTCATTAATAAGTTCACTAATAATAATTTTAGCAACCACAATTACTGGTACTGCTAAGAAAGCTCCTCCAATTCCTGCCAGTTTTGCACCGATTAGAAGAGCAATAATAACAAATGGCGGCTGCAAACCGACAACTCTGGACATAACGATTGGAACGATTAAGTTATTCTCCAGTTGTTGAACAATTAAAAAGAGCGCAGCAACTGCCAAGCCGATAACAGGGGAGATAGTCAACCCTACCAAAATTGCCGGGATTGCCGAAATTATTGGACCGATAATAGGTATAATTTCAAGAATTGCGGCAATTAAAGCAAGGGGCAGAGCAAAAGGTATACCGATAATTCGCAAACCGACATAGGTTAGAACGCCAACAATTATGGAGAGGGTTAGTTGACCCCTCACCCAGATTCCCAAACCTCCTTCTATTTTTGAGATAATGCTAACAACCTTTTTTTCGTGTTTACCAGAAAATGGTGATGAAAGAATTCTTACAAAATTTTTCCATTCCAAAAGTAGATAAAAAGTTAAAACGAACAAGGTAATAATTAAAAAAATACTTGAAATAATGGCACTAGAGATAGAAATGACATTGCCGGCGATTTGCTGGAACTGGTCTTGGAGTGCCGATGAAAGATTTTCGGCAGGCAAATTATAAAAAACAACGAACTGATTAACTGTTGAAATTATCTGCGGTAGTTTTGATACAAAGTCTGAAGTCTGTTTAATAAGAGGTGGAACGACTATACCAACGGCTGCAGAAATTAAACCGATAACAATTAAATAAACAATAAGAACAGCCAAAACTCTTGGAACACGCTTAGAGCTTAGCCACTCGACAGGCCTAAGAAGTGCAGAAAGCAAAATGAGTGATAGAAAGATTAGAACAATGATTTCTCTAATCTGGATCAAGAACCACAGTGCAAGCAAAACAAAAAGGGTAAAAATGATAGTCCTGTGGGATATTTCAACCTTTATCGGGGTTTTGACGTCAGCCATAGCCTTGAGTATACCAGAGGTCCAGACTTTTTTCTAACTCGCCTTGCCAATTTTTTTTCGAAATATCAAAAATTTTGACCTGCCTTGCCGGCAGGCGGGTTTTTTTAAATTGTCTAAAATATGTTTTTTGTCTCCTAATAAATGAGTGAATGTCCCCTTTCAATCTTTCTTTGGCCTTTTCAAATTCTATTTTTCCAAGTATAAATCTTGTGAGCCATCGATATTCCAGACCAAGATCTTCAAACCAACCAGAGTTGATACCGCTTTTTATCAAATTTTGAACCTCTTCAACTAGACCATGTTTAAGCCTAGTCTCAAGCCGACTATCGGCGCGGTTGTAAAGATAATTGTTTGGGGCAGTCAGACCAATGAATGAGTAGTCGGTAGTCGGTAGCTGGTAGCTGGTAGATTTTTGATATTTGATCTTTGATTTTTTATATGATAATGCGATTTCAATTGCACGAATCAAACGTCTGGGATTGGCTCTGTCGGATTCATTCATGGTCTTTGCCCGTTTAGGATCAAGATCACAAAGTTTTTGGTAAAGCTTGCCAGCTGATAATTTCTCGAGTTTGCTGCGCAGTTTTTGATTGGCGGGGATTCCTATAGATGGGATACCTTCAATCAGCGACTTAATATAAAACCCGGTACCGCCTACAATTATAGGCAGCTTGCCTTCTTCGATTATTCGAATAATTGAAGAGTTTGCGAATTTTAAAAAGTCGGCGACGGAGAAGCTTTGGCCGGGATTGATTAGATCAAATCCGTGGATTTTGACACCGGCAACAATCCAATAACCTTTGTGTTTTATTACATTTGATTCCCGTGATATCTTACCGGTTCCAATATCCAAATCTTTGTATACTTGACGGGAATCAGCGGAGATTAGCTCGCCATTGAATTTTTTGGCCAATTTAAGTGCCAAATCTGTTTTACCGGTTGCTGTTGGACCATATATTACTAAAATTCTTTTCATTTTATTTGGAATAATTTATAATTTTCGCCTTGAGCAACAAGTGTATAATTTTTGGAGAAGTATTCATCATTTACCTGCGATTCAAAACTTCTTTCGCGGGGACTGATCAGAACGTAATCCACCTGGTATTTTTGAAGTAGATAGCTTGTAAAAATTGAGTCTGCCCTAAAAATTGTACGGACGTCGTTTTCCCTCTGTGACCAATCAGATAGTCCCCACGCCCAAGCGTTTCCCGGAAATCCGATGATCGTTTTACGTCCCGCAAGTGCTGTTGAAGGATGGTCGTGAATTGCAGCTGTTAAAATTAGTGAGTTGGGAGGCGTTTTTTCTACTAATAAATTAGCCAGCTCTATATCGCTTTCAGACCAGAGCTGAATTTTAGTTTTTTCTGTATCCATAATTCTTGAAACTTCTATAACTGCCGAAAGAGTGAGTGATAGAAAAAGTAAAGTTGATATGATTTTTCCCAAGCGTCCTTTTTGAAAAAGATAATTTAGGGATGCAGCAACTAAAAAAGCGCTAATCAGATACCAATAAGTCATAATTTTCAGATTATCGTATGGCCATGGAGCAAAACGGAAAATATTAGAAAGGAAAAATAGAAAAGCCGAAGCTATTAGTAAGTTTTTGCCAGTTGAGCTAATTTTTGTTTTAAATAGAGCAAAAATCAAAAGTGGCCAGAAGAATCCAGTATTTTTAAACCAGAATATGAAAAAATTTTCTTCGCCTTTCATCCAGCCCCAATTTAGACCAAGTGTCTGAGATAGATTAACTGATAAAAAAATCGGCAGTTGGATTAGGGCTAAACTTACAATAGGTAAGACGTAATATAAAATTATATCTTTAATCATTTTCTTTGCTTCTTTAATCTTTTTTTCTTTGAAAACTGAAAATAAAGTTAAGGCAATAAAAATGCTTGCCAAAATCAAAAAACTAATATATGAATGCATGTGAAAAAAGGGCATAACCGCGACAAGGCAACTAGAAAGGAACAGATAAGCTTTTTTAGAATTGGAAATTCCCAAAATTAAAAGTATCAGAGCAGCGAAAAACAAAGGCAGGCCAAAAAGGAACGCTCTTTGAGGTAAAAGCTCAGAATATAAAAATGAGAAAAACCATAAACCTTTATCCTGGTAGAATGTGTATTCGTGGGGAGGAAATTTCAGAGTTTCTAAAAAATTTTGTGAGGTAATTAAATCGTTAATAAAATACCAGAAACCAAAACCTCCCCAAAAAATTCCCACAAAAACACCGATGAGTGCTATTTGCTTTTTGCCGGTGATTAAAATACCAAGAAAATAAATTAAACCTATCGAAGTCATTCCCAAAACGATTCCAGGAAGGATTAACGAGACTTTTAAGCTGGCTCCCAAACTTTGTAATATAGCAGACAAAAAATCTGAAAAGAATGGGTAGGAGATAAGTTGTCCTGAATACAAAGGATTTTGTGGAGGAAAATTGTTTCCGTGGACGAAAGAAGAAATAATCGCTATATGTATGGGCCAATCCGTCCAAACAAGACGATTGCCTGCAACTATACCTTTTGTATCAACGTAAATAGATTTTGTAAAAATCGCGAATATTAAAAGCGAAAGTATTGCGAAATCCAAAATGATTAGCCAATTTTTTCTAATAGCTAAATCACCTAAAAAATTGGGTGTAGCCGATTTTTTAATTAAAAAAATTGCAGAAGTAATGAATGTGAGAGTCGTGACAGTAATAGACATAATCAAATTTAAACCGAAAAAAAGTGAAGCTAAAAATATTAGAAGAGTGTTAACAACTAAACCAATTGTTATTCCCAATAAGTTTCGCAGCGGCGATATCAGAATTATGTTAAATAATTCCAAAACAGCAAGGCCTACAATAGCGGACGACAAAAAGAAAAGCGTAGCGGGAATCATCTGATAGCTATTTTATAACGGATTGGCATAAAACTACGATTTTCAAGTCGCAGATGAATG
>Ga0209541_10005418_pt1 | contig 22255 bp, 22 predicted proteins | sample RifCSPlowO2_01_FD_184027 | JGI IMG/M metagenome (GOLD analysis project Ga0209541, IMG submission 184027) | Groundwater microbial communities from Rifle, Colorado - Rifle CSP2_plank lowO2_0.1 (SPAdes) (version 2) | ecosystem: Environmental > Aquatic > Deep subsurface > Groundwater | place...
CAAAGGCAAAAATTCCTTTTGGAACATGAAAATAAACAGAGATTTATTTTCAGTACTGAAATGTGATATTTTTCACATTTCATGAATCCCCTTTTTGCTAGATCTTAATTGGCGAGAAGGCTCACAGGTCGATGCTAAAGCCCCAGACTTAATACATACGATTAAAAAATTAAGGAAGTCATTTCTCCAGAAGTTTCATCGCTCGTTCATATAAAGGAGCGAGAAACTCTGGATCGAATCGGTCATATAATTTGTTGTCTTTTGGTTTCTCAAATGGAACAGTGGTAATATCAAATTCAGAAGGATGGCCTATTCTCGTAACTCCCGGAGCATTGGCAATAGCAGCGATAGCCGCGATGATGTTTTCTTCTATGGTAAGAGGTCTTTTTTTTCCTTGTAGAGATTTACGATGATCAACAAAGGCATCCCAGACTTGTTGCGAAGTGCAGAAATAGCCCGATTCTTGCGCAGTCGATTGTATACCAACAATGGTGAGGGGAGTGACATCGGTGCTTTGTTCAATAACATAAATTCTTGTTGAGGAATAGCGGTCTTTGGGAAATCTTTTCTCAAGAGGTGGATTAGAGATGAGAACAGCTTCCAGAGCTCTTGGCCTTAACGAATTTATATGAAAACTTTCAGTAGCAACAGGATCGCCAAGACAGTCAGCAAATACTTGAGCTAATCTCTCTCCAGGAGGAAGAATGTTTTTATTCCTTTCAGGATGACGTGAGGCGTAAGTCCTAATAGCATCCAAAGGTTGAAAACCTTGCCATTCAGTACTATGAAGGGGATATAAAGTATCAGAACGATCGCCAAAAAGGACAAAGTATTGAAACTCATTGAGTGGCTCTATTTTGTCTGGAGCAAGGATGGTTCTTTGTGAAGAATAAACTCTTCCTTTTACAGTGTCAGGAATAGGTCTGAGAGTAACCACAACTACTTTTCCTGTGGAACAATCATCAATGACGAGAAGGGGAGCCTTTGCATTGTCTTCTTCCGTAAGCTTACGGGTAACTTCACTAAAAACCCTTCTTTGATTATTGATGTAGTCCCAGGCATCTTGTCCAGGTGTATCCATTGTTACTTAACCCTCCACGGTTCAAATTTTTCTAGATGTTCTTTAAATCGACGATGTTGAAGTTGGGGATTGATAGCGGCGAATTCTGCCTCCCATTTTCCTGCGAGTAATTTTTGAGCTTCATCCCTGGGGATAAGGTATTGTTGTACTCCTTCCTTTGTGAGAGTCATTAACTGATATCCCAGTCCACCGCTAAAAACATCGCTTGCTGGTCCACAATTGATGATCTCTAATCCCGCAATCATGGCAACTTCTTTTGGAAATTTTAGTTTGGGAAGAGCATCATATTTCTGTGCAGTGCTGACAATATGAGATTTCATTCTGGCTAAAATCTGTTCTTCTAACTTGAGAGCGGGTGAATGCATATAGACTTTCCCTGAACCAAGAACTTGTACTAAACCGTGCGGCCAGGCCACGCCACTGTCGCCAACCTCCGCAATTTCCGCTTGATCTGTTTCAGGATCGTATGCCGCGAGGACAAAATAAGCTTCATCTTCGGGAGTCATAACTTGACGAAGTATTTCTCCCACTTCTGAAGGAGGGATAGGTCTTAGCCCATGAAGAGATTTCCATTTTCGAATTTCTTCACCGGCTCTTTCTTTTCCAATTATAATTCCTTCAATTGACCCGGTTCCTGCCAAGAGAACTCGTTCATCTCCAACCTGATAAATTTTAGTTTCGGAAGCAGACGATCTACGACTGCGCTCGCTCGTAGCTTGCAAATCAGAATAGATTAAAGCTCCTCCAGGGAATACGATGCCACATAGTGAGGTCATGTTATAACTCCAAGGCTTCTAAGCCCGGCATTTGCCGTTTTAATCTTCGCGCGTCTCTATAAAAGTCTTGCGCTTGTCGTATCAAAGTTCTGGAACCGGCATCGGTCATGACTTTATTAACCGCCAGGTTTAAGAGTTTAGGAGTAATAAAGTATCCACGCTTTTCAAATTCTGCTTTAACATACACTCTCTCCTCGGTTGTTACTTTACTTAAATCAAATTCTCCATTTTCATCTCGCACATATGATTCAAGACCTGCAAGAATTCGGGGATGGCGTAAATCCATTTCTTTAAGGAATTTCTTTTCAATAACATCAACGGGCTTTCTCAGAAGATCACCCGTTGCTCCGGCCATTCTATTCCCCACTTTGTAACATTCTTCCAAAGTAAGAGAGTCGTCAGTCGGCAATCCTCTTCCCGCAAAGTCATACAGTAAATTGGCACGATCCTGCCCATTGAGTTCTCCGACAATGAAGACGTGATATCGTCTCATCATTGGTTCTTTAATTCCTTTGATATCATTAAGGGCAACCAGCAAAACGACTCCCTCATAAGCAATAGTGCCATCCAAAAGAGCCTGGATTTCGGCAATAACTTGGTTATGGGTTTTTGCCCCATGATCGCCATATACTTTTGCTAATAAGTGTTCTCCTTCATCGATGCCAATAACGACAGTTTTTCTTGTCTTCATATGCAAGTCATGGGCTAGCTCGAATACTCGCCGTGGGTTTTTTTCCGTTTCATTCATCCAGGCCGTGCCAAGATCAGCTCCTCGAGCTTCAAGATAGATAAATCCTTCACGTAGAGGAATAGTACGCATAACTTCGGTCTTTCCGCTGCCAGGGGGTGCCCATAACATGAAATGGTTTCGCTCATTTTCTTTTCCACGGAGAATTTTGGCAATGGCCGGGTATTTTCGTGTTTCCCTCACTATGGCATCAAGATGTTCCTGCACATCGTGAAAACCACTGCCACGTATTCGATCGATAGAAACAGTTTTGGGAGGGTCCATGGGATCAAGACGTATTGCTCCTAGTGATTCTTCATCACTCTGTGATGTACAGCGATAGAATGTTTTCTGTTGTTCTTCCTTTTCATTCTGTCTCGCCCGTAATTCGAGAATAGAATAAGCTACTTTTAATGCTGCTTTCATTCTTTTTTCATCAAATCTCTTTCGCTCGGAAGGGCTTGGTTTCGTTACAGGAGATTTAATCTTCGCTAACTCTTCAAGAGAGTCGATAATCATGCGGTACGCGGTGTCTCTGAGCCCGAACTCAAATAATTCTCTTTGAGTAGGCTTTTTCTTTGGTCGTTGATATTCAATACCGTTAAAGTCTATCTCCAGAATCTTTTCACAAAGATCAGTAATAGAGGGAACTTTATCTTCCTCGCTTCCTTGATAAGGCCGTCCTTCCATAATATGTGAATGTTGTTCTTTATACTCTCTGGCAATAGGCTGCATGGCATTTAAGTGAGCATGGAGTTTCTGTATCTCTCTGATGGCATAACGCACGGTTCTGTTAGCATCTTTGACAAAAGGAAAAATTTCAGGAGAAGTAAGGTAGGCAAGAAATCGAGCTGCATTTCCAATTTTATGATCTGGGACATTCCTAAAGAGAATGTGCCCGTCGATGTCTTCAACTCCTGGCAATTTGTCATAGATTACTTCCGCAATGGAGGTAAGCGACGGCGAACCAATAATTTTTTGCCCATGTTGTTGATGTTGTGCAGCCATTGATTCGTATTGGTCTTGTAAAGCTTTGTAAATTTTGTCACCAACTTCGTCTGCGCTCTTAAATAAAGCACTGACAGCTTCCACATTAGTTCTAAAATTTGCACCAACTTTTTGTAGCGCTTCAAGTTCTGCGGTGGCATTTCCTCTTTTCTCAGCCAAGCTTTCTTCATCGTATTTTTCCGAGTCAAAGAAAGTGTCAAAAAGATCGAGTTCATGAATTTCTCGAGGATTGGCAACAGCGGTGAGAGCATGCTCTACTTCTTCTTCCTCATCTACCTGAACCTTGCCTACAAGACTATTATAAGCTTCTCGCAATATTTCTTGAATTCCAAAAAGTAAGCTTAACGTATTGCTATATTCCGATTCTTCAGGACCGGAGATCATAAGGTATTCAAAAGCCTCTTCATGGTGAGAGGTGGATTCAGATAAGCCCAAAACTCTTTGATCTCTTTTGACTTTTTCAAGACGGGCTCTTTCTCTTTGAAGTTTTCTTTCCAGGGAAGAAAATTGCCTTGCGGAAGTTCTCATGACATTTGAAATTAACCTAAAAGGGGCATTGGCCTCATCAAAAGCATCGCGAGGGCGAGAAATCTTGAGAGCCATAACGGTTATTTTTGAAAGTAAAAGCTATATAAAAATGATCGTTACTTTTTTTTCCCTTTATGAATAAAATCAACTAATGATCCTGCTTTTTTTTGTTTAATGTGGCTTTAAATGCCGCAAAGTGAAAATTTTATTTGGAAGGGCGTTCTTCTCGAAAACCACAGTTTTTACAGTATTTTACAAGAAAAAGGCCATCGGGGTATTTATGCTGGCCTTCATGGAGTTTTTCTTTACATTCAGGGCAGTGAATGAGCATGGAGGAAAGGTTAATAAGTTTCTTTTTATTTCTTTTGCCCCATGACGGAACTTATTTGGGACTTTAACGAGTTTATGTCCAGGGACTTTAAATCTTTAGCTATGGGTTTAACCCCTTCTGGGCATATCCATTTAGGTTTTCTTACAACCTTGGCGTGTGCTTTTATGTACATTCGAGAACATCCAAAATGTCACCTTATTATTACAAATGTAGAGAATTCACTGGCTTCAGATTATGAAAAATATAACGGGGTTCCACTACGCTTTCAATTTCTTGAAGAAGGAGGGCTGATCATCCCTAAAGATTATGAACAACTAAAAAAAAGAAATGCGGCTGCTTCCGTTGTTCATGGTGAAGTAACGAGTCTCATTTGGAAATTAGCGCAAATCTTTGATAAGAGAACAAAAAAGGAGTTAGAACTCGTGAAAAGCGCCTTTATCCCACCTCAACATAAGAAATGGTTGGAACTCAAAGAAAACAAAGTATTACATGTCTTTGGAACGCAGATTTATATTTATAGTTTTATTCGTGTTTTAGAACGAGATCGCCCTTTTCGCAATAATCTGATCCGATACTTGGTTAGTTATCCTTTCGCACAAATTGTGGGACCCCTCGCTGGAATTCTTCCCAAAGTAAAAAATTTTAGCAACACGATACAAATTAAAGCCAAAGAATATCAAGCAAAATGTTTTTCCGTACCTGTTCGTCTTTATTGTCCTAATTGCCATAACCTCTGTCCCGACTGGGCGGTTGTTGTATTAGGACATCCTTACCATCCTGGTCCAACTTTCGCAGCACGGTGCAAGAATCTTGGAGAATGTCCTCGCGCAGATATGCATTCGGGATATGATGGTTATGTCTATCACTCTTTAGGAGATGCGCTGGATATGGCAGAATTTCATTTTATGTTAGATCCCATGCGAGATTTCTTTCAACCATTTCTCGTTGATTGTCATATTTTTGGAGGAGATTACTTTCAATTAACTTATACGCGCTCCGGAGTAACAGCAGTTGATAAGATTAAACTTATGTTTGAATTTCTAGAGCAATCAACAGGCCAATCGAAGTTTATTTTTGGAGGGCCATTGATAACCATAAATGGAATGAAAATGTCTAAAAGTGGGAAAGCTTTTAATATTAAAGATATAGAAAATTTGCGAATGGTGTTTCAGAATATCGTAACAAAACTAGAAGAATTCAGATCACAATCATTTCCCAACGGAATTAAAATCGAATATACAGATATTATTAAGAAAGCAGCATAGGGTAGAGATTCTTTTTAGGAAGTGGCAAAAAATGGTGAATTCTTCCATCACGAACAGCAAATAATGCTAACCGAGGAAAATTGGTATGTGATTCGAGAAGAAAATAAGGAATGCACCGAGCGATAACGAGGGATAATTCTCCGTAAAGAGGTTCATCCTCAAGACCGTCTCCTTTACGTTCGTGTGAGTCTAACGTTCGCTGAATGCAATCACGACGTGGATCACTTCCCTGTAAACCAAGTAACGAGACAAGGTTGCGTTTTATTTCCCTCGGTGATCTTAGGTTTACATCAGGAATTTCAGGTAAATCACAGATTATTCTTATTAATCTTTGAAATTCATCATGATCATGAAAAATGTGATAATCTTCTTGAGAAGCATGATACTGTTGGATGACATGATCAGTTTGAGGGGCATGTTGTCGTAAGCGACTTTGAAGAGAACCATCATACCTAAATGCAAGTTTCATTTCTTAGCTTTAATGTTCTTTATTTATAAAAGTTTCTAAATCAGAACAACTAAATAGTAGTAAATTTCATATCTCAATGATTTTCCCTGTCTTTCCGACATTAATTACTTTTGTTTTTCCAATCGTATCTTCAACGCCATGCGACTCGTGAATATGGCCGCAAATATGTACGTCTGGCTTGAATTCCTCAAGAGCTTTTCGTACCCCAGAACTGCCGCTAAACATACCCAAGCCTAAAATACTGTCGCTAGGCTGAATGTGGGTAACCATAATTTTCTTTTTGACTTTTCCTAAGGAATCATGAGCTTTCTTAAGGGTATCAAAGAAGTCTTGTTCTGTCAGTTGGTGAATGCCAATATCTGCATAACCGCAGCCGAAAATGCCCACGTCTCCTTTCTTAAGGACACAACCATGAAGATTTTTGGCACCATATTTATCAACAAGAAACCCCATTTCAGCCAATCCTTCATGATTGCCTGGAAGAACGGCTACTTCTAGTCCTTTCGCTTTAAAAGGGCCCACGAGACCTTCAATATTCCCTTTATGGTCAACAATATCCCCGGCTAAGATAACTAAATCTACCTTTTCTTCCGCACCTTTCTTAGCCATTTCGTGAATAAATGATTTATCCCCATGCACGTCACTTACAGCAAGAATTTTCATTAGGCATTTGAAGGGGAACCACTATATAAATCTTTCTATTTTGTTATTATCGAGTGGTGAATGATTATTACTTTCTTCCTACAATCCTTACCCACCCATGGTTAGCATTCACTTCAACCTGCATACCATCTTTAAGGACTTGCGTGGCAATTTTCGTGCCAATGATACAAGGAATACCTAATTCCCGTGCTACAATAGCGGCATGACAGGTTACTCCGCCTTCATCGGTGACGATCGCCGCGGCTTTTTTCATGGCGGGAATGTAATCCGGCCTGGTCATGACGGCAACTAAAATATCTCCTGGATTTATTTTTTCTATTTCCGTCACACTTTTAACAACTTTTACTATACCACTTACTTTTCCCAGGCAAGCGGTCAAGCCACGGAAATCGTCTACATCGGAGAGATTAGTGTCGCCAAGAATAGTCCTCTTTACATTATCCGCTTCTACCCTGGTGACACAATCATGTCCTTTCAAATCCCAATACCAAGCACTATTTTTCATACGTTCTTGGAGTATTTCTCGTGAGGGCTTATGCTTAAAGGCTCGGCTAACTTCTCTGGGACTGAGATACTTTAATTCAAGAGAAGCTAGTCCTAAACGTCTTCCAATTTCATTAAGAATCAGAGTAAAGTCATGAGCATTCCAGAAAGTTGATTTTTTGCGCTCATCCTGCCAAGAGGTAAAATCCTCTGAAATGGTAATGAGAAGTTTGACCTCTTCAGGCAAAATAATTTTTTTAAGAAGCTCTTTTTTCTTTCTCTGATTTTCCTGAGGCGTGGTTTCAATTTTATGGATTTCTTGTTCAATGTCGATACGAAGATTAAAAATTTTATGAATTTCTTCAGCAAAGTAAGCAGCATCGAGAATTGTGGCAGTAACATAATTATTATGAATCCAAAAATATTTTTTCTGATGTTGTTCTAAGAGTTTCTTTTTTTGGGCTGGATTTTTCTTGATACGCAGAGCTTTTTTCAGTAAACTTACTTCTGCTTCATTTATGAAAGAAAGATTGATAGGAGCAGTAAGAATGGAGAAGACCTCTGTTAATTTCATGCTATTTTTGAGAGATGATTTTTCATACACTTTCTTAATTTTCTCTGCCAAAAGTTCGTCTGTACCAAGAGCAAAGCCATCGATGGTTGAACTAGAAGTGTTTTTATTAAGAGCAAGTTCAAGCAAATTATCATGAAGTGTGGCCAGTTCAGAATCTGAAAGTATGGTGAGATTCATTTTTCTGATTTCTGTACACTTTTGGTAGAATTTTTCCGTATCTTTCTTCCAGGCAGTGATAAAGTCCTTGCTTACTTTAGGATTCTTTTTCCCTAATTTTAAGAGAAGAGAGGAGATTCGTTTAATGTCCTCCATTTCGATGTACCAATCGGCTTTGCCATGTTCAAAGAAACAGTAATGAACATAATTATGAGTTCCTTGTTTTCTGGACTCATCACGGATTTCCGCTTCAGCAATAAGGTGCAATAAGTAAGGAGACCCATCAAAACGTTGATGATACCATTTCTTCCCTTTCCAGCGTAGAAGATTCTGCTTGAGTAAACCAGGGATGAATTTCATAAGTTTCTGATATCGGAGAGATATTTATTCTTTTTGCTTATTTTTGCAAATTTGAATAAATTTTTATTGCAGTGTCGTAATCGGCCTAGACTGTGTGATATAGAACTTTCCTTTCTCATAAGCCCATTCAATATCGCAGGGAAAGCCATAATGCTTCTCTATGTTGATAATTAATTTAGACAATTCGAGAATTTGTTCATTTGATAATTTTTGTTTCCCCCCTTCCTTTGAAGAGAGTTCTTTCCATTCATTACCACCTTTCTCTTTTCTATAGAGGGCTCTTTTTTGTTCTGAAATATTAACGTCAAAGATTTTCATTTGTTTTTTTTCTACGACATAACTGTCTGGTGTTATCTGCCCGGAGACAATAGATTCGCCTAAACCAAAACCAGCTTCAATGATAAGTTGATTACGATCCTGAGTTACAGGATGGACAGAAAAAGCAATGCCCGAAATTTCGCTATTAACCATTTTTTGTACAACGACAGCGACGGAGATCTGTTGATCATGCAAGCCTTTTTCAAAGCGGTAAAAGATGGCTCTGGTGGTAAAGAGGGAGGCCCAGCATTTCTTGACATTTTCCAAGAGATTTACTTGGGTAGTGTTCAGAAACGTGTCTAATTGTCCTGCCCAGGCGGCGGCAGAACTATCCTCTGCGGTAGCACTAGAACGAACGGCAACGAGTTTTAATTTCAGATCTGAAAATGATTTTATAATTTGTTCCGCTATTTCTTCTGGCATTTTTTTACTCATAATAATCCCTTTAATCTTTTCTGAAGCATTTTCAATAGTATGAACTTCTTTATGGTCGACAGAATGGAGAGTAGCATCGATGTCTTCTTTTATGCCTGTTTTATCGATGAATTGGTCAAAGGTTGCGGATAAGATCACAAAACCAGGAGGAACGGGAAAGCCGGCATGGGTCATTTCCCCAAGAGAAGCGCCTTTACCACCAGCAAGGTCCACGTTCTTCTTTGTAATGGCAGTAAAAGGACGAATAAATTCCATTCCCTTAAGACCAGACGAGGGATTTAAATATTTATTCCTTTTTTTGTTAATTTCTCACCAGTAATTAATCAGAAAAATATTTAAAACCAATCATTTCCTGATAGAGGATGCCTCCTGCTGAATATTATGTTGACAGAATTGAAGAAGGGCTGATTCCTGGCCTTGCCTTTTCCAGACTCGAGGTTCTTGTCTTCAGGGGAGGAAAAGGGAAAGAGCTGCTACGAATGGAGGAAGAAGTTAAAGTTCTTTATAATAAGTTAGTAGATATTTTTAGTGATGAAATACGAGAATTTTGGGGAGTAATTCAACTTGAGTCTCATCCTCTTATCCAAGCCTCAGATATAAGTAGTATGGCGCGTTGTTTTCAAGGAGCTCTCGAGAATGGAGAATTTAATATGACGCAGTCCAAGCTAGATGCTTTTTGTAAACATGCTGGCTTGGGTAATAATGGCAAGCCAGAAAGCGGTCCTTTAACCAGAGTTTCATTTTCTGAAAATTCTGAATATGCAAAGCTGTTAGCGCAAGGACAAAAAGAAGCTTACTGGGCTCCTCTGAGTTTAATTGAAAATGGACTACTTAGAGAAGGAGGAATATATTATGATCAGATCTTTGCTCAAGTAAGGAAAGAAACCATATATGTTTCGCAGCGAATGTACGTGCCAAATGATTCTTTTATCAGGTTTTGTAAGTTCGGAGAAATAGTGCGATTGTGTGGTGTTCCTAAATTTTATCCATTTACAACAACAGGAGGTAAAGTATTGGAAGATCTATTCTTTATAGAATCTAATTCCGTTAAAGCTCTTCCAGATGTGGGCATGCCTGTTGTGAAAGATGGTAACTATAACTTCACTAGAATTTTTTGTGATCAGAGAAACAAAGTTAATTATCTTTTAGAAGGCGGGGGGTTTATCTCCATAGAGGTTGTTGAAGATTTTTTGAGAAAAAGAATGTCCCCCTAACCATTCTTTCCTAGCGATATAGTAAACTGCGTAAGATGTAGCTTATTTCTACATGCAGTTTACTTATTAGATAACTGCACTAAATGTGCGATAAATTACGCAGTTATCTATACGTTACTGTTAAGAGGGTATTATCTATAGTATTCCTGCCTCTGCTAATCCTAACATAATGTGGAGCGTTCTCTTCTAAGTAGATGGCATCGGCATTAAGAACACATAGAAGAAGTCTTCCTCCTTTAGTGAGGTAATCTTTAGTTATTCTGATGAAATCTAATAAAGCTGCTTCTCGTGCGGGAGAATTTCGCCACTGGTAGAAAGCACTTATGTAACGGGAGATCAGAGAGGGAAATAGAGATTTAATAATATTTTTGATAACTCTTTCATTCTCGTCTTCATTAAAAGACGTTGGAGGATTAAAAATGATGGTGTCATAAGTTCTTTCCACTTCTTGATATAAATCTGATTTAAATAATCGCGCCTGCACTTTGAATCTCGCAAAATTCCCTCGTGCACATCGTAACGCGCGGTCAGAAATGTCTGTTGCCTCTCCTCTTTTTCCTTGTTGATATAAAACAATGGTTATAAATCCGGAACCAGTGCCTAATTCTAGGAATTTTCCATTATATTCTAAAGCCGTTTCGGCAAGGGCAATACTCCCCTCGTTAGGTCTGAAAATGCCGGGAGGGATAAGCAAGGTATTGACAACATCAGCAAGGGTCATTATTATCTCCAAAAGTATTTGGATCAGAGCTTAACTTTTATTTCTTTCTTAATTTCAAATCGAGAACGAGATCCTCTAACTTTCTAAGATCATACTTAACACCATCAACTTTCCGCCGCACTTCATTTTCGCGGAAATCAAATCTCAGTAATTCACCATAGATCATATCGACTTCATCTTTAATCTTGACAACTTTTTCTACTTCTCCTTTTCCCGCGAGAAAAACAGCCTTGCGGACTAACTCACCAGGAAGATCAGAGAGTCCCATGATATAAAGTTCTGCTGGTACAGGAAGATCGGCTAAAGCACCATTGGTGACGAAATAGAAGTATAAAAGAGCTTCAACATATTCTTGAATGGCAATTCGATAGCTCCCTTCAGAAAGCATGCGGTGACTATGGGCCGCAATTTTGTCCAAAGATTGTTTTTCTTTTTCTAACTGCTTTACTAATTTCCCGGCTTGATCCATTTCATCACGGTGAATGGCATAGATAACGAGTTTACTGAGTTTAAGAACGTCGCGGCTTTTTTTGATGAGATTTTCCCGCTCGGCATCGTAGGATTTCAATTCTTGCTGCAATTTGTTGAAGTTAACCATGGCTCTAGAAGATAGAGATTACTTTATAAGAGTTTCTGAGTGGTTCTTAATTGACATTTCAACTCGTATTACACGCAGCGATTCAAGCAAAAGCTTTATATAAGAATTACCTTCTTTGAAGTCTTATAGACAATGGGGGTCATGAAAAATGGAAGAAAGTCGGCCACTGGATGCATTAAATGCAGCACGAAATAAGACGGTAATGGTTGAATTAAAGAATGGGACAAGTTATGTTGGTAAACTGCGGGCTTTTGATATTCATATAAATATTGTTCTGGAAGATGCGGAAGAAAGGCAAAATGGGGAAGTGAAGCGGAAAATTGGCACCGTTTTTGTTCGTGGGGATACAATCACAATTATTTCTCCTGGCGTAAATTAAAAGGTAGAACATGAAAGGAACACGGAGTATGGGTAAGAAGAGCGGGAAGAAAACCCACATCCGCTGTAGAAGATGCGGTAATCGCTCTTATCATATCCGAAAGAAACGATGCGCTTCCTGTGGCTATGGTGCATCAAAAAGATTACGAAGTTACAATTGGAATAAAAAGAAATAGAAGCTATTTTCCTTCATTAATCCTTTCTATACACCTTTCTCTAACGCCTTTAAATTTTATTTGCTGACAAATACTTAAATCAGCGTTGTCAGTGGCAATGTAATGGAGACAAGCATCTTTTTGTAAAGAATCATCAATATTCTTGCAAGCATCAGTATTTTTTGTAGCGCGGGCGATTTTAATGATACATCTTATCTCCTCATTTTCATCAAGGAAAGAACAAAGCTGGTACTTATTTGTCCCAAAAGCAAGATCTTTAAAACATCTCTGCCGCTGTTCCTGATTTTCGATTGAGGAACACTGCTCTTCATTCTCATTTTCGGCGGCAAAGTGCGAAAAACAGTTGTCAGCCCAATACTCATCAGTAATCTTTTCGCATAACTCTAAATTTTTTTTTGTTTTGGCAATTTCAAATTGACAATAGCCTCGAGCTTTTTCCCCTTTTACAAGATTACAAACAGCAAGATCGCCTTTCTTCTTAGCTAATTCTGCCACACAGCTATCCCTGAAAGGCCCATTGGTAATTTTGCTGCATTTTAATTTTTCAAAATAACAATCATTACGAGCCCCGCCTTCCAAGGAAAGGCATTGATCAGGACTTTCGGCGACGGTAGAACCAGTTAATTTATTTAACGAAAACGAAGCGATGAAGAAAAGTACAATGATAAGCAACACACCCACAACTTTCATTTTGCTTCTTTGTATAATGGTTACTTTTTAAGTTTTGTGGAAGTTGAGAAGTTATTTGCAATAGAAAGATATAAAAACAATCTCAAAAAAGAATTCTATAATGTGGGCGTGCCGGAGTGGTCAAACGGGATGGATCATTGAATTGAATATGAGTCCAAGCTTAGGTCATTCTGGCAGTCAGGGTATAAAGAGCGTTACTGCTATGATTAGAAGATACCCATTGGCTTAGTGCCTTCGCAGGTTCGAATGCCAGTTACACTAGGCGAGTGTAACAACACGAAAGTCCTGTCGCCCACACTTTTTTATTTTGAGAAGTAAATATTTCTTTAAGATTAAAGTTAATCTGAAGCTAAATTTCTACCAAAAAGAAATAAAAGTCTTATAAAAAGAAGAGATGTTGGAATTCCTATAACCAAAGACAGTAAATAATTTTGATCAAGGAAAAAAGCTATAAAAACTGCAAGAAATCCATAGAATGCCGAACTAGTGAAATTATAATAAATTTTGATTTGTTCTTTAAACAAACTTTGTTCGAGTTTATTTTTATCAGGTAAATCCCAAAACATGTGTTTTAAGCTTCTTAAAAGATGACCGAATTTAAATTTTATCATGTTTATCTAGACGAAATTCTTATTTCTAAATATCAACTGTACAACCCAAACTTCCTTGTTAATTTATTCACTAACGATCTTTCTCCAAAAACTAATATCCCCAGAAAATCTATTTCTTTCAGATTCTTTGTTTTTGTGATATCGGCAACTTTCTTGTCATCAGACGTTTCCATCATTTCTCGCGTGAATTCAGCTACATCAAGGTTAAGTTCTTTTGCTTCTTTTGCAAGGGTAAGAAGTTCTTGATTCGAGGCGGCTTGCTTAATCATAATCGTATTTTGAATATTGAGATTTATTTCTTTTTTATCCTTTGTCGCAACCGTATCTTGAAGAAAAAGTTGATGACCCTTACGAGCTGCAAACGCGGCATTGAGATGAGCGACAGTATTGAGTTCCTGCCATTTTTTAAGCTTCGCCCCTGAGTTAAGAATAACGACTGCAAATTTGGTTTCTTTTTCCTTTCCCACTTCCTCGATATCTTTTGGTTTCATGGTGGGAAAAAGAATAACATCACGGATAGATTCTTGTCCTGTCAAAAGCAGGACCATGCGATCCACACCTATTCCTATGCCGGTATTTGGAGGCAGCCCAAATTCTAGAGCGCGAAGATAATCTTCATCCAGAGGATGGGCTTCTTGATCCCCGCCTCTTCTTCGAGCGGCTTGTTCTTCCAGCAATTTTCGTTGTAAAAATGGGTCTGTTAATTCAGAATAACAATTACCTACTTCTAAACCATTAATAAAAGGCTCGACACGCTCGATCAATTCTGGATTTTTCCGATGCGGTTTAGCTAAAGGACATGATTCTTTAGGATGATCAATGATATGGGTGGGTTGGATAAGTTTATCTTCGCACAATTCTTCAAAAAGGCGGAAAATCATTGTCCCTCTAATAATATCACCTTCATATTCAATGTTATAGTTGCGGATGAGATTATACAATTCTTCTGTCGACAATTTATCAACATCAATCTTCGCCAGGGTTTTCAGAGCATCTTTCATCGTGAGACGCTTCCAGGGAGCTTTCAAGTCAATCTTCTTGCCTTGATATCCAATAATTGTCGTACCAAGAACGGTCTTTGCGACAGACTCCCATAATTCTTCAGTGAGCTTCATCGCATTATTATAATCTGCATAGGCCCATTGGATCTCCATCATGGCAAATTCCGGGTTGTGAGTTCTATCAGCATCCTCATTGCGGAAGCAGGAGCTGAGATCAAAGATTTTTTCAAAGCCGCCAACAATAAGACGTTTTAAATGAAGCTCGTAGGCAATGCGAAGATACATTTTCATGTCCCAGGCATTAATCTTCGTAAGAAAAGGACGGGCATTTGCTCCCCCATACTCAGTTTGCAAAATAGGGGTTTGAACTTCAATAAATCCACGATGATGAAGAAATTCGCGAATGGCGCGGTAAATTTTAGCCTTTTTAATGAAAACGTCTTTTACTTCCGGGTTAACAATCAAATCAACATAGCGCTGACGATATCGTAACTCTTCATCTTTTAAGCCATGAAACTTTTCCGGCATGATAATCAGTGATTTTGCGAGAAACTGAATTGCAGAAGCCTTAACTGTAACCTCCCCCATCCGTGTTTTAAAAATAGTGCCTTTAACGCCAATGATGTCTCCCGTATCCGTCTTTTTAGCGAAGAGATGATATTGTTTTTCGCCTAAATCATCTTGTGTCAAATAAATTTGAAGCTTTCCTGATTGATCCTGGATCTGGAAGAAACTTGCTTTGCCCATGACTCGTTTAAGGATGATTCTTCCGGCAACAGAAGCGTGATCTCTGGTATGCTGTTCATTCTTTAGCTTTGCATACTTTTCATTGATTTCTCTGGCTTGATGAGTTTGATCAAAGTTATAGGGATAAGGATCAATTTCCGCAGTTTTAATTTCTTCTAATTTTCGGAGTTTGTTTTCATCGAGATGCGAAAGTTTAGACATGAAAGAGTGGCTATGGAAGGATTATTTAAATATTTCTAGAATTTTACTTTTGAAGATTGCCTTTTGATGTTCCGTAATTCTTCAAAACTGTAAAACTACTTTATTTCCATAAACCTATTAACAGTTGTTTTCCTCAGCCTGCTCTGTGAGAAATGCCAGCCAAAACTCTTATTAAGCCGTCTCACATTCCATTCCAGAATGTTCTTTCAATTCATGGACGCCGTGTTTCCGCTAGATGTATTTTTAAAAAACACTGTCCTGGAATACTCATTGATTGCCTACGCCTTATTATTCCTCATAATTTTTCTTGAAACTGGGTTGATGATGGCTCCCTTTCTGCCTGGCGACAGTTTATTATTCACGGCGGGGGCGTTGGCTGCTGCTGGTTCATTTCGAGTGGATCTTCTGTTTTTGTTTATTTTTACGGCCGCAATTATTGGAGATGCCGTTAATTATCATGTTGGCAAATTCGTCGGCGGCGTTCTGTTCAAAAAGGGTCCGTCTTTGTTTTTTCATAAAGAACACTTGACGCGCACACGGATTTTCTATGACAAATTAGGTGTGAAAATGATCCTTATGGCGCGCTTCATTCCTCTTCTGAGAATATTTGCTCCATCCGTGGCGGCCATGGCGAAAATGCCCTATCGCTTTTTTTTGGTTTATAATGTTCTGGGAGTTATCTTGTGGTCAGGTGTATTTATCTGGGGTGGTTTTTTTCTTGGAAAGATTCCCTGGGTACAAAATCATTTTTGGGTTCTGATTCTCGCGGTTGTGGCTATCGCTTTAATACCATTAGGTAAAGAAATTGTGGTTCATTTCTCTTTTGCCAAGAAACTTAAGCAAAAAAGTTAATGATGTTCGCACCAACACAAAGGTGACCCTCCTATATTATTCCCTTCTTGTTTTTACTGTTCTTAAAAGGCTTATGTACTCCAATACTTTCATACTGTTTGGTGTATCTTTCTTTTTCAGGATCTCGTCGACGTATCACATAAGCAACGTCGGATGTTCTTAATTTCTTATCTACTTTGAAAGAAACTTCAGATTTTAGTCCGGCCATCTTCACCGGTTGATTGTTCATTCTCAAACCAGCAACTTTAACTCTGTAATATCCTGTTGTAGGTCCAATAAAACAGGCCTCCTCGCCTTCTTTCAATTCATTTTCTTCAATACGTACAGAAACAATCTCGGCTTGAGGGAAATAGTTAGTAACTTTACCCACTCTCACTTTCTGTTCTGTAGCTCCGGAACCATACAAAGTAGTCCAGGAATTATTTGTTGGCGTTCCTAAATAAAAATTATCGGTAAATCCTCTGTTAAAGACCGCCTCAAGATTTTTTACTAACTGGAAAGCCTTCTTCGGTGTAAATTTTCCTTCTTCAATTAAACAAAGAGCTTCCCGATACGCCGTTGTTGTCACATAAACGTAGTCTGGACCTTTAGCTCGACCCTCAATCTTAAAGACATCAATTCCCACATCAATTAATTGGTCTAATATTGGCAGAGCGCACAAATCTTTTGGGGACATCATATAATTGTGATCAACAATAAATTCTCTCCGTGGATCACTGATGTCGGTAAGTTTGTACTGCCTGCGGCATTCCTGCAAACACTGTCCACGGTTTGCAGAAAGCCGATTATGATGCTGGCTCATAAAACATCGTCCGGAATAAGCGACGCATAAAGACCCATGAACAAAAGTTTCTAACTCTATTTGTTTGCCTTTAAAATTAAGGTTATTTTCAATTATTTTTCGTTTTATTTCTTTAATTTGCTCTAAAGTGCATTCTCTCGCTAAAACTATTCTAGACGAAAATTGGGAGAAAAATTTTACCGCTTCATAATTGGCAACAGAAAGCTGGGTACTCACATGAACTTCGAGATTTTTCTCGTGGCAGAGTTGTATAACTGTTAGATCAGTGGCAATAATGGCATCGACTTTAGCCTTTTTAGCTTCGTGTAAAATCTTTTTAACTCTTTCGATTTCATGATCGTAAATAACCGTATTAAGAGTTAAACAGCCTTTAACATGATGAGAGTGCAGTTTTTCCATAATTTTCTTTAATTCAGAGATATCAAAGTTTCTCGCTGAAGAAGCTCTCATATTAATCCATTTAATTCCAAAATACACAGAATCGGCACCAGCTTCTATCGCCGCAGCTAATGTTTCCCAATCTCCAGCAGGGGACAATAATTCTACTTTTTTCATGTGTATGATATTACTAAAGAATGTTTAAAAGCTTTCTTGAGATTTTTAGATGAAAAAAGATTGAATAAAAGCACGAAAGGGTGTTCTATGCCGATGTACTCGTTACTTTTATATACAACATAATCTTTCTAAAAGCAAAGAGGTAAAGAATGATTATTACAACCTGTGGAAATTCTGTGAAGATTGCGAAAGTTTTGGCAAAAAAACTTCACGCTACTTACTCACCGTTAATACTTTCTTCCTTTCCCGATGGAGATTTTTACCTAAAATTTAATGTTGATGTCAAAGGGAAAAAAACAGTACTTGTACAGTCTTTTCAACCTCATCCCAATGCTTCATTGTTTAACACTATCATGGCCGCGGAGACAGCACGAGATTTAGGTGCAAAAAAAATAATTGTTGTAGCTCCTTATCTTGCGTTTATGAGACAAGATAAGCGTTTTAATCCAGGAGAGGCCATAAACTCAAAGATTATGGGAAAGCACTTGAGTGTGTGTATTGATAATATTATCACGATTGATCCTCATTTGCATAGGTATAAATCATTACGAGATGTTTTTCAGGTTTCGGGAAAGGCTTTGACGGCAAATCCGCTAATTGCGGAATATATTAAAAAGAAAATTAAGCATCCCGTTATCATCGGGCCTGATTGGGAGTCTTACCAGTGGGCTGAGGAAGTGGCAGGAAGAATTGGTGCAGAGGCAAGTTGTTTGGAAAAGACACGTTTTTCTTCACGAAAGGTAAAAGTTAAGATCATCAAAGCCGTGCCATTACAAGGAAGGAATTGTGTTTTAATTGATGATATTATTTCAACAGGAAATACTATGGCCGCGGCGGCAAAAAAAGCCAAGAGTTTGGGGGCTAAAACGATTACCGCTATTGGTATTCATGGTTTATTTGTCGATGGAGTGCAGAAATTGTATAAATCTGGAATTACAAAAATAGTTACGACTAACTGTATTGAGCATCCTACGAATGAGATTGATGTGACTCCTTTGCTATTTGAAGAATTGAAAAAAGAAAAGAAGAATTAAGCGGCGGCAAGCATTACTAAGTCATTAATCCAAGGTTTTAATTTTTCTTTAAGAATGGCCATGAAAGGTACTAAACCAACATTTCCCCCAGAAACCTTTTTCGACATCAGATTTTCAAGTTCGCTGATAAAATCTCCTATGGACTCTCTGACGAGAGCTTGGGTTGTTTTTCCTTTTTTATATAAGTCAACTTGAATCCCTACATCTCTCAATTTATCGTTCATTTCACCTGTAAAGAAAGATAGCTCCCCAAATAACTCAGCTTCGTGCGGTTTAAGTGCGGTTTGAATTTCAATGAGAGTTAGATTTTTTCTCATGGGAAGACGTTCCTCTTTTTGTAAGGCAGTGAAAGTTTCCTTCATTTCATTGTAATGGCGTAACATACGACGTTGTGAACGAAGTGCGTAACGAAGCTGGCTTCGAGCACTGTTATAAAGCCCTTTATCAGCAGAATTAAGACTTAATTTTTTAAGTTCTTGAATTGTAGCACGAAGATAAGAGAAAATAGAGCTGCTCCATTCTATTGTTTCATCGAGCTGTTTAGGAAGTTTTCCTATTCGAGATTTTAAATCAGCCATCAAAACCACCTCATTTTAAAATACAAACTTTCCATTCTATTTAAAGATTTATCTGTTGTTTATTGCTTTCGTTAAAATATTTATACATTGGCTGTTGTTCTTTCAGATCAACTTCTTTATTGGCCTGTCGTGCTAGAACGTACAGGAAATCACTTAAACGATTGATATACTGAAGAAGATATTGATTCTGAGGAAGAATCTTAGCGGCATTCACCAACGTTCGCTCTGCTTTTCTGGTCACAGCCCGACAAAGATGAAGAAAGGCACTTTCTTTTGTCCCTCCTGGAAGGATAAATTTGTGAGGAAGTCCTAGCTGCATTTCCAGCTCGTCTATCGCTTTTTCAAGTTCTTTTACATGGTCTTCGGTAATCCTGGGAAGGTGATTTTCCTTCATGGCGCTTCCGGCTAAATCAGCGCCGACTTGAAAAAGATCATTCTGCACTTTCTTCATTATTTCCTGTAATCTAATATCATCAATAAAACATAAGGTTACGCCAATAACTGAGTTTAATTCATCCAAGGCGCCAAAGGCTTCAATGCGGGGATCGTCTTTATCAACTAGTCCGCAACCAAAAAAAGTTGTTTTCCCTTTATCACCTATTTTTGTATAAATAGCCATGAGGACTTATTCACCAATGGTAATAACTTGGTCTTCATAACTCCCATCACGATAAACAGTTATTCCTTTGCATTTCAGTTTCCAGGCTAACAAATATGCTTCCTCAACACCTTTAATTGCCGCTGTGCGCGGGAGATTAATCGTTTTGGAGATGGCATTGTCTACATATTTTTGCAATGTAGACTGCATTTTAATGTGTCCTTCCTGGCTAATGTCTTGAGCGGTAACGAAAACGTCACGAATTTCTTTAGGAACTTCTTTAAGATATTGAAGGCTTCCCGTCAAAGAGATTTTTCTCATTAATTCAGGGGTGTAAAAACTTTGTTCTTTAGCGACTTTCGCGAAGACGGGATTGATATAGATGAATTCGCTGCTACTTAGCATTGTTCTTTGATATGTAACAGCAAAAATAGGCTCGCATCCCGCAGAAGTGTTAGCAAGAATGCTTCTCGTTCCTGTTTGAGAGAGAGAAAGGCAACAACTATTTCTCATTTTTCTCCCTACTTTATGATGATCCGAGCCTTCCCAAGCAGGGAATACGCCACGCTTCTCGGCCAATTGTTCTGATTTTTCGTAGGCCGTCTCTTTAATAAAACTCATTAATTTTTCCGCCGTTTGAAGACCTTCTTCAGAGTCGTATTTTACTTTTAATTTGAACAAGAAATCAGCGAAGCCCATAATGCCTAAGCCAAAACGCCGCGTTTTCTTCGTCATTTCCTCGCTCTCTTTTGTTGGATAGACATTAACATCAATCAGGTTATCAAGAAAGTGAATGGCCGCATGGACAGTATAACGTAAATTGTCCCAATGAATTGTTCTCTGCTCTTCATCAACAAATTTAGCCACATCGATAGAACCTAAAGCGCAGCTTTCATATGGGAGCATGGGCACTTCTCCACATTGGTTCGTTGTTTCTATTTCACCAAGATGTTTAAGAGGATTCTTCCTATTGATTTCATCAATAAAAATTAGTCCAGGATCACCGGTTTTCCAGGCATTTTGCGTTATCACAGCAAAAACATCTCGGGCACGAAGTTTGCCGGTATATTTTTCAGTTCGCGGATTTTTGATGAAATACTCACGATCTTCTTCCACGGCTTTCATAAAACGATCCGTGACGCTAACCGAGATGTTGAAATTCTTTAGCGAGCTTTTATCTCTCTTTACTTCGATAAAACGTAGAATGTCCGGATGGTCTACACAAAGTATGGCCATGTTCGCACCAGGGCGAATGCCACCTTGTTTGATGATATCAAGGGCTGCATCATAAACTTTGAGGAATGAAACAGGACCAGAAGCGACACCTGAATGCCGTTTCACACGATCATTTTTAGGGCGTAATTGAGAAAATGAAAAGCCAGTTCCGCCTCCACGCTGGTGGATAACCGCCGCATCACGTAACGTGCCAAAAATAGATTCCATCGTATCTTCTATGGGAAGAACAAAACATGCGCTTAACTGAGAATTCTTTGTTCCTGCATTGCTTAACGTAGGAGAGTTAGGAAGAAAAGTTAAATTGGCCATTATCGTATAAAAAATTCGTTCCGTTTCTTTTACTTCTTCGTCAGAAGCATGATATTGAGAATCAGCTCTGGCAACATATTTAGCAACGCGGAGAAGCATTTCCTGCGGCGTTTCAAGGATATTACCTTCCTCATCTTTCAGAAGAAAGAGCTGGCGAAGAATCTTAAGTGCTTCATCGCTAAAATGAAGGTTTTCGCCTTCCTGCTCTTTACCTAAAATAAAAGCGCGGCGTTGGCGTTCTTCTTGTTTGTTATGACGATAAAGAATATAAGCCTTAGCTGTTCGGGCATGGCCACGATCGATAAGAACTTTTTCAACAACATCCTGGATGTTTTCTACCGTCGGAGTTTTGTTTTTATACTGCTTGGATAGTTCCTCGACAACGGCGTAAGCTAAAGCCCTGGCTAAAACGCGATCTTTTCCTCCCACAGATTCTGCTGCTAAGAAGATAGCATCAGTGATTTTATTAATATCAAAATCAACAACTCGACCGTCTCTTTTAACGATTTTCTGGATTTGTTGGATTTGCTGCTCTGCCACGTTGTTTTGGAAGGGAAGAAGGTATAAAAAGGTATCTGTGATGGAAATTATAGATGAGAAGTAAGTTGTGTTACTCTTTTAAGTAATCTCTTGAAGGTAATTAAGTTCTTCCAAAAATTGATACTGTCTAATTAACGACATCTTTAAATAATCGAAAGCTCTACTTCTTTTGAGGTGTTGGATATGGTTATTATTTGTGATACTTGTAAAAGTGAAAATGTTGTGAAGAAAGGTTTTCGT
>Ga0209541_10005419_pt1 | contig 22254 bp, 25 predicted proteins | sample RifCSPlowO2_01_FD_184027 | JGI IMG/M metagenome (GOLD analysis project Ga0209541, IMG submission 184027) | Groundwater microbial communities from Rifle, Colorado - Rifle CSP2_plank lowO2_0.1 (SPAdes) (version 2) | ecosystem: Environmental > Aquatic > Deep subsurface > Groundwater | place...
GATTCCGAATATGATATTGCAATTTTACCTTATAACGATAAAATATTTGTTTATTCAATTACAGATCCAAATTCAAAAATTGAAGATATTCCATACACATTTATGTATGCTAAAAAACTAAAATGAAAAATAAAATATTAATCTGGTTAATTATAATGATTTTATTAGTTAGCTCCATACGAGCTTTAATTGAAGAAAAAGGAATATTTGAAAATAAAGAGAAGAAAGAAAAAGAATTTTCAATAGGTAATAATAGAATAGTTTTACAAGAAGGTTCAAAAGCAGAGGTAATTACTAAAAATGGTTTAATCCAAATAAAATTAATAGGCTCAGGAAATATTTACTCAAAAGATATACCCCTAGAAAATATAAAAGATGCTGAAATAGAAATTTTAAATGATATAATACAAAAAGCAAAATTTACAGCAACTAAAGAACAAAGATATAAATTTAATTATTTAGGTGACACTATTACTATCGACGCAATAACAGATAGCCTAGTAAATTACGATCCCACAAAAAAAGATAAACAATTTTCAGGAACAAATCTTAAAGAAATTAATTACAAAAATAGCTATATAAAACCAAAAGAAGGCCTAACAGAAATAAACTTCGATGAAACTAAAAAAGAAATCAAAGACTTAAGTTTACTGCCAAATAGCAAATATGAAGATAAAGAATCAGGTCTAGAATATTCATCCGAAAAACCATTTAAATTTTACAATTATGAAAAAGATCTTTCAGAAGAAGAAAATGCTATTTCAATTATTCAAAAGGAAGGTAAAAAACAAGTTAATGCAAAAGGATTTATAGCTATAAAAAATAAAAATGGCATTAATTATGAAGGTAAAGGAGAAGATTCTTACCTAAGATATAGAACTTGGGACAATGCATTTGATGTATCTGGAAAAAATTTCATATTAAATAATGGAAAACATGGGATTTTAGGTGTAAATGGTGCAATACTATTAGCCACACCCAAAGATATATGGGAAGTAGAAAACCTAGAATCTTTTAAAGTAAGATACGAAAATGAAAAAGGAGATATTTACTACCATAATATTGATGAAGAAAGTGGAAGCTTAACTTCCTTCAAAGAAGGTCATGAGAATCAAGCTTCTATTTATAACTTTAAGGATTTTGAAGAGGTTTTTGGAACAAAACAAATAAATTATAATGAAGAACTTAATAGAATTAAAAGTCTGATTGAAGAAAAAGAAAAGAAAAATGAAGACATTACAGATCTTAAAAAACAAGAAATAGCATTATTGCTTTTAAGTTCCCAAGAAACATCAAAAAAAGAAGGAGAAGAAAATCAATATGAAGCATTAGAGCATGCAAAAGATGCTCAAAAAGCTTACGAATCACTTAGAATTAAAGATCCTGAACTAGCTCAAGAAATCTATAAAACTTTAGCAAATGCGTATAGTAAAGTAGGAAATTTTAAAGAGGCAAAAAATTATTTTGAAAGAGCCTTTAACGAAAATCCAAATAATGACATTGGTAAAGCCACTAAATATTGGGTAGATAGATATGAAGCCTTAGAAGCTCTAGAACAAGCAGGGGTAAATATAAACCTTCTTCTAGCACAAGAATTAATGCGCGCTAGCCCACGCACTATATTTGATAAGAAAGCGTTTAAAGAGCAAAGTGAAAGATGGAAAGAAGCATTTGATGCATTAGAAAAAGGAAATTATAAAGAGTTTCGTCAAATATATTATGATATTACAGCAACAGCTATTTCTCAAGGATTTAGCACAGCACATCCGTTAAATATGCTATCTGCAGCTTTAGGTATAGATGAAAAAGAAAGAAGAAGAGCACAAATAGCTTACAAGGGATTTATAGAAGCACAAGAAAAGGCAAAAGAATTAATTGAAACTGGCAGAGCCAAAAACCTTGAAGAAGCCACTAAAATAATTGAGAGAATAGCAGCTGGCAAAGGTTACAAAGAAGGAGAAATTTTAGTAAGAAAAGAAAAAATATTGAAAGAAGATGCACCGCAATATATTAAAGATCTTCCACCTTATGATCCTGAAAGAGAAAAGTATTTAGAAGAAAAAGAAGTTGGTGAATACAGAATTATCAACAAGCAAATAAAAAATGGTGAATGGGTTTATACAGTAAATGATCAAAAAGGAAATCAATATGAAATCGAAGAAGGAAAAATTGGTCCCATCTATGAGCCTATTCGTGGTTTATTAAAAGAAGAAAAAGAAATCAGCAGAAGCGCTTATTTACAATTAGCAAATGAACCTACAATAAAATCATATTTAGAAATCTCCAAAACAGAAAAACCAATTTCAGAATCCAACAAATTAACAATAGCCAAACAATTAGAAAAAGAAGGAAATTATTTGGCTGCAATTAGTCTCTTGGAAAGATTATCAATTTCAAAAGATCCAAAAATAAGAGAAGAAGCAAATAAAAGAATTATTGACATTCAAGGTTATGGTGGAGGATCATTAGCAGGGGATATTTTTAATATAGCAAGTGAAACAAAAAAAGGTATCCCTAGAATGGCAATTGAATTAGTAAATCCTGCTGTTTTTGGTGCTTTGGGAAAAGCATCTACACTTCTAAAAAGAATTTTAGCAAAAAGTCCTACGGGTATGAAATTCTTAGGAAAAATAGAAGAAACAAGAAATATTTTTGGAAAAAATTGGTTTGTTCAAACTGCTCTAGAAGAAGGTTTTGAAGAAGCAGCAGGACATATCCACCCTTCATTAGAATTCGTTGCAATGTTTTTAACAGGAGGAGAAATAGAAAAACAAAATGCAATTAAAAATGCCAAAGTAACTCCAACAACAATGACCATAGGAGATTCATTGAAACTAGAATATGATGCAGGAATAGGAAGTCAAGCTCATAAGGATTTAATAAATAATTTAAAAAAGATTGGAAGCGTAGAAGATTTAGGCAAAGGTGTATTAAAAGTTGTGGACAAAGAAGGCAGGTCTATTATTTTAGCACCCAAAGGTCATGTAATTAAAGGAGAAGAGTCATTATTAGATATTAATCAAGCAATAGAAAATAGAATTTCACAAGCAACTAAAAATACACCAAGAGATTTTCCAAAAGAACATCCACAAATTACAGAACAAAGACTAGAAGAGTTATTTGGGGAAACAAAAGAAACATTTGGCAAAGGCAAACCATTTGGTTTTATACCAGGAAAAAAATATGGAGCTCCTGAATTTAAACCAGAGATTACAGCAGAAGCAGTCGATCTTAATAAATTACCTATGGGAACATTAATCGAAGTTCAAGGCGAACATATGCTTGCAAATTACTTAATAAAAATTGAGCCTGAAAGAAAAATAAGCATTTGGGGATATAATCAAAGAGCAAATGCAAGAATTATCGAAATTGATTCTTTATTAACTATAAAAAGTCGCCAAGAATTTATGGAACGTATACTCCATCGAGGAATACTTGTCAAAGGAAGGAGCACAGGATTCCCTTATTTCGAATATGAATCTAAAAAAGGATTAGAAAGTGTTAGTGAAGTAACACCTGGAGATAACTGGTTTGACGCTCCTCAAATAATTAGGGTACAACTTCCAGAAGGGATTACATCAACCGAAGGGATTATTGGCAAATCACCAATTGTACAAACACAAATTAAAAAAAGTTTTGAAGAATCAAAATTTTTAGATACCCCCACACTAATACCCCCATGGAAAAAATTAAAATCAGAAGTAGGTGGAACAACCTTTGAACAAACACAAACAACAATAGAAGCTACAAAGACATCCTTGATCAAACCAAAAGGGCAATGGTTAGAGGACAAATCAGGAAATAAAATTTTTATCACCGAAGAAAAAAGAGATTTACCTTTAGGGTTCAGATCAGAAACCGATTGGAAAGTTTATAAAGAAGAAAAAGCAAAAAAGGTTCGGGAGTTACGTTCTAAACTAGATATAAAAGATATTAAAGTTAGTATATTTGGGAGCTCAGCAACAGGAGTAAGTTCAAAAACAGGAGAATTTGTTGATAAACCTCATGATCTTGATTTTGGATTTGTAAGCAATGATTTATTTGATATTTATATTGAAAGAGCATACGAACTAGCCAGAGAAGGTAATTTATTAAAAGATGTACCTATTGAAAATCAGATTAGCTATGTTAAAAACTTTCATGACCGTGGTGTTGCCCTTTATGTCCCTAAACTACTACCAGAAATAACAAAACAGGATCTAGCCGGAAAAGCTATATCCCCTGGGACTAACATTAATATTTTAATTGCAAGAGAAGGAGCTGATATGGTTAAAGGATATAACATACCCCTAATTGAATAATGTCTTTATGATCAATTCCCAACAGGCACTATACTAACTTCATTCCCAAAATTTGAATTGAAAAAATCAATTTTTTTTCTTTCAGTATCAAAGATTGCTACAGAATTATTATAAGGAAATTCACCCAAAGCCACAAAATTTACCTTTGATTCATCTTCAAGTTTAATTTCTAACGAAAGAGGAAAGTGTAAATGCCCGCAAAAGACATGATGTGGCTTTACTCTCACTAATAAATCGTATAATTCTTTGCTGCCTATCTTTCTGCTTATTGCTTCTTCGAGAGTTTGCAGATTTGAAACGCTGCCCATATCAATACCAGAGCTTAATAAAGACATAGAAGGCCAATCATGCAAGAGCAAAATATCTACATTTGAAGGAACTTTTGATAAATCGTCAGGTGTAAAATGATGCGGTTTTATCTTATTTCCATTAAACGCATTTGGAGAATATGTTCCAGAAACCCAACCAATAGTTAATTTATCAAACAAGTATACCCCAGCCCTTCCCAAATAAAACAAATTTTGAATTACCTCTTTACCTAATGGAAATTGAGACAACCAAAAATAATTTTCATGATTTCCTCCAAGAAAATAAGTTTTAACAGGCACAGAATCTTGTTTGAAAAATTCTGGAAAATCGCCCAAAGCCCTATGAACCGCAGGAACTCTAAAACGATTTAAATCCTCCTCATTTCTGATTGCATGAAAATCCCCAACCTGATATACAGTGTCTATTTTATACCCAACTATTTCTTCTATATTCTTAATAGCCCAATACATCTGATTAATCTTTCCGTGAACATCCCCAACAAAAGCTAATTTAACCATCTTTATCCCTATAGTGTCTTTAAACATAATTAATCTTTCCTTTTTAAACCTTTCTAATTTAACCACTAAATAAGAGTAAAATATATAAACAACAAAATAAGAAGAAATCTATGGGTCAAGAAGAATTTGAAATTTTAAGAAATCTATGTCAAGAAGCCTTTAAATTAGATAAAGAAGAGGATTATAAAAAAGCAAAAGCAATTATTGACGAAATAAGAAAAACTAAATATTCTCCAGAAATTTATCATAGATTAGCATTACTCTCCGATTTATTACAAGAAAAAAGAATATTTTATCATGAATTTAATGATACCTTACCCCCAATACCTTTAGAAGATTATAAAAATATTGAAGCATCATTCCAACCAAAGAAACTTGCAATCATGAACACCATAGGATCAATTTCAATATACCAATCAGATAACAATAAAATACAAGCAAGGGGCATATATAAAAAAATTAGCGAAACAAGATCTGCATTAGGTATAGAAGAATTTAATGGTTTACTATTACTACCAAAAAATACTTTTAATATAATTAATATAAACTCAGGAAGATTAAGCTCGAAAATCCCCTTTGAGGGAGAAATTTCAATACTTAATGGAGAAATTGAATTAGATTTAAAAGATCCTATAGTTTTACTTCTTAAAGATCCGATGCCAGCAGTAAGTATATTTGTTAATGGTATGTACCAAGAAAAAACTGAAAATAATATATTTTACTATCCAGCTGGAATGTCTTTAGAGAATGCAACAAGACTTAAAGAACATTTAGATCTTGAAGTTATAAAGGGAAAAATTAGAGTGGAATACAAACCAAATTAATATTTCTTCCCAATATTCTGACTTCTTTTACCACCGCCTCTTTTATAAGGACTTCCACCTTTTCCACCAGCCTTATGATCCTCAGTTACTTCAATATCATATACTTCACTTTCATCATACTTACAATCATAACATCTAATACAAAGAACACCTAAATAATTAAATTGCTCAGCTTCTTCACTCCCGCATTTAGGGCATTTAATTTTCTTAGTCATTTTAAGCTAAATGATTTTATGTTTTTTTAAAGATTTCTCAATTTCTTCTTTATCAAACCCAACAATAATATCATCTCCAATTTCTATAACAGGAATCCCTGATTGACCAGATTTCTCAACCATTTTTTTTGCAGCTTTCTCATCCTCTCTAATATTAATATCCTTATATTTTACTTTAATACTCTTTAAAAATTCTTTAGCATCATGACAATAAGGACATGTTGGAGTACTATATACAATAACTTCAATATTTTTAGCCATATAAACTCCAAAGAATTTTGACATTTATATAGGTTATGCTTAAACAGTAATTTCCTCATTACAAAAAGACCCCGTAGTATAATCTTCAATAGATTTGCCATCTAAATCATTTACTTGATAGCCTTTCATAACCTTGATACCAGGATCATTAATAACATAACCTTCACTATTAGCCTGGGCAAAAACAATTAGAATTAAGATTACTAATAAAAACATAACTAAATTCAAAATCTTAAAAAAGTGATGTTTTTCCATAAGATTATATATCCAAGTATATATTTAAAGTTAATGGACATTCAAACCATTCACTCTATCAAAATGTTTTTTATTATCTGTTTTTATAGAAAAACCTTCTACTAAAGCGACAGTCCCTATTAACAAATCTCTAAAATCTATTGGTTTCCCATCCTTTTCTAGACCTGCTAATAACTTTCCAGCTTCCCTAACTGACTCTTTTGATAGATTAAGTATCGTAATCCGATTTTGAAGATTCTCAAGAAGAACTAAATTGTTTTCTTTTTCATGGGACTTCATTACCCCATGATATAACTCAAAAAGATTGATATAAGTTGTAGCTAAATGGTTCTTTAATTCATTGGTTTCAATAAACTCAACAGCCTCTTTTTTATTACGAAGAAAATTAACTAAAAAATCAGTATCTAGACAGATATTTTCCACTTTTTCCACCCCTTTGATAAAGTGTTAAACATTTCTTCAACTTCATCATCACTCATTTTTAGGCCGCCTGCAAGCTCACTCAATCTACCTTTAGAAATTAATTTTATCGCACGGTCTATAGAAACAGGTCTACCTATCTCCTTTTGCATCTCACCTGACAGTTCAACCAATGTCCTATAATTTTCATCGCTTATTTTAATAGTCTTGCTCATAATTTACCACCTAGTAAACTAAGTGGTATAAGTAGTATATAAAGATTTCTATACAGGAAAAAAAATTTGTTATGAGATTTTTGTCAAAATAACAGCTTAATTCTGAAAACAGCATTTTAATTTAAAAGGTCTATTCAAAACAGACCCTACCAAAAACTATTCCTCTAATTTAACGAAAACAAATTCCCCTAAATTTTTCTTTATAATTTTACCATTCTTCTTCCACACCTTTATCATCTCCTGAGTTTCCTTCCCAACAGGACACAACATTATTCCATTGTTTTTTAACATCTTTAATAATTCTTCAGGAAATTCTTCAGCACCAGCAGTTACAATAATCCTGTCAAATTTAATTTCTTTAAACAGTCTTTCTTTTAAGATATTCCCAACAAATACTTTAACGTTTTTAATTTTAACTTTTTTAATATTTTCTTTGGCAAATTCAGCAATTTTAGGCAATACCTCAGTACTATAAACCCTACCTTTACCAACTAAATATCCAATTAAAGCAGCATTCCATCCGCTTCCAGTTCCAACTTCTAAAACCTTTAAACCTTTTTTTAATTCCAATTCATGTAACATAAACCCCACAGTATAAGGTTGTGAAATTGTACTTCCGTGATTTAAAGGTAAAGCCCTATTTTCATAAGCCTCATCTTTAAATTTACCTAAAACAAATAAATGTCTTTTAATCTTCTTCATCGCATTTAAAATATCTTCATTTATATCATGAAACCTTAATTCTTCAATCAAAGCATCTAACTGATCTTTAATATGCATTTTAAATTAAAAATAAAATAGATTTATAATTATTACTGTTTCTTTTCCTTCTCTTTTACTAAACCGTAATTAATAACTTCTAATAGACCCTCAACAAATTTCTTACCTCTTTTAGTTAGTTTATAATACCATCTAATCATTTTTTCAGGAGCTTCAACTTTTTTGATAAAACGATATTTTTCTAATTTTTTAAGTCTATTTGACAGTATTTTAGACGTTATCCCTTTAACAGTTCTTTTTAATGCATTAAAGTTTAATTTCCTCTTAAAAAACAAAGTTACCAAGATTTCATTAGTCCATTTTCTATTTAATCTGCTTATTCTCACAAATACTCTAGTTTTTTTGGCTTGCATTTTAATTAAGTTTCTCCAGGGATACTTAAAGATAAGTTTCTTGATAGATACTTATTTTTTTAAAGAAATTTAAGACTTTCTTTTCATAAACTTCGGAGGTGTAAAATGATAAATTACGATGAAAATCAAAAACCACAACCTGATCAGCAAAAACCACCACAGTAATAAACTTTTTCTCTTTTTTTCTTTTTCTATTTAAAAAACTCCACAAAACATTTATAAGTTGAATTTAGAACTATTTTTACAAAGGGGACGTAGGCTAACCTGGCAGACTGGCCGGCTCCAGAGAGCTTTCTTAGGAAGAAATCTCGGAAAGAAATTGAAATAAGTCACCGGCATACGGGAGTTCAAATCTCTCCGTCCCCAATTTCCCAAAACTGCTTTAAAAATCAACTAATTGAAAAAGCCTCAGGACCCAATCCCTTTCTAGTTCTAATATTATTTACAGTCTTATCTTTCAATGCCTCAGGTAATTTCTCAAATACTTGATCAGCAACAAAGAAATTTCCTCTTCCCTCAGTTGCACTTCTTAAATCAGAGCTTAATCCAAACATTTCAGCAACAGGTAATTTAGCATCAATAATTAAACCCCATGCCTCAGTGTTAACATTCAATAACTGCCCTCTCTTATTCTGAATTAATCTTGACATTTCACCTAAAAAAGCCTCAGGACATTCAATCTTTAAAACCTGCACAGGCTCAAACATCACAGCACCAGCCTTCGCCATAGCCTCTCTTAAAGCATCCCTAACAGCAGGCAATACCTGAGAAGGGCCTCTGTGAATCGCATCTTCGTGTAATTTTAAATCATTTATTCTTACTAATAATTTTGTACAAGGTTCTCTAGCTAAAGGACCAGCATCCATAACCTGCTCAAAGCCTTCAATAATTAAATCTATTACCTCCCCAATATGCACTATACCTCTTGTATTATCCAGTAACATATTACCATGATAAACATTCTTCACTTTTCTTGCTTCTTTAGTCTCCATCCCTAAATCAACTAATTTTTTCCAATCAGGATATTCTTTTTTGCCCGCCTTAGTTTCTATAATTCTACTTTCCTTAATAGCTTGATAAATATTTTCAGGTAAAGGTTCAATTATAAAATAAAATTTATTATGCTTATTTGGAGACTTACCTTCAATCTCAGGAGAGACTTTAGTAACTGTTTCTCTGTAAACAACCATTGGAGAGCTTGTCTTAATTTGCAAACCCTTTTCAGTTATAATCCTATTTTCAATAATCTCCAAATGTAATTCCCCCATGCCTGAAATCAAATTTTCACCAGTCTCTTCATTAATCTCAATTTTAACAGATGGATCTTCCTTTCCAACTTTTTTCAAAACCTCAACTAATTTAGGTAAATCTTGGGGTTTGGCAGGTTCAATAGCCTTAGTAATTACAGGTTCAAATATATGTTTTAATTCTTCAAAAGGTTGTTCAGGTTGTAAAGTTATGGTTTCACCTGCATAACCAGATATTCCACCCAAAGCCAAAACATTTCCAGCACCTACTTCACCAACTTGTTCAGGTCTAACCCCTTTGTACATAAAAACTTGAGCAACTCTTTGGTACATCTTAGCACTATTCAAATAAACATTCATTCCTTCTGAGATTACACCAGAAAATAATCTTCCAGCAGATAATTCCCTTCCAGATTTTTGATCTAATACCACTCTTGTTATAACAAAAGCAGTTTTACCTTTTGGATTACAGCTTGTTAAATCTTTTCCTAATTCAGAATCTAAATCTCCAGTCCAAATCTTAGGGATTCTATATTTTTGAGCCTCTAATGGGGAAGGTAAATGCTTAATTACCATATCCAATAAAACTTCATATAAAGGTGCATTCTTCCAGGTCCATTCTTTAATCTCTTCTTGCTTTTTTCCAGTTGAATATAAATCAATAATATCCTTAAAAGTAATATTCTTTCTCTTCATAAAAGGAACTGATAAAGCCCAATTTTCTCTTGCAGAACCAAAAGCAACACTTCCATTATTAATATCAACCTTCCATTTCTCTTTAAAATCAGGCTCAACAATCCTTTCAATTAATTGGTTAAACTCCAAAACTAATTTCAATAATCTTTGCTGCATTTGTTCAGGTGTTAATTTTAATTCATTAATTAACCTATCAATCTTATTAATAAACAAAACAGGTTTTACCCTTTCTCTCAAGGCTTGTTTAACAACAGTTTCAGTCTGCGGCATTATCCCTTCTACGCCGCAAACTAAACAAACAGTCCCATCAATAGCCCTCATAGCCCTTGTAACATTACCACCAAAATCAACATGTCCAGGGGTATCTATTAAATTAATTAAATATCTTTGACCTTCAAATGAATGCACCATAGAAACATTAGCAGCATCAACAGTCATTAATCTCTCTTGTTCATCTGCATGCTGCCAGGTTGCCATCCCTTCCTCCAAACTTCCAGCAGCCCTAACACTCATATAACCAGAAGCAGCTAATAAATTGTCTGTTAATGCTGTATTATGAATTACCATTCCCTCAGCAATAAAATTATGCGTCTCAGGTACAGTAAAATCATAAACCACATCTTCAAAACCAGCTTCAATTTTTTCTATTTCAACAAAAGCAAGTTCATCATACTCATTTCTAACTAATTGTATCTGTCCATCATCCATTAAAATTTCAATAAAATTATAATCTTCACTGTTAACATTCGTATCTTCCCAAAAAAAACCTATATTCTTAGCACAAACAACTCTATCCCCAATCTTCAAATTCTTAGCTTCAATATATTTAAATCCATCATTAAAAATAAGATATTTATGCTCAGGGGTTGTATTTATTTCAAAACGATTTCTTAACCTTACTTTTAAAGTATCACCCCCTTTCAGTCTCCAGACATATTTTACTTGTCTTTTTTCTAACTTTCCAGTATCCTTATTTAATGAAAAAACAGTTAGCTCTTGTTTAGGAATAAAGATAGTATAATCTTCATTATCCTTATACAATAAACCATCATTAGAACTATCTTCAAATATTTCCCTAGCAAGTTTTATCATTCCATTCGCTAAAATTATCCTAGAATCCCCACTAATACACTTTCCATGATGTATATGGGCACTAGTGCAAACATTTCTAATTCTAGCCTGCGCCTTCATCAATTCCTTTAATTCCTTTACCTTATCTTCTTCAGCCATTTGAATAATAAAACCTTACCTAATTGTTTTTAAGCTTTTTCTTTTCAAAATTTCAAACTAAAAATCGCAAAAAATAAAAATATTTAAATACTAGTTATACCCTCAATACTGTAATATAAATTAAAAAATTCACAAAGATGATCAATTCAGAAAATTTATGTGGTGACAAAGGTTATCAAAAATCACCAACGAGTTCTAATGGAAACTATGGCAATCCTCAAATTATTAAACCAGATGCGGGACAAAATTTAAATGGCGATTATTCTAAAGTTTTTCGTTGTGAGATCAACAGGCTATCTTCTTTGCTTAATTCTGATGAAAGTTTTGGTGCTTATCTAATTCTTGCACATATTTTTAAAGGAAGAGTTCAAGGAGTCAGTCCAAAAAAATTGTTAAATCTAAGAACAAATCTAAATGGCAATAAAAAAGAATATATTAAAAAAGGTCCACTTGGAGATTATAGAGAAAAAGCATTGCATCTCTTAGAAGATGATGAAACAAGAGTTGGTGCCGCAACATTATTAAGATCTTTAAAAGAAGCAGAGAAAAAAGGACTTGATCTTAATTCATTGTTAGAGGTATTAGTTTTAAAGACAAGAGATATTCCAGAGATATTTGCAATTATCAATCCTAATAATTATAATGGAACAAATGGTAAACATTTAGAAAATAATCTTTAACTATGTCTCTTTCTAGGTAAAGGTCTTCTGATAGTTATAGGTAATGCACCAGCCTCAAATTCTTTTTTCGATATAGCAATTGGATCATAAGCAATTTTCTTTAATTCTTCTGCTGTCATTTTAATTAAAAGGGGAGCACCCATCGCTATCTGTAAAGCCCTAGCCCCAATAATCCTTGCCTTCTCATATTTTGTGTATTCCATTTCCCTTTCTTTTCCTAGGTTTTTCCTTTCTTTTCCTAGGTTTTCTTTTTTAAAGAAAAGCTATTATAAATATTTTCTTAACTCTTTACCTTTTTCAATTGCAATCTCAACCATCTTATCTATGTCTTCAAAGGATAAAGGTGCAATTCCACCCTTTTGCATCGCGCATACCCTTCCATCCTCTGTAGTTGTTATCATTAACCTTGCATCAGATGCTCCCTCTTCATTTAAGATGGGATCTATAATAAACTTTGTTCCAATCTTATAAACAGTAATTGAAACAGGAATTTTTTTTAACTTTAATTCCTCTTCATGTTTAGTATAATCTATCTTACCAGTTTTTTTATCATAGTTAGGAAATTTAGCATCTTTCAAAGCAGCTAAAGCAGCCAAACCAATAGCATCAGCCAAATTCCCTCCATCATTTAAGCTATAAATATCAATCAATATAGTCCAGCTTTTCTCACCTTCTTTAATACATAATTTGTTAAGATCAATAGCATGAGACTCTCTTATTCCCCTGTCAACCACACTTCTGGACATTTCAATGCTTTCAATAGAAGGTGGACCAGATTCAAACTCAGGTGAAGATAAAGGTAATAATTCAACATTAGCTTGTAAAGAACCTTTATCAGGTGTATCAGGATATGGTGTTCCTATCTCCATCTTAACACCAGCAATAACCTCTGTATCACCAATAAAAACTTTAGCACTTCCTTCAGCAGATTTAGCACTTACACCATATTCTATTTTAATCGGCTTTCTATACTCATCAAGCTTCCTTCCATCCTCTCTCTTACCTAGGTTTACTAAAGACATAATATGATTCTTTACTAAATTCATTTCAACTCACCCTGGTATTTATTTTTCAAAGCCATTTTCTGCACTTCATAGATTTTATTGCAAGCATTCTTTCCAGATTCTAATGCCTTTTTCAATTGCTCTTTTGTTACATAACCATCACATTGAAGTAAAGTTATATTTCCTGATTTTGGCATGAAAGCCATAGGCATATCACACATTCCTTTTTCATAATCTTCTTCCTCTTTATCAACATCAACAATAATCTGATCCTCTATTATTCCAATACTTACAGAAGAAACTAAATCCCTCATAAAAAATCCAGCATCAGCCAAAGCCATTGCAGCAGCAGTTATTCCAGCACATCTAGTTCCAGCATCTGTTTGGATTAATTCTATAAACACATCAACAACAGTTCCAGGAAACTCTTTTAAATTTAATGTGGGCATTAAAGCCTTGTCAGTTACATATGATATTTCCTTGCTTCTTCTGCTCGGGCCTGGTCTTACCCTTTCACCAGAACCAGAGAAAGCCATCATGTTATAATTGCACCTTAATACCCCCTCTTCAGGATTTTGCAAAAATTTAGGATGTAATTCTCTAGGGCCATAAACAGCAGCTACCGCAATTGTTTTCCCTTGTTTAAACATCGCACTCCCATCTGCTCTCTTAATTATCCCAACCTTAGCCTCCATCGGCCTTAATTCATCAAATTTTCTTCCATCAAATCTTTTCTTGTACATTTTCTTTCTTTTCCAAGGTTTCTTTTGAAAGCTCTTTCTTTTCCAAAATTTTTTTACCTTTTAATCTTTCTTCTAAAAATTTCTTAACCTCATCTGTTAAACCATGCTTATGAGCATTTTTCTCTATAAATTTAATTGCATCCTTTACCAAAATTTCCATCTCAGGGTCAAAACCAGAAACATGAACCTTCCCATTCTGTCCAACAGTAATTCTAGTATTTGTCATCTCCTTTAGCATCATTACCATACTTCCTTGCTTGCCAATTACCCTAGGGACTTTACTAGATTGTACATCAATTATTGTTCCTCTAGTCAATTTCATTAAACCAGGGCCTTTTGTAGTTAAATCAGCACTTTTAACCCTTGTAACATTAATTATCTTAGAAACCAATAAATCACCGATATTAAAATACTGTGTTAAATCAGCACCCCTTTCAATAAATTCAGAAGTAGCATCTTTTAAACCAAGCATAGCATCCTTTGCACAACCAATATCAATTAACCAACCATTAAATGTTATGTCAATTACTTTACCAATTACATTATCCCCTCTTTTAGGTATATATCTTCCTGATAATGGTATTACTTTAATCAATCTATTTTCAACTAAAACCATACCAACCTGGCTAGATATGATCTCTTCTCTATCCCTATAAGATCCGCCTGCTGGCAAGAAATCCATTCCCGTGGCCAAAACCTCTCCAGGCACCACAATATCCCTATCTTTTACAATTAATCCCATTTTCTTCTTCTCACAACCTACTCATAGAATTAATGCCCTTTTTAAAACTACCTTTTTTGTGAGCTGTTAAGTTAGCGTCTGGTATAACATATCGGCTTATGCGAAGTTGCGTTAGCAATTTGGGAAACCGAAGTGCAACGAGGTTTCCGCATAAGCCCTGTTAAATGCCCCGAGCGTAGCGAGAATGCAATGTGGTCGAGGAGCGAAGCGACGAAGAAGTCCGCCATAGTCCGCCGAAGAATTAACAACCAAATTGATTGTCTATTGGACACACAGTAGAATTAACTTTTACTTTTGGAGTTCCTGGTTCTTTTCCACTTGTGACATAATCATTGACATTTGTGATATTCCATTCATGTGGGTGATTCCACAAATTCCAGAAATATCTCCACTCATTCCAGCCAATGCCAAGATGTTTCACATATATTCCATTTTCAGTCAGCATTTCTCCAATTTTTCTACCAGTCATACAAGGCATACTGTAACAGTATACAATGATATCTTTATCAGGATTCTTTACTTTCAATTCTCCAAAAGAATTAACTATTCTCTCAATTGCACCATCATCGGAATTATCTCTATCTTTATATGCAGGAATATTTACTGCTCCAATTATATGTTCTTCTTCATATTCTTCTTGACTCCTCAAATCAACGAGAAAAAAACTGTCATCTCCCTTATCCATAGCCTTTCTTATACTATGGGGACTTACATGAACGGCATTTTCAGTTAAATAAAAATCTTTAATTAAATCTTCTTGGTTTGGAATCTGAAGATTCAAAATTACAAAAGTAGATAGAGCACCAGCCAATGCACCGAAGACAATTGCCAAAATTACTATTTTAAGTGATTGTTTCATATTTTATTCCTCTAGCTGACAATTACTATACTGGATTAATTGTGTAAAAGTTAATTCCCCTTCCAATCTGTTACCATCTAGAAATTCCCAAGTAGGATAGGCTTTTATGTCAGCCTGATTACATACTTGTGTTTGTCCTGCTCTATTTGGAAGAGAACATTCTATATAATTGACGTATTGCCAACTGCTTCCAAACATTTGCTTTTGATTATTACAATGTGGACACCAATAAGCGCCATACATTTTTACTCCATTATCTGTAAGGCATTTTGCGAAACTGTTATATTTACTCGGGACATTTATCGTGTTGTCAGTAATGTTAAACCCAATAAAACCTACTAAAATGATAACGATTATTATGCCCGTTACTAAAACTGGTTTTGAGGGTTTCATAATTTAATCAATTTGGAGATTGTATTTAAATGTTTTCTTTGAAGGCGGCGGAGGCGGATTGCGTTGAACGTATGCGATTAAGCGATGTTTTTCGGACTATCTAAAAATTATAAATTTCCGAAAAATATGGACGGAGCGAGGTGCAACCGAGTGAAGTCGCTTAATCGCTGTTCATTTCTCCCGAATACTTGGAGGGATTGAGTTTTAGTGCAACGTTGGGCGAAGCCCAAAAACTCAAAGTCGCGAGGGCGCCGAAAATTTTTTGCCACCGTAGTTTTTTCTTACTGAATGTGAAACTCCCTACAGCAAGCTATAGGGTATTACGGAGAATAAAATAACTGCCCAAGACAGACTATATGTTGCGAAGCAATGGGGGGGGTGTATTTTTGGTTCTTTTTCTGAAAAAGAAGTTACATATTAAGTGCCATTAGCGGACCATTTAAATCAAAAATTAGATTAAGAATTCTATCTAATAGAGTCATAATTTTTATTTCTTTTTTTGAACATTCCAAAGATACTTTATCTAATTCTTTCTGTAAAGTTTCTTTATTTTTTCCAAATTCTATTATTTTGCTGAATTCAAACTTATAAAACAAATTGTAGAAAGACTCTTGAAATCCAGAAAGATTTTTTACGACTGATTTGATTTTATTGTTTACATTAATTTTATTTGAAGAAGTATAATCAGCCAAATCTCTATATCTATCTACAATCTTTTCAAGCTGTTCAATAATAGTATATAAGGGGGCCAATCTCTTAAATTCAGTCTCAAATCCCATATTAATTGCTCTTCTACAGTAATCTGCATATTTATCAGATTCAATTTTCATTAAAGTTGTATTTTTCAACCATTTGAAATCATTTTTGTCTATAGCCTCAGAAACATCAGAAGCCATGTGATTTAAAACAAAAAAGAATCTTCTAAGCACATGATTGAATTCTTCAAAATTTGGTTGAGATACATTTTTTATTAAGATACTGCTCTTTGACTGACTTATTATTTCAAAACCTGAAAATTGTTCTCTCATTAGATCTTGAACCGCTTTTAATTCATCGAATGAGCTGAATTTGATATTAACCTCATCATAGCCGGACTTAAATGTTGCTCCGATTATTTTTCTTATCATTGGTTGCGAATTAGTAATATCTACTTCAATTTTTTGAGGTTCATAATGTTTTTTCGTAGAAATAATCAGTTTTCCATTTAGTTCATCTAGTTCAACTTCGTCACTTTTTTTGAGATTATTCTCTTTAACCCACTTACTTGGCAAAGATACAGTAAGGGAAGATAATCCATGCTGTATAAGTTTTCTTCTCATATTTAGATATAATCTTACTGAATATATAAAGTTTTCTAAAAATGTATTCAAAATACATTAAGTATGCATTAAGTTAAAATAGTATATTCACTAATTATAATTGTGATTAAGATGGTTTCAAAAGAAGAATTAAGTTCATGGACAAGAAAATATCCATTTTTAGAAGCAATTATAGAAGAGTCAGACAGAGATATTTTCAAAATAGAAGAAGGAGAAATGCATAAAATATTAAGATGCCTACCGAGAGGATGTCATAGTGCAAGCGGAGAGGAAACACGATGGCAATGGTATGGGATAAAAGACAAAACTGTAAAACCATTAGTAGGGACTTCAATTGGTGATGCAGTTAGTAAAGAAAGATTTGATTATGTTGTCTCTGTTGATGACATAGATGCTCCTAATTTCAGTGATAGAAGTATCTCTGTATATCCTGTTGAATCAGGAGTTGATAAATATATAATTGTGAGTAGAAACCCTATGCTTCACAGAATGGAAATTTCTGATATGAACCATTGTATTAGAACATTTGGTAAGGAGGGTTTAGTCATTGCAAGTGCAAAAGACGTAGCTCATGCAAGAATAAATGAAGATGACCAAAATCCAGTGCACGATGGTAGCTGGACTGGGGAAGGAATAGTATACATCGATGATAACAATGCAATGATTATTAATTCAAGATACAACCCCAGGATTAATTATGAAAAATTACCTCGTTTTGAGGAATATGATAATAGAGGATTTGTAAATAATCTAAGAATAGATCCACAATCTATGGATGAAATAATAAGGATGTCGGATGAAGATCAAAATAAAGAACCTGAACATAGGAGAGTCTTACAAATCTCTAAGTTTCAGGGAATTATTCCTGTAGGTAATTTTGAATCTCATGAACTTGTATTGTTTCTTTTTAGAGATGCTGCAAAGGATTATGGCAGGTTCTTAGAACAACGATGTATAGATTGTATGCCATTTTATTTTCCAGAAGATCATATGGGTATTTCTGATTCTCCTATGGAGACATTAGCTGGAGCGATAATGGGAATAGATTACTCAACAGTTGGAAAGAGTAAAGCAAATAGACCCTTTATGGATATGCTATGGCTTTCTTATGATAATATACATTGGAAGTCTAAAATAATAAAGAATTTTAGAGATGCGGGTTCTGTTTGTTTTTATGGAGTGAGGGAGAGATAAGTATGGAAAAACGACTAATTGTTATTTCAGGCCCTTCAGGGGTTGGAAAAGGGCCAATAATAGAATGGGCTAAAAAATTATATATCCCAGATTTGTGTCAAGTAAAAATAAGAAAGACAAAAACAGAAAGGCATAAAGGGAATGAAGATGATCTGGGTTTTGATGGAAATGATGGAAGATATCACCAATTTGATTGCAGAGGAGTTGAACAGAGAATATACTTAGATGAGCTAGATTCTGCAATAGAAAAACATGGTTTTGTTTTGCTTGAAGCGTATTATAAAACGCTTGATTTCTTAAAGAATAGATATGATGCATCTATTGATTTTGCATCAACTTTTGTTTCCCCATTAGATGCAGAGGAAATTAAAGAAATAACTGAACAAGGAATAAGGCTAGAAGATTATCTTTCAGAATTAATGTTAGATTCCCTAGTAAGAAGGGCGGAAAGAGAAGGAAAAACATTTACACGAACACTTAATAGAGAATTGGAACGAAGAGCAGAAGATTCTGTAAATGAAATGAGATTTGCACATAATTATCGGCAAGTCATTCCTAATCATTGTTACGAATCTGATTCTAGATGGAAATTTCCGATTTTGATTGGCGAACCAAGAAAAATTGTTACCTCATTAAGAGATATTGCTAATACAGGATATAGCAGTTACGCATCAAATGGACAAGAATTTTGGTTTTTATAAGAATTCATATACACTATGTTTACACCTCTTTTTATCAACAATAAATTTTTAATTTATAGATGAGGAGTAAATTTATATTTTATGAAATGTGAGACAGCCTGATGGCCTAGTTGCAATTTGAGGGTCAACCATTGTTTCTACTACTAATAGAAACTAGTTTCTACATAGAACTCTTTTTAAATATTTCAAGTTTTTCAATAATTTCCTCTGCTGCTTTGCGTGGACTTTTTAAGAAGGTATTTATATGTATATCTGCACACTCAGGGTATTCGAATTTATAGGTAATACCTGGTTGGGGGAATTTTTCTTTCTTAAGGGGATTTACAAGATCGAATAATGCGCGTAAATGCAAGTAGTTCCCTCGTTCATGTTCTTTGTGAAGCATAGATCGTTTAGTGTCCCTTAATATTGCTACAACTAGAGGGCAATAAACATGACAAATTTTCATTTGTGGGATACATATTTTCAATTTTTTTCTAATACGCTCAACACTTAACCCGGAATCTATAATTAATGAATATCCTTGTCGAAGATAATCGGAAAATTTTTGCAATGCCTTATCATAAATAAGACTCTTAACTCTAGGATCTTTAGAAAAAGGATCTTCTCCTGAAGGAGTAAGCTCTTTGCGCAATTCATCAAACCTTATTAGCAATATTTTTTTTCTTCTTCGCTTAAGTATTTTTATTAAATGTGTTGCAATCGTACTTTTTCCAGTACCACCAATCCCCAACAGAAGTATTGCAATTAGTTTATTAACATTTTTTCTTTGTTCCATAGACCTATTAAAGGGGCTATACCTATAAAACTTTCGCTCGGCGGCCACTTCTTCGTCGCTTCGCTCCTCACTCGTTTAACACCAATTTAGCGGTTTCACTTCGTTGCACTCATTCGCCCAAATTTCCTTCGTTCGGAACTTCATTTAAGGCAATATTATGGGTGTCGCTCTCGCTTTTTTGATTTAGCTATTTCTTCTTTACAACCTTAAACTCCACATTTCCAGCAGTAGCGGAATTTACTCTTCCTTCAAATTCCTCACTTATTCCAGCAGGCAATTCAACTAAAGCAATTAAACTGCCATCATTCTGCCATTCCTCTTTTAATAATTTATACTGCTTCAAAATTCCAAAACATTTAGCAGCATACTCAGATGATATCTTTACAGCATATTCTCTCATTTCAAATTTAATAGGAATTATTGGTTTTATTGCTTCTAAAATCTGTTCAACTTGCTGATCCGCTGGCTTGAATTCATCAATCCTTACTTTAGCTTGTTCCATAGCAGCCTCAATTCTTTGTGGAGGATGTGGCAACCCAGTCTGAGGGTCAATACCATTCCTATGGATTACATTTATTATTTGAGCTCTTTTCTCTTTCCTAATTTTATCCCTAAAAGTAGCAGTTAAAGCCACCTCACCATCCTTAATAATTATTCTAGAAATCTCCATCGCATCATTTATTCTAAATATTTTTTTTAAGTCATTTTCAGAAGCCTTATCACCCTTTTTAACATCAATAAAAATATCATTTGTTACAACAGCATCTCTTATAGAAATAGGCAATCCATGCTTAAGTTTCATAGCAGCTTCACAATCAACTAAAATTTCAAAATTTTTACCTTCTTTTCTTAGCTTAGCAACTACTGCTTTATCAATGCTAGTCATTTTACTTTTTGCAATTCTTCTTTAGAACATTTTTTAAACTTTTTATCTTTGCTTGTTATATACGCAACATCTAATCTATCAATATCAAATTCTTTGCCCAAAACATTCTTTAAAATACCAACCCCTAATTTTATTGCTTCACTTATACTCATTGATTCCTTATAATCCTTGCTTAACATCTGCTTAATTTCATTTTCCCCTTCACCTATTCCAGTTGCTTTATATTCAAAAAATATTCCAGTAGGATCTGTAACAAATAACTGGGGTCTTCCATTAACACCTGCAAATAATAAACTTACGCCAAAGGGTCTTGCTCCACCATATTGTGTAAATGCTTGTTTAATATTTGAAATTTCCTTAACCAAACTTAACAAATCTATTGGTGAATCAAATACAATCTTATGTTGCTGTGCAATTACCTGAGCTTTTTCTATTAAAACCCTGCCGTCCATTACTAAACCAGTTGCAGTTGCTCCAATATGATCATCAACCTGAAATGTTTTCTCAATAGAAGCAGGAACTATTAATTTTTCAGTTATTCTTTTGTCAGCAACTAAAACAACTCCATCCTTGCAAACCATACCCAAAGCAGAAGCTCCTTGTTTAACAGTCTTTTTAGCATACTCTACTTGTAATAACCTTCCATCAGGACTAAAAGTAATAGAAGCTCGATCATACCCCATTGCTTGATTTTGGTTAATTTGTTGCATATTGCTGGCCTCCTTTTAAAAATTCTTTTGCTTTGTTTAATAATCCTGATACATAGATGTTTTTAAATATTACCTTTTTACTGTTTATCTCCTTAATCAATATTAAAGCCAATTTTACCTCGTTTAAATACTTATTTGACACCTTTAAAATACCTGTATTGTTTTCAAAAAAAGGCATAATAATCGGATTCGCAATTGACAAGCCCAAAGTACCCAAAAAATCCTTTAAACCATTATTAATAGCTCTTTTCACATCATCAAATTTTAGAGGTGTATCTGATACAATTTGATAAACAATATACCTTTTCTTTTGCTTTGCTGAAGGTAGTATTTTTTTCATTTTATCCTACAATCACAAATCTTTCATTAAATTTATTAAATCTTCCTTTGTCTTTAATGTAGTATGTTAATTCTGGTGTTAAATAAACTTCTGTGTTTAAATCTTTACTTAGCATATCAAAGTTTATAATATTTTTAACTTTATTTAGGAGATTATTTAGATAAGCGTACCTTATATTATTTCTTGCAACAAAATCCTTTACTTTTCTTACAGTTTCATCATCTTTGAATATAAAAACCTGTTCTGATTTTAAATTTGATGCGTCATTTGAGAAATCTACC
>Ga0209541_10005423_pt1 | contig 22237 bp, 18 predicted proteins | sample RifCSPlowO2_01_FD_184027 | JGI IMG/M metagenome (GOLD analysis project Ga0209541, IMG submission 184027) | Groundwater microbial communities from Rifle, Colorado - Rifle CSP2_plank lowO2_0.1 (SPAdes) (version 2) | ecosystem: Environmental > Aquatic > Deep subsurface > Groundwater | place...
CCAGGTCAGAGCGGCGATAAACCTTTCCTGGTTTCAGCTTTCTTTTTAATTGCTCTAAACGGTTCATTTCCAAGCCTCTGACTTTTAAGTAAATATAGCAGGATTATCATAAATGACAATATTATTATTAATAATTCATGCATATATTACAGTAACAATATGATATTTAAAGTAATTATTTAAATTAATATTTTACTTCTATATTATCTATTAATAATATATTTAATTAAATGAGTTGAAACTGACCAGCATGATTCACTGAGTTTCATGATCCTCAACTCCCATACCCCAGCTTTTGACCTTTTCACTTGTTACTTATCACTGCCATAACCCCAATCCCCAGCCTTTAGCCTTTTCACTTTATACTTTTCACTTATTACTGCCGTTAATGAGTGACGCCTCGTACCAAAAGTAGTAAAAAGAAACCATGCATCTCTCAAAACCCCTCCCCTGGTGGGAGGGGTATGGGGAGGGGGAAGATGCTAATTTTATTAATAGGTTCAAATGAAAGCATCCCGGCTTAGGGCAGCCGGTTCAGTAAATCGCGATTCAATCTTGTAACTTATGACTAATGACTTGTTACTGAAAAGCCTTCGGCTTTTCTTGGGGATAGGGAAGTGGGGAGAAGAAGAAAACAATCACCTTTCGAAGATCTAATCGATGTTGCAGCATTACTACCATGGTGGCTTAGTCTTGTTCTTGCTGTCGCTAGTTATTTTATATTTCATCACTTTGCAATTATGGAAATCCAGGTTGCTTCAGGTGATAAGAACATAGGGGCGATTTTCAATAAGCAATTGTTTAAATCATTTGCTGTTGCTTTCCAATATTTAGTACCCGCAGTGTTTATATTAGGCGCATTAGCATCAATCTTTAAGGAATACGATAAAAGAGGCAAACCCGGATAAAAGTAATTTTGTATGAACAAAAAATCCCTCAGCGAACGTGATATATGCACAAAATATATTACTCCTGCAATCCAGCAGGCGGGGTGGGATGTTGATACGCAAATCCGGGAAGAATACAGTCTGACCAAAGGCCGGGTCATTGTCCGCGGTAATCTACATTCCCGCAGAAAAAACCGCCGTGCCGATTATGTCCTTTTCTACAAACCCGGTATTCCCATCGCTGTTATCGAAGCCAAAGACAACAATCACAAAGTTCGTGATGGAATCCAGCAAGCCATCGATTATGGCATGATGCTGGACGTACCTTTCATGTTCAGTACAAATGGCGATAGCTTTTCCTTTCATGATCGTAGCGGCACTACGGACCAACTGGAGAGAATGCTGGACTTATCCGCTTTCCCCAGGCCGGAAACACTCTGGGAAAAATATTGCCAATGGAAAGGCATCACCAACAAACAGGATCCCATCATCACACAGGACTATCACGATGATGGTCGCGGCAAGGCCCCTCGTTACTATCAACTCAACGCCATAAATAAAACTATCGAAGCCATTGCCAAAGGAAATAACAGAATCCTATTGGTCATGGCAACCGGAACGGGCAAAACCTACACCGCATTCCAGATTATCTGGCGCTTGTGGAAATCCAGAACAAAGAAAAGAATTCTGTATCTGGCGGATCGTAACATTCTCATCGATCAGACCATGGTCAACGACTTCAAGCCATTCGGGCAGGTCATGGCCAAGATAACGCCAAAAACCAAAGTCATCGAAAAGGAAGAAGTTATAGAACTTAATTCCGCACTCAATGAACAAAACAAAAAGATCAATACTTCTTACGAAATCTACATGGCACTTTATCAAGCTATTACTGGGCCAGAAGAACACCAGAAAGTGTACAAACAACTATCTCCCGACTTTTTCGATCTGATTATTGTGGATGAATGTCACCGGGGCAGTGCCGCGGAAGATTCAGCATGGCGTGAAATCCTGGAATATTTCTCATCAGCAACTCAAATCGGCATGACCGCCACGCCGAAGGAAACCAAATATGTTTCCAACATTCATTATTTTGGTGAGCCGGTTTACACCTATTCATTAAAGCAAGGCATAGAAGACGGATTCCTCGCACCTTACAAAGTCATCCGCATTGATTTTGACAAAGACCTTACCGGCTGGCGTCTAGAAAAAGGCATGAAAGACAAATTCGGCAAGGAAATCATGGACAGAATCTACAACCAGCGGGATTACGACCGCGAACTGGTGATTGAAGAACGCACTCAACTAGTTGCCAAAAAAATTACCGAATATCTGGAAAAGACCAATCGCTTTGATAAAACCATCGTATTTTGTGAAAACATTGATCACGCATCCCGTATACGTCAGGCATTGATTAATGAAAATGCTGATCTGGTGCTGGAAGATGAGCGCTATATCATGCAGATCACCGGAGACAATAATGAAGGCAAGGCCCAGTTAGATAACTTTATTGACCCGGAAGTGAAATATCCTGTTGTTGTCACCACCTCAAAACTCATGACCACTGGCGTGGATGCCCAAACCTGTAAATTAATTGTGCTGGACCGCCGCATCCAATCCATGACGGAATTCAAGCAAATCATCGGTCGCGGCACCCGCATCAATGAAGATTACGATAAATTCTTTTTCACCATCATGGATTTCAAGAAAGCAACGGAACTATTCGCCGATCCGGACTTTGATGGTGATCCGGTACAGATTTACGAACCGGGCCCGAAAGATGATCCTGTCCCGCCGCCCAATACGGATGAAATAGGAACAGACATTCCCGAAGATGAATGGGAATCAACAGATACATATGGGGAAGGAGAAGGTGGCGAAGAAGAGGAACGGATAAAATATGTCGTCAATGGCATAGAAGTGAATATCGTCGCCGAGCGCGTTCAGTACATGGGGCCGGATGGCAAGCTCATCACCGAATCCATCAAGGATTTCACCCGGAAAAATATCAAGAAAGAATTCGCTACCATGGATGAGTTCCTGCGTAGCTGGAAATCCGCCGAACACAAGGCCGCAATAATTGATGAAATGGAAGAACATGGCATACCATTAAATGTGGTCGCAGAAGAAGTGGGGAGGGATTACGCGCCGTTTGATATCATCTGCCATGTTGCCTATGACCAGCCGCCACTCACCCGCAAGGAACGTGCGGAAAATGTTAAAAAACGTAACTACTTTGCCAAATACAGTGCAAAGGCGCGGGCGGTACTGGAAGCCTTGCTGGATAAATATGCCGATGGCGGTCTGGAAAATCTGGAAGACACCACCGTACTGCGCATAGACCCGTTCAATAAACTGGGCACACCGGTGGAACTGATCAATGAATTCGGCGGCAAGGACAAGTTTGAAAAAGCCATCCACGAACTCGAAGATGAATTTTACAAAAGTGCATAATACCTGGCCGTCATACTGGCGCAAGCCAGTATCCAGTCAATATGATAACTGCCCATGGGCAGACATTATATAAAGAAGAAACAATAAAATGACCCTGACCAACAACACAATCAAATCCATACAAGACATCATGCGCATGGATGTCGGCGTTGATGGCGATGCCCAGCGCATCGGCCAGTTGGCCTGGCTCCTGTTCCTGAAAATCTTTGATGACACCGAAAAGGAAGCGGAAATCATCGAAAAAGATTACAAACCCGCCATCCTGCACCGTTTTCGCTGGTCTTCATGGGCTACTGCTCAAAAAAGTGATACTGGTGAAGATTTGATTGCATTTATAAATGATGAAATGTTTCCGGCCCTTAGGGAATTAAAAGGATACACAAAAAATCCTCGTACTGCCGTTGTGCGGGCGGTATTTGAAGACGCCTACAACTACATGAAATCCGGCACCTTGCTCCGGCAGGTAATTAACAAGGTCAACGAGATTGATTTCAACAGTTCGCAGGACCGGCACCAATTAGGCGATCTGTATGAAAAAATCCTCAAAGATTTGCAAAGTGCCGGGAATGCAGGCGAGTTCTATACCCCGCGCGCTGTAACCCAGTTCATGGCGGAAATGATTGACCCCAAAGCCAATGAAAAGATTCTTGATCCAGCCTGTGGCACTGGCGGCTTTCTTGTGTGCGCCATTGAGCACATGAAAAAACAGGGTTATGTAAAAACAGTCGCACAGGAACGCAAACTGAAGGAACATTTAACCGGATACGAAAAAAAACAACTCCCGCATCTTTTGTGTATCACCAACATGATGATTCACGGTGTTCCATCCCCGGAAAGAATCTATCATGATAATACTTTAGCTAAGCCATATATAAGTTGGGGCAAGGAGGAACGGGTAGATGTGGTGCTGACCAATCCACCTTTCGGTGGTGTGGAAGAACCCGGCATTGAAGGTAACTTCCCGGCGGAATACAGAACACGGGAAACCGCCGATCTGTTTTTGACATTAATTATACGTTTGTTAAAAGATGGCGGTAGGGCGGCGATTGTACTGCCCGATGGCACGCTCTTTGGTGAAGGTGTCAAAACCAAGATCAAAAAACGCCTGTTGGAAGAATGTAACCTGCACACCATTGTCCGCCTGCCCAATTCTGTATTCGCGCCATACACCAGCATCAAGACTAATTTGCTCTTTTTTGAAAAAGGCACACCCACAAAAGACATCTGGTATTACGAACACCGTTTACCGGAAGGTGTAAAAGCCTATAACAAAACCCGGCCCATGCGTGTGGAAGAATTTGAACCCTGCAGAAAATGGTGGGGTGGTGAAACCAGAAAAGGCAGAAAAGAAACGGAAGTCGCCTGGAAGGTATCAGTGAATGACATTAAGGCCAATAACTACAACCTTGACATCAAAAACCCGAATGTGGTGGAAGATGACCACGGCGATCCGGATGAATTGCTGGAAAGTTGCAAAAAGCTGCTGGAAGAGGTCACTGAAACGCAAAATCAGCTCAAAGATGAACTGGCATCCGCGCTCAAATCATCCAACCAGATTACCAATTCAAAAAGGAAGACAGGTTAAAAATGGATACACAAACTTTTCTGAAGAATTTTGGATATATTGCAGACTCCCATAATGGCGTAGAAAAGCTGCGTGAATTAATTTTATCCCTTGCAATGAAAGGAAATCTTGTAGGGCAAAATTTAAATGATGAACCCGCGAGTGAGTTACTAAAACAAATCTACTTAAAAAGAAATAACCTGGAATCTAAAAAAAATAATAAATCATTAAAGGTATTGCCAGAAATAAAACCAGAAGAAAAACCTTATGATTTACCAGTTAACTGGAAATGGGTGAGTTTCGGTAATATTGCTCAGCATAATTCTGGGAAGACCTTGGATAAAGGCCGTAATAAAGGCCATTTGCGTGATTACATTACAACATCAAATCTTTACTGGGGGTATTTTGATTTAAGTAATATTCGCCAAATGCCTATGCAGGATGAGGAATTAGAGAGATGTACTGTCAGAAAAGGTGATTTATTAATTTGTGAGGGTGGTGAAGCGGGTAGAGCCTCTGTGTGGTCGCTGGATAATGAAGTATGCTTTCAAAATCATATTCATCGTGCGAGATTCTATTATGGAATAGATTCATATTTTGCATATCGTTATTTTGAAATGCTGAATGCAACAGGTGAGATTAATAAATATAGAAAAGGAGTAACTATATCCAATATGTCTGGAAAAGCTTTAGCATCAATACCATTCCCTCTTGCACCAACTAATGAACAAAAACGTATAGTAGCTAAAGTCGATCAACTCATGGCTCTCTGCGATCAACTCGAAGCCCAACAAAAACAAAAAACCAAAACCCGTGTTGCAATTAACAACGCTTCCCTCGACAAACTCCTGAACAGCCAAACTCCAACCGAATTCACCCAAAACTGGCAACGCATCTCCAACAACTTCCACAATCTCTACGACAACCTCGAAAACCTCACCAAACTCCGCATAGCCATTTTGCAACTCGCTGTGCAAGGAAAGTTAGTTGCACAAGAAAAAAGTGAAGAATCTGCTGCCTCACTACTTGACCAGATTAATGCTGTAAAAAACAAGCTAGTTAATGAGAAAAAGTTAAGAAGAAATAAATATTCAGAAGGGATTCCAGAAGAGGAGAAACCTTATCATATACCTCCGAACTGGAAATGGGTGAGATTATCAGATGTGTATGATGTTCGTGATGGCACTCATGATAGCCCAAAGTATCATCCTCAAGGATTCCCTTTAGTAACGAGTAAAAACCTCTCCAGCGGCAGATTGGAATTAGACAATGTGAAATATATATCTAAAGAAGATCATGAAAAAATTATTGAGCGTTCTAAAGTGGATAAAGAAGATATTCTCTTTGCTATGATTGGAAGTATAGGAAATCCGGTTATAGTTGATGTAGAGACAGAATTCAGTATTAAAAATGTTGCATTATTTAAGTACTATGATAAGAATTTGGCTAATCCAAGATTTCTAAATTATTATTTACATCACGCAGCTGTAAAGATGAAAGAGGAGGCGGCAGGAGGAGTTCAGTCATTTGTTCCCCTGGGTTTTCTGCGCGAATATCCTTTCCCTCTACCGTCATTAGAAGAACAAAAACGCATCGTCGCCAAAGTCGATCAACTGATGACTCTCTGCAACCAACTCGAATCCAGAATCAAACAAGCAAACAACATCCAACAAAAACTCACCGAAGCAACAGTGAAATTATTAGCTGCATAATATGGAGATTTAGTTCAATGCGAATTTCTGAATATTATAAACTCGATAGAACACAGCCATATCTTGATTTTGTTGATGTATATTTAAATACGGATATACCAGTATTTGTTAATCCGGCAGCGATTCGAGGATTAAATTCAACGTGGGGATCAGATTGTGTATCATTATTACAGCATTTTTTTGAATCTTTATTAAAACGAATAAAAGCTGGTGATAAAAATGCGGCAGTATCGTTATTGTCGTCATTAAGTGAAAAAAATGAATTTCACCTTGGCTATTCTAAGGGTAAATCTCGAGGTCATGCCTTTGGTCAAAAGTCTGGCACTCAAGTATGGAAAGCTCTATCAGAAAGCAAGGCTGCTAAATCGAGTTTATTGAGCGACCTTGAAGACACTTGTTTAATGATTGAAGGAATAGGGCCAGATATGGTTTCTGATGCAATCTGCAATATTATACGTGGCCCTCTTCTTAAATACACAGAGGAAATGTGTAGATACTACGGTATCCCTTTAGAACCTGATGTTAATTCTGGTTCAATATGGAATCCACATGAAGAACAATGGGAAACAAAATTAATAAGCCTGCCTGTCACAAAGAAATATGGAAAACTTGTGTTTGTTCCTAAGATTATTGTTCGTTATGGAATGTGGTATGCAGCAGATGAATATTATCGGCATTATTTATTGCCTGCGATGCAACAAGATGAAATTGAAGCCAGGTCAGCTTTGGTTCAAACATTAAAAGATGGCAGGAAACGAGTTACCAAGAAAAGTTTAATAAGGAAGTATGGACATGGGAAATCAGCTATAGTCGAACAGACACTTAAAAGGCCAGAAATACTAGAAAGATATAAACAAGTTAAAGGACAAAATGTTCCCAAACCTTTAAGTCATGGTGATTTTGCAGAAATTGAAAGAATTGAAACACCTGACTGGATAAAACTTCTTGAAAATATTGAGAAAATTCCAGTTGGTAATGATACGGCTGGTGACTATGAAGATTCCGTGGAAAAATTACTATCAGCATTATTCTACCCGTCGTTATGCAGTCCACAAAAACAACATAAAATACATGACGGAAGAAAGAGAATTGATATTACTTATGTAAATGCAGCAAATCGTGGATTTTTCGCATGGTTATCTCAGCATTATTCCGCAGCCCACGTTTTTGTAGAATGTAAGAATTATGGTAAAGAAGTAGGAAATCCTGCGATTGATCAACTGTCAGGAAGATTCTCACCAAGCAGAGGTGCAGTGGGAATATTAATCTGTAGGCATATAGATAATAAAAAAACATTACTCAAACGATGCATTGATACTGCAAAAGATTCTCGTGGTTACATTATTGCATTAGATGATGAAGATATAGCTGAACTTGTTAATGAGTATTTGAAAATCCATGATCCTGAAACTTATCCCATGTTAAGAAGATTATTCAATAAACTTATAATGTAGTGATTTATATAAACATGAGTTATATGGAGGTTAATTAATATGGCTAAGAGGATAAGGAATTATCAGGGGCAGGTTCAACTTGTCCCAATTTGTCGGTGGAAGAACCAATGCATATAGTTGCTAAGGTTAACCAATTAGTGATCCATTGCGACCAACTCGAATCCAGAATCAAACATGCAAACGACACCCAACAATAACTCACTGAAGCAACAGTGAAAACTTTAGCCGCATGATACTAGGAATAGACAGGGATAGAGGATTGGTTTATGAGGGAAGTGCTAATTATGGTCATGCTATCTGGCCAACTCCGTTGATCTGCCCAACAGATATAGTCGATGATTCTACTGAGTACTTCTCTATTACAAATAAGCATGACATAAGTACTTATGTATTTAGAGAGGAATCACATGATTTAGCATCTCGCGTGAGAAAAGGGCGTTTATATTGGAGAAGTGATTTTCCTCAACCATCAAGATGGTATTTATCACCACATCCCAGTATTTTAGATGAACCACAGAATATGTATGGGAAAGTTGAAAAAGACCTGTTTAATTACACGCCATTTGATTTTCAATCTGAATTAAACAGAAGAAAAATAATAAATCCATTGGTTCTGATTGGTTCTGTCGAGAGTTATACAATCTGGACAGTTAATGACGTAGAAACGACGATTACAGGCAGTCAAATTTTATTGCTACGCTCAAGATTGGTTATTAGGGCTTTGCCAAAGATTCTGTCAGAAAAGATTCCTGAGCATAGCAAAAAAACGATTTTAAAATTTTTAGAATTGCTCTCGAAAGAACTTTATATGGCTGGACCATCATCAATTGTGGATAGAAGCAGAGAAGCCTTATCCGCAATTCTAAGTGCATATTTGCAAGAAATCGGCATACCTGAACCCGGGCATGACCTCACCAAATTGGCTGGTTTAGTGGAAAAAAACGACAAGGATAAAGTCGTTATCTATAGTCTTTGTAAATCAGTTGCTAGGTTACACACGAGGGGAAAAAGTTCTGTTCAAAAGAAGAACCCTGAAATTAGAGAAATTCATGAGCGTGATGCGGAACTTGCTGTTCAGTGTGTGGGAACTGTATTGTGCGATCTGGGATGGGCTGAGTGGTAGGGAAGGATTTTTATATGTCTTTAGAAGAACAAATAAAAACGATACTTACGGAAAATCCCGGCCAACTTGCAAAGGAAATTGCATCTAAACTCGGTGTTGATAAAAAACAGGTAAATAGTCTTCTTTATGGTCGGTTAAGAGTTCAATTCGTTCAGGATAAGAATTATCGCTGGTGGCCACCAGAACAAAAAGGCACAGCAACCAAAATAGATGATGTTCAGAGATTTGCCAATACACCATTATCCCTACTAGCTCGCTATTATTTGGCTTGCCTGGGCCAGGATGATATAGGCCAGATTAGTGTTTTTGCCAGAGACAGTTATGGGAATCCGGATTATGTGACGTTGAATCAATTACCTGTTGGTGGATTGGATGCTTTATTTCAGGAAGCAGAGCCCGCCGGGTTATTGAATAAAATGCATCGTGACAGGAATCCCAAAATAATGTATCTGGGATATCCCTGTACCTTGCGGCATCATCAATCTGCAAAAGGGTGGGAAGGTTATTTTCTTGAACCTATTTTGCTTATCCCCGTGGAGTTTGAACTGCCAAATAATCGCGGTTCAGCCTCTTTATCCCAGGATTATCCGATATTCAACACGGCCGTATTAAAGCGATTCAGTAATGTTGAGAATGATGGATTAATGGATGAACTGGTTCAGTTGGAAGAAGAACTGGGCCTGAATGAGGTTGTGGGCAACTTGCCAGATCTGGATGAAGTCGTGCAAAGATTGCAATCCATTCGGAATGAATGGCCGTGGAAGGAAGATTGCGATGCGAATGCAATGCCTGAAGATCCATTACTTGCAGACATTACAGAACCGGGTATTTACAACCGGGCGGTATTACTCATCGCTGAAAGAAAACCCTATACACAGGGTTTGGAAAACGAACTGCGGGAGTTGGCAAAACTGGGTGAGCACAGTTATGCCGGTACAGCTTTAGGGCATTTGGTTAATGGTTCAATTCCTAAATCTCATTCTATTGTTGAAGAACCGTTAATTGAAGTTTTGCCACTGAATTCAGAACAAAGGCATGCCATTCAGCAATCATTAACTCAGCCTCTTACCATTATTACCGGGCCACCGGGAACAGGTAAATCACAGGTAGTCACCAATTTATTAGTCAATGCTGCATGGAGAGGACAAAAGGTATTATTTGCCAGCAAGAACAACAAGGCAGTCGATGTGGTTGAAGTGCGTGTTAACAATCTGGGGCAGCGTCCGGTATTGCTGCGGCTGGGTTCAAATGAATATCAAACAAAACTAAAGGATTATTTGCAGGCGTTACTCGCTGCTACGGCCACTGAAGATGATCGTCTTGAACATAATGAGGCGAATAGTAAGCATAATTTTCTTGTGGAAGAGATACGCAGAAATGAAGAAGAACAAACAGGATTAATAAACCTGAGGAATGAAGTAGATCAACTGGAACAATCTGTAGAATCTATACGCAAGCTTGTCGGTGGTGCCTATTTCGCAAAAATAAAAACTCTGGATTTAGCCAGTATCAATGAAAAGATTTGTTTATTGTTGGATGCCATTAGTTTGGCTGATAAAACCAAAGCTGGATTATTGCTGAAACTCAGTTGGCCATTACAAAGAAAGAAACTGTATGAGAGAGTAAAGTTCGAGGGTGAATGTTGTCAGCTAATGATCTCTGAGTTGCAAATGAAATTACCAGATCGTGATCCGGATGATTTGACAATGCTAATCTGGTTAAAATTTTCGGAATCCTTGCAATCCAGAATGCAAGAACTCTCTCAAGCCAAGGAGTATTTCAATGCATTGAATAGATTGCATCATGCTGAATCACTGGAGAATATCAGCCTGAAGCACAAACAATTACTGGATAAGCTGGCGAGCAATTCTGATCAATTGTGGCGGAGTTGGCTAAAAGTAGCACCAACAAAACTGAATCAGGAAGACCGGCAGTTGTTGAGCCAATATATCTCTATTATTCAGATGCTGATTGACAGTGGCAGGAACAGGCCTAATAAACAAGTTTGGAGTCAGTATTTTTCGTTATTTCCTAAAGTTTCCAAATTCTTTCCATGCTGGGCAGTGACTTCTTTATCTGCGAGGGGAAAATTACCATTCACTGCCGGGTTTTTTGATCTGGTGGTTTTTGATGAAGCGAGTCAGTGTGATATAGCCTCAGCGTTACCTTTGCTTTATCGGGCCAAGCGTGTGGCAGTCATCGGTGATCCCATGCAGCTATCACATATCAGTAGTATTCATAAGAATCAGGATCAGCAATTGCTGGATCGGTTTGAATTGATTGAGAAATATACCCAATGGGCCTATTCGTGGAATTCATTATTTGATATGGCAAGGTCGTATGCGCAAGCTGAGAATATCATCAGCCTGAGAGACCATCACCGATCCCATGCAGATATTATCAATTTCTCCAACGATTTCTTCTACGAAGGGCGTTTACGGGTTGCCACGCATTATGACCGGTTAATTCGGCCATCCATGGAACAACCAGGTGTCAGGTGGATAGATGTTCATGGAAATGTGCAACGTCCGGCAGAAGGCAGTGCTATAAACAGACCAGAGGCAGAAGCAATTAAATCAGAATTATCAAGATTAGCATTGGAGCAAGGGTATAAAGGCAGTATTGGAGTAGTTAGCCCGTTCAGGGCGCAGGCGAACCTGATAAAGGAACTCTGTATCAAAGACAATACGTTACAAAGTAGTCTTGATAATCTGGAATTTCTAAGTGATACCGTACATAAATTTCAGGGTGATGAACGGGATTTGATAATTTTCTCACCTGTTGTTTCCGAGAATGTTCCTATACAGGCATTGGGCTTTTTACGACGTAATGGCAATTTGTTTAATGTGGCAATAACCCGTGCCAGAGGAATGTTGTTGGTGATTGGCGATAAATCTGGCGCAAAAAATAGTGATGTGGAATACCTGGCTGAATTTGCTCATTACGTTGATCAGCTTGAGGAAAAACAGGAAGCAGTGATTCAAACAAATGAAATGGCATTTGGGCCTGAATATCCGTCTGTTGCTGATCGGTCGAAGGTATCTGATTGGGAAGTAATTTTTTATAAGGCTTTGTATAAAGCAGGTATAAGAACTATCCCCCAATATCCTGTTGAGCAATATTTACTGGATTTTGCCTTGATTAATGGAAGCCGACGGTTAAATATTGAAATTGATGGGGAACGCTATCATCGCAACTGGACTGGCGAGTTATGCCGCAGAGATCAGATTCGTAATCAGCGCATGTATGAACTTGGTTGGGACGTACTGCGATTCTGGGTTTATGAAGTAAGGGATGATTTGGATAACTGTATCAAGATGGTGAATGATTGGTTGAATCATAAGGGGGAATGATATGGCTAAGGCAGAAGCTACAGTAAAGGAACTGGTTGGTATGATTGAAAGGGGTGAGGTTCGTCTGCCTGAAATGCAACGTCGTTATGTATGGCGGGCAACTCGTGTGCGTGATCTTCTTGACTCACTTTATCGAGGTTATCCCAGTGGTGCAATTCTATTGTGGGAAACGGATAGTAAAGTGCCAGAGCGAGATTTTTCTGTTTCTCAACAAACAAGCCCATACAGTACTAATAAACTTCTCCTGGATGGTCAGCAAAGACTAACATCCTTATCTTCAGTAATTCGTGGCGAACCAATAAAAGTCAGAGGGCGAAAAAGGCCAATTGATATTTTATTTAATTTAGAACATCCAGATATGCTTACCCTCGTTACGGAAGTAGATGAAGATAAAGACGATGGTGAAGATGATGTTGATGCAGATGCTAGTGATGATGAAATCCTCCAACGTTTGGAACAATTAACATTTGTTGTATCGACAAGGAAGTTGGAGAGATTACCTCATTGGGTTTCGGTTAGTAAGGTATTTAATTCTGCGTCAGATACGGAATTCTTAAAGAAAGCCGGAATCACTGATTTTGATGATCCTCGCTATGATAAATATGTAAAACGTTTAACAGCATTACGTGATATTGCGAATTATAAATATAGAATGGATATTCTTGAACGTTCATTATCCTATGAGGAAGTTACAGAGATATTTGTCCGGGTTAATTCTTTAGGCGCAAAGCTTCGTGGTTCAGATCTGGCAATGGCACAGATCACTGCCAAATGGCGTGATTCCCTGAAAGACTTTGAAGTATTTCAGGAAAAATGTACCAAACAAGGATTCGATGCAGAAATTGGCACATATATAAGAGGACTTGTTTGTTTTGCAACTGGCCAAAGCAGGTTTCTTACTGTTAATTCACTTGGTATGGAAAAGTTACAACAAGGCTGGAAAGATGCTGTTTCCGGAATTGAATATGCTATCAATTATCTACGGAGTAACCTGAATATCGATTCGACAGTTTTACTGTCTTCTCCATATTTTATGTTGGCCCTGGCTATGTATGGGGCGAAACATAAGTATCATCTTCAGCCTGAGCAGGAGAAAAAATTACGGCAATGGCTTTTGGTAGCTAATGCTAAAGGTAGGTATAGCAGGGGATCATCTGAAACTATGTTAGATCAGGATTTAGCTGCAATATCAAAAGGGAAAGACTTAGACAGTATGATGGATAATCTAAAACAGCAATTCGGGCGTTTATCTATTGAACCGGATGATTTGGCAGGTAGAACTCAACGTAGCGGGTTATTTAAAACAATGTTTATGGTATTCAGAGAAGATGCCGCAAAGGATTGGCATACTCGCCTGGCAATTGCGTTCGACCATTCTGGGAGCCAGCATAAACTTCAGTTTCACCATATTTATCCTAAAGCGTTTCTAGATAAAAGATATGAAACAAAACTGGTAAATGATATAGCAAACCTGGCATTTATCAGTGGCGGCACTAACCGGCGAATAAGTGCCAAGGATCCTGCAGTATATTTTGAAGAGATAATAGAAAAACAAGGCAAAGAATTGTTAGAAAAGCAATGTGTTCCTTTAAGCAAAGAGTTGCGTAATGTAGATGCGTATATGAATTTTATAGAAGAAAGAAGGGAATTGATTTCAGACAGACTGAATAAATTTATATTTGGGTGAAAATATGAAAGCTGTTGCTTGGAATAATGGCGATCATATCGCTTCTGGTGTTGGCTACGGGTTAATAATCAGCAGGAATGATCGTGACAAATATTTCGATAAAAAATGGAAGAATATTTACATTTTGTTGCTAGGTGATAAAAAAGAAATTGAAATTAATATTAGTAAAAACTCATTTTTGGATGATACTTGTAGAGAACTAATAAAAAAAGAGATTGGCGTGTGGCTAATATCCAACAAGCATGCTCCATGGCCAAAAGGAAGACCACCTGTATTTGATTTAGTGGAAAAACAAGGTAATCATTTTAGGATTAAATTAATTAAATAACAAAATGCAGTAATATCCATTTAAATAATAAAAATATTACAAGTGATAGAAATTTTAAAAAATATATGGAGTACTGATATTCGATCCAGGTATTTGGAGGGGAGAATCACAACAGAGCGAGGATTACAGTCAAATTTATATGCTTATATTTTCAGAAGAGTGTCTGAATGGAAGGTGTTTGTAGAGCCGGGTTTGTATTACCCACATGTGGCGAATGTTAAATATAAGCCAGATTTAGTAATTTGTGATTCAAAAAATATTTTAGCCATCATAGAGATAAAATTTGTACCTCATCACTATCCATACTATAAGCCTGATATCAATAAAATGATACAAATCAGTAAAGATGCTCCTTGTAAGGAAATAAATCTTGAAATAAATCCAAATACTGGAAAGTGGACAACAAATAAGCATTCAATCACAGAGCAAACCAATTTTATCTTCATGGTAGTAGGACAGGCAGATTCTGATGCATGTAATTATGAGATAATAAGAAACTCATTAGATATAAAACAATCTGAAAATATGTTCTGGTTATTTTATGGAAAAATACACGAAGATAATGTTGATTTCGGAACAAATAAACTAGAATTCTAATATTTGTAATGAACGCAGTAACTGGGTAAATAATTCAATTTATTTGTGTATCTTAGTTACAGGCATATCTGATTATACATAAGGAATAAATTCATGAAGGAAAGATCAAAGGAAGAAGCGCAGAAGCGGGCCGATCAGATCGACCAGTTTAATTCTGAACTCAAGGCGCTTGAGGATGATCAGGTACTGCAATTGAGTGCAGATCAGAAAGCTTCTGTTTCTGCTTATCACCAGAAGTTACTCGCGCATTTTTCAGGAACCTTTGATATCGATATCAGCAGCAAGGAAAAACGGCTTTCGTTCGGCATGCGCATTGCTTCATTCCTGGGTGCTCTAGCGCTGGCCGTCAGTGTGTTTTTCCTTTTCTATCAATACTGGGGCAGGTTTTCTACCGTCTTTCAGATTGCGGTGTTGATCATTGCGCCAATTGCCATGCTGATTGCAACACTTTATGTTTCTGAACGTGAGAAGACGGGTTATTTTGCAAAACTATTGGCACTAATTACTTTTGCCTGTTTTGTGCTGAATATCTTTGTGCTTGGGCAGATCTACAATATCACTCCTTCCGACAAGGCTTTTATTGTTTGGGGTGCGCTGGCATTTCTGCTGGCCTATACTTGTGATGTACGACTGTTGCTGGCTGCCGGGATTATCTGTATTGGTGGCGTAATATCAGCGCGGATCGGTGTGTGGTCCGGTTGTTACTGGATCAATTTTGGCCAGCGCCCTGAAAATTTCTTACCCGTTGCCGCTATGTTGTTTGCCTTCCCGTTTGTAATTCATCATCAGCGTTATACTGCATTTGAAATTATTTACCGCGTGTTTGGTTTGCTGACGTTTTTTATCCCAGTGTTGATCCTGTCCTACTGGGGCGCGATCAGTTACCTGTATATCGACGATGACACCATTGAAGCCATGTACCAGATCATTGGTTTTGCCGGCAGTGCTGCATTGATTGCCTTTGGTATCCGTAAAGGTTTGAACGATGTTGTGAATACTGCGAATACGTTTTTCGTTATTTTTCTTTATACCAAGGTCTATGACTGGTGGTGGGAGTGGATGCCAAAGTATCTGTTCTTCCTGCTGGTGGGATTAATTGCGGTACTTATATTATTTGTCTTTAAACGCATCCGGGGTATGACGAAGGCTACTGGGCAGGAGGTCAGCGCATGAATATTCTCTCCAAGAACAAGGTGCTGATTGCCGGAATCGGTTTGATTCTTTTGACCAATATTTTTGTGATCAGTGGAGCGATGTATAACCGGTCTGGTGAGTCTGATGCAATTCTTGATCTAACCGAACGGGAATTGACCATGAATGATTGGAACCGGGAAGAAAACAGTGGACTGAGTTTGCAGCTCAACTGGAACCAATATATTCATGATTACAATAATTACTACAGGTTAAAATCGGAACAATTGGCAGCACTCGGTTATGATCTCATTGATTCCGAAGACAATGATGTGATCCGGCAATATGTCAACAAGCAATTACCCAAATCTGCCTGGATTGTTCTCGAATTCGATGGCGATAGTTATCGCGATGCATTGCAGAATGCAGAAGAAAAATACCAGGAAGATAAACGCCTGCATTCCCTTGACCAGACCAACAAAATTCTGAAAGACAGGTTGCAAGAGTCAGAACGCAAACTGTCGTGGATCAGACATTCCGCTTCAAGATTATATGCGATTGATGCCGGACGTGATCCGGTGCAACTACGACAGAAATATTCGGACAAGTCACAGTATATAGTGACACCCGGTGTTGTCAGGTTGCGATACGATAACTATGACAAGATTGATGAAAAGATAACGGGATATATCTCGGAAATCAGTGTGAGCAACATTCATGTTCCGCTTGAACAGCGGGCAGTATTCGATTCCCTGCCACAAATAGAATATATCTATGTGGGACCTCACTACCCGCGCAGCTTCCAGCCGCGTTATCAGGTACAGCTCGCATATGGTCAACGTTATGAACCCTGGATTGTGAGTGTTGAGGCGTTGAAGTGATTTTCCGGAAAACCTGGAACGGAATGACAGATTAAGGTTACCTTCGGTGGATAGTTTTACTGGATCCCCGTTTTCACGGGGATGACGGATAAAAGACTCTTTTATTGATTTGGGTTCCGGATACGCTCATGTATTCGCGTTCCGGAATGACGAAGGAAGAGATTAATTACTGGATCCCCGTTTTCACGGGGATGACTGAATAATAGGGCCATATCTTGCAATAACACATAACTAAATTTTATATTCCTTTAAAAGACTTTGATTCATGGAAAGTTAATTATTTATGCCAAACGTTATAGTAATTGCTGGGCCGAATGGGTCCGGCAAATCAACCACGGCGCCTGATTTATTGTAAAAGGTGTTTATGCTTCCCAACGATAAATTTATCAATGCGGATAACATTGCTTTGGAATTATCGGCTGTTGATCCAGACAAGGCGGCATTTAAGGCGGGTCGTATAATGTTGAATAAAATACATGATCTTGCAGTAAATAATACCGATTTTGATTTTTGAAACAACTCTGGCCAGCCGTACATTTGCAAGCTGGTTGCAGGGGTTAAAGCAAAAGAATTATATCGTGCATCTGATATACCTGTGGCTGCATAGTGAAGATCTTGCTATTGAGCGTGTCGCCGAGCGTGTACGCCGTGGTGGGCATAATATTCCGGAAGCAGTTATTCGTCGCCGCTATAAAAAAAGCCTGTATAATTTCTTTAATTTATACCGGCCTATTGCTGATTCCTGGCTGATGTTGGACAATTCGCAGCTACCGCAACCTCGGCCAGTTGCATGGTGTAATATCGGCGGACCCCTGCAAATTGTTAAAAATGGCCCTTGGGAAGAATTGAGGAAACAATATGAAAAAGACTTCTTTGACAGAAAGTAAATTAACTTCTGTACAAAACACCAAATCCGAGACTGTGGATAAATTGATTATCGCAGCACAGGAAGCCGTGCGGGCTGCTTTGCGTGAACACAAACGCGTGGGTAATCATGTTGCAGTCTGGAAGGATGGGAAAGTAGTATTGATTCCTCCAGAGCAGATTGAAGCCTGATAATATATTTTTCACTGGCTTATTGCTGGGAAGAAGCACAGGGATTTCCGAAGTCAGTTGTTGATGTTTTTCTATCTTCGCCGTATGAGTTGTTCCATTCAATTGAGTTTATTCTGGGGTCGCTCCTGCGCATCCTGCTATTACGGCATACATATTGAACAATATTCTCATCTGGATACCGGGTCATGCTCACTGGGTCGCTCCTGCGCGTCCCTGCGCCCGCGACATACAGAGTACATCCTGTACATAATTCGCATGCCCGGTATGACGAACAAGGCCACTGCCTCGTTGTGCTCGGCCCCCGGCATGACGAAGTTACGACTTCGTGGCATGTATGAATTATTCAAGGAGTTGCAGGACGCTTAAATACACGATCCGGTTGTGGATAATATTACCAGCATTTATTATAATACGCAGGTAATATTATCCAGGCACTGGGCATGACCAAGGGAAAATCCCGCAGAATCAGTACCTTTGAAGCAGCCGAACAAGTGTTCCGCCGCCATAGTGGAGTGCTGCGTACAATCGAGGCGATCCGGCTTGGTATCCATCCACGAACACTTTACCAGATGCGTGATTCCGGGAGGCTGGAACAACTCAGCCGGGGACTTTACCGGCTTGCTGAAATGGTTCCTGTGGGTAATCCTGATCTGGTTACGGTTGCCCTGAAAGTTCCGAAGGGTGTTATTTGCCTGCTTTCTGCGCTGGCCTATCACGAACTCACTACACAGATCCCGCATGAGGTTCACCTGGCGCTGCTGCGTGGTGCAGAGCCGCCACGGCTTGAGCATCCGCCGGTTCGTATTTTCTGGTTTACCGATCAGGCGTTTTCCGAAGGTATCGATGTGCACAAGGTGGATGGAGTGAAAGTGCGAATTTATTGTGCAGAGAAAACTCTGGCTGATTGTTTCAAGTATCGCAATAAAATCGGGCCTGATACAGCAGTTGAAGCACTGCGGAATTATATTGGCCGTGGCCGGCCCAAGCTCGATAAGCTTATGCAGTATGCGCGGGTCTGCCGCGTGGAAAAGAGCATGCGGCCTTATCTGGAGGCGCTGCTGTGACACAGCAGAAAGGGACAAATATCACTGCTTCTGTGCGCCAGCGTTTGCTGAATAAGTCAAAAGAGACGGATCGTCCTTTCAGTGAACTATTGCAATACTTTGCCATGGAGCGTTTTCTATACCGGCTGTCACAATCACCCCATAAGAAGAAATTCATTCTCAAAGGTGCATTAACACTTATTGCATGGCGTGTGTCGGCAACGCGTCCGACCATGGACATTGATTTTCTCGGTATTACTGATAACCGCGTTGAAGCGATTGTTGCTATTGTGAAAGATATTTGCCGGCAGGACGTCGAGCCGGATGGTCTGCTGTTCGATCCGGACAGTGTGGAAGGTGAAGATATCGTCAATGATGCTGATTATGGCGGTGTTCGCATCCGGTTTCGGGGCACACTGGGGACGGCTCGCATTACCATGCAATTGGATATCGGGTTTGGTGATGTGATTGTGCCGGAATCTGAAATACTGGTTTATCCTGTGATACTGGATCTGCCTGCCCCCGAAATGAAGGGTTACACTCGCGAGAGTGTGGTCGCGGAAAAATTCGAGGCAATGGTCAAGCGGGGTATATTGAATAGCCGTGTAAAAGATTTTTTTGATATCTGGCTGCTATCACGTCAATTTGATTTTCCGGGTGTAATGCTGGCACAGGCCATAACAGAAACATTTGCAAACCGGGGAACTACGATTGTTACCGAACCTGTCGCTTTTTCTGAAGCCTATGCCAATGATGCAGCAAGACAAACCCAGTGGCAGGGTTTTATACGTAAGAACCGGTTGCAGGATCTTCCTGCGAGTTTCGCTGAAATCGTGGGAGCAAATGCCGCTTTTCTTACTCCAATTGCGCGGGCACTTGCCGGCGGTGAAAATTTCAAGAAAATTTGGCAAGCGCCCGGGCCTTGGCAATGAGGTTCATATTGATCATTTATATATCATTCGGGAGGATGCCCGATGTGTGAGATTGATTCTGACACATGTGTACCTGAGCTAAGCTGATAGCTGATGCAATTCCGCATTGCGGATGCATTATGTAAATAGCTAATTGAGTTGTTCCATTCGATATCTTTCAAAACAGTTTTTCTATCTGGATTTCCTTCCTTTGATTCGTAAACGGCACGTCCCTGGTCGCTCTTGTGCGTCCTGCACCCGCGACACTTGTATTTCCTATACATCGTGCTACTTCTCGGGTTGCCTCGTTGTGCTCGGCCCCCGGAATGACGAACTTTTTTACATCGTACTGCATCGGCATTAATTGAGGCGGATCGTTTTTGTGCTTCGAGTGCGTTGATGCTGGTGCATTCGTTTTGTCAGGAACATAAGTGGTTTGAGGATTATGCGGCTTTTGTGGGGTTGTATTAATTACTTAAGGGGTCGGAGTCATATGAGAATTATTTCTATTTGTCTCCGATCCCTTAAATTATGGAACTGCTGACACCGGCTACATTCTAGGGGAGATTTTCGAGCATTTTTACTGCGGATTGCCCGATCTCGTTGTCAGCGTTTATCTTCACGGCGGTTGTAAGCGCAGTGTGTGCTTGCTCGGTGTTACCGAGTTGACTATTCACGAACCCCAGTGTCAGCCAGATTCTTTGAGACGTCGGATCCACGCCCACACCCTCATTTAGCTTGCCAAGGGCTTCAGTTGATCTACCGAGATAGTGCAGTGTGAGGCCCAAATTGTTATAGGTATCCACGTCGTTCGGGTCTAATTTCAAAAGTCGCTGATACAAATCCGCCGCCCTGCCGTATTCTTTTTTATTGAAAGACTCATCAGCCTGACGAGATATTTCAACCGGGTCTTTGATGATCGACTGATTGAATCTTGACATATCTAACTGTGACAGCCTGCTTTCCGTGATGCGGTCCGGCCTTTCCAGCGAAGGCTGGCGTAGCGCAGTTGGGCCGGTTCTGCTGTTATCTGGGTCATGAATATAGTATTGGCGTGTAAGGCCAAAAACCGTCAGACCGAAAACCACCTGGAACACTGTCATAGAAATCCAGAATTTGGGACTACGAATCATAGTTATTTCCTGGTTTCACCGTCATGTAATCGTGAATCTTGTATGAGTGAGAAGATTAAAGTTAGCTCAGGCCACTATAATTTTAAATGCGCTGACAACCTGGGTTTTTCTACTGTGGCGGCCTGTATTTCGGTTTAGTCATATCATCCTCTCCAGAATCTTGTCCCGGTTGTTCCTTTCCATAATTGCCGAGCACAGTCTTTAGAAAGCAGAAATTCACCATTCCACACTTATTACAACCTATCGAATTTGCTATTGGACAAATAGCCATAGCGTCTCCTTATTTGTTGGTGGTACGGATAATAACCTATTAGTATTAATGTATAGTCTTTAATATTTTCAGAGTCAATGAAGGGGGTGGCGTGGTCAGCTTTCGGTTTTATGAGGAATTGAATGATTTTCTTTCTCCGAACAGGAGGAAGCGGGATTTTACAATTCCCTTTAGGCCGCAGAATTCGATCAAGGACATGATTGAATCCGTCGGGGTGCCGCATACGGAGGTGGATCTGATCCTGGTGAACGGGCGATCGGTGGATTTTTCGTATATCGTCCAACCCGATGATCAGATCAGTATTTACCCGGTATTTGAATCGTTTGATATTTCCAGGCTGACACGACTGCGGCCAGAGCCCCTGCGTCGCACCCGTTTTGTTCTGGATACCCATCTTGGCAAGCTGGCCCGTTACCTGCGCCTGCTTGGGTTTGATACCTTGTATAACAATGCCTGGCAGGATGCCGAGTTGGCCGAGATTGCCTCTGCCGGTGATAAACGCATCTTGCTTACCCGCGATTACGGACTATTGAAACGGAAACAGGTAACGCACGGTTATTTTGTCCGCAACGATAAACCGAACATACAGGTACGGGAAGTATTGACGCGCTTTCATTTACACCAGTCTGTGCAGCCTTTCACTCGTTGTACG
>Ga0209541_10005424_pt1 | contig 22231 bp, 25 predicted proteins | sample RifCSPlowO2_01_FD_184027 | JGI IMG/M metagenome (GOLD analysis project Ga0209541, IMG submission 184027) | Groundwater microbial communities from Rifle, Colorado - Rifle CSP2_plank lowO2_0.1 (SPAdes) (version 2) | ecosystem: Environmental > Aquatic > Deep subsurface > Groundwater | place...
CGCATCGTTATCGATTTAAAAAGTGGCGGGCATCCGCAAACCGTTTTAAATTATATTTACAAACATACCCAGCTGGAGGAAGCCTTCCACTACAACGTGGTAGCGCTCGTTGACGGCATTCCGCAGACCTTGTCGCTGAAAGATATCCTGGAAGAATTTATTTCTCATCGGATGGCGGTCATAAAGCGCCGGACGGAGTTTGATTTGAAAAAAGCTCTGGAGCGCGAACACATTTTGCTTGGATTGAAAAAAGCTCTGGACCATATTGACCAGATAATAAAACTCATTCGCGGGTCAAAGGATACGGCAGAGGCGCACAGAAAGCTCATGCTGGAGTTCAAGTTCTCTGCTATCCAGGCTACGGCTATTTTGGAAATGAAATTATCCAGGCTGGCAAGCCTAGAGCGCAAGAAAGTGGAAGACGAACTCAAGTCTGTGCAGGATTTCATAGAACAAATGAAAGCAATTTTGGCAAGCCCGAGGAAAATTCTCGGAATAATAAAAGAGGAGAGCAGGGAAATAAAAGAAAAGTATGGAGATGAACGCAGAACAAAAATCATAAAAGGCGGTGCAAAAATCATGTCCGTGGAAGACCTCATACCTGACGAGGAAAACGCCCTGGTGTTGACTGCCGGCGGGTATATCAAGCGCACAAATCCGGACGAATTTAGAAAGCAAAAACGTGGGGGAGTCGGCGTGGTTGATTTGGATACAAAAGAAGAGGATTTTGTAACAATGCTTCTTATAACTTCCACGCATTCCGACCTTCTTTTTTTCACCGATAAAGGCAAGGTTTACCAGACTAAAATGTATGATATTCCGGAAGGGCGCAGAGCTACTAGAGGGAAGTCCGTAATGAACTTTTTACCGTTATCCGAAGGAGAAAAAATCACTTCTATTTTGCCTATGCCAAAAGAAGTTAAAAAGTCTGAAGCCAGCCTTATGATGGTGACAAAAATGGGTGTGGCTAAAAAAGTTACCGCTTCAAGTTTCCATGATGTCCGCATATCAGGAATCATCGCTATCAAATTGGAAATGGGAGACGCGCTTATTTCGGCTTCTTTTGTAAACAGAAAAGATACAGTTATCGTGGTTACGGCAAAAGGCCAATCAATTCATTTTAAAGAATCTGATATCCGAGAGATGGGACGGACAGCTATGGGGGTTCGTGGCATTAAACTTGGCAAAGGAGACATTGTTATTTCAGCAGAAGCGGTTTCTCACGAGCTGGACAACGCAACCCTCATGGTCATTTCCCAAAATGGATACGGCAAATGTACCGATATAGATGAATACAAAATTCAGAATCGCGGTGGCTCTGGAATAAAAACGGCAAACGTTACTCCAAAAACCGGCCCACTAATTTCTGCCAAAGTTTTTGCCGGAGGAGACAATGAAGTGGTGGCTATTTCCAAAAAATCCCAAGTAATTCGCGTTGATGCAAAAGAAATTCCAGTTCTCGGCCGTCAGACGCAGGGAGTTAGAATTATGAAACTGCGAGAAGGAGATTCTATTGCAAGTTTGATTTGTCTCTAGTCGGAAGAAATGAAAAGTGATTTAGATACAAAGGGATATGTCATATTTAGAAATGCTTTGAGTCAGTCTGAGATTGAGACCGGAAAGAGTTTTATAGAAGATGGCAAAGTTTTATACACAAAAATGACAGCTTTCATACAGAAAAGTATGATAGGAAAATTAAATGAGATTATGGATTGGGATGCTCAGTATGTAAAATACAGAGTTTCTGATAACAATAATTCATCGGACGCAAGCGCTTTTCACAGAGACATTATTTATCAAGACCGGCAAAAGGAATATATATATCCTGTATACACACTCTTATCTTATTTAGACAAGACTGTTATGGAGCTTATTCCAACGAGTCATATATCTCCTGTTGGGAATTATACAGATGCGTTAAGAACATATAAGTTGAAAGAAACAATAACGATGAATCCCGGGGATTTAATACTCTTTGCTTCAACCATGCTCCATAGAGGAATATTTACGGAACGGCTTCCATACCGAAGGCTTATTCAAGTTTTTGAAATTTTCCCTGATAAAGAATTGTATGAAAAGTATGCCAATAAGTTTTTGCATATACCGTCTCCAAGACCAAAATTGAGCGCGCTCAGTGTGTTTTTCAGCCGATTTAAGCTGTCAACTTTAATTCTAAATATATATGGGTATTTGAATGCTTTCACGGGATACGGGTATCATCCAAGCCTACTTCAGAAATATAATGTGTCTAACTTTACTTACTTGGCTTCAGAAGGGCTGCAGGGTAGAGTAAACGTGGAACCGTATCAATGGCAAACAATAAACAGATACATCTTATCAAGACCGCTGTATGATTTTCCTGAAATGTACAGAAAACAACTAAAATTTATTCAATATACCAGGCAACACATATTATATTCTGCAGTCATATTAATTTTAGGTTTTTTTCTTTTTGTTGGTTTACTAATGATAAGGTAGACAGTTACTGGTTTTTTGTTAATAACTTACATGCGGAAAGCCTTCTCTTTTTATGTCAAGAACGCGACTTGACAGTGTTTGTCCACCTTTTATATTTTCGTGGTTTCTGTTTTTATATTTTTCATATATAATTTAATCATGTTCTCCGACCCGGAAAAAAATATAGACCAATGCGGAATACAGGCAGGTATGAATGTGGTTGATATCGGCGCAGGCTCGGGAGCTTACAGTCTGGCTGCATCTAGGGCTTTGATATCCACCGGTCGAGTGTATGTTATAGATGTGCAAAGAGAGCTTCTTTCCAAGCTGAAAAATCATGCTACGCGAGAGAAGCTCTATAATATAGAGGTCATTTGGGGAGATGCTGAAAAGCCAAACGGTACACAACTCCGGGAAACGTCTATTGATTTGGCGCTTCTGTGCAATGTTATGTTCCAGGTGGAGAACAAACAAAATGTTCTCAATGAAACCAAACGAATATTGAAACCGGGCGGGAGAGTCCTTTTGGTGGACTGGACCGATTCGTTCGGCGGATTGGGACCGGAGCCAAAAGCCGTTCTGAAAAAAGACGTGGCTAAAAATATGTTCGAAAGAGCGGGATTTCATTTGGATAGGGAGATTTCAGCCGGTGCGCACCACTATGGAATGATTTTTAAAAAACTATGAAAACCTCTACACTTGTGGAAGTCTAAACAATTTATTTATATGAACAACATGTCCAAATTCCAGTTGGCGCTTACAGGGATATTCGCAATAAGTATTTTGGTTGGCGTGGCCCTTTTTGCCATGTCCAAAGGCACGTCCAGTACGCAGGCGGCAAACTTGGTTGTCTGGGGTACGTTGCCAAACCAAATTTTTGACGCTGCTTACAAAAATTCCTCGCTTAAAGAAAATTCGCAAATCAAAATTTCCTATGTAAAAAAAGACGAAGCCACATTTGATGCTGACCTGCTGGAAGCTCTGGCAAACGGGGCAGGACCGGACATTGTCATACTGCGCGAGGATGGAGTTTATAAAAATCGCAACAAAATTTTTGTCATCCCGCATGACAACTATTCAGAACGCGCCTTTAAAGACAATTTTATTGAAGAAGGGGAACTTTTTCTCACTTCTGAAGGTGTTTTGGCATTGCCTTTTATGGTTGACCCTTTGGTCATGTATTGGAACAGAGATTTGTTTACAAACAACTTAATCTCCAAACCTCCGCAGTACTGGGACGAAATGTATTCTCTTATAAATACAATCACAAAACGAAGTAGCGGAGGAGATATAACTTTAAGCGCAATTGCTCTAGGGGGCTGGGCTAATATTACAAACGCAAAGGAAATTATTGGCATGCTCTTACTCCAGGCTGGCACGCCCATCACAGCCCGCAACTCTCAAGGAGTAACCTCCGTATTAAACTCCCAGTTTAACTACCCAGTTGCTCCAAGTGATTCGGCTGTTAATTTCTATACGCAGTTCTCCAATCCTTCATCTCCTGCATATACCTGGAATCGGGGATTGCCAACATCCCTTAACCTTTTCCTTTCCGGCAATTTGGCAACTTACATAGGATTTGCAAGCGAGATAGCTTCCATACAGCAAAAAAATTCTAACCTTAATTTTGACGTAACGTATGTTCCGCAGATAAGGGACGCGTCAAAGAGAATAGTTTTCGGCCACATGCAAGCGCTCTCTATTGTAAAGCAATCCAAGCAAATCTCGGCGGCTTTTGTGGCTGTAAACGGACTCTCTGAAACAAATAGCCTAAAAGCCGTGGAAACTGTTACAAATCTGCCTCCGGTCAGGCGCGACTTGCTTGCCGTAAAGCCGACAGATGCTTTTCGCACCGTATTTTACAATTCCGCTCTTCTCGCGCGCTCTTGGATTGACCCGGACAGAACAAAAAGCTCTGCAATATTTCGTGATATGATAGAATCTATAATAAGCGGGCGAAAGCGTCAGAGCGAAGCATTGAGCCAGGCAAATGATGAGCTTAATCTGGCACTTTCAAAATAAACCGGCATGACTTCTCTATTTCGCACAAAAGTAATAAGTTTTGCGATAGCTTCCATCCTGCTCAGCATACCTTTTTTTGCATACGCTGAAACACCTACTAATCCTGCAGGTTCCCCTTCGAAGGTGCCTACGGGCATTACATATGATTGTGCAAATGAACGTGGTGATACGAAATATGGAGAGTGCACCTTTGCGGATGTTATTAACGCGGTGAAAAGAATCGTTAACTATGCCGTTGAATTTGCCCTAATGTTTTCCGTGATAGTCATCGCTGTTGCCGGAGGTAGGTACATGATGTCGGGTGGCAATCCTAGCGAACGCGCCAAAGCAAATGAAATGCTTCTCAAGGTTGTTAAGGGTACCGTTCTTATTATTGCAGCTTGGATGATTGTGAACTTAATAACCACTGCTCTGCTTAGGTCCGGTGTTATTACGTTTGGCATAACCAAATAATTTAAAATATATGAACATCCTTAAAAAAATATCACTTTACCTGACACTGGCTCTTTTGGTTATTGTCCCCATTTTTACAAATGCTGAAACGCCCACTAACCCTACCACTTCGTCAGTAGTAGATGTAAAAATTGACAATCCTTTGGACTGTGGAAAAGCAAACAATAACGATTGTACGCTTATGGACCTCATTACCGCCATTTTAAATAAAATAGTTATGCCCGTTGCCGCTGTGGCGGTAGTAATGTGGATTATCTGGGCAGGGTTCAGCTATGTCATGGCTCAGGGAAAACCGGCGGAAATACAAAAAGCTCACCAAAGGCTTCTATGGTCCCTTATCGGCGCAGGCATACTTCTTGGGGCTGCAGGTATATCCGGAGTGCTTAAAACAACCATTGAAGCCATAATAGCCCCATAATTCATTCTATGAACATGCAAACTCTCAAATCATTTTCGTGGAAAGTTCGTTTTGTGGGAGTGGGTTTATTTTTCCCCGCACTTGCGCTTTCCGCATCGTTATTGCGGGCAGGAAACACATTCAGAGATGTTATACTCTATGTGCTTGGTATTATTTCTGTTCTTACTCCCATTCTCTTTACCTTGGCATTTCTGGTTTTTTTCTGGGGGTTATCCAAATTTATTCTAAGCTCCGGAAACGAAACAGAAGTTGCAAAAGGCAAAAGCTACATGCTTTGGGGCATTTTGGCTTTATTTATTTTACTCACTTTCAAGAGTATTATCAGTTTGGTTTCAAACGACTTAGAGCTTACAACAGGAGGAGCACGGGAGTCAGGTTCACTTTTACCGACAAATATACAAAGTAATTAAATTATTATGAAAAAAAATATCAAAAAAAACATATTAGCCCATGCATTAATCGCAACCAGTTTTTTATTTCCAGTTGTTTCTTTCGCCGCTCTTGGCGGTGTAAGGGACTTGCTTGTCAGTATTAGGGGAATTCTTGACCTTATTATTCCTGTTCTATTTGGTCTGGCTTTAATCTTTTTTTTCTGGGGGGTGGTGCAGTTTATTTTGCATTCTGGGGAAGATAAAACCCGCGAAGATGGCAAAAAGAAAATGTTGTGGGGCATTGTCGCCTTATTTGTTTTTCTTTCCATTTCCGGCATCCTGAATCTTATTGGAGATACTCTTGACATAGATATGTCAGGCACCATTCCGGGTGCCAATAATAATGCTATATACCAATATCCTGGATAGGACAACAGCAGATATTTATCCACAGACAGCTTGTTTTTTGGCTATTTTGTAATATAATTTACGGATAGTTTAATAATTAACAATATAAAGAATGAAAAAAGTTATTTACGTTTTGATGTCTTTTCTGCCTACATTGGCTTTGGCAGCGGCGCCTACTTTTTCAGGTGTTGGCGATTTAGCCACTAATCTTACAGCCGTTATCAACAAAATAATCCCATTTATATTTGCTATTACGGTTATATTTTTCTTTTGGGGTCTTTTCCAGTTTTTGCGAGGCTCTGGCGATCCAAAAATGCGTGAAGAGGGCAGAAGCCACATGATTTATGGTATCCTTGCTATTTTTGTCATGCTCTCCATTTACGGCCTTATAGGTTGGTTACAGGGAACGTTTAATATTACCGGCAGTGAAACTGTTAATCTTCCCGAAGTTCCTACAAACTAAACGCTATTCTGCATGCTTGCTCTCTCAATGGCCTCATTTCTCAACAGGGTCAATGATTTGATTTTGAATCCCATCATCCTGCTTCTGTTTGCCCTTTCTTTTGTCTATTTTGTCTATGGTATCGTCAAGTTTCTCAGAAGTGACGCCGATGACAAGGGAACAAATCGCACGGAAGCACGAAGCTCAATATTGTGGGGGCTTGTCGGCATGCTCATTATGTTTTCGGTGTACGGCATTATCAAATTTGTCTTGGCTTCATTTGGAATTGAAAACGCGGATATTCCGGCAACTGCTAAACCCTATCTCAAATTGTAAGGACAAATAAAGAGCATTAATAAAAAGAAATCGCCGAGCACTATGTGAGTGCCCGGCGTTTTTTGAGTTTATTTTCTACTGACGGTGACGTTCACTGTTTGCGGAACGCCCTTCTCGTCCTCCTTTCTAGATTGGAACTGTGCCCATGGAGAATAGATGGCGGGACTTTGTATCCCCGGCGCATCTTCCGAAGTTTGACCGTCGTATCTCAGGATAACAATTGGTCCATCCTCGGAAATTTCCCCATTACCTAAAGCGATTTTCTCGCTCCATGCGGGGGAAACTGGCGCTACCACTCTAATCGGTTTGTGGTTGGCGTTCTTTCGCGCCTCCTCGTTATCGCTCCAGGCCTCAACACCCATGTGCTCACGGACCCAAAGGGCCATCTGGAGGCATCCGTCTAGGGTGGACATATCGTAGTCCGGTCCCAGAACTTCCGCTTGCGGAGCCCACCACTCTTCTTCCAGTTGCATGACGCACACATGCCCTTTGCGCTTGCTGCGCAGGGGAGTTATGCCGTCTTTTTCAAACTGGTTAAATTGTGTTTCCTTTTCGGCGATTGCAATCATTTGCTGAGGATTTCGTCCGGGAATATTTGTCTCCCAGAATTTTTCCACAGTTGTTTGTACTGTGATATCCGGCGGAAGAGCCTTGACCTCGTTTGTTTGCAGGAAAATGACAACAGGTATGGCAAGTGCCGCAACAACCCACCCAGCCTTGGCCAGCTTCTGGTGTATTGGCTTGCCATCTCCTGGAATCATAAGTCTAAAGCCGACAAGTGCCAGCTGAATGAGCACAATTTTCCAATTCAAGAGAATGTTGGTCACCCACCACTCTGTCGCTACAGCGTAGCCGACCAAGTGAAATAGCAGGAAAGCAATGACTACAAGGAGCTCATTTTTTTCCCACCATTCTTTAAATCTTTTAAACCAAGGCTTGTTTGTAGGGGATGCTGGAATAGGGTCTGCTTTTGGATGTTTTTTCCTCCAATCATTGAAGATTTTTTTGCCGATTATCGCCATAATAATAACAACAAAGACGATATCCACCCATCTTCCTTGAAGAGAATTCATTTCGTAACTCCTTTCGTTTTATCCATCAGTGTACTGATATTAGCAACCGCAGAAAAGAAGTCGCCACCGGGAATAATTGTGTGGTTTGCTTTTTCAAACCCGGCACGAATTGCTTCAAGCCACAGGACAATCTGACCTTCAGATGTTTTGGCGATTTCGGCCAGTTTCGTTGTCCCGATAGCTTCCGCTTCCAAGGACAATCGTCGTCCAGTCGCTTCAGCTTCCAACAGTCTTTTTTTTGCATCTGCTGTGCCAATCCCAACATTGGTTATCTTTGTCCGCTCGGCTTCCGAGTCAGTGATTGTTTTTTGTTTTGCCAGTCTTGCGGCTGTAACATTTCTAAGAGCTTCGTTAACTGTTTTTCCCAAGTCAATGTCAATGATCTGGACGTTAATTACTTCAATGCCCCAACTTTCAGTTAGGTCTTTCACTGCTTTTTTTAGAACCTCATCAATTTTACTCAAATCTGCCAGAGTTTCCGCTGGGGTCCTTTGAGCAAACTCTTTCTTGATGGCTCCTTCAACAGTATCTCGGATTTGCCTTCGCATTTCCTTGGTACTGCCGATGGTAATCAAAAAAGTGATGAAGTATCCACGCATTATTTTTTCTCGGCTAATGACACTTACTTCCGTAGTCATTCGTATGTCAATTGCGTCATCGGATTTCTGTTTTGCTGCCGCATGAGTAGCTCTAATCGGAAATACTTTCCCTGGTTCCAATTCGTCAGAGCTTGTTTTTTGGACTTTTTCAGGGTCTCCGGGGAATTGGTCTTGCATGGTAAGGGCTGTTTCTGTTACAAGACTGAAAAATCCAAACGGTACAAGAATAAGCCCCGACCCAACTTCGATAAGAGGTTTGCCAAAAAGCAATAACGCTCCGAGCTCTGTCGGACCAACACTCTTTAAGCTGAGTAAAACGTAAACAATCTCAAGATAGAATGTTATTCTTACGAGATTATTCACGTCCCCGAAGTATTGCATTGCTTGGGCTGTCGTAATGAGGACCAAGAATACAACTAGGGTAACAATTACCAACCATGACGTGCTTTCTCCTTCAGGGTTTGGGTTGTTATCTGGTAAAGTTGGCAGATTTGGAGGAGTTCCTCCTGTAGATGGAGTTTGTACCGCACCTACCGAAGATTGTTTTCCTGTCCACCAGTTCCAACTCAATAGCTGTTTCATTTTTGTTCCCCAACCTTTTTTGTTTTTAGGTGGATGTGAAGATTTCGATTTCTTCGTCATCATCGTCCTTGCCTTTCTAAGGGCGTCTAAGATAAGACTCATACTTTCTTTTCCTTTCCAATCTAGAAATTGTCAAAAAAACAATCGTTTGAAACTGGCACATCGCCAATCTCATTTCTTGCGCGATTATATCATATCTAGATGAAAAGTCAATTGTGCCGTGGGGGAGACTTGAACTCCCACAGAGTTACCTCTACTGCGTTCTGAACACAGCGCGTTTACCAATTACGCCACCACGGCAATATTTGTTTTGAATACATAAATGAGTATATGGGATTTGGAGAGGATAGTAAAACTTTACCAACAAAAGCTTGATTGTTTTCATTAATACGGATACTATCCATTATGGAAAGGATTATGTGAGATGGAAACCATTTACGCAATCCCTGACTTTCAGCACACCAAGCTTGCCCTTGTTGTTCAGCTTGGCGGTTCGGTAGCGAATTTAAATTTGGTGATTTTTTTCACTGATATCTCTGAAGTCAGGTGGAATAATGTCAGAGATTTAGTCGCCAATCCGGCACAACCTGTTTTCACCGGGTCAATATCTTCTTCGCCTTGGATGTATATATGTTGTGACTACACTGTAGGCGCGCTCCTCGGGTTGATAGAAGTTTTGACCAGCAAGCACTTTAGGGACATGCCCAATCCAATGAAAGACGATTTTATTGTCAAATATTGTGAACTTTCTTGAGTTTAGGAAGGTTGAAGGTGGCTATTCACAAAGCCACCTTTTCTTTTAAGTATTTTTGTGAGCGAGGGGAGACTCGAACTCCCACCCCTTGCGGGACGTGCTCCTAAGGCACGCGCGTATACCAATTCCGCCACTCGCCCATATTTAATGTTGTGGCTTCGGACAATTTCAATTCCGTCGAATTGAAATTTCCTTTGCCCCACGACTCGGTTGTTTTACTTGCTAGTAAAACATACCTCCGTCGCGTACAAGTCAGAAAAAATCCCAAGTAGTTTGGATTTTTTGGCTTGTGCGCCCGATTGGAATCGGACCAATGACAATCCGCTTAAGAGGCGGGTGCTCTACCAACTGAGCTACGGGCGCAAAATAATTTTCATGAAAATAAATCGCCTTTCACTATACCACAATTGACACAATTTTAGAAACCAACTAAAATTCTATTAGAACAACTTGTTCTAACTAGGAGGTGAAAAGGAAGTGGATGCCTTTGAAAGACATTATGTCAAGGACATGAAGAATCACTGCGACGCTGAGATGAGGCTTCCGGAAGGTGTCTCGGCGGAAGCAACTTTTGATAAAAAGAAGAGGCTTCTGCTTACTGTAAATTTGCTTCGTGGCTCAAAGGAGTTTGAGAGCCAGAAAAGAAAATTCGTCCACCATGTCGAGGAGTTCGCAAATCGTTACGGTTTCCCGGTCGTTCAACTAGAAAAAGAAAGGATTCGTTCATGACCACCCCCATCTTTGTGGAAAAATCTACATACGAAAAGCCCGAATGACTTGGAGGAATCATAGCGGGCTTTTTTCGTGTAAAATTTGGTGCTCGAGGTGGGGTCATCTTTTTGAATTCTGGTTCATCGTTTCTCACCAGAATTCAAAACGCAGATTTGCGACACTTGCTGGTGCAAGCGTAGACCGCAAATCTGTTCGATACCCACACGAAAAACTATGTTTTTCTCTCTGGTGCCCGAGGTGGGCATCGAACCCACATTCCTTTCGGAACACGATCTTAAGTCGTGCGCGTATGCCAATTCCGCCACTCGGGCAATAATATTTTTTGCTTGAGGCCACGGCGGGATTTGCACCCGCGCATCGCAGTTTTGCAGACCGCTGTGTTAGCTACTTCACCACGTGGCCATTATCATGGTAGCTTAATATTTTTCTAATCGTCTTATTTATATGTACAGGTCTTAATTCAAAATAATCTTTGAATACGCTGAATTTTCTCATAAAAAATGAATTAATGCCAGCATTAGAATACATAAACTTGAACATCCGTATTGAATCATCGTTTGGATACTTTAGTTGAAAAGCTCGTTTTGTAGAATAGATTTTGCCTTTACTAAACCCAAAATCTTTCAGGACAATATTCAGATTGAAAAGAAAAATTCTACTGCCACTTGTAAAAATTGTACGTATTCTCTTGATAATTGGTTGACCATATTTACCTTTACCCTTTTGAAAGTATATGCATCCATCACCATCAAAATATCCTCTGGTAAAATGGTTAAGATATTTTTTTGGAACTTTTGGAAAGTCTATGACCAAAGATTTTTTAGGATAGAGGCCTAATTTTAATAAATCATTATATATTTTGTAACTCCCTATTCTTAACACATAGCAAATTTTACTTCCTGTAAAATGCGACCTCGTTTCTTTTATTGTATGTTCTGAATTCAGCAAGTTTTTTATTCTTAGTATAGAGCTTTTATCTATACTGGCAATACTTATATATTTTCCCCTCGTATATGGGGAGTCGTTCAAGTTTCCATCAGCATAAATATATCCCAACGTATAAGCCATATCAGGTGACCATTTTTCAAAAAAAGCTTCATTTACATTATATTTTATTCCCACACTTATATTATAAGTGGTAAAAATTTATACTGCAAGTTAATTATCACTATTCAAGAGATTATCAATTTTTTGGCGGTTTTTTTCGCCAAAGTCTATCTCAAAGTCCATCATAGGTATCCTTCCCAGTTTTGAGTTTTCTTTTACAAACGCTTTGAACTCGCTTCGCTTTCTTTTGGCAAATTCCAGAGCCGTTTTCTCAAAGTTTACCGGGAATACCGTGAAAAAAATAGTAGCACATTTTTCATCTCGTGTTAACTCTACTCTGGTTACTGTCATAAGCGAAGATTTATTTCCATGGAGCAGTAAAAATCGTGCGCCTAGGTCTCGCAATATCTCTATAATTTTTTCACTTCTATTAGCCATATTTATTTCTCCACGATAACAAAACTTTCTATGTGGTCGCCCGGAGCAATTTCAACCTTTGCTTCTATCATTACCCCAAACTCTCTACTCTCTGAAACCTCATCAGTTTTTGTTTTCTGTACCTGCAATTCGCGCACTTTGCCTTGGCCTATCTCTGCGTCACGACGCATAATCTTAACTTGCGCTCCAAGCTTTATTTCTCCCTTTTCCACACGCGCCCCGACAATTTGCTTATCTTTCACTTTGCTGAATGTTTTCAAAATTTTGGCCGTGCCAGTGGATTCTTCCGTTTTCGTTTTTGGCGTTCTAGCAATAAGCATTTCTTCCAGCCACTCTTTCATTTTGTAAATGATGTCAAAAGTTTTAATTTCAATTGCATTGCGCAGGGCCAAACTCTGAGCCAGCGGGTCAATCCCCACATTAAAGCCGATAACAAGAGCTTTTTCTCTGCCGTTTGCAACTCTGATATCGTTTTCCGATATGGGACCGATGCCGGAGGAGATGACTTCCACTCCAATGCGGTCAGAGTCAAGTTTTGCAATTTGAGCCAAGATAGCTTCCATGCTGCTTCCCGCATCAGCTTTTATGATTATCGGGACAACATTTTCCGGAGTGAAAACATTATCGCCGGATTTCGCTTCTTTCGTAGTTTTTGGCTTACCGTTAAGTGTGTATTCTTGCGCACGCTCGTAAGCTTCATCTCGCGTTTTAAACGCTTGAAACTCCGTGCCGACTTCCGGCAAATTGTCCCAACCGATAATTTTAACCGGGCTTGAAAATGTCGCTTTCTCCAGAGGCTTGCCCAAATAATTTTCCATGATGCGTACAGGAGCAACAGCGGTACCGGCGGAAATGTATTGCCCCTTTTCTATCGTGCCGTTTTTGATAATGCAGGTGGCGGAGATTCCTCTTTTTGTATCCCTGCTGCTTTCCAGTATTATTCCTTGTCCAAGCAAGTTTGGATTTCCGGTCAAGTTTTCCATATCTGATACAAGTCCGATCATATCCAAAAGCTCCGAAATGCCATCGCCTGTTTTTGCCGAAATAGGCACTGCGGGGATGTCACCGCCATAACCTTCTATATATATTTCATTTTCAGCCAGTGATTGTTTGGTACGTTCCAAATCTGCTTCCGGCTTGTCCATTTTGTTTATAGCTACAATGAATGGGGTTTTGGATTCTTTGATTGAAACCAGAGCTTCCAAAGTTTGAGGTTTGACTCCGTCTTCTGCGGAAACGACCAGTATCGCCACGTCTGCCACATGCGCGCCACGCTTGCGTATTCCGCTGAAAGCTTCGTGCCCCGGCGTATCAATAAAAGTAATAGTGCGTTTTTTGCCTTCGGAAGATGGGTGTTCTACCTCGTATGCTGAAATATGCTGGGTGATGCCGCCTGCTTCCCTAAGCTCAGGTAAGGCCTGAGCCGGACGACCCGCTGAAGCGGGTTTAGCCATAATGGCGATATTTCTAATATATTGGAGTAAGGTGGATTTACCGTGGTCTATGTGTCCCATTATTGCCACGACAGGAGGACGCTCTACCAGTTTTTGATTTTCTGTTTGCATGGCAGTTTTTTAAAATTATTATGGTCACGATAGTAAAATTTATAAAAGGTATTAAACCCCAGGGCAAGCCTTTGACCCGCAATGAACTCACTTCGTTCATCCATTGCCGTGGCAAGCCACGGGGTTTTAAACCTTTTTTCGCTCTCCTCGGCTCGGAAATGAAAGAGATTACTCTCTCATTTCGCTCGCTCTACGTCGGCGATAAATTAAAATTGTTACTTTAAATTTTTCTTTGCGTTTCCGACTGTTTCTTTTTCTTCCTCTGTAAGTTCAAAGTTACTTGTGAATTTTGAAAGTGGTTTTGAAAAGATGCTTATACGGTCTCGGGAATAAAGGCTGGAAATGACAGCTCCGTTTCCGTTTTCGCTTACAAACGCCGTAGAGAAACTTTGGTTTCCTCCATCGCCCGTGCCCTTGAACGGGTTGAAACGGATTGTTTCTACTGCCTGTATGCTTCTGTTCAATCGCTTTTCCACGTTTATGAAATGGCTTATCGCTTCCCTTTGGAAGTCATTCAACTTCTCCGTGTTTTCGTGGAGGGTGATAACCGACTGCTCTAGCGATTTTGCCGTTTTCCCGCCCAAGAGTGTCCTTATCCTCATTTCAAGTCGCACAATCCAGACAAGTAAAAGAACGATGCACGTTATGAAGGCGTATGTTTGAAATAACGCATTGGAAATAACATTAGATACTGCGATAAGCATGAGGCGAATAATACTACATTTCATTGTCTTTTGCAAAAAACATTCCATTACAAATTTTCAAATGCTTTGAAAATTTGTAATTACAGGTATGATAGAGGAAATGAATTTTTGGACCCAAAAAAGGCAAAAAAGGATATTTTTGGATTACGCTTCAATCACGCCGGTAGCAAGAGAGGTGGCGGAAGCCATGCGACAATATGAGAGTGGCTCTTTTGCCAACCCGTCTGCTTTATATGCGGAAGCGATTGCGGGGAAAGAAGCGGCGCAAAATGCGCGGGGAAAAATTGCCCGTATTTTGAATGTGCGCAAAAATGAAATTATTTTTACCGCGAGCGGAACAGAGTCCAACAACCTCGCTCTTTTGGGTGTCTTTAAGGCGTGTCGGACAAAGGATTTCATTCCTCATATTATTGTGAGCGAAATAGAACATCCTTCAATTCTGGAAATTTGCGAGGAAATCAAAAGGTTGGGAGGAGAAGTAACGTATGTTTTGGTTTCCGAAGAAGGAATCGTAAATCTGAAAGATATTCGAACCGCCCTTCGCGACAACACCGTGTTAATAAGTGTAATGTACGCAAACAATGAAATCGGCACTATCCAGCCGATAAAAGAAATCGGACGAATGATAAAAGAGTGGCGGCAAAAGAAAGATACGCTCATCCCTTATTTTCATACGGATGCATGCCAGGCAGTACTGTATGAGTCGCTAGACGCATTGAAACTCGGAGTGGATATGATGACTCTGGACGGGATAAAAATGCATGGTCCCAGAGGAACCGGACTGTTGTATATGAAGCAAGACGTAACTATTAATCCGATTTTCTTTGGCGGAGGGCAAGAAAGGGGATTACGGAGCGGGACTGAGAACGTGCCGGGAATTGTGGGACTTGCTATTGCGCTGGAATTGGCGGAAAAAATGAAAGAATCCGAGTTGGCACGGCTTACGGATATTCGCGATTACGCAATTGAAAAAATTTTGAAGACTTTCCCCGGTTCAACTTTGAACGGCTCAAAAGATTTGCGTTTGCCAAACAATATTAATATTTGCTTTCCTCGTCTGGACGCCGAGTTTGCCGTGATATCTCTCGACGTTGCCGGTATTGCTGTTTCCTACTCATCTTCCTGCAGAACTCTCAAGGAAGATTCATCTTCGTATGTTGTTACTGCGCTCGGCAAGGAAGAGTGCGGTACTTCTAGTCTGCGTATTACTCTCGGCCGAGAAAGCACAAAAACGGACATTGGCGCGCTTGTAGTTGCATTACAAAAAATAATAAAAAAGTAGGAGGCACTTTCGTGCCTCCTCGTTAATAAGGGAAGAATGTGTCGTTAATCATCCCCAGCTCAAGGCATTTACTTGCATCGAGTTTGAGCCAGTTGGAACCATACAGCTCCGCCATCATCTTCTGGTCTTTGTTAATCCCGTGTTGTTCAAGGATGCTTAACAGAAGCGTATGGTACTTGTTAAACTGGTCAATAATCTCCGGTTTAATCAGGCCTGTGGCTTGGTCAAAATCGGGAGCTTCCAGTTGGAGAGAACCTCGGTGGAACTCCACAATAGACTTTTTATTGAGGTCTCGCCTCGACCCTGCAGAGAAAGCTATGGCCGCCGCGACAGATTTCACGTTGTATAGCCACATGCCAATTTTCAAACCGTTCTTCTCTGCAGATTTGAGAAAATCAATGAATTCAATTGCCGGAGAAACATTTCCGCCTTCGGAGTCAAAAGCGAGTAAAATTGTGTCTTCGGTGTGCCAGTAAGTTGTGATTTGTCGAATGGCACTTTCAATTGCGATTCTGTCCAAGTAGCCCTTTAAAAGAACACATGGTGTCATTTGTGCACCTCCTTTCTGTGGTGTATAATGAACTTATTAAAAATACCATAACTAAAAAATATGTCAATTGAACTGCCAAATTTGCAAACTGAGGAACAAAAAATTGGATGGGAACTGTTAGAAGAAAATCCTATTTTAATTGATGATGCGTATGCCAGAACAATGGTAAAATCTGGAGGAAGAACAGAAACTGGGGAAAAAGTTGATATTGGCGATTTCTTGGCGGCAAGATTGGCTTTTTTGGAATTGCGAAAAGCTGAAGAAAAAGTGGCTGCTGCAAAACAGCGGAATTCTAGAGCATATGACGTAGCTGTAATTTCCAGTGTTCGTCCGGATATGGAAAGTCATTTAGGAAATTAATTTACTTGTTATCTGATGGAAGACCTCAATAAAAATCAAATTGTTCTACTCACGCTCTTGGTCAGTTTTGTGACATCTATCGCCACGGGTATTATGACTGTGTCGCTTCTGCAAGAGGCTCCTTTGGAAGTGACACGAAATATAAATCGTATTGTGGAAAGGACTATTGAAAAAGTCACCCCCGCCAATGTTTTAAGCGCTATTCCGCAAAAGGAGGTTACAACTATAATAGTCAAAGAAGAGGACTCAATAGTTGAAGCTGTTAATCAAAGCGTAAAAAGTATCGTGCGCATTACGGAGAAAGCTCCAGGGGCAGAGTCCGCCAACTTTTACGCTATCGGACTTGTAATAGGAAATTCCGGTTTGATTGCAACTGACAGGAAAACTATATTGTCGGACAACACATACTTGGCCACAATGAGTGATGGAGTGGAGTTGAAACTTGTTCCGGAAGGAGTGGACAAAAAAACCAATTTTATCTTATTCAAAGCGGTCCAGCCGGAAACGGTTCCTCAGGCCGGAAAACCAGCCGATAAGGTGTCAGCGTACATATTTACTCCCGTCAGTTTAGCCGATGCTCTGCCAAGACTTGGACAAACATTGATTGCGGTTGGAGGACAAGTTTCAAACGCGGTTTCTGTCGGCAGGGTAGCATCTTTGGAAATGAAAGACTCCACTTTTGGCACTACGACTGCAAAAGTTCTTGCCGGTATAAACACAGATATTTCATCGGAAGATATTGTTGTTGGTGCGCCTATACTGAACCTTTCCGGCCATGTGGTTGGCATAAAACTTTCTTCAGACGCTTCCAAATCTTTTACTCCCGTTGAAACTCTAAAAAAAGAGCTGGCTGTATTAATAGAGACTTTAACGCCAAAGGCGCCTTGAATTCTTGAATATTAATTTTGACTTCACAAATAAAAGAGGTATAATAGTAAGCAACAAAAGGCAGCGAATATATTTATTAAAGCGCTGTAAAGTTGTTTACCAAACTTTATGCCACCGTTTCCATTCAACCATTTCACAACCAAAGCAAAAGAAGCAATCCGCAAGGCGCACGAGCTGGCTATTGAGCGCGGTCAAAATCATGTAAACCCGCTTCACCTCCTGACAGCTCTCATTACCCAAGAAGAGAGCGTGGTTACATCCATACTTGACAAGTTGGATGTTGATACCATCTTGCTCACGGATTCCCTTCTGGAATCCATAGAGGGTTCCGAGCAAGGTCAAACACTTTCTGCTTCGTACCAAATATATCTTACTCCTGAACTTGCCCAGGCCATTGAAACTTCTACAAAAGAAATTTCCAGCCTAGGCGACGAGTTTGTTTCTACCGAACACCTTTTCCTTGCTCTTATTGAAGTTCCAAGTCCGGCCAGAGATTTGCTCATGAAATTCAAGATAGATAAAGATTCTGTCCTGCGTATCATTGAAGAAATAAGAAGCACAAAACTGACAGACCATGTCGCGCCAAAAAAATTCAAAGCTCTCAATAAATACACTCGCTCTCTTACTCGTTTGGCCCAGCAGAACAAGCTTGACCCGGTCATTGGCCGGGATGATGAGATATCTCGCATCATCCAGATTCTTTCTCGTCGGACAAAAAATAATCCTATTTTGATTGGCGAGGCCGGCGTGGGCAAGACCGCTATCGTGGAAGGCTTGGCAATACGCATGTCCATGGGCGAGGTGCCGGAGTCCTTGCGTGACAAAGAGCTGGTGTCCTTAGACCTCGGCCTTTTGGTTGCCGGTACAAAGTATCGCGGAGAATTTGAAGAGCGGTTAAAGAATATTTTAAAAGAAATAGAAAAGTCGGACGGTAAAATCGTCCTTTTTGTGGATGAGATACATACTATTGTTGGTGCCGGTTCCGCCGAAGGCTCACTGGACGCTTCAAATATGCTAAAACCCGCTTTGGCTCGGGGAGAGCTTCGGGCTATCGGGGCCACGACTTTGAAAGAATATCAAAAACACATTGAAAAAGACCCGGCTCTCTCGCGCAGATTCCAGCCGGTTTATGTCCAAGAGCCTGGTGTGGAAGACGCTATCACCATCCTCCGTGGGCTTAAAGAAAAATACGAGCTTTACCACGGCGTCCGCATCACTGACGAAGCTATTGTCGCCGCCGTAAATCTCTCCAGCAGGTACATCACCGACAGATTTCTGCCGGACAAGGCGGTTGACCTCATAGACGAGTCCGCTTCATACCTGAAAATTGCTCTAGAAAATATGCCGGAGGTTTTACAAACTGCGCACTCAAAAATCGTAAAGCTTCAGATTGAGTTTGAAGCTTTGAAAAAAGAAACCGACCAAAAGTCAAAGAATCGCCTGAAAGAAATTGAAAAAGAAATCGCCGACCTCAAAGAAGAAACTCGCGAGATAGAACTAAAATGGAATAACGAAAAGGAAACCGTATCGGACATCAAGTCCATCAAGAAGCAGTTAGAGGAACTCAGGCGCGAAGCGGAGCTGGCGGAGAGCAGGTCTGACCTGTCTTACGTGGCGGAAATCCGCTACGGTAAAATTCCCGCTCTGGAAAAAGATTTGGACACAAAAGCAAAGCGTTTGAAAAAACTACAGAGCTCAAGGCGCATTCTCAAAGAAGAAATTACCGAAAACGACATTGCCACCATAGTTTCAAAATGGACCGGCATACCGGTTTCGCGAATGTTAGAAGAAGAAGCGGACAAATTAAATCGCATGGAAGATGTGCTGAAGCGACGCATTGTCGGTCAAGACGAAGCGGTCAAAAAGATTTCAGATACAATCAAGCGTTCTCGCGCCGGAATCAGCGACCCGAACAGGCCGATAGGCTCGTTCCTATTCCTTGGTCCTACCGGTGTTGGAAAGACAGAACTGACAAAAGCTCTGGCGCAATTTCTTTTTGATGACGACAAAGCTCTTATCAGAATAGACATGTCAGAATTTATGGAAAAGCACAGCGTTTCAAAGATTATTGGCGCGCCTCCGGGATATGTCGGACATGAGGATGGCGGTACGATAACCGAAATGGTTCGCCATAGGCCGTACTCCGTCATTCTTTTTGACGAAATTGAAAAAGCCCATCCAGAAGTGTTTAATATTTTGCTTCAGGTTTTGGATAACGGCCGGCTGACTGATTCAAAGGGCAGGCTGGTTAATTTTCGCAACACGGTTATTGTCTTGACCTCCAATGTCGGCTCACGCTATATAGATAAAATGGAGAAGATAGGATTTGCTTCCGGGCAAAGCGAGAAGGCAAACTACGAAGATGCAAAATCAAAAGTTTTGGACGCTCTGAAAGACCATTTCCGACCGGAGTTTCTCAATCGTCTAGATGAAATTGTTGTCTTTGATATTTTGAGCAGGGAAGCAATTGGTGAGATTGTCAAAATTCAGGTGGATATTGTGCGAAAACGCCTAGTTGAAAAAGAAATCACACTTACCCTTTCAAACGCAGTTTTTGAACATTTGACAAAAGAGGGCTACAGTCCTCAGTACGGCGCCCGCCCGCTGAAACGCATAATACAGACAAAAATTTTGACACCTATTGCATCGCTCATGGTATCAAAAGGTCTTATGAAAGGTGGTTCAATCGCTGTAGATATCAAAGCGGGGGAGTTTACCTTTACGGTCAAAAAAGGCAAAAATGGTTCCTTTGTAACTGATACGTTTGTGAGTGAAAACGCGATGGCAAGGTAATTTAAGTTGATAATTTAAAACAAAATAACTTCCATTGGAAGTTATTTTGTTTTATGATATTGTCTTATGGTATTTACTATTGCGTCGGTGGTGGAGTGGTCTATCACATCAGACTGTAAATCTGACGCCCTCGGGCTTCGTTGGTTCGAATCCAACCCGACGCACAAACATTTGCATTTGCCATAGATTTATAGTAACTTGTATTCACTATGTCACAAGATAGATTAATACCGCTAAGAGATAAGGTGTCTGGAGACGTTTACTGGACATCTAAAAATAAGAAGAAAGTTGAGCGCAAAATAGAGCTCAAAAAGTATAGCAAAAAGCTCCGAAAAAGAGTTGTTTTTAAAGAAGAAAAATCTCCTTTAAAAGAGTTGAAGAGGAAATAACAAAAGTTCGCCATTAAGGCGATTTTTTGATATATTTAGCTTCTTGGGCCTATAGTTTCAATGGTAAAACGTCGGTCTCCAAAACCGTTGTTCCCCGTTCGAATCGGGGTGGGCCCGCAAAAAATTTAGCCCGCGCACTTGTGGTGCGCGGGCGAATGGGGACAACCATGCGTTTCATTTTATTATTATCTCTTTTACAAGAGGTACTAACAGGGTGATGGAAAGAACAACGACCAGCACTGCACAAGCCACCGCAACACTAAAAATTGCGTTGATTTCCTCCCTGTCTTTCGGGTAGATGTCCCTATCTTTTAGACGAACTAATGGCGAATCCATTTAATTTACCTCCTTTATCCTTTGTACTATATGTAAGTACCTCTAGTCAATGAATTTATCCACCTCTTTTTGGATTTTTGAGATTTCTTTGGGGTCAAACCATTTTATTCGTTTGTCTCTTTTAAACCAAGTTATCTGGCGCTTGGCATAATGCCATATTTCGGTTTCTAGTCTTTTTTCAAGCTCCGTTTTGGTTATTTTCTTTTCCAAATGATCAGCCAAGTACCTGTATTCCAGTCCGAACTGCCGCATACGCTTCCACGATATTCCTGCCTTATGCAAATTTTCTGCCTCTTTTATCATTCCTTTTTTTAAGTGAAAAAGAAGCCGCATGCAAATTTTCTTTTTCAAAACTGCATCAGGAACAAAAAGTCCTATTTGTAGAAATTTATATTCACCTTTCTTTTTTTTCAACACAGGAACTTTTCCAATAACCATTGCAATTTCAATCGCTCGCATAAGGCGCGCCGGGTTTTCTTTTTCAATAGTTTTTGCTCGGCGTGGGTCAAGTTTTTTAAGTATTGCAAAAAGTTCATTTACAGATTTCTTCTCAAGTTTTTTACGAAGAGCAAAATTTGGTGGCACTTCCGGTAGAACTAGATTATCTACAATGGATTGAATATATAAGCCTGTGCCACCGCAAATAATAGGTAACTTTCCTCGAGAAATAATATCTGAGATTTTCTTTTCCGTTTGCTCTTTCCACTCTGCCACGCTAAAAACTTTTTTTGGAGAAATAACATCAAGCATATGATGCTTCACTCCCTGCATCTCCCTTTTTGTGGTTTTCCCCGTACCAATATCAAGTCCTTTATATACCTGCCGTGAATCAGCCGAAATAACTTCACCACTGTATTTCTTGGCCAGTTTTACAGCTAAATCTGATTTTCCTGTGGCAGTGGGCCCAAGAATTACAAGTATTTTACTTTTTACCATATACTCCTTCCAGTAAATCTAAATCCTTTCCACTTTGAGTAAGCAGAAATTTATTTTTTTCTTCCATACTATTAATAAATCTCTCGCCTAAGTTATCTTTTACCATCTTTTTGTATACTTCACCCAATGCTGCCATGTCTTTTATAAAACAGTGTCCACCGGCACCTCGGCCACTTTTATGCACAGGCGCAGCATATCTATTTGGAATAAACGGGTCAGCTTTCAGAGCCCCCCCAAATGTTTCTCCAGTCTGCTCCAAGTTTAGCCGCCAAGTCATACATTAAATTAAAAAAGAG
>Ga0209541_10005425_pt1 | contig 22229 bp, 20 predicted proteins | sample RifCSPlowO2_01_FD_184027 | JGI IMG/M metagenome (GOLD analysis project Ga0209541, IMG submission 184027) | Groundwater microbial communities from Rifle, Colorado - Rifle CSP2_plank lowO2_0.1 (SPAdes) (version 2) | ecosystem: Environmental > Aquatic > Deep subsurface > Groundwater | place...
CGCGATGCGACAATTTTGAAATAATCCCTAAAATCGCCGGAGCGCTTAATCCAACGCCAAGGGCGAAAATAGCGAGAAAGAAAAAATAATACGGGACATTGGGCGCAAAAGGCAAAATAACATAACTCAAGGCCGACAAAAATCCTCCAATCAGCAAAATATGAATGTCCTTTAAACGCCGGACTAAAAAAGAAATGCCGGCGATTTGGACAAAGGCGGCCAAGAGTCCGACATAAACGAAAAAATATCCGATTTCTTTCGGCGAGAGTCCGAATTTGAATTTTGTAAAAATCGCGAAAATTGTTTCCAGGTTGGAAAAATTAAATATGCCGATGAAATAAAAAACAATCCAGAACAAAATCAATTTGTGGCGGAAAACATAAGAAAAGCCCTGAAAAAAAGTTTCATGTTTTTTTTCCGCAACAAGCGATTCGGCTGTCAAAGACTCTTTGAGAAAAAAATAAGCGATAACGCTTGCGATAAAAGAAATAACGCCGGCGACTAAAAACGGCGCCAAGAAGTCGGACTGCGGCACATAATCGGTCAGGCAAAACCTATAACCCTCAATTAAAAGACAGCCCGGGAAATTCAAGGTTGCTCCGGAAAAATAACTCCCGAGAGCGGGACCGGCGATAAAACCGGCTCCAAAAGCCGCGCCAAAATAACCCATTGCCTTTGTTTTTTTCTCCGCGGGCGTTATGTCCGAAAGATACGCCTGGGCGACTCCGGTAATTGAGCCGAAAATTCCGCCGAAAATCCTGACCAGCAAAAGCCACCAGTAAGCAAAGGCGAAAACCAAAGCCAGAAGAGACAACGCTTCACCGAGCAGCGAAAAAATAATAATCCGCCTTCTGCCGATGCGGTCGGAAAGCCGTCCGACAAAAGGAGTAAAAATAAATTGAGAAAGGGCGTAGGCGGCAAAAAGAAGGCCGATGCTAAAACCGCCCCCTCCGAACTTTTCGGCGTAAAAAGGCAAAAATGGAATTAAAATTCCGTAACCTAAAAAATTGAGAAAAACCGTGACTAAAATAATCCAAAAACCCGGACGATTATCGCGCATTTGGAAATTATATCAAAAATTATTTCTTCTTTCTCCTTTTTGCGTGGAAAGTTTGATGAATTTGTTTGAGCTGGGGATTGGTGATATGAGTATAAATTTGAGTGGTTGAGATACTGCTGTGCCCGAGCATTGTTTGGACGGAACGCAAATCCGCCCCTCCGCGCAATAAATCGGTGGCGAAAATATGGCGAAGCCCGTGGGGAGTCAGCTTTTTGGATATTCCGGCTTTTGCCGCGTAAAATTTTATTATTCGCTCAATTGAACGGCTGACGAGCCGGGAAGGATTTTTGTTCAAATTCGCAAAAAGCGCCTCTTCAATATCGGTTCTTTTGTCCAGATATTTTTTAATCGCTTCTTTTGCCGTTTCCGACAAAAAAACCAAACGGATTTTATCTCCTTTGCCCCGCACGGAAAATTCTCCTCTTTTAAAATCTATGTTTTCGCGATTCAAACCGCATAACTCCGAAACGCGCAATCCCGTTGAAAACAATGTTTCAAGAATCGCTTTGTCGCGAAGAGATTTTAACGAATCCTTTTCGGGCGCGGACAAAAGGCGCTCAAGCTCGTCGTCGGAAATAATCTCAATTTCGCGGGATTCTGTTTTGGCAAGTTCTATTTTTTCGGCCGAATAACTCGCGACATTTTTTTTCGCCAAAAATTTCAAAAATCCCCGAAGAGCTATCAAATAATAATTTTGGGTTTTGCGCTTAAGCTCTTTCCCATTCTTGTCTTTTTTTCTATTAAGGTAAAGCCGAAATTTTCGGACCAAATCGTCGCCGATGTCTTTGGGATTTTCAATTTTCGCAAAATCAAAAAAATCAGAAAGATAGCGCTTGTAATTCCGAATTGTCAAAAGCGACCTTCCTTTTTCAATTTCAAGATATTCCAAATATTCTTTGAATAAATCTTTGATGGCTCTCATTTATTTATTTTACCATAGATGTAACGCCAGTCTTTCAAAAATAGATTTTGAGGCCGGATATTTTTATTTAAATCGCAATCTCGTAAAACATTTTTAATTTCCGATTTGCCATATTTCTTGGCCAGATTATTCGTCAGGGTTTTTCTCTTGTGGGAAAAACCGAGCCGCAAAAATTCAAAAAAATCTTTTTCTTTAATTTTATTTTTTTCAAAAAAATCCGAAGAAATGTCGTCAATAACCAAAACTGCGCTGTCCACTTTTGGCGGCGGAGAAAAAGACCCTTTTTTTACGAAAAAAGCGATTTTTGGTTTTCCATAAGCCAAAATACTCAAAGCCAGCAAATTAATTTGGGGCGGCTTGGCGCAAATTCTTTGCGCGACTTCTTTTTGAATCATCACGACTATTTTTTCCGGTTTAATTCGCGACTTTTCCAAAAGCAGGCGAAATAAAAACGAAGTCAGATAATAGGGGATATTGGCAACCACCTTGTAGCTTTTAGCTTTTAGCTTATAGCTTGTAGGGTTTTTTAATACATCGCGGATATCGGCATTAATCAATTTAAAATTTTTCGCTCCGGAAAATTTTTCTTTAAGAAACCGAGAAAGCCGTTCGTCTTTTTCAACGGCGATTACTTTGCCGGCTTTTTCAAGCAAATGCTCGGTTAAAATTCCTTTTCCCGGCCCGATTTCCAAAACAGCGTCGTTTTTTGACAAATTCGCCAAATCCGCGATTTTTTTCGCGATTTGCCCGGAACTCAAAAAATGCTGGCCTAATTTCGCTCTCATTGTTTAATAATCGTTTCTTCATCCCCGCCGTTTGATTTAAACAGATGCGGCGGAATTTCAGAAATGAATTTTGAGGGCAAGTTTGACTGGCGCGCGCCGAATAAATGGCGGAAGTTTGAAAATGTTAAAAACAATTTTTTGCGCGCTCTTGTCAAAGCCACATAAAAAAGCCGGCGTTCTTCTTCAAGAGACGATTCATCCGGAGAAATTCGGCTTAAAACATGCGGAAACAATCCTTCTTCCAGACCGGCGATAAAAACATAATCAAACTCCAACCCTTTGGCGCTGTGAATGGTCATTAAAGACGCTCTTTGTTCGTTTTTAACCGCGTCCTGCTCCGACATTAAACTCGCTTCTTCCAAAAGAGCCAAAATTCCGTTCGGCGGCTCAAGTTTGTCAAATCTTTTTGACAAATCCGCGAGCTCTTTGACATTGCCGATTCTCATCATCCCCTCTTCGGAATTTTGGTCAAAAAGTTTCAAATATCCCGTCCGTTCCAGAATAAAATCAATCGCTTTTGAAACCGGCTCTTTCCCTACTTTTTCTTTTATTTCTTCCATTAAAATTTCAAAAAAAATTATTTTGGATTTTTCAGCCGCGCTTAACTCAACCCCTCCCAGGTATTTTGCCTGCGAAATTTTTCCGATTCCCCGCGGAGGAACATTTATAATTCTTCCCTTGCTCAAAAAATCTTCCGGATTCAAAACAGATTTCAAATAAGCCAGAATGTCTTTTATTTCCCGCCGGTTGTAAAAACGGACGCCGATAACCTGATGCGGGACGCCGAAATTCAAAAATTTTTCCTCCAAAAGCCGCGACTGGAAATTGGTCCTGAATAAAACCGCGATTTGTTCCGGGTCGGCGCCTCCCTCAATAAGTTCAGCCGCTTTTGCGGCGATGAATTCCGCTTCTCCTTCGGCCGAGGCCGCCTGAAAAAGTTCAATTTTTTCTCCGCCCGGCTGTTGAGTGAAAAGATTTTTATCTTTTCTCTCTTTATTTTGAGCGATTACGGCGTTTGCCGCGTCCAAAATGACCTTGGTTGAGCGGTAATTTTCCTCCAAAACAAAAACTTTTGCGTCGGGCCAATCTTTTTCAAATCTCAAGATATTTCTGAAATCGGCGCCCCGCCAGCTGTAAATCGCCTGGTCAATATCCCCTATGGCGCAAATATTTTTATGTTCCTTCGCTAAAAGCCGGCTTAAAACATATTGGCTGAAATTAGTGTCCTGATATTCATCAATAAGAATGTAGCGCCACTTTTCCCGATATTCTTTTAAAACCTCGGGGTATTTTTGAAACATAATAATCGGCTTTAAAAGCAAATCGTCAAAATCAACTCCCTGGACTTTGGCAAGCAGATTTTCGTAAACTTCCCAAATTTGAGCGATTTTTTCCGGAAAAAATTCTTCCTTGCTTTCTTTTTTGAAATCTTCAAGCGTTTTTGCTTCGCCCTTTTTTAAACTGACGATATTCTGAATTCTAACGGGTTGAAACTGCTTGGGGTCAATTTCCAAAATCCGCAAAGACTCTTTAAACAAGTCCAGCGAGTCTTCTTCATCCAAGATTGAGAAATTTCGGCTAAGGCCGGCGTATTTGTGTTTTTCCCTTAAAATTTTCGCGCCCAGCGAGTGAAAAGTCCCGGCCCAGACAGAGTCGGTTTCCGATTTCCGACTTTCCGCCCCTAATAATCTTTGAATTCGCTCTTTCATTTCCCTCGCGGCTTTATTGGTAAAGGTAAGAGCCAGAATGTTTTCGGGTTTTACGCCTTGGCTGATTAAATAAGCCGCTCGGCTGGCTAAAACCCGGGTTTTGCCCGACCCCGCGCCAGCCACAATCAAAACCGGGCCGTTCCCCGCCAAAACCGCCATTTTCTGGACAGAATTCAATCCCTTTAAAATCGGGTTTTCAACTTGATTTTTATGGCTTTTTTTTGATTTTGGCATAAAATTTCAGGTAAATTTGTTTGACTTTTTCCCAATTTTAACTTACCATAAAGCTAATCGCCGCAAAAGGCGGTTTTTAATTTAGAACAATTTATCGGTACAAAACTCCAATTAAATAAAGAATCCCGAAAACTCAAAACCAAAATCTCATTTTTGGCGTTCTTATTCTTGATTTTTATCGTTGTTTCCGCGCTGGCCATTGTCCAAGCCGCGCCAGAATCCTCTCAATCAGGATTCGTTTCTTTTATTAAAACAGTCTTTGGATTTAAAAACCAGCCGGAGCAAAAATCAATAAGCGCGGCCCAGCCAATCAACAACTCGCAAAACCTCGCGGTTTTAAAAGCCGCTCTCAATAGCGACTCTCTTGTCGGCCAGGGTGGAAGCGAAATCAATATAATTGAAGAAAACACATTAATGCCGATTTTCGGACCGGAAGCGGTCAGCGCGGAAAATATAAACCAGAACCAATTCGGCCAAATTTCCATCTATATGGTAAAAGAAGGCGACACTCTTACCGGCATCGCGAAACTTTTCAATGTTTCAATAAACACGATTTTCTGGTCTAACAATCTTGCGAGAAAAGACCGCATCATTCCGGGCCAAATATTGGTTATTTTGCCGATTACCGGCATCAAATACGAAGTTCAAAAAGGCGACGCCGCGGAGAAAATCGCCGAAAAATTCAAAGGAGATACCGAAGAAATCATCGCTTTTAACAATCTTTTGCCCGGCGGCGAGCTGGAAGCCGGCCAAATGATTATTATTCCCGACGGCCAATTGCCTTATTCTCAAGTAAAATTTATTCCGTCAGAAGCTCCGGAATACAGCGGATACTACTTGAGACCCATAAGCGGCGGCAGAAAATCGCAAGGACTCCATGGATTTAACGGCGTTGATTTGGCGAATTACTGCGGCAATCCGGTTTTTGCTTCGGCGGGCGGCGATGTGATTATCGCTCAAAATTACGGCTGGAACGGCGGCTATGGAAAATATACGGCAATAAACCACCTAAACGGCACTCAAACTCTTTATTCGCACCTTGACTCAATCGTTGTTTCCCAAGGCTGGAATGTCGTCAGGGGCCAAACTATCGGCTATATCGGCTCAACAGGCAAGTCAACCGGTTGTCATGTCCATTTTGAGGTAAGGGGCGCGAAAAATCCGTTTTAAAAATAAAAAAGGCCAAGCCGGAGCTTGGCGCAAATGGAATTTTTCCAAAGGATATTTATTATCTCCATCAAGATCCACCCTCCAAGCAAATTACTATAAATTTCCCAAGAATCAAATCTTGCTTGTTTATAAGCTGTTCATAAGCATTTAATAATCAGTTTATAGGAGATGGCATCTCCGGTTTTTTGAGGTTTTTTTAGATTGGGTTATAATAAATTTAATGACCTACAAACCAACTATCGGTCTTGAAATTCATCTTGAGCTCAATACAAGATCAAAAATGTTCTGTGATTCGCCCAACGAACCCGAAGAAAGGCATCCGAATCTGAATGTTTGCCCGGTTTGCATGGCTCATCCGGGAACGCTTCCGACAATCAATAAAGAAGCGATTAAAAAAGTTTTAAAATTGGGATTGCTGTTAGGCGGCGAAATTGCCAAACATTCCTACTTTGAGCGAAAAAATTATTTTTATCCCGACTTGCCAAAGGGCTATCAGATTTCGCAGTATCATTCGCCTCTGGTTAAAAATGCTTCGCTTAATCTAAAATCCGGCAAAAAAATAAAAATTCAGAGAATCCATCTTGAGGAAGACACGGGCCGGCTTATCCATTCCGGAAAAGAAACGCTCGTTGATTTTAACAGGGCGGGGATTCCTTTAATGGAGCTTGTAACCGAGCCGGATTTTGAATCCAGCCAAGAAGCGAAAGAATTCGCCGAAGAATTAAGGACAATCGTAAAAACCCTAAACATCTCAAGCGCGGATATGGAAAAAGGAGTGATGCGCGTTGAAGCGAATATAAGCTTATCGCAAAACGCAAAGCTCGGAACAAAAGTGGAAATAAAAAATTTAAACTCGTTTAAAGCGGTGGAAAGGGCAATTGAATACGAAGTTGAAAGACAGACGGAAATTTTAGCAAGCGGCAAAAAAATCGTCCAAGAAACCCGCGGCTGGGACGATATTGAGGAAAAAACCGTTTCCCAGCGGATTAAAGAGGAATCTCACGATTACCGGTATTTTCCCGAACCTGATTTGCCGGCTTTGAATCTAGAAAAGGACGAAGAATTTAATATTGAAAAATTAAGAGCCGAGCTTCCGGAAACTCCGGAACAAAAGCGAAAACGGCTTAAAAATCAATACAATCTCGAGGAAGAATTGATTGAAATTTTAGTAAAAGACCCGCAAATTTTAAGTTTTTTTGAAAATGCCGTTTCTGAACTGATGGAGTGGGCAAAACCGGAAGATAAAAAGAATTTAACAACCCTTGCTTCAAATTATCTGAAAACCGACCTTTTGGGGCTTGCCAACGAAAAACAAATCTCGTTTTCGGAATTATTGTTAACTCCGGAAAATTTCGCCGAGCTTATAAAAATGCTCGTTAAAAACGAAATCACTTCGCGAGGCGCGAAAGATGTTTTGCGGAAAATAATTGAACAAGGAGGAGACCCCTCGCAAATAGTTGAGGAACTTGGTTTAAAACAAATTACCGACGAAGATTATTTGGAAACAGTGGTAAAAGAAGTAATCCGCGACAACCAAAAACCGGCTGAAGATTATAAAAAAGGCAAACAAGAGGCTTTGCAATTTTTAATCGGACAAACAATGAAACAAACAAGAGGCAAGGCAAAACCGGAAGTGGCGAGAAAATTATTAGAGAAATTTTTAAAATCTTAAAAAAGATGGGCAACCTGCTTAACGGTTGCCCATAACACAAATCTTGTTCCTTTCTTTCAGAGAGGACTACGACATCGGCACTGATGATAACTCTTGTTAATTATTATCTTGTCCCGATGAGACGACCCTGCTTCCCTAACCACCCTGTTATTAAAATCTCTAATTTCACCCCCAGGATAAAGCCTAAACGCCCTACACGAAGAACTACCTGGCACACCATCGCACTCTTTTGGTAATGCGTCCCGGCACAAATACGCATACACTCCCCCCGAGACCTTATTACGAGGGTAATGAACGTTAAAAGTCCCTCTTATCCCTCTTGATGTTTGCAAGGGCATAGCAGTCTTCTCCTTTTTTTTAACAAGAAACATGCCAGAAACCACCCCTAAACCACCTTCAAACTTTTCTTCTTCTTCTTTTCACCCCCTTTTTTTTAAAAAATTGAGTTGATTAGATTAGAGAATGACATCTTTTAATAACATAAAAAAGAACATATAATTTTTGATATTATAATATTCTTATCAAAAAGTCAATGTGGAAAACCTATTTTCTGATAAGAATGAAATACTCCAATTCCAAAGCCAAATCAGACAAGCCGGAATAGGTTTTTTCCTGAATAAAAATAAGCTTTTTCAAGGATTCTTCAAGTTTTTCCGGGGTGAATAAATAAGCGATTCGTTCGCATTTTGAAATCGTATATGGTTTAAGCCCTTGTTTTTGGGGATTTTGCCGGGTTTTTACCAAATACATCGCTTTAAATCCCCACCAAATGAGCCGAAAAATTTCTTCCGGTTCAATTCCCTGTTCAGTGGCTTTATAAAACAAAACAAGCGCTCTTGTTTTTTTGCCTTCCAAAATCGCGTCAACTATATGAAAAACATTGACTTTTTCGCCTTGAAAAAGGCCGTCATAATATCCGCGTTCCATTTGAGAAAGCGCTTTTGAAAGCGCCCAAGCGTTTCCGCCAAATTGGTTGAGAAGGTTTGATTCTTCGCCGGCGCTGATTTTAAGATTTCTTTTTTTAATCTCGTCTTTCAGCCAAGCTCTTAATTTTTCTCCGGCAAGCAAGCTGAATTTTTCAATTTCCGCTTTTGAATCTTTAAACGCTTTGATTATGTTTTCTTCCGGAGTATCTTCGCAAAAAACAAAAAGATTTTGGCTTGCCGCCATTGCCGGGACTTGCGAAAGAAAAAAGCTCGTCTCTTCTCCGAACTCAAACAACCCGCGGCAGATAATTAAAAAATTCCGGTGAATCAAGCCCTGGCTTTTGACGAGATTTTCAAACTCTTTGGGAGAAAAATTTTCGGAAGAAAATTCAAAAATGCTCAATTCAGTTTCTTTTTTAAGCCAATCGTTTTTGATTTCTTTTAATCTCTCCGCGGCGCGATAAGTGTCTTTGCCGAAAACAAGACGCAGCATATTCTATTATAAAACTTTTAAGATATTCAGCAATTTTGCTTTTTCTCTTTCCAGAATTTCTTGGCTATTCGCTTCAATAACCAACCTAACCAGCGGCTCGGTTTTGCTCGGTCGGATGTTAAACCACCAGTCCGGATATTCCGCCGACAAGCCGTCAATAAAGCGTTGCTCGCCGTCTTTATAAATTTCTTTTAATTTTTCCAAAAGCCCGTCCCAATCCTGAATTCTAAAATTCAATTCGCCGGAATTGGCGTATTTTTGATAAGGACGCAAAAGTTCGGAAAACGGCTTTTCTTGGTCCGAAAACAGCCCCAAAACATAACTTAAAGCCAGCAACGAAGAATCAAAATAAGAAAATTCCTTAAAATAGTAATGCCCCGAATATTCAGCCATAATTTTAATATCTTGTTTTTTCATAATTTCCGGAATAAAACCTCTTCCCACCCTGATTCTTTCCGCCTTTGTTCCTTTATTCTTGGCGATGTCTTCAATAATTTTTGAAGAATTGACGCCGAAAACAACTTTATCTCCGGATTCTAAAATTTTATCAAGCAAAAGGGCGTAAACAATGTCGCTTCGCAAAACATCGCCCTGTTCGTCAAGAAAAATTATCCGGTCGCCGTCCGCGTCAATAATAAAACCTAAGTCGGCTTTCCGCGCGGCAATTTCTTTTTTGATTTGCTTCCATGATTCCTTTTTTAAAGGGTCAGGGGGGTGGTTTGGAAAATTTCCGTCCGGTTCAAAAAATAATGGATAGTGTTTTACGCCTATTTTTTCAAAAAATTTTTTAAGCAAAAGACCGGAAGAACCATTGCCGGCGTCGGCAACAACCAAAATGTCGTTTTTGCGTTTTCCAGCCGTCATTTTAAACGGCTTTACGACGAATTCCAAATATTCTTCGCTGAAATCTTTTGACGAAACTTGGCCGAAATTTTTTCCCGCAAAAATTTCTTTTTCTAAAAGCTTTTTTATCTCCGGCAAACCGATTTTTCCGTTCAAAAGTCCGCCATCGCCCAAAACCAACTTAAAGCCATTGTATTCTTTGGGATTATGAGAAGCGGTGAGCATCGCTCCTCCGGCCGGTTTTTCTTTGAGAGCGCTAAAATAAAAAAGAGGGCTTGTTGCCATTCCTATGTCAATAATGTCTCGCCCCTGCTCCAAAACCCCTTTGATAAAAAATTCTTTGAGGGACGGCGAAGAAATTCTCGCGTCTGTCCCGACTATAACGGGACCCGATAATTTTTTTTCTTCAAGAAAAGCGCAGAATGCCTTTGCTAGCCCATAAGCGAATTCTTCGTTAATTTCCGCCGGATAAATACCGCGAATGTCATAATCTTTAAAAATAGAATTATAAATCATGAATTATGTGATTATTATATCTATATTGAATTGAAATAAAAAGACAGTCCGAATTTATGGACTGCCTTAACTTAAATTGTTGGCAACCAAGCGTAACGAATCGCCATCCTCCCGCCTTGCCAAACAGTATAAACACAATGAACTTCTTTTGAAGTTGCGACTAATGACGGATAACAAAATTCTCCATCGTTGGCGTTTTCTAAGAAGAAAATTTTCCAAGAGCCATTTGAAACAGACTTAGCCAAACACAAGGGCGAGCGTTTCTTGGCAGAATTATTAAATGCCAAGAACAAATGTCCATCCGCAACAGCTAAATCTATGGCGCTATTGGGATTTAAAAATAGCGTGGGGGTTGGCTCGGTCCAATTTTTCCCTCCATCAAATGATTGCATCTCAAAAATTCGCCCCTCGCCACTGCGACATAACGCCAAAATAACGCCATCAATCTCAATAATTGCCGGCTGGATAATGCGGCGCGGCGATTTTACGCGGCTTATCTCACGCCAGGTTTTCCCTTTGTCGCCAGATAACCAGAACAAAGGCGTCCATTCTTTCTCATCATAAAGAGGCAATAACCACTCCCCATTGAACAATGCCAATGGTTTATTTCTGCACATTACTCCCTGTTCTCGCGAGAGTTCTTTTATCCCCTCCCATTTTATGCCGTCTTTTGACTTAACGGTTCGGAGAATAGCCGTGTCCCACGCTTTTCCTTGTAATGTTACAAAAAAAAGATGAATCTCGTTGTTTGCAAAGAAAAACACAGGATTGCCGTCGGCATGCCCTTTGGTATCCACGATTTTTCTTGGTCTGCCCCATATCCATCCATCTTTAACTCGCTCCCCGTTAGCCATATAAATCGCTTGGTTTGACGCGCACTCAAAAGAACCGGCATACCAAACGCATAATAAATTTTCATTTGGTAAAACCATAAGCGCGGGAGCGTGACAAAATTTTTCCGAAGAAAAAGGAATTATGTCTTGCTTCATTATATTGATATTGCTCATCAATCATCGCTCCTCAGTTAATGTTAAAGAACAATTTAATTTATTTAAACTATCAATAAAGAGATGACTCGTCAAGTATTTTAATTTATTTGACTAAACAACCGTCAGAGTTAAAAAACCACGCCGATAATCAAGCCCGATATCAAAACAAAATTTAAAATTTTTCTTTTTGGCGAAATCAAACGCTTGTGTTCCGGAAAAAATTTGTGAAACTTCAAATACAGAATCGCGAATCATAAATTATAGTTTTTTTATTAACGTGCCGATGAAGTTTTTACCATTCAAATAATCTTCAATGTTTTTTAATTTTTTCCCGTTTAGAATCGCGACTTCAACGCCCGCTTTTTCCGCTTCTTTTGAAGCTATCGGATCAAAAGGGGCGTTAAGCCCGGGACTCCATTTTTTGGGAAGCAATTTTCTAAATTCTTTCCAATAAATATTTTTAATCTGTTTCGCGTCTTTGAATTTTTTCGGGTCTTTGTCGTAAACATAATCTATGTTCGTCAGGTTTAAAACTTTTTCAGCCCTGAATCTTTTTGCCAACAGAACAGAAAGATAATCGGTGCTGAAGCCCGGCTTCCAACCGCCGGAAAAAAGAATAACTTTTTTGCCAAAATCAATTTTGCCGAAAGGATTTTCAATAACATCGGGATGGGCGAGTTCGCCCAAAGTGGATTTTAAAAGAGCGGCGTTGATTCTTGTGGCAAGAATTCCGAGCCAATCGGCGTCTTCATTTGAAATTTTTGCTATGGATTTTGCCGCATTTTGATACTTTCTCGCCATTTTCCCTCCGCCGCAAACAATAATGAATTTAAACCCCTTTTTAGCGCGTCCAACAATCAAATCTCTAAAATTTTTTATAAATACAGCGTCAATTTCGTCGGGCACGATTAAAGAGCCGCCGAGAGAAATGACGATAAAATTTTTATTTTTAACCATAAAGATTTAATTGAATAATTGCCGAAGTTCAAGCGCGACTCCGAGAATCAAGCCGAAAATCAGAATATAATTTAAAATTTTTCTTTTTGGCGAAATCAGGTGTTTATGTTCGGGAAAAAACTTGTGAAGTTTTAAAGACATCAAGACGATGAAAGTTCCTTGAACGCCAAGACCAAGCGCGCCGATTAAACTTATCGTCCTGACAAAATTTTGAAACCCGAGAAAATAAAGCGCGATTGGCGCCAAAACAACCAAACCCCAGCTTAAAACAAAAGAGCGATTATAATCAATCATAAAAATATTTTTAAAATCCGCGCCAAGAGCGAGATAAGAAGTAAAAACCGCCAGAAAACCGATAAGCGAGCCGATTATTATTGCTACCTCTCCAATGGTTCCTTTGAGTCCGGAAAGGGCGTCTTCGCTGGTAAGAGCGCCTCCTGAACCCAAAACCGCGAAAATAAAAACCAAATAAAAAAATAAAGAAATCAAAATGCTTATCCAGATAATTCTTTTAAAATCTTTAAGTCCTCCTTCGTCGGTCCGATGATTAAAAATATCCCTGACTTCGGGAATGACGGCAAAGCCGGATAAAGAAAAAATCCAAACGCCGTAGGGCAAAAACCAAAGCTTGCCGCCCGTCTCGGCCAAAAAATTTTCCAATCTGATGTGAGGGGCGGAAACGCCCAAAAGATACAAAATAAAAACCAGCAAAGGCAGGGTTAAATAAAAATTTACGAGCCCGATTTTTTCAAATCTAAACAGCAATAAAAAAGCGCCCAGTCCGAAAAACAAAACGCTCAAAAAGAAAACGCTCATCAACGGAAAAACATTATGAAGAAATATGCCGCCCAAAACTCCGTAAACAAGGAGGGTGCCGTAATAACTGAAAATCGTGATTAAAAAAGAAATTCGCGCGTATCCTTGGCCTAAAAATTTATTGACATATCCCGGGAATCTGTGCTTGCCGCCGGTTAAAAAAGCGATCTCGCCGTAAAAAATGTGAAGAACGAGAATAAAAAAAAGGGCGATAGCCAAATGCGCGAGCCCCCAAAACAATCCGGCTTTTAAAAAAGCGTAGGGCAGGGCGAACATTCCCGCGCCGACAATCATTCCGACAAGAAATCCGAACGACTGAAAATAAAAATTAATTTTAGACATTTTCGTCCTCATTGTCGCCGGCTCTAATCGGCGAAAGCTCCGACTCAAGCCGGCGAATAACGACTAAAATAATGAGGGCCAGTATCGTGGCGGAAACGGCGATTAAATACATTTTCAAGCCGACAGCCATACCGATTGCCGCGCAAATCCAAACAACGGCGGCGGTCGTAATCCCGCGAACATTCCCGCCTTTTAAAAAAATTATTCCCGCGCCCAAAAAACCCACGCCCAAAACAATATTCGCCGCGACGCGCGAAGGGTCAATATTGGCAAACCCGAGATTTTTAAATCCTTCAACCGAAAGAATCGTAAAAAGAGCGGAACCGAGCGCGACCAGGGCGAAAGTGCGCATTCCGGCCGGCTTTCCTTTTCGCCACCGTTCAACTCCGATAAGCAAACCCAAAACAGAAGCTAAAACCAACTGAAAGATAAATTTTAAACTTGTTTCGTCCATAAAAATTTTGGCGGGCTAAACTTCAATTATTTTTTCTTTTTTAATAAGTTCAATTACTTTCTCCACTAAGATTTTCGGGTCGGAATCATAAACAACTTTTCCGGAACCGCGATGAGAATCTTTTATTATTTCGTCAATCCACTCGGTGCTTCCGCCCGCTCCGGTTAAAATTCCAATCGGCTTGTTGTCCTCAAAAGCGATTGTAAATTCGTTTAAGGTGCCCATTCTGCCGCACCCGACAATGACCGCGTCAGCCGACCGAGTAAGCAACAAATTTCTTCCTGAATACTCAAAACCGGTATAAATAATGATGTCGTGATAATCCACCGGAAGCTTGTAGTCCTCAATATGGTTTTTCTCCGAATCAGCCGGCGAAACGCCGATTACAAACCCGCCCGCTTCTTTGGCGCCAATTGCCGCCCAGTAAGGAAAACCGGTTGTGGCGCCGGTAATTAAAACAGCATTATGCGAGGCAATCTCTTTTCCGATTTCTTTTGCTTTTTCAAGGGCATCGGGAGCGCAATGCCCGGTTTCAGCCGCGCCGGAAACCGAAATTTTGTATTTTAAATGATAATGAGGAGGGGGTTTCATAAATATTGCTTTATTTTGAATTATATCTTATTCTATTTATCAGAACAACTGTCGGGGGTCGCCTTAGCTTGTCAAACCAAAGAAGCGCTGTTAGCTTGTAGCTAACAGATGGCGCACTTAGAATAGGCGGCTCCCGACCAAAATAGTCCTTTCATTAAAAAAGGAGAAGGAAAAATGCCGGAACTACTAGAAATGTTACCTTCAGACTTGCTAGAAGAAACACAACAAAGATTTTATATAAAAAGAAAAGGGCGGATAGAAGTGCGCACCCCTGAGGGAGAAATAATAGCAATGCTAAAAGCGCCCCCAGGAAGCGTTGTTATCATACAAGACGGCGAAGAGTACTGTGAGGAGATTTAACCGTCTCCTCTTTTTTTTATTTCACAATCCCTGCAATCCGGTTAAAATTCTAAACAAAAAGAAAATCGCCGGCAAAAACATTTGCCAGAAAACAAAAATAAAAAGAAAAATAAAAATAAGGCCGTATTGCTCAAGAAAATATTGGATATGCTGATAGCGAAGCGGCAGGAGAGAAAATAAAACCCGCGAGCCGTCCAAGGGCGGAATGGGAATCATATTAAAAAAAGCCAAAATTAAGTTTATAAAGGCGATAAAGCCGGCGATTTTTAAAAATTCCGGCGCCAAACCAAAATTTCCGCCAAAACGGACGATTAAGCCAAAAACTAAAGCCACTGAAACATTGCTCGCTGGTCCGGCTAAGCCGACCAAGCCCGGCCCGTATTTTTGATTGCTCAGATTATAGGGGTTAAAAGGCACTGGCTTTGCCCAGCCAAAAATAAACCCGCCGAGCAACGAAGTCATCAACGGCACAAAAAAAGAGCCAACCGGGTCTAAATGGTTTATCGGATTTAAAGTAAGCCGGCCGGCGTATCTGGCGGTCCTGTCTCCCAAATAATCGGCCATATAGCCGTGAGAAACTTCATGGACAACAACCGACATTATTAAAATCGCGACGGCGAAAATCAAATCTATTCCTTGCATATCAATAAATTTTATGATAACATGAATTATAAAATTTCTAAATCTAAATTTCTTTATTATGAAAATTTGTCCAATCTGCGAAAAAGGTTCAAGAATGGGCGGCAAACGAAACCTTTTGCGCGGCCACTACAATCCCACGCCAAAAAAAAGAAAATATCCCAATCTCCAATGGGCTCGCTTGACATCCGGCAAAAGAATCAAAATCTGCACCCGGTGCATGAAAGCCGGAAAGCATTTAAAATAAAATAAAAATAAGTCTCGGGCTGTAGGATAACGGCAGTCCTTACCCTTGGGGTGGGTATAGTCCGGGTTCAATTCCCGGCAGCCCGACCAATGCGATTCTTAAAATATCTTATTGTTTTTATCGTAATAGTCGGGTTTTTTGCTTTTTTGAGCCGGGAAAACGAGCCGGCTTTTCAAAAAATTAAAATCGGGGAAACGATTATTAGCGTTGAACTTGCCGATGATTCGCCAAAACAAACAAGGGGCCTGTCCGGAAAAGACAAGCTCAAAGAAAACAACGGCATGCTTTTTATTTATGATAAACCTGAGATTCGTTCCATCTGGATGAAAGATATGAAATTTCCCATAGACATAATTTGGGTTGACGAAAACAAAAAAATAATCGGGGTTGAAAACGGCGTTAAACCCGAATCTTACCCAAAGAGTTTTGAGTCGCCCGGCCCCGTAAAATATATCTTGGAAACAAATTCCGGCTTTGCTGAAAAATACGGCCTTAAACCCGGCGCGCTTGTGGATTTTTAATTCAAATTCGCATAAGATATTTGATATGCCCAGTAAGACAAAATCGAATGCTAAATCTAATTTCTTGCCGAGCATAAACATGTATTATTACCAAATCATATTTAAACATAATAGTCGGATGTTTACTTGCGGATTTAGCAAGAAATATTCGATTTAGTCTTACTGGGTATGGACAAATGCGGTTGCCATCGCGCTCATAATTGCCTTGAAGAGCTTAGGTCCGACCACCAAAAAATTTTGGAAAGTTTTGACGGACTGGAAAAATCAATTTCTAAAAATCCTCTTGTTTATGAAGAAATAGGGGAGTTTCTTGAATTCACGAAAAATTTTTCCGAACCTCACCATAAAAAAGAAGAAAAAGTTTTGTTTCCGGCACTTGAGAAAAAAGGCATCCCCAACGAAGGAGGGCCCATAGGAATGATGCTTTTTGAACACGAAACAAAAAGAAGCCATATAAAAAAAATTGATGAGGGGTTTAAAGAAAAGAACGGCGAAAAAATTTTCCTGAACGCCAAAGCGGCCATTTCTTTGATGAGAGAGCATATAGAAAAGGAAAATAATATTTTGTATCCTATGGCAGAGGAGGCATTTACTCCCGAAGAGCTGGACTCATTAGGAGAAGAATGCGCAAAATTATGAACTTAGAAGAAAAAAGCAAACCGCAAAATTCGCTTTTAATTGAAAAAGCGGAACGTCTTACCGAAGCTTTTTATCGCGTAACCGAGCTTTTTCCCGATGAAGAGCCGATAAAATGGACATTGAGAAAAAAAGCGGTTGAAATTTTAGACAGAGCGTTGCGGCTGGAAAGAGAGCCGTTTCATTCCCAAACCGAAGATTTGAAAGCGCTTTCCGGGTTCATTCTGGATATTGTAAGCTTGCTTAAATTATCTTCCAGCGGCGCTTTTATTTCGCGGGTCAATTTTGAAGTTTTGGCGAGAGAGTACGCGAATCTTCTTGATTTTTTGAATTCCGACCAAGGGCATATAACTCTTAAGATTCAAGAAACAATTCTTTTGGATAAAAAGCCGCTCGTTGAAAAAAACATTGATAATCCTAAGGCTCAAACCATATTGTCTAAGACATTGTCTAAGACATTGTCTAAGACAATGTCCGAGACAAACAAAATGTCCGAGATAATGTCCGAGAGAACCGCTAAAATTATTGATTTTTTTAAAAAGAACGGCAATCAATGGCTAAATATAATTGATTTGGAAAAAGCCCTTAAAAGCAAGGATGAAAAAGTAAGTTCTAAAACCATCTGCCGGAACTTAGACATATTGATTAAAAAAGGCATGATAATTCATCAAGGAGCAAATCGTTGGCGAAAATACGCCTTGAGGTCGGAAAACGCCTGATTTTTAGGTAAAAAAAAGACGATTGTTATCCACATTAAAATCTTGACTTATCTTGAAAAAACAATAAACTTTAAAATAATCAGAAAAAATGCCGAGTTATCCACAATTGCGTTTATTGCGGAAAATTAGGAATAATATAATAATGATTTAAAGGGCCAGAATATCGGTTTAAATTTAATCTATTTCTTTTTCTTTGTTAAAATTTTTTAGATTAAGAATTTTAACGAAGAAACGGAAAGAACATTGACAAGTGAATATTAATGGATGAGACGGCAAATAATTATAAAATTAAAAGAACGGGGCTTGGTCGACAAGAAAGAAGCCTCGCGTTATTACAAAACAAATAAATAAATATTATTAACATAAATTTGCGCGACTTAATTTGGCCGGAGTCGAGGTCAAAAAATAAAATATCGCGCGAATTTAAAGATTGAAAAAGTCGATTAAATTAAAAATAAATTATGAGTAATTATCAAAATTCAATTACTGGAAAAATTTTATCTGGATTTATAAGTTTAACCACTGCTTTGTGGTTATCTGGAGCGATTATGATGATGCCGGCCGCCATTGCGAAGGCGGACGCGACATCCGACCTCCAGGCGCAAATAAGCGCTCTGCTCGCTCAAATTAACCAACTTCAGAGCCAATTGACAGCCGCGCAGGGCGGGCAAGCCGGCTTCTCGCATGTCTTTAACGCAAACTTAAGTTTTGGCGCGAAGAATGACGAAGTCAAAGCATTACAGCAAGCGTTGAATCTTCAGGGTTGTTTTACCGCAACAGCCACCGGTTACTTCGGGCCAATCACCAGAGAAGCGGTTAATTGCTTCCAGCAAAAATACGCTTCGGAAGTTTTAACTCCTCTTGGATTGACGAGCGCGACCGGATTTGTCGGCGCCGGAACCAGAGCGAAATTAAACGCGCTTTACGGTTCAGCGACCGCTACGACCACAACTACCACTACCACGACTACAACCACAACTCCGACTGGTACCGGATTAACAGTTGAGTCTGGCGTTCAACCGGCCGCAAGTTTAGCGGTCAACAACGCGTCCCGCGTTCCTTACACCGTCTTGAAATTAACCGCGGGCAGCAGCGATGTTACGGTTAAATCAATCACCGTGGAGAGAACCGGTTTGGCGAACGACGCGGTATTTGCGGGAATTGTCGTTCTTGACGAAGACAATACCCAGATTACCGGCGTTGCCAAAACCTTGAATTCCGTTCACCAGGCGGTTTTGAACGACGCGTTCACCGTTAAGGCCGGAACTTCAAAAATTGTAACTTTGGCTGGCAATATGGCTTCGTCATTGACGAGCTACGCCGGTCAGGTTGCTTATTTGTCGGTTGTTGCCATTGACGCGAGCGGAGCGACCGTAACCGGCACTTTGCCGATTACCGGCGCGGGCCACACCATCAATTCTTCGTTAAGCATTGGCACCGCGACTTTGACTCGCGGCACGCTTGACCCGGGAGTTGCTCCGACAAAATCTGTTGGAACAACGGCTTATGTTTTCACTTCAATTAAAGTAACCGCTGGTTCAGCCGAAGACGCGCTCTTGGAGCAAGTCAGGTTCAATCAAGCCGGTTCAATCACTTCAAGCGACTTGAAGAATATCAAAATTGAAGTTGACGGAACTTCTTACGAGCCGACTGTTTCTTCGGACAGCAAATATTACACCGCTAAATTCGGCGCGGGTATTACCATCGGAAAAGGCCTTAACAAAGATGTTTTGATTAAAGGAGACATTGTTTCCGGTTCTGGAAGAACCGTTGATTTCAACCTCTGGCAATATCAGGACATTGTTGTCAAAGGCAAGACTTATGGCTATTACATCACGCCCACTTCGGCGAACGATGGAACAGCCAATGGTCAGTTTAGCACCACCACCAACCCTCGGTATAACGCTTACGCGGTGACCGTTGGTTCCGGAGCTTTGGTTGTGTCTAATTCCAGCACGGTTCCAGCCGCAAAAATCGCCAATGGCGGAACAGGCATGCCTTTGGGAGCGTTCTTGTTTGATGTCACCGGCGAGGAAATCAGCTTTACCAGCTGGGCATTGACTATCGCGACTTCTGGCGGAGGTTCGGATGAATTATTGACCAATATCACTGTTTATGACCAAAACGGCGCGGTTGTTGCGGGACCTCAAGACCCCAACAGCGCTGGTTCAACCGCCACCATCAGCACTACCGTTACTTTGCCTGTTGGCAAAAATACGCTTACGGTTAAGGGCAATCTGAACAGCAGCTGGGAAACTAGCGACACTATTCAGGTAAGCTTTACGCCTTCTTCGGCATTGTCAAGCGTTCTTGGTGTGACCACCGGACAGAGCGTCACTCCTTCTCCGTCTTCATCGGTTGCGGGCAACACCCAGACCGTTGCGGCCGGCGCGTTGAGCGTTTCACCCTCAACGGCATTGTCCTCGCAAAATATTATTGCGGGAAGCACGGGCGTGACTTTGGGCAGATTTGTTCTTGACACTTCCGCTTCAGGAGAAAATGTGCGGATAACCTCTATTCAAATAAGAGGCATTACCGGCACCAACGCCGACCTTGACGATTTGAACAGCTTGCAGTTGTTTGACGGCGCGACCGCCTTAAACACCGGCAGCAATGTCGTCAATCCTTCCAGCAACGCTTTGGCGGCTGATGCCAACCTTACCTTTACTTTGGACGCGAACGCTTTGGTTATGCCGAAGTCAAGCTCTAAAGTCATTGAATTAAAAGGTAACACCGTTTCAACCTCAACTCCGACCGCGAACACCACTTACATATTTGACTTTTCAGCCGGCAGTCCTGACTGGGGCGCGACTGGAGTCAGCACCGGACAGACTATTGCCGAAAGCTTAACTACCGGTTCCGGAGCGACGATGACTGTTGTAACGAGCGGCGCGCTCACTATCACGCTTGATTCTTCCGACCCGACTGAAAAATGGTACGCGGCTAATTCAACCGGCGTGACTTTAGGCGTGTTCAGATTAACCGGCACCAACGAGAACTTGGCATTGACTAATGTCTCGCTTGTTCTGTCAAACACCGCTTCTTCGTCATCAGCCGACATCACGAACTTGTATCTTTACGACGGAAGCACTTTAATCGCGAGCAAGGTTAACCCGCCGTTTACGGGAACAGGCAGCACCGAAGCGTTTGTTTTGCCCACTTCTGGCTCTGGTTCGTTCGTTGTTTCCGCAAACAGCTTTAAGCTTTTGACGGTTAAAGCCGATTTGGCGAATATTGCCACCGGCCAGCCGGGCGTGGCGGGACACTTAATCGCGATTGCCACGAGTTCCACCGCGACCGACAACAGGTCTCTTGGCGTTCAGTCCGGCAGCGCGGCAAATGTAAGCGGTTCTGCTTCAGCTTCAACCGGCTTGAGATACTTCAGGTCCGTGCCGACTGTGACCAAGTCAAGTTTGACGAGCAATGTTCTTTCAAACGGAACAAAGACCTTGTACAAATTTACCGTCAAAGCCGATTCGGCTTATGATGCGGCTTTGTACAAATTCTCTTTCAATGTTGCGACCACCGGCGACACGACCGCAACCAGCTTCTCTTTGAAAGAAACCAACACCGGCAAAACAGTTAACACCACCACGAATACCATAACCGGAGGAATCGTTGAAATTCTTGTTGCCAGCGCTCAATACGGAGCCAACTGGATAACGCTTAGCGCGGGCGCCACCAACACCTACGAGTTTCAAGCCCTAGTTGCCAGCGCGAGCGCGGGCGAGAGCATCACCACTCAACTTGAGGGCGACGCCGCTTTCCCGGCAAACATTCCGGCAAGCACCTTTATGGGCGCGGCCGCGTTAATTGACGCCGACACCAACGATGACTTCATCTGGTCTGACTTTTCTTCCGACGCAACCACCACTCACGCTTTGACCACCGCCGACTGGATGAACGGTTACAAGGTTCCTGGTCTTCCGACCACCAATCTTGACGCCGATGTCTTGAGTCTCTAAACCAACCTAGTATCCTTGTGTTCTAGGCAGAAAGCCCCCGACCGCGGTCGGGGGCTTTTGGTTTTAAGGACTTGCGAGGTTTTTGCGTTTCGGATAAAATAAGCGGATGTTTGATTACAATCAGTTAAAACCGGGAATTATTTTTATTTTGGAAGGCGCGCCCTGCGAAGTTTTGGAATCGGAATTTTTAAGAATGCAGCAAAGAAAGCCGGTGGTTAGGGCGAAAATCAAAAATCTTATAAGCGACAAAATTCTTGAACGGACTTTTCATCAAAACGAAAGTTTTGAAGAAGCGAAAATTGAAAAAAGAAAAGTAAAATATCTTTATAACCACCGCGGAAAATTCTTTTTTTGCGAGGAAAATAATCCCGCCGCTCGTTTTGACTTGAGTCGGGAACAAATAGGCGAAATTCATCAATATCTTAAACAAAACGCTTTGGTTGACATTATGGTTTTCAACGGAAAAATTCTCAACGTGTCTTTGCCGATAAAAATTGATTTTAAAGTTCTGGAATCTCCTCCGGGAATAAAAGGAGACACCGCGCAGGGTGGGACAAAAGCCGTTGTTATTGAAACCGGAGCCAAAATAAACACCCCCTTATTCATAGAAGCGGGAGATATTATCAAGATTAACACTCAAACCGGCGAATATGTTGAGCGCGT
>Ga0209541_10005430_pt1 | contig 22223 bp, 33 predicted proteins | sample RifCSPlowO2_01_FD_184027 | JGI IMG/M metagenome (GOLD analysis project Ga0209541, IMG submission 184027) | Groundwater microbial communities from Rifle, Colorado - Rifle CSP2_plank lowO2_0.1 (SPAdes) (version 2) | ecosystem: Environmental > Aquatic > Deep subsurface > Groundwater | place...
GATTCGTTGAAAGAAGAAAAAGTTCTCAAGGATAATGAGTTAGAACCATGGCAAAGGGTTGCATTAAGGGAATTAAAGGATTTTGCTTATCCCTTCCAGAGAGAGGATGGCATCTACTGGGGGTGGTATCTGGCTAGTGATGGGGAGATTAAAAGAATCTTGGATGAAAAGTTTAGTTTTGTGCAACATTCACAGACAGAGACTCCACAAGAAACAGAGCAACCTAAACCAGAAGAAGGGATTCAAAAAGAGGAATTTAAGCTGGGTGATGTTAACACAGAGAGGGAAGAGAATGAAATTGCTGCACAAAAAAACACTAACCAAAAGGAATTTGAAGCAAAACAAAAGACAAGACGATCGGTAGCTAAAAAGGAGATCAACATTGGGTTAACCAATTACTTTTCAGAGAGAGGGGCTACAGTAATAGAAGAGAAAGTTATTAGAAAAAATTCTGAAATAGACTACGTTGTTGATATCCCTAGTAATATTGGTAAAGTAAGATTCTTTGTAAAGGTTAGGAATAAGAAGACTGTAAATGATGCAGATATAGTTTTGGCTCATAATGAAGCCCAATTAAGGAAGTTGCCGCTGTTATTTTTATCTTCCGGAGAGGTAAACAAGAAGGGAGAAGAGTATCTTACTAAGAACTTTGTGGTATTTGAAAAAATTTAAAAGCTTGTTTTTAGGCATTTAAGCATGAAATATTTGTTTGTTGTTGGGAGAGACAGAGACTTAGGGGTCTTAGAGATTGTAAGTTTCCTTAGAGCCAAGAACATAAATTTTGAAGTTGTATATTCTGAGAAAAGGTTTATCGTTTTAGAGATGAACAACTTTAACTCTTCCGTAGAGGAGTTTGGAGGGATTGTAAAAATAGGAAAGAGGGTTAACATTGAAGATATCTACTTCGATAAAAGTAAAATAACTTATTCTGTTTATGGACGAGATATTTTAGAAAAACTGAAAAAAAGATTTAAAGAAGAAGGGGTAAAAGCTGTATTTAGGAAATACTCAGATGACCCTAATAACCTTGATTTGGAGATCATTAAGATTAAAGAAGATACATTCCAGATAGTTTCTGTTTCTAATCCAAAGGGATATAAAAAAAGAGATGAAACAAGACCGAAATTTGATGGAAAAAAAGTTGTTTCTATAAGACTTGCTAAGATATTAGTAAACCTAAGCCAGGCTAGAACTGAGTTATTAGATCCTTTCTGTGGTTGTGGGACGATATTACAAGAGGCTTTATTGAAAAATTTAGATGTTGTAGGAATAGATAAAGATATTTCAGATGCAAGGAGCAATCTAAAATGGTTAAAAGAGAACTTTAGTATTAAGAATAGTTTTAATCTGATACAGGGGGATGCGAGGAGGTTAAGCTCTTATCTAGCCAAAGTGGAGGCAATAGCTACAGAGCCATATATGGGGCCATTTTTAAAGAAGATTCCTCAGTCGGAAGAAGCTAAAAAAATTGCCAAAGAGCTTAACGTTTTGTATTCTGACTTTTTCAGAGAGGCAAGAAAGATAGTAAAAGGGAAGTTAGTTTTTGTAGAGCCGATCATTAAAATCCATATGGGGGAAGTTAATGTTGGATTTGAGGGCATTTTAATAAAAAATGGATTTAAGGCTACTATATTTACGAATGCTGTTAACCCTATTGAATATGACCTAAAGGGGAGCAAGATAAAGAGGAGGATATGGGTATTAGAAAGGTTTAAATAAGGTTTTTTTCCGCTTATAAGATATGGGGAGAGTAAAAACAGCATTAATCAAAAGAATTGCTTTAAAGACATGTAAAGATTATCCTGATAAGTTTGGAGAGGATTTTGGAAATAACAAGAAAATTGCTTCTGAATTTGTTGATTTTCCTTCTAAAAAATTAAGAAATGTGATTACGGGGTATATTACTAGGATTGTTAAACAAAGAAAGAAAAACAAATAATAACGGAGGACCTAAAATGAGTGAAGAAAATATGGAAGGTATGCCTGAAGAAGGTGCTGAAATAACTCGGGAAAAACGAAGAGGAATGGATGACTACACTGTTTTTGTTGGGAACAAACCTTTTATGAACTATGTGACAGGGGTAGTTATGCAATTCACTACACAAGGGGCAAGTGAAGTAATAATTAAGGGAAGAGGAAAATTTATTGCAAGATGTGTTGATATTGCAGAAGTGGCTACAAAAAGGTTTTTGGAGAATACCGTAGATGTAAAAGACATAAAAATAGACAGCGAGGAATTCCAAAACAAAGAAGGGAAGAATATAAGAGTGAGTACAATCGAGATTACACTAGTAAGAAAAAACTAGTTCTTTATTTTTTCTTATTTTTTAATGCCTCTGGGGTGATTTGAACACCCGACTTTCGGCTCATGAAACCGACGCTCTACCAGGCTAAGCTACAGAGGCTTAGAAACTTAGTCATTATTATATTTTAAAAAGGTTTTTGAAAATTTATTTCAGAACAAATCAGCAACTTCCTCTCGGGATGGCTGTTCTGATATTGCTTTGCCTACCATTCCTTCTACAATCTTTGTTTTTTTGAATGATAACAATACAACCCTCCTAAATGAGACGCCAATCCTTTCTTCAGCATCAATACTTCTTGCTAATGAAGTGCATAATTCATGGTTCACTTCCATCTTTTTTCTTTCATCTTCCGGGAGGTCTCTTGCCTGTTCGATACCATTTTGAGTCATGTATTGAAGAATTGCCCTTGGAGGGATGATATCATTAAGAGTGTTGTGCTGGTCTGAGAGGATGCCATTTATTCGGGTAGTGTAATCTTCAACCTTATCAATTCCGTACTCCTCTAACAGGAATATTCTTAATGCATTTTTTAGGCCGTCTGGAGTGCTATAAAACCTGATTCTTTCTATCTTTTTTCTTCTGCTTAATCCCTCTGCAAAACCCTTGGCTTCTGCGTTAACATTTCTTAGTTTACCCCTATTTTGCAACCCGAACTCTTCTTCTCTAAACTCCTTACTTCCCATACTGTTAAGGAGTTCTGTTAAGAATAGGGTCATGCTCTTGAGATCTAGGTCTATTATCTCCCTAATTTGTACTTCTCTAGCCCTGCTTATCGCTCCAATTCTCCTTAACAATCCAGATTGGTAATTTACTTTTTGTTTTAATCCTTCATATACTTCATTAAAATCTCTATCACTATAACCTCTTAGACTAGTTGCTAATGGTGTTAATTTTTTTGAAATTGCTTTGTCTTTCTCAGAAGTTACGCTTCTAAAAAGATTAAGGCTTCTTCTTACCTCTTCTTCATTTAAATTCATTAATCAAACCTTAAACTGCGTGATTAATAAGTTTTTCTTTTAGCGATGGATTTATAATATTTTGTGCTAGAAAGAACATCATGTACTTTCCAGAAAAAATGCAGAGATATGCGGATCTTGGTTTAACATTTTTGAGCATGATAGATGGGAGAGCAGAAGGAATTGAAAGAAGAATTGTTATCCCTCCTTTTGGCTATGGAAAAAGAGCGGTCTATCCTTCATCTGTAGAAATTTCTGCTTTAATCCAGGCTACAGAATGGTATAATCTTACTGATCCCGAATAGCTTCTGCTAATCTGGCTGTTTCTTTGTCTGAGAGCTGAGGGTGAGAGGCTATACCTGTTTTATAGTAGGGTATTAGATGGAAATGGGCATGAAAAATTACCTGGCCTGCTTTTTCCCCACTATTTATCAAGAATTTAAAATCTGATGCACTTGTAGCTTTAGATACTTTTTTTAGCAGTTCTTTTGAAAAATGGATAAGTTCGTTTCCTAATCCTTCTGGGAGCCCTCTCAAGTCTGGGTAGTGTTCTTTTGAGATAATTAAGATGTGGCCTTTATTTTTTGGATGGAGATCTAAGAATGAAATGAAATTTTCAGACTCTCCCACCTTATTACAGGGGATTTTCCCTTTTACAAGCTTGCAGAATATACAATCTTCCATAACAAAATAATTATGAAATTTTATATAAACCTTATGAAAGGAAAGTTTTATTAATTTAGAAAGGGGTTTGATTTTATGGCTATTGAAAAAGAGGACTATGTTACACCTAGTGCCGGATATTTAATCACAAAACACGGGGAGTTTAACCCTGATATTATTCATAAGACTATTGTTGGGTGGTATGAAAAATGGAAGTATACCTTTACTGAGAAAGAGAATACAGAAAAAATGAAACCACAGGGGAATGATTTAAACTTAAAGCTGGATGGGGAAAGAAAAATAGATGATTATGCTGAGTTCCACATAGAAGTTGTAATTTTAGTTTATGAGTTAAGAAAGAAGGGGACCAGCTATACTGGAAAAATGAAAATAAATGTTAGGGGATTTGTTTTGCTAGATTATAGAAATAACTGGGGGAAAACCCCGTTTACTACTTTTTTATTCCACATATATAACAATTACATTATAAAGAAAAGGATAAAGGATTATTATGAGGACAATTTGGAAGATGAGGTTAAAGAACTTACCGGTAAAATCAAGAATATGATAGGACTTCATGATTAAGATGACAAGAATATATATCACTCCATCTGCAGGGTTGAAGATAAGATACCAGGGTATCACTGATTTTGGTAATTTATACAAGTATATGAAGCTGTGGTTAGAGGATAGAGGGTTTGCAGATGAAAAAAAATTAGAGACAAAATATACAGAAAGAAGGTTTGGAGACAGAAAAAATCTGGAGATAATGTGGAACTGTTCAACTAGCATTAGCAATTATGTTTCTTATCAAATGCAAGTGACTTTTCTTGTTTTGGGATTAACTGAAACTGAAGTTCAGATAGGGGATATTAAAAGAAAACTTGACAAAGGAGATTTTGAACTAAGAATAATAGGGTATGTCAAGGTCGGGGAGGGGGAATGGAATGACTATACCTTCTTAGAGAGGGTTTACTACAATCTTGTTGTGAGAAAAAGAATTGAGGAGTATAAACAGGATTATTATATAATCCTCTATAAATTTGTTGGGTACATAAAGGAGTTTTTGGGATTGAGGGGATAAGTTTAAGTATAAAAGAGGTTTAAGGAGAGTATGGGAGAAACTGATTATGTAATAAGAGACTTAACCATCAGGAAAGAGGGAGTGATAGACTTCAGAGAACTTTATAAGCTGATGAAGGAATGGTGTAAACAAAGGAAATATCAGTTTCTTGAAAAAGAGTATAGCGATAAAGATTCTGAGAAAAGTAAAACCTTATTAGTAAGATGGGAGTTTAGAAAAAAAGTTGATGACTATACCAGAGAGATTATTGATACCATAATAAAAGGGAGCAATTTAAAAGAAGCGAAAACAACAAGAAAAAAAGTATTTCAAGGTAGCATATTAATCTCGTTTGATGCTTATGTGGAAAAGGATTATGAAGAGAACTGGGGAGTTAACCCTGTTTCTAAGTTTATTAGGGAGGTTTTTGATAAGATCGTTATGAATCAGCATTTTGACAAGGTAAATAAAGAGCTTAGAAATGAAACATATGCTCTTTTTGATGAATTAAAAAAATACATCAAGGCTTCTTCATAGAAATTTACCCTTTTCCAGTGGTCATAGAAATCTTTATATAGATATTAGCTATGTGTTTGACTAAGCCTGGCATGAGAATACTCAACGGAGTAAGCCAACGGCTACACAATGAACTTGGGGGTTAGTGTACCAGGCTACAATCATAGTTTAAAATTTAAAAAATCACCTTTAAACTGAAACGGAGCCTAATTAAGCTTCATTTATCATATTTCATTGAAAATGACTTCAAAATTCAGAAAATAGGAAGAATATGGCTATTTAGCTGAATTTATGGTATAGTAGGCTTTGTTCTAGGTTTATAGGGCTTGAGGAGGAATAGAAATGGCAAAGATAAGCCCTGTAGGAGCAAAATATATAGTTCATACTGCAATTAATGCAGAAGGCGTGGTTGAGAAACCTGATGTAGTTGGAGCTATTTTTGGACAAACAGAGGGTTTGTTAGGGAATGAATTAGAGCTTAGGGAGTTGCAGAGAAGCGGTAGAATTGGGAGAATTGAAGTAAATCTAGAGACTCGGAATGGAAGAACTAATGGTAGTATCATTATTCCGAGTAATTTAGATAAAGCTGAAACTGCTGTGATTGCAGCTGCATTGGAGACTATCCAAAGGATAGGACCATGCAATTCTAAAGTAAGAGTAGAAAAGATTGAAGATGTAAGAATATCTAAAAGAAACTTTGTGATAGATAGAGCAAAAGAGCTTTTGAGAGAACTAACATCAAGCGTTTTGCCTGATTCTCAGGAATTAACTGATTTAGTTGAGCATTCTGTGAGGATGATGGAAGTTTCTGAGTATGGGCCTGATAGATTAGCTGCTGGTCCTGCTGTAGATGAAAGTGAGGAAGTTATTTTAGTAGAGGGAAGAGCAGATGTTCTTAATCTGTTAAAACATGGAATTAAAAATGTTATAGCGGTTAATGGAACAAGCGCTCCAAACACTATTAAGACTCTAGGCTCTAAGAAAGTACTAGTTGCTTTTGTTGATGGAGACAGAGGTGGAGACTTGATCATTAAGGGATTAATAGATGCTGGAGTTGAATTAGATTATGTTGTAAAAGCTCCAGATGGGAAGGAAGTTGAAGAGATTACTAAGAAGGAGATTCATAAGGCACTTAGGAGCAGAATCACTGTAGAGCAGGTTAAAATGGATTTTGGAATCTCTAGTGGAAATGGCAGTAATGGAAGGATTATTTCAAGACCGGAGCCTTCAAGATTTCAGGATAGGAGAAGCTTTAGTACTACAACGAAGAGACCAGAACCAGTTAGAATAGCAGTACAATCAGAAGAAACTAAAAAATTTAAAGAACTGCTTGATGATTTAGTTGGAACCAGAGGAGCATTTATTTTGGATGAAAAGCTTGAAGTTTTAGGAAAGGTTCCAACGAGTGAATTAGGCGGGACTATAAAGAACTTAAAAAATGCTTATGCTGTAGTTTTTGATGGTTATATTGATAGAAGCCTTGTATTAAATGCAGAGAAGAGCGATCTAAAATACCTTGTTGCAATGGATTCTAGGGTAAGGCCAGGGGATAGTAAAGTCAAGATTCTAACTGGTAAAAACTTCTAATTCTTTTTTCTTTTATTTTTTTAAAAATACAGACACTCCTGGAGATGGATAAATACCTCCTTATAGGTGAATCCCAGTTTTTCCTAACCTCTGCTAACCTGCAAGCGCCAGTATAATAAGTTAGGGCTGCTGCATTCCTGCCCTGACCCGATTTCTTGTTATATCAGCCAAACAGGACAGAGGGTCACAGGTACGACTGAGGCCTGTAAGGTTGTACCTACCTCTCTCCAGGATTCGATCCCACCATGAAGCCCGTTTGTGGTTACAACGAGGGGCTAACCCGCCGATCTAGTCTGCATAGAATATTAAGAAAAGTTATTTTTTAAGGTTTTGGATTAAACATGTATTGCAGGGCTGGTTGTATCTATCTTTAGTTCAGAACCGATTCCTCTACCTATAGAGTAGAATGCACCAGCTGATAAAGGGGAGAATAAATCAAAGATTGTTTTTCTTGGTTCATATTCCATTAATTTTGAATCTTTTATATTAGCTAGTTCTTCTGCTTTTTTAACTGCGGAGTCTTTGTTCCCTAATTCATCAACTAACCCTATCTCTCTTGCTTCAAAACCAAGGTAAAACTTTCCTGTTTTGATCTCTTCAATGTTAGTTATTCTTCTTTTTTCCTGAATCTCTCTTAAGAAAACCTCCTGTATTTTTTTTAATTTGTCTTTCAGTATTATTTCTTCATCTGGTTGAAGTTCTCTGAGAGGGTTTCCTACCTCTTTATATTTCCCTGCTGTTAGTTCCTTGTATTCCAAGTTATGCGCTTCTAAGAATCCTGCAAATTCTATGTAAGAAGATAGCACTCCAATGCTGCCAGTTATAGACAACTCATCTGAGATAACGTAATCTGCAGAAGACGCAATCCAGTAAGCTCCGGAAGCTCCAACTTCTCTGATCAATGCAACTGTTGGCTTTTCTATTTTTTTGACTTTGTCTGCTATTTCCTTAGAAGCAACTACTGTTCCTCCAGGGGAATTTATTTCTAAGATTATTGCTTTAATATTATTATTTTTTTCAGCCTTTTCTAAGGAATCAAGAATAAACTCGGTGTCTGTCACCTGATAGGAGAACCCTATACTGTTTGATGAAGTTAACATCCCTGCAATAGGGATGATTGCTATTTGATTTTCAGGAATTCCAGGTGAACTTATTTTGATTGTGGCAACAAGGATTGTTATAAATATGATGACCAATATTGTTACAATCTTCCAACTTCTCATAGGCCAAGATAGTTGGTTCTGTTTTATAAACCTATGGTTGGGATGGACCGACCGAGAATTGAACTCGGGACTCAAGACTGCCAGCCTCGTATTTTACCACTAAACTATCGGCCCAATAAAGAATTACTTAACTGTTTTTCCGAAGTTTGTTAATTTCTCCCCTTCAATCAAACGAGTTATTACATCCTTGATGTTTGTTATTTTAATTCTGATTTGCTTTGTGGTGTCACGATCACGAATTGTAACATCTTTCTTTTTTAGAGAATCAAAGTCTATTGTGACACTAAATGGCGTCCCTATTTCGTCCTGTCTTGCGTATCTGCGACCAATGCTCCCGGTTTTGTCAAAGGTGCAATTAAAATCTTTTTTTAACAGTGTGTACACTTCTTGCGCTTTTTTTACTAAACTAAGTTTGTTTTTTACAAGCGGGAGAATAGCTACTTTTATAGGAGCTAGTTTTGGATTTAGTTTTAATACAACGTTGTCTCTTTTTTTGTCATATTCATAAGCATCAAACATAAAAACCAGAAAAGATCTGTCTACACCCAGAGAAGGTTCTGCAACTACATGGGGTATTATTTTTTTATTGGTTTCTTCATCAAAAATACTCAGGTCTTGATTAGAATGTTTTATGTGTTGCTTTAAATCATAGTCGGATCTATCTGCAATTCCCTCAAGTTCTTTAAATCCGAACGGAAAGTTGTATTCAAGATCCCAACAGTCTGTTGAGTAATGTGCAAGTTCTTTCGCTTTATGTTGTCTAATCCTAAAATTTTCTGGGGTTGCTCCGAGGTGTATGAACCACCTATGCTCATGGGCTAACCAGTAAGCGTGCCATTCATTTTTTATAATTTTTTTAGTTAATGCTTGTCTTATAGTCATTTCTTCGTCTTTTTTGTTGTTTTCCTGCATTTTGTTAGAGTAAACTCTTATTTTATGGTTTAGAACTTCACTAATAAAAGGACATTTGTCGTTACCTGGTTTAATGAAATATTCTATCTCCATTTGTTCAAATTCCCTGCACCTGAATAAAAAATTTCTTGGAGCTATTTCATTTCTAAACGCCTTTCCTATTTGGGCTATTCCAAAAGGTAGTTTTAATCTAGAGTTCTCTACTACTTTTTTGAAATTTGCAAAGATTAATTGTGCTGTTTCCCCTCTTAAGTAAGCGATAGAATTTTTATCTTTACCTGCACCAACCTGTATAGGAAACATTAGGTTGAAATTAGAGGCTTCTTTGAACTCACTTCCACATTTTAGGCATTTTAGTTTATTCTTTTTCACGAGTTTGTTAATTTCTTCAGCGCTCAACCCTTCTGTTGAGATTTTTAACTGATCTTCGATAAATACGTCTCCTCTAGCTTTTTCTCCACACTTACAGCACTCTAGGATAACATCTGAAAATCCAGACAGATGCCCTGAAGCTTCCCATATTTTTTGGTGTGAGATTATCGCTCCATCTATCCCTGTTGTGTCATCTCTTTGCTGAACATGTGTTTTCCACCATTCTCTCTTGATGCTATTTTTTAGTTCTACTCCTAATGGCCCGTAATCAAATATCCCTGCTAAGCTGCTATAAATTTCAGAACTAGGGTAAACAAATCCCTTTCTCCTACAGAATGATGCCATTTCTTCTATAGAGATTGGTATTTTTCCTGTTTTTGTCATCTGGTTTTTATTAAGTTTGGTTTGAATGATTTTGATTTGTGTTCAACTTCTAGGAATTCCCGAGGAATATCCTCATAATTGATTATCTTTGAATTTTCTATCCTAGAGCATGATGTATTTATCCAGTATTTTACATCTGGGTAGTCCTCTAAGCTAGAAGGATTTAATGTATTCGAGATAAATATAAAAGATTCTTTATTAAGCTTTTCTTTTATTAAGTGTGCTAATCTCATATTTTCCTGACCTGGTTTTGTGGAGACTAAGATTCCTACTCTAGTTGAATAAAGGAACTTTAGTAGTTTCCCCCTCTTCTTTTTTTCATAATCTTCTACTTCCTGTCTAGAAATCACTGTTATCTTATTTGTTAATGGGTTTGCAACATATACTGGCAATTTAGTCTTTGCAGCTATCTCAATTGGATAAAAATAAGCTGATCCAACATATACAAACCCCTTTACCTTTTCTTTTAGTTTTACAGTATTAAGAACGTTGCAACCAACTACTTGCCCAGCGATTATTGAATTTGGTAATGACTCTTTTATCTCTTTTAGTTGTGGGAGGAACTGGACCGCGCTTACTAGCCCATATCTTTTATTTTTAAATCTTGAAACAATAAGCGATTTTAATCTAGAGTTATCAAACCTTGCTTTGGCGTCTATAAATGAAACTTTCATTTTTTACTTATAACCACCTTGTCTGAAATAATAGCTGAGTTTCCAGATGGGTCTTCTATTACTATTTTTAGTTTTAACTCCCCACATTCGACTTTCCAGAATTTTTTTAATAAATTCTTTGCTGTTTTCTTCACTTCGGGATTTTCTGCAGTGTCTCTTTGGTCCTCTACAATTTTTTTGAACCTTCTTATCACACCTTCTATGTTTGAGATATACCCTATTGAAGATGGACCGGGAGTTACAGACATCCTAAACTGAGGAATTTTTACTATTGCCTCCCCTGATTTTATAACTCTTACTTTTAGATCATCTTCTTTTTCTACAGTAAAGGTATACTTCCTGGGATTATCTTTTTTTTCTAACTGAATATCAGAACTATGGTAATGACAAGAGTTACAGGTCATAGACATTAGGTAACATCTTCCAAAATGTGGAACTTCCCTAGTTTCTTCGGTTAACGTGACTGTCTTTTCATGACATGCGAGGCATGGTTGTTTGTCTAGAATTTCCATAGCAAAAAAAGAAGAAAGATTAATTTATAAAATTATTCTTGTGCCTGCATCTTTTCACTTGCAGAGGAGGTTTCTCTTATGTCTTCAGTTTGACCTGTTCTAAATATTTGTGCAAATGAAGGAGTGACTACTACCCAATCCTCTCCGAATCCTGCAATATCCCCATTTATTGCATCACAGGTTTTCTTTAACTTACTTACGGCTCTTTTTAGCTCTATAATGTCTTTTTCTTTTAAAGGTCTGATGTTAACTAATGCTATAGTAACCCCTTCCCTTAAAGAATCAAGAATTGGTTTTATATCTGTGAAATCTTCAACAATAAATGGCCTTACTGTTACCCTTGCTTTTGACCTTTTGTTATCTGCATGTGTCAATTCAACGTATTCTTCACCTAGGTCTTCGTCTAATTCCATACCTTCCTCATCCTTCTTGAATATACCTTTTATTTTTGAGAATGTACCCATTTTAAGAGGATTTAGGTGCAATAAATATATAAAGATTTCTATTAATCTGTGCTTAACAGACTTATGATGTTTAATATCTCTACCCTGGTATATGCTGGGATGTTAGGGTCATTTGAAATCTCTCCTAACTCCTGCAATGCTTGATCTACTCTTATTGAAACTTCACACCGAGAGTTTAATGAGTTTATGGTTGTGTCAATTCTCCCCTTAACGTTTTTAGGAACGCTCATGTCCTCTTTTATCATTTCCAGAACACCTATAACTTCCTTCATCTGGTTTTCTATCATTTTACTTTTTCAATTTTTTTAAGACCTCTTCTTTTATTTTTTCAGCTTCTTCTTTTAATGCAGACTCTTGTTTTTCAATGCTTTTAACTCTTAGGTTCAGTACTTCTTTTTTTTCTTGTAGCTCTCTTTTCATTTCTTCTTGTGTAACACTAACCATAATTGTACTCATGATTTTATAAACTTCTTTTTGTGGTTTTTCAAGCTCATTTTGAGCAGTTTCTACATCAAGAAGCTGCGATTGGAATGATTGGCGTTGCATCATTAAAGATTGAAGGTTATGCTCTAGTTGTTGCAGTTTCTGGATTTTTTCTTCTTCCATATTTACTTAGCCTCTACTTTTCTTGATATTGTTCTAGGCTTATAAAGAATTTTAGATCCGCAATAAGGGCACCTTATCTTCTTTTTTGTATAATCTTGTTTTACAGTCTTTCCACATACAAAACATTTATGGGTTACCATTTTAAACAGTGTAAGCCTTCCCGGTAAACTTAGATTTACATGACTTACATATCCAAATCCCTGAAGACAATCTTTTTACTTTTACTTTTTTGCAATAGGGGCATTTATGCCACGCTCTTAATTTTCTTTCTACTTCAGAAACTATGTTTCTTATTTTTCTTCCATAACGTGAACCAAAACGTCCAGCTGTTCCTTTTTTGTGAGATACCATTTTCTCGAGAATATTTAAATTTATTAACTAATTGTTTTTTAAAGCTTTTGGAATGGGGTTACCAGGATTTGAACCTGGATCGCGAGGTCCCAAACCTCGAAGCATAACCAAATTAGCCCATAACCCCGCTCGTCTTTAAATCGCCAGATTATCTTTATAAACTTATTGAAATTAAAATAAAGAATTATTTTTTTCCTTCTTTACCTTTGGTTGATTTTTCTTCTTTAGGAGATTCTTCCTTCTTTTCTTCAACCTTTGCTTCCTTCTTTTCTTCAACCTTTGCTTCCTTCTTTTCTTCAGTCTTAGCTGCTTCAGCTGTTGCTTCAGCTTTTAACTTTTCTAATTCTTTCTTTAGTCCTTCATTAAATGTATCCAGCTGTGTTTTTAACAAAACTCTTTTGTCCTTTGTTGTTTCTGTTTTCCCAGAATTTATTTTTTCATCATATACTCCATTAGCAATATCCCTGCAAGTATCTATTGCTTGTTTTCCTTCTACTAAAATGCCTAATGAGTTTGCTGAGCCTACAATTGATTTGACAGCTGATTTTATAGAGTTAACATGCATTGAAGATTCTTTCATTTTTGCAATTTTTATTGCATCTTCTATTGACATATTTGCTATCTTTTGTTTGTCTGGAGTTCCAGACCCTTTTTTTAAGTCAAATTCTTTTTTGATTAATTCGGAAACGGGAGGTGTTCCTATGTTTATTGTGAATTCTTTTGTACTGGTATTAACTGAAACTTTTACTGGAACTTTCATACCTGCGAATGACGCAGTTTTTTCATTAACAGAAGATAAAACTTTTTGTAGGATTCCTAAGGGCCCTAATTTTTGTGCTGTATTTTGATCAGCAGCTGCTTTTCCACCTTCTATCAGTAAATCTAGCTTTTCAGTTGCCATTTTATTCTTCTTTTTCTTCCTCTCCTTCTCTCCTTATAACTTTAACTGAGTCTAGCTTTAACGTCATTGGTATCGGTACTGCAGCTTCTAACAGCTCAACAATTACTTCTTCTTTTTGTTTGTCTATCCTGCTAACCTTTGCTTTTTCCCTCTTGAACGGACCAGAAATTATCTCAACGATATCATTTTTCTTTATGTTTATTTGAATCTGTGCTTGTGCTAGCATATGTTCTATTTCTTTATATTCTACTGCAGTGGGTAGAATCCCCTTTGCATAAGGTACGCCCTGAGATGCAGTTTCAGCATCCTGTCTTGATTCTGCTTCTATAAACACGTATCCCCTCATGCCATGAGGATGGACTAGAGAAAATACCTTAAGTGACCTCTTTTTAGCATTTGAGCTAACAAAGTCTAAAACTTGTTCTTCTCTATTTGCTGTGGTCCTTATTGCGAATATTGCCATTTTAGGATATTAGTGAGGAGGTCATATGGATTAAAAACCCAATTAACCCTATTAATAAAATACCTATTCCAGATACCTTGACTATTGCTATGAATTCCTCCTTAGATGGTTTTTTGGTTACTCTTAAAACCCTTTTAGATTCTGTTATGAATGCTTTAAATTTTTCCCAGATAGACATATGAATTTTGAGAAAATAGGCTTTATAAAGATTACTAAGAGGTCTTTTTTTTGTGATTAATCCATAAATTCGATACCAAGCTCATCTTCAATTTCTTTCTTTTTTCCTTCGCTTACCTTTCTCTTAGTTCTCGAGGATCCAAATATTTGTGGAGAATGAACTCCTGTAACTATCAGCATTGCCCTTACTGTATTTTCTAAGTCTTCTGAGATTTGAGCCCCCCAAATTATCTTAGCATCTTCGTCTAGTTTTTCTGAGACTCTTTGAACTATTGCTCTTGCTTCACTTAAGGTCATATCTGCTCCTCCGGATACGTTAATTAATGCTCCATTTGCTCCTGTAATGTCAACATCAAGTAGCGGGTTGGAAATAGCCTTTTCTACAGCTTCTACTGCTCTGTTCTCTGTATCTGATTCACCGACTCCAATCATGGCAACCCCTCCTTTTCCCATAACTGCTTTTATGTCTGCAAAGTCTAGATTCACCAGGCCTGCCTTAGTAACTAGCTCTGCTATACCTTTAACAGCATTTGTCAGTATTTCGTCTGCTACCTTAAATGCGGTTTGTAAAGGTAAGTCAGGAGCAAGCTCTAACAACTTGTCGTTTGGTATAACTATCAAAGTATCAACTACTTGTTCCAGCTTGTCTAATCCTAGTAAAGCATTATCAAATCTTCTCTGACCTTCCATAGAGAAGGGAATTGTTACAACCGCAACTGTCAATGCGCCTGCCTTTTTTGCTATGTCTGCAATTACAGGGGACGCTCCTGTGCCTGTTCCACCCCCTAAACCACAAGTGATGAACACCATATCTGAGCCGCTTAAAGCTTGTCTTATGTCTGATTCAGACTCACGAGCAGCTTCTTCTCCAACTTGAGGGAGAGATCCTGCTCCCATTCCTTTGCTTAGTTCCCTTCCTAAAAGGATTTTAACATCAGAATTTGTGTAAAGTAAATCTTGAGCGTCAGTATTCATAGCCATTGTTTCGACGCCACTAACTCCTACTTCTGAAATCCTCGCAATTGTGTTGCCTCCACCACCTCCAACTCCGATTACCTTTATTTTAGCCCGTTGTGTAGCGAGTATTTGCTCTAATTCTTCATCTATAGTAGAACTTCTTTTCGGCTGAAACATTCCTTGCTGTTGTTGTGTTTCAGAAGCAGCCCTTATTATTGACTCCATATAGAGGGTCTATTCAACCTATCTATATAAATTTATTTATTCTTCAGTGATTATATTTAAGAAATTATTTTGCACTTTCTAATTTTGTAAAGGTTACTTCCTTTACCTCGGAAACTCTAGATTTTATCTCTTCTTCAAGCCTTTTGTAAGTTTTTTCACTTATATCTGACTTAACCTCTAATTTTCCTTCATTTGTTAAAGCTTCGTAATTCTTTGATACTTGGGAGACTAAACTTTCAACTTTTTCTTTTGTGTCTGTTATAATTCTTAGTACCTCTGTCTCATAAATCAGAGTTTTACCAGACAATGGGTGGTTAAAATCTACAATTGTTCTTCCGCCACTAACAGATCTGATTGTCCCTATGATATTGTTTAGATTAACCTGCAGTCCGGGTATAGGTTTAATGTTTTGTTGTGCGAATAGAGATGTAGGAACCAGTTTTATTAAATCATGTCTTTTTTTACCAAATGCTTTCTCTGCTTTTATCTCTAGGATATACTTCCTTTTAACTTCTTTCCCCACTAATTGTTCGTCTAGACCGCGTATTATATCTTCTTTGCCTACGCAAATAATTATTGGTTTATACTCATGATCTTGATGAAAATGATTTTCTTCTGCTATCTTTTTTATAGTTGTGTCAAATACTTTGCCAGAATCTTTTATTTTAGCATTGAAATCTAATTCTATAAAATCATTGTTTTTTATCATCTTAGAACAGAAAGTTTAGCCTTTTTAATGCTTTTTGTGTAATTACTCTTTAATAGAAAAATATTTAAAGTTTCTTTATTATCTACAGAATGGAGGAATTTAAAAATGGTTGACTGGAGAGATAAAATTGACCCTGCTCTTAAGGAGCATTTAGAAGCACAAATAAAAGAGAGTAATCTTTATAGGGATGCTTATAGCAAGGCTGGAAATCAGGCAAATGCACAGTTATGGATTGCAATTGCTGTACTTTCTAAACAAGTATTTAACCTTAATCAAAAGCTGAAAGTTTTTGAAGATGCTATAAAAGACATTGGGTCTAATGTCAGGCAAAGCATAGGTAAGATAGAGGAAGTTCAATCAAAGGTGGCTGAGGTTAGGGAAGTCAGTGAAAAGAAGAATATTCCTGATAAGATAAAAGGCGTAGTGGCTAGAAAATCAATTAAGAAGACAATAAAAAAGAAGCCTGCAAAGAAAACTTTAAAGAAGAATTCCACTGTAAAGAAAAAATCTGCAAAGAAAGTAAGAAAGGGAATTTCCCGGGCATTAAAGAAGTTTTAAAGTTTATCTTTACCTTAGCGTAACTTTTATAAACTTCTCTCTTTAATTTTGTTTCTAATGGATCAAAAATCAGTTAATGCGGGAAGTTTAAAACCAGGTAACTTCTGCATTATAGATGGGATTGCCTGTACTGTGAAGAGCATTCAAATCTCTAAGACTGGAAAGCATGGGCATGCCAAGTGTAGAATAGAAGCAATTGGCATTGTAGATAGCCAAAAGAAGGTTATTGTTGTACCTTCACATGATAAGATTTTTGTTCCGATTATAGAGAAAAAAACTGCACAGATTTTATCCATCCACGGGGATACATCAAATGTGATGGACATGGAGACTTACGAAACATTTGATTTGGAGATTTCAGAGGATATTAAAGGAAGGGTTGCAGAAGGAGTTCAGGTTTTGTATTGGGATGTGCAGGGAACTAAGATTATGAAACAGATTAAGTAAAATGGCAAAATTTCAAGAAGCAATAAATAGGATACAGACTAACATTTATGTATGTAGGAAATGTAAATCTAAAATAAGAACCAAGCCTTTGAGCGTTTTATTACAAAATGTAAAATGCAGGAAGTGTGGACATAAGGCATTGAGAGCTATAAGAAAGAAATAGTTTTATATATAACAAAAAATCTTTTTTCTTATAATGAACTTAGATTTGATTTTATTCTTAGTATTTGTCATTTTGATATTTCTGTTTTATTTAAGACATAAAAAAAGATTTGAGATACAAAGTGGAGTTTTTGCTTTGTATAGGACCAGGTGGGGATTAAGTTGGATGGACAGTGTTGCCAAGAAGCATCCAAGATTTTTGAAATTATTAACTTTTCTAGGGGTATTGGTTGGTTTTGTAGGTATGATAGCGATGACTGCCATATTAGTTAAAGCTACATTAGAGTTATTATTTGTGCCTGAGGCTCCACCTGCATTAGCTCCTGTATTGCCAGGAATTAAAATTGCACCTGGTTTGCCTACATTAAGTTTCTTGCATTGGATAATCAGTTTGATTATTATCGCAATAGTCCATGAATTCTCCCACGGGGTCGTTGCAAGGTTGTTCAACATAAAAATTAAAAGTTCTGGATTTGCATTTTTAGGACCTATTCCTGCTGCTTTTGTTGAACCGGATGAAAAACAAATGGAAAAAAAGAGTAGAAAAGTTCAGTTGGGGGTATTAGCCGCTGGAAGTTTTTCAAACATTCTTTTAGGGCTGATGGTGATTGGAATAGCTATAACTCTCTCTCCTTTTACAAATGGGTTGTTAGAAAGCAATGGGGTATTCATTGTCAATCTTGAAGAGGGAGGACCATTAAATTTGTCTGGAGTGAGTGTTGGTGAAAACATACTTAAGATAAATGAATTAGATGTCGGGACTGTAAGCGAATTGTCTGGAATTTTGACTGATGCTAATCCTGGAGATGAAATAGTTTTAGAAACTGATAAAGGAGTTTATAATGTTTTATTGGGAGAAAATGAGGAAAAAGCGTATCTTGGTGTGAGTTTGTCTGCTGCAGAGATTAGCTATACTGAACAGGCTTTAGATAAATACGGCAGAGGTTTACTAGATCTTATCTCTTGGTTTACACAGCTTTTGTTTTGGCTATGGATAATTAACATTGGGGTTGGTTTATTTAATTTACTCCCGTTGGGTCCTATAGATGGAGGGAGGATGTTAGTTGTAGGACTAACTTATTTTATGAGTAAGGAGAATGCAACAAAAGTGTGGAAGGCTGTAAGCTTCTTTTTGTTGTTTTTGTTGATAATCAATCTTCTACCTTGGTTCATAAGATTATTTAATTATTTGATGACATTATTCGGAATATGATAGTTGATGTGCACTCTCATTTGGATTTGCTTGAGGATGTTAAGTCTGCTATTAAAGGAGTTATAGCTATTGGTTCTGGTTTAGACCATGAATCTAATCTAAGGATTCTTGAGTTGACCAACAAATTTGAAAATGTTAAAGCCTGTTTGGGGGTTTATCCAATTGATGCTTTGAAATTGACAGATGAGGAGATTGATGAAGAGATTTATTTTATTAGAGAGAATAAAGATAAGATTGTTGGTATTGGTGAAATAGGTTTAGACTTTAAAGAAAGTGATAATAAAGAAAGGCAAGTTGAAGTTCTTATCAAGATTATAAAAAAGTTGAGAGACTTAGACAAAGTGTTTGTTGTTCATTCAAGGAGAGCTGAAAAGGAATGTGTTGAGATTTTTGAGAAGCTAAAAGTTAAAAAAGTTGTCTTCCATTGTTTTCATGGAAACTTTAAACTCATAAAGCGAATTGAGAAAAATGGTTGGATGTTGTCTATTCCCTGTATTGTGAATAGGTCGGAGCACTTTCAGAAAATTGTTGAGACAGTAGACATCAAAAACCTTTTAGTTGAGAGTGATGCTCCTTTTTTGTGTGCTGAAGCTGGAAAAAGAAATGAACCTAGATTTGTTGGAGATACCTTGAAGATTATTTCAACTATTAAGAAGATGAAGCTTGAAGCTGTTGAAGAAATCCTTTTTGAAAATTATGAAAAAGTTTTTTGTTAATAAAAACATTTATAAGCAAGTTAATGTTAAAATTAGCATATGAATTTGATAAAAGAATTAGGGAAATTAATTTTAATTTCTGAATTTTGTTCTGTTAAAAATATCTTATGGGAAAGAGGTGAATAAACTATGGTAGCAAGAAGAAGAACAGTAGCAAGAACAACTTCTAGAAGAAAGACTACTACAAGAAGAGCAGGAGCTAGAAGGAAAACAACTGCTGCAAAAAGAACAAGAACTAGGAGGAGGAGATAATTCTCCTTCCCTAGATTTCAATTATTTCTCCTTTTGACCCTGGGTTTACCAACATTGTGGATTTGATTTTCTGTTTTTTAGCCTCATTCTCATGGAGATGGCCACAGATAACTAAGAGTGGCTTGTGTTTTTTTATGAACTCTTTTATTGATCTTGAACCAACATGTCCTGTCTGAGGCAGGTAATCCAACCTTGTGTCGTAAGGTGGGGCATGAGTTATCAGAACTATGTTTTCTTTTTTTATTTTACTAGCAAACTTTTCAAATTCCTTGTCTCTTTGTGAAAATCCTCCGCCTCCGTACCCCACGAAATTATAATTGCCAATTGTTTTAACCTTTTTATGTAAGTTGATTACTTGTCTGCCTGATTTTATTTCTGTCTCTAATTCGTGATTTCCATGAACAGCTAAGATGGGTTTTTTAGATTTCTTTAACTCTTTTATTACTTTTTCTGTGCTCATATCACAGTTTGAGATATCTCCAGTTAAAATGATTATGTCTGATTCTAATGATTTTTTTACTAATCTAGAGATTATTGTCTTGTCCCCATGTATATCTGATGCTGCTAAGATTTTCATTTCTTAAGCTTTACTGCAAGGATTTAAATTCTTTGCGTATAAAAAGTAAAAAATTATGCAGATAGAAAGCCAACCATAAATCCTTCTTCTTCGTCCGAGATTTCATCTGAGTCTACCAGTTCAATTAACTGTTTTTTTGAGTAGAAATTCATTTTAAATCACCCCCTTTAAAGAAAATATTCTTTTTTCAAACTCGTTAGTTGGCAATGTTCTTAACTGCCTACTGAAAAGCTCTTCAATCTTTTTTATCTTTAATACTTTAGTTGTGAAATCTTCCTTGGACTTTATTTGTTCCAGTTTTATCATACTTAACCACCTCCAGTGCTAATAGAATTAGTTTGAAATTTCGTTTATATAGCTCGTGCGAGAGGTTGTCCGATGGACTAGTGAGTTGAAAATATACTTTGCAGAATACAATTTAAGCGGTTATTGGGCCTTAGTGCCGCATTCAGGGCAGAATTTATCTTGTGCTTTTAATTCTTTTTTACATCCAGAACATAATTTTTTAGGTATAGATTCGACAGTCTTATAATTACTTTTTCCAGAAAGAATTTTGCCAAATGCATTCATCGTCTCTGAATCCCCTCTCTGTGTCCTTAAATCTAAACATGATCCAACCATGTTTAATCAAAAGAAATACTTGTTTTTATATATTTCTCTTTTATTTTAAAAACTGCCCAAACTTTTTTCTTCTCTGAGCTTAACAATTGTAACCTTACCATGAATCCCTTCTGATTTCTGCTCAAGACTTATCATGTTAGCTTTTTCTAATCTTTCTAGCTGCCTTCTAAATGTTTTATAGGAGACATCAGTATTGAACATTTCATGAAGTTTAGAAGAATTTAAATTGGGATTTTTCTTGATAAAATCTAAAAGAGAATTATCTTCATCTTTTAAGTCTTTAATTTTAAAATCTTTTATTTTTTCAACTGCTTTTAATGAATGTTTTTCTAAAACCTTTTTGGAAGATTCCCCTTCTGCGATTAGACCGGATTCTTTTAATAAATGAATTCCAAGTCTAATATCCCCTACATCATAAGCTTTCTTTGAGATTAATTCAAGAGCTTCTTTTGAAAATGAGTTAGGAATAAAAGCAAATTCAGTTCTTTTTTTTAGAATTCCAAGAGTTTCTTTTTCATTATAAGCATTAAATTCTAAAACTTCAGGCAATAATCTGGATCTAATTCTTGAATCAAGTTTAATTAGCCAGGTTTTATCATTTACTATCATGATAATTGTTTTTCTGTAAACATCTTCTATTAGGTTGTATAATATATTGGGATTGTCTATTTTGTCAACTTCATCAAAGCAGAAAACAACTGCTTTTTTGTTTAAAATTGAGGAAATTTTCTTTAATAAGTCCTCAGTTGTCTTGTTATGTGTAAATTTATAATCTAATAACTCACAAACATCTAAAACTACCTTGTAAGCAGTGTTTGATTTCCAGCAATTTATGTAGATTACGTAAATGTCATCTGTTTCTTCTTCTAATTCTTTTAAAACAAATCTAGTTGCTAAAGTCTTTCCAATTCCTGGTGCTCCTGTTATTAGGATGTTTTTACCATTTCTTTTCATTAATAATGGTTTAATACAGTCTGCTATGTATTTTTGCTGGTTTTCCCTGTATTGTATAATTGGTGGGATAAATGTCGGGTCTAGAGCTATTTCATTAAGAAACAGAGATTCAGAATCTTTTAGGATATCATCAAAGAGCCCCATTTGCACTTGAAAGTATGGAAAAGATATAAATGTTTAGATTTCTTTTATACCTTCCTTTGTTAGGGCTATAAACCTTATTCCGACTCCCAGTTTAAGTAACGCGGATATCAAGGCCATATGTTCTTTTCCAGAACCGGAAGCTATATTTAATGCGATTTCAGTTTCATTAGTGGTAATTCTAGATTTTAGTTCATTATAAATTCCTTCTCTAAGATCTGTTATTCCCTGCTCTAATTTTATTGCTATCAGCTCTGTTTTGTCGTTTTTATTGAAATTTTCTTTTCCATAGTCATTAGTGATTAGGAGTACCTTTTCAAAGCCCCCATCCTGGATTACCCGAGAAACATGACCCCATGTTCCTTTCCCTGTTGATAAACATGCTATTAAAATTGTCATAAAGAATTAAACTTTGAACTTATTTAAATAATCTTCTTCTACAAAATGTGTATTTCCGATTAGGATAATACATTGCGGATAGTGGCGCAGATCAATTTTAACTAGCTCTTCAACTTTGCCAAATTTGATGTCTCTCCTTTTTGTACCCAATCTGCTACAAAT
>Ga0209541_10005432_pt1 | contig 22215 bp, 8 predicted proteins | sample RifCSPlowO2_01_FD_184027 | JGI IMG/M metagenome (GOLD analysis project Ga0209541, IMG submission 184027) | Groundwater microbial communities from Rifle, Colorado - Rifle CSP2_plank lowO2_0.1 (SPAdes) (version 2) | ecosystem: Environmental > Aquatic > Deep subsurface > Groundwater | place: Rifle...
TTGTAGGAAAGATTCTTTCAAGGGCCCGTAGCCTAGCCTGGATAGGGCACCGCATTAGAATTCAAGAATTTTAAGGTGCGACTCCTAACAGGTTATTGCTGGTAGCAAGGCGGTGGTCGAGGGTTCAAATCCCTCCGGGCCCGTTTTTTGCTTTGGGATTTGAGTTTTTTTCCGTAAACGCTTTTGCTTGCAAAAGGGTTTGTTCAAATCCCTCCGGGCCCGCTCGCGCTATTTCTATTTCGGAGTTATTATCACTTGCGTTCCGTCAGGGAGATCGTAGGTTTCTCCCTCGCTTAAGGGATCGTAGTAAGAGAAGTAGATGTTGCAGGTTTGGGCCTTGTTTGATTCAGCATCGAATGGAGCTGTGAGGTTCATTGTAATCCTTTGCTCGCTTCCTTTAGCAAGGCTTTCAATGCTAGTTTTTTCAAGATTGGTTATGAAAGTTCCATTGCATGCCTGTTCTACCTGGATTTGAAAGTTTGAGATTTCAAAGTCTGAAGTGTTCTTCACTGTTAGAGTTGCAGGCTTGAATTCGCCCTTGTTGATGCTTGAGGATGTTGGGGAGATTGTAGGCTGTGTTATGGTCTTGTTTGCTCTGGAAACCTTTATGGTTATTCTGGTTTGCGCGCTCCAGGAATCGCTTGAGGCTGTTAGAGTGCCGCGAATGTCATCCTCTAATGCCGCTGTCGGCACCTTGACTATTACCCCGACTTTTAATGCAGGGGTTTTGGTAATTGTTTCAATGGCTGAAGGATTGAAGGAAAACCAGTTTTGAATCTCGTCAGCCGGATTGTTGCTTTGCTCTATGTCTATTACAAAATCAACAGTTCCTGCAACATCCCCGGCTTCCTTGTTTTGGAACGTGATGTCTTTAGAGGCTGTAGAGCCGTCAGCCTTTAGTGTTCTAAAATCCAGTGGGTTAGGGCTTATTGTAATGCTGAGTTTCGGCAATACCCTTATTGTTTTTGGGAATTCTTCCTTCAAGCCTTTAATCCTGAAGCTAATCTCTTTCTCGTCGCCATTAACCCTGTCCTGCACGCTGATGTTGTCGCCGACTTCTATCACTGCAGCAACCGGAAGGTTTGAAGTGTTTGCAGGCACCGTGATTTGCTGCAATACTGTTTTTGCTTCAATGCCGCCTTCATCGCTTCCAATGATTTCTATAATCACGTTGCCTCCAGTGTTTGAGAGAGTTATCAAGGCATCGTTTTTCTTTCCTGCAAAAACCTTGCCTTCAGAGTTTCCAGCAATTTGAACGCTTGTTATTTCAACATCAATGTCTTTTTCCATAACTAATGGAATGATTTTGCTGTCTGCATCTACTTCAATGGTTTGTGGAAGTTGCTTGAATCCTTCCGCATTTGCTTCAACATCGTACTCTCCTGCCTTCAGGCTTATTTTCTGCCCGCTTCTTGAAATTTCAGCAACTCTTGCGCCATTTTGGGTTATCTCTCCGTAAACTCCTTCCACAGAGCCTCCTTCAGTGTCTTTGAACACTATCTGCACTTCAACGCTGCTTCCGATGAAAAACCAGTAAATGAAATAAATTACAACTATGGCAGCCACTATTGCAATGATTTTTTTCAAATGCGGCTTTACTCCTTCCAATGGAGAGGGCTTTGGCTCCCGGAACATCTCCCCGGAGTAAACTGGCCTTGAACTTTCAAAATCAGGCATTTCTTCCAACCTTTAAGAATCTCTTTTATAAACAACAAATTTGTTATTTAATAACATTTTGGTTTTTAAGATTTAAGGAGTTTTGAATGAAAATCGCCTTCATCACTGATTCAGAGCAGGAATTGTATTTTTTCCCAGGGCTTATTGAAGCCTTAGGCGCTGAGATAAAGGATTTGGAAGCAAGGGAGCTTTTCGTTCCTTCAGCCTTGGACATTCCTGCAAAATGCCTTGACGCTTTGGACTGCGAGCTGATTTTCGTGCAGCACTTTTTTGAGAAGGAAGACCTGAAAGTCCAGACCTTGATGGCAAAGCTTGTTGACTTCGAGCTTTCCAACAAGGTAAAGGTAGTGAAGGCTATTGAATCCTTTGATTTGGAAGAACTGCTTACTGAAGAGGATTTTGAGAACGCAAAAGCCGAGCTTGCGCAGGAATGGAGCCAGGTTATTTTAGGCGTGCTTTTCAACCAAGAGGCTTTCAAGCCTTCACCTTCAGAAGAAAGCGAGGATGGAGAAGAAAGCGAGGCTGAAGAAAGCGGCGAGGACGAGGGCGAGGAAGAGCCTGAAAGCGAGGAATGAGCTTTTGCTTAATTTTCAAAAAACTTTTTAATCCTGTTTTTGCTTTCACTTTTTCCTGTGCCTTTTTTTAACTTGCTCATGCCTTGCGTAATGGTGCAGCACTTGCTTTTGGTGCTCGTGCTTTTCCTTCAAAAGCCTTAACTCTGCCTCTTTCTCTTCAACAAGCTTTTTGAAATGCTCAAGGAATTCGCTTTTTTGCTTTAGCTCTGTTTCCAAGCCTTTGGTTTTTTGCACGAAGTTTTGCTGCATTTCCTTCTGCAACTGCATCTTGTGCTCTTGCAATCCAAGCAATTCATTGGCGTAGGTCTGCCTTAAGGAAGTAGTCTCATGCTCTAAATCAAGGGCGAATTTTCTTGCAAAGTCTCTCTCTTTCTTGAGCATTGTTATTGTTTCAAGGCTCTTGCTCATGAATTTTGACAAAAGCTCGTCAAGCTGGCGGATTTTCTGCTCTAAAACTGCCTGGCTTTTTTCCAAGCGTTCAATGCTTCCCTTGTTCTCTAGAGAGATTTTTTGCACCTCGCTGCTTGCAACCTCAAGGCTTTGGGCTGTCTTGTTCAACTGCTCTTCAATGTCTGCTGTTGTTTGCTCTTCCACTCTTGCCAAAAGGCCTTGAGCCATTATTGAATTGTGTTTTTTCTTTAAGGCTTCAAGCTCCTGGTCTTTCAGGCGCAATAATTGCAGGACATCTTGTGCCTGCCTGCTTCCTGTAAATGCTTTTTTTTCAGCGTGCAGGCTTACGCTTGCTTTTTCAGCAAAATACCTCAAGTTCAATAGAGCTTTTTTTGCCTTTTCTTCAACAGCGCTGTAGGTTTCTGGAACTTCTCCCTTTTCGGAAATTTCAGTGAATGCCGTTGTTCTTGAGGCTTTTTCCTGCTCGAACTGCAGGTTTCTTTTCAGAAAAATCAGCAATTCGCTTAGTGCCTGCTGTTGAGTTCCAGTTTCTATTGAAATTCCGTCCTGGCTTGCTTTTGCTTCAAGCTCTGCAAGCTTTTCCTTGAGCTCGCTTGTTTTTTCCGCAAACTCTTGCAGGCTTTTCACTAGCGTTAGCCTTGACTGTTTCACTAAGGCTTTTTCCTGCATGGATTGCATGAAAGCGTCAATCCTTGCTGAAAGGCCTGAAAGCGTTTCTGAAGCCTGCATTTCCATCCTCAAAAAGCCTGTAGGAAACCGCTTAATTTATATTTTTCGTTTTCCTCCTTGAATCATGCGCTTTTTAGAGGATAATGGCTTGCGGATTTTCAACGGCTCTTCCATTGCGATAGACTGTGCAAAGCCAAAGGACGGAGAGCTGGCTGTCATAACGCACGCTCACTCTGACCATATTTTTTCAGGAAAATCCTTCAATGGCAGTGTTCTTGCCTCTCACGAGACTCTTGAACTGCTTAACGGAAGGCTTGGAAGCGCAAAGCCTGTTGGAAAGAGGTTTTCTGAAAAAGCCGAGTTTGAAGGTTCTGAAATAAGCCTGGAAAGCTCGTGCCATGTTTTGGGCAGCGCCCAAGTGATTATTGAAGGCGAAAAGAAAGTCGTTGTCACCTCTGACTTTCAGCTGCAGGAAAGCCTGATGCTTCCAAAAGCCCAAGTGCATTCTGCGGACATCCTAGTAATTGAGAGCACTTTTGGATTGCCAGAGTTTGAGTTTCCGAAAAGGGAAAGAATTTATGGGGAGATTGGAAAATGGGTTGAGGCTAATGCTGGAGACGGAAAATTTACTGTTCTTGCTGGCTATTCTTTGGGAAAGGCGCAAGAGCTTTGCAAAATCCTCTCCCAGTATTCACAGCAGGTGCCTTTAGTGCATGAGAAAGTTTTTGAGTTTAACAAAAAGTACGAGAGCTTGGGAGTAAAGCTTGGAGGCTTTGAGCTCTTGAACCATAACCTGAAAGACTTTAACGTCGCAATCCTGCCTCCCCACATAGTAAGCAGGGAGTTGCTTCAGGCATTGCATTTTTCAACTGGAAGAAAAGTGGTTGCTGGAATTGCGACTGGCTGGCAGTCTTACAATAATGCGTTCAGCAAGATTTTTCCCTTAAGTGACCATGCTGATTTTGAACAGTTAGTGCATTACGTGAAGGAAAGCGGAGCAAAAAAGGTTTTCACAACCCATGGTTTTGCAAAAGAGTTTGCCAAGCATTTGGGCAGGAAGCTTGGAGTGCAGGCCAAGCCTTTGGACAGCAAGTGCCAGAAAACCTTGGAAGAGTTTTGCGATTGATTAAAAAGCCTGGGGAAAGGCTAATAAACTTGGAGAAAGACTATTTCTAATGTAAAAGGCGGTTTTTGTTGAGGATTGGATTTGTTCTTTTGGCTGGAGTTTTTGCGCTTCTTGTTTTAAGCGGTTGCGTGAGTGTTGCGAGTTTGGAAATTCAGGTTGTTGATTCTGAAGGTAATACTGTAAGTAATGCCTTGGTTAAGGTTGTGAAAGAGTCTGGCGTTGCTGTAAGTTCGGTTTCAACTGACTCTGGAGGCAACGTAAGCTTGAGCTTGAGTGTTGGAACTTATAATATAATAGTTGAAAAGCAAGGCTTTGAGCCTGCTTCCAAGAGTGTGGAGTTAAAGCAGGGTGCTAATAAGGTTTCAGTTACTCTTTCTGCGGCTGAAACACCTGTTCCAAGTCCAGGCCTTCCTCCAAACCAGGACATCAGGACTTTGCCTTTCATGATTCCTGGATTGGTTGAAAAGCCTTCTGAAAAGCCTTTTAGCCCTACAGGCCTTGCTGTTTTGACGGATTCTGCGCAAATCTCTTGCGGAGAATGGAAGTACTATTCTGCTGAAGAATTTACTGGAGCGAATTCTGGATGCACTTCTTCAATGCACCCAATACTTTCAGCAGTTGATGACACAACTTTTGGCTTTTGGGAAAAGCCCGCTTCTTTCGAGCAAGGCTTTTACAAAACAAGCTTTTTGGTTGAGAGTTCTGAAGCTGATTCCTTGAATGATTTGAGGCCTAGAATCAGCTTGAAGGACAGCAAGCTTTATTACATTGGCCAGCTAACACAGACTCAAGCAGGCAGCATTATTTCCATCTACCATGAAGTTCCTTTGGACCAGAATGGTTTGCTGTCTTTTGATTTGATAAACTTTAATGGAACTACTGCAAAGCTTAACGTAAATCACGAGCTTTCTGTAATTTTGACCAAAAGCATTCCGGAATCTTTTGAGTTTGAGCCCGGGATTTCTTTGAATGACTGGAACACGCTCAGCGCTGCAGCATTTTTTAAAGTTCCTGCTTTTGAGCAATCAACAAATGAATGCCCTGGATTGTGCATTACCACGCAAAGCGTTGATGGCAATGAGTTTGGGGCTTTTTCAAGCCTTTTCTTCGACCTTGAAGCAAGCAAGGTTTACAAGTTTTCTTTTGCCATTAACGCCGGAGACAATGCTCCGTTATTGCGATTGAGGCTTAATAGTTCTGATTTTAAAAAGTCAAGCATGCTTGTTTTTTATCCCCAGCAAGGCCTTGCAACCTATAATCTTTATTATGAAACTAGCAGCGAGCCTGCAGAGAATAGCGTTTCCTTAAGCTTGGACATGGCTAACTTTGACACTGGAAAGCAAGGCCAGAGGATAGAACTTTCTGCGGTTTCAGCGTTCAAGCAGGATGTTATCATAGAACAGCCTTCAGGAAACGGTTTTTTGGAGATTGAAGTTGTTGATGGAAATGCAATGCCATTGCCTGCTGCTTCTTTAGCAAGAGTGCAAGTTTTGCAAGGAGACTTTGTTGAAGTCCAAGAAGTTAATTCTGAAGGGCTTGTTTTTTTTGAACTGCCTAATGGCGTTTATAATGTCAGGGTAATGGCTGAAGGCTATTTTCCAAAAGATTTTGATATTAATATTGATGTCAATTTTACTGAAAGCGAACTCGTTGTTTTGACCAAAAAGCAAATTTCCGGAGACCCGGAGCTTGTGCCATTGCCAGGGCTTGGGCTTGCGGTAGTGTCTGATTCCTTAAGCAGCGTAGAGAGAGACAGTAAAGTCAATTTTACATTGTATGGAAAGAATTTTGACGAGGACACGCAAGTATTGATTGATAATGTTTTAGTAACTGATAGGTTCCCCAATGCAAAAGTGGAAGTGCAAGATTCTTACACCATTTTTGTTACACTTATCGCGGACGACGCCTTTTACGCAGTATTTCAAGGAGCAGGGCTTATTCCTGGAAACGACGGTCTTTATCAAATCTTAACTGATGATTCTGAAAGGTCAAACATTAGCTTCTTTTCAAGCTATGCTGATTTTAACTACTCGGGAACGCATGATTTTGCTGTAAGAAAGCCTTCCATAACGCTTGGCGGAAGTAGAAATGCTGAAAACAAGGGAAGTGCTTTTTTTGATTCCAAGCTTCAGCTTGCTGGGGGTGCAATTCTTTCGGCCGAGCAATGTGCAAAGATAAAGCAGAATCCAGCGCCAAAAGGCCCGCAAAAGCCTGACTGTGAGGGAAGGTTGTATTACGAATGGGAGGAAAGCTATAACTTGATGGAGTTTGACGTAAACAAGGGCGGAAACATAGAAAGGCAGTGTATTGATTTAGGAAAGGTAAGGATTGATACAAAAATGAGTTGTGTTTATACTAGAACGATCGACAATTCGACAGGCACTCCAAGAGAAGGCTCGAAAACACCGCATGCTTTCATGATATCTCAAACGAGGCTCGACACTAGTATAGAAGTCGGTTCAGTTTCGTGGTGGACTGCTACAATCTACACAACCCCACTAGGTTTTTTTGCTCAACTTCCAATTATTTTTGTAGTACGTGTGAGGAGCGACGATCCAAATTCTCACTGGTATCAACTATACTATAAAACCAAGCGTAATGAGGGCTTGGTTTCAGAAAGCAAAGCTAAAGTGTCAACTTCTGGAGACGGTTTCGTCCACTACACTTCCTTCCGTTCTTTTACCAAGGAAGGCGCTGAAATAACAGCAACTGTTAGTTCGGTTGGCCCTACTGGGGAAATTCCCACCGATGTAAGCTTGCGAGTGATTACAAAAAAGACAGAATATGACACACTTTCCAAAACCAACCAAACAATTAAAGACTATCCGGGAATTTCTTTTGACGGCGGCTTGACAAGGGATACTGTGAGCGTGATTACTTCCTCAACCTATGAAACTCGGAACAAAATAAAAGAATGGCAGCTAGTAAATGGAGAGGAAGCCGAAGCGTCTTTGGTTGAGCAGGATGACGCTTACAAGGGAGTTTATTCGGCCAGCTATTCTCAATGTATTAGGACTGATGAATCATGCAGGCCAGTAAATCGTTCTTCGCTTTCCATATTTCCAGCATTGGAAAAAAACAGTGGCGCTGTTTCTTTTGCAGATTTAATGTGCAATAATGTCCGGATGACAAAAGAGACATTCGCAGAATATGCGAAGTACAAATACCTGCCTGGCTGGAAGGAAACAAGCTCTTGCAATAAAAGCTATTCTTATGTGTTAAATGCGGAACCAGATGCTGCAGCCAAATGCGCTTATATCGTAAGTGCAAGCTCATCAAGCCCTCAAGACTGCGCAATTCCATCCTCGGCAAGGAGAGCTGATTAACATCATTGATTAAAAAGGAAAAGTTTCAAAATGCTAGCGAGTATGCGCGCTATAAAACTGTTTTTGGCAATACAATTTTAAACAACCTTTTGCTTTTTTTAAACAGTCAGGTCTTTTGAATGCTGTCTAAAAAGCAGGCATTGCTTATAGTTGCTTTAATCGCTGTTGCAGCAATAGTTGCCGTCCTTTATTTTAGCTTTTTTGCGCAAACTCCCCCAAGAGAGTTTGTTTTCATCAACTCTGTTTCAAAAAACCCAATTTCTGGCTTGAATGTAGAGTTTGCTTTCTCTAATGGAGAGAAAGTGCAGAAAATTACAGGCAAGGATGGAAACATAAGTCTGCAAGTGCCTGAAGGAAAGCTCATCGTGAAAGTTTTGAGCACTGCCTTCAAAAAAACAGAGTTTGTTTTTCCAAGCCTTAATGCTTCGCAAACAATCACTTTAGAGCCAAAGCAGGTTCAAGCAAAGGCTCTTTCATTCTATATTTCACAGCCTGACGGAAGGAAAGTGAATGATGCTATTGTGGAGCTAAGCTGTTCCAACAGCCTTGCTGTTCCAGAAAGCCCTATAACCGTGAATGACGGCTTTTTCAGCACTGAAATTCCGGAAAACTGCGGAAGACTGTTTGCAAAGATAACAGCAGACGGTTTTGTAATAGTTAATGAGGTCTTGGACTCTTCAAGGACAATATTTCTTGAAGCTTTTCAAGAGCTTTCAGGCAGCGCTAACGCCTTTGCATTGAATGAGAAAAACCAGCTTGTAAAAAGCGTGCTTTTGACCTTTGCTGTTTTGAACTTGGAAAAGCAAAAGATTGAAGAGCTTGAATCAAGCGATGGAAAAGCGGTTTTTGAGGAATTACCTGTTGGGAATTATTCGCTTCTTGTTTCAGATGCTTCCGGAGTTTTTCTCCCGGGCCAGAAAAACTTTACTGTAAAAGTTGATGAAAGTTCCGAAGTGAAAGTAGTGCTTTCTGAAAAAAAAGAGTTCATGCTTAAAGTTTCAGTATTGAACAAGGATTCAAGGCAGCAGGTTTTGAACGCTGAAGTTTCTATAAAGGACAAGAATTCCGGAGACCTGATTGCGGGAAAAACAAGCAATGGAAGCGAACTGCAATTCAACCTTGCAAAAAACAAAAGCCTTGTGCTTGAAGCATTGCATGATGATTTTGAATTCTATTCTGCAGAGTTTTCAACAAGCCAGGGAAACTCTTTGGACAGGACTATAGAGTTAAAGCCTTGCTTCAGCGCAGCAGCTGATTGCGGAAAGCTTGAGGTGAAGGTTTTGGACGCTCAAGGCTTTCCAGTGGATGGAGCAATGGTTTCAATTGCAAAAAAGCTTCCCAATGATTTCCAAATTCTGGCTTCAAAAACAACAGACTATAACGGAATTGCTGTTTTCTCAAACTTTCCTGAAGCAGACTACTTCATCACTGCCTCAAAGCTTGGAGAGACGAAAAAGTCCGAAGAGTTCAGGCTGCGTTCAAGGCAGGTTAATAGAATTCAGCTTGTTTTGCCGCTTGCTTTCAAGCAGTTGAAGGTTTTAGTGAAGGGAGAGAATGCATTGCCAATTTCTGGAGCAAGCGTTAAATTCAAAACATTATTTGGAAGCTGTAATGAGTGCGAGCTGATTTCTAATGAAAAAGGAGAGGCGATAAAGCAGTTCAGGATTGACAGGCAGGTTTTTGCAATTGTAAGCAAGCAAGGATTTGCAAGCTTTAAAAGCACTGCTTATGCTGCACAAAACTCTCCGACAATAGAGGCGATTTTAAAGCCAAATATTCAAGGAGAGTTTCCTGCAATTTCTTTAGAGAGCATCAGGGACGAGAAAGGCGTAAAAGTTTCAGAGCTGAAGGCTGGAAAGTCTTATACTGCAAGGTTTTTGGCGCAGACTCCAAGCGCGAACTTTGAAAAGCTTGGAGTTCATTTAAGGCTTGGGAGAGAGGAAAGCGCTTTGGATGACCTGGTTTTTTTCACTGCCTCTGATTCTCTCGCAAACTACATTATTGGCTCTTCAAGCTATAATCCTCCAAACAGCGAGCAAGCAGATTTGGCAAACTCTGCATCAAGCACTGAATTCAAATGGTTTAATCATTCATTCAGCAATCCTGACTCAAACACTAGTTTTGAAATCCTTGCAAAATTCAGTGTTTCAGAAAGAGCGCAAAGCTCTGACAAGCTTTACTTTTATTTTCGTTCCTGGCTTGAAAAGCAAAGCAGGTTTTACAGGACTCCGGTAGATGCAGAGCTTGGCTTTGATTCTGAAAAGCCTGAAAAGCAAGGCTTGTACGCTGACGCTGTAGAAAGAATATTTTTTGAAAGCAAGCCTTCAGAATGCAAGGATAAAGTATGTGTTTACGGTCTTGAAGTAAAAGACAATACAGGATTCAAGCTTCCAGAGCCTTTCATTCTAATCAAGGAAGAGCAAGGCTTTACTCTTAAGCTTTCAGCTCTTAATGGGTTGAGAGAGTTCAGGCAGGACAGCAATTTGAGCTTGAGAATTTTTAATGCTCTTGATGAGAACACTCAAGTTCAGGACTTGAATTTTTCAAGCATCAGGCTTTCAAGAGCACAAGGCCTTGTTTACCAAACTCCGGCTGGATTTGCTGGCTCTTCGCTTGCAATTCCAATTCCAAACTGGCTCAAGGACGAAGAGCTAAGCCTTCAAGCAGTTTTCAGCACTTTGCAAAGCACCGGGTTTTCTAAAATTTTCGTGCAAGTTTACTCCCACAACAGCCTTCTTGCTTCTGAAGAGTTAAGCCTTTTGATAGTGCCTGAAAACAGGCTGAGGCTTTCAGCCAGCCCAGAAATAACATTAAAGCCTTTCATGGAGCAAGACTTGAATTTCATTGTGAAAGACAGGAATGAAAACCTAGTGGAGAATGCGCTTGTAAGAGTTGACAAGGTTTTCCCAAGTAATGCGTTGAATATTGTTCAGGCAAAATACACTAACCATTCAGGGGTTGCAGAATTTTCCCTTCCGGCCTTAGACTTTGCAAGCGTTTTAAGAATTACAGCATCAAAGCCTGGCTTTCAAAACGCGGAGCTAAGGCTGGCGACGGACTTGAACATTGCTTCTCTTTCCCCAAAGCCTTCTTTTACTTTAGAGCCTGGAAGAGTGCAGGAGCATAGAATAAGCGAGGTGCTTTCAAACAAGCTTGCGATAAGCCTGAAAGCAAAGGATGCTTTTTTTCCGGCAGACATTGACCTTGACAGCTACCTGAAAATGGAAGAAATGAATGATTTCCTTTACTCACGGCTTGTGGAGAAAACAATCTCTCCAGAAGTAAGCGTTGGGTTTGAGGCAAAGGCAATTGCATCAAGCACTCAAGCTTTAAGAAATTCTTTCGCAAAAACAGCAAGCTTGGCGATAGTGCTTGACAATAATTCCTTGGGAAAAAGGTTTTTCCTAGAGTTTCCTGCAAGCTTTTCATTCACCTCTCCAAACGAGCCAATAACAAGCGTTGAAGGAGTTGAAAAATGCTTGAAAAGCTCTTCATACTCTTTGCAAGGAAACACTCTTTCAGGAAATGCAGTCTTTAATTTCGAGATAGACAACAACTGCTCCGCAAACCTGCAGAATTTGCAGGCAAGGATTGTCTGGCCTGAAGGCTCTAAAATTTCAGGAATTGCAAGGTTTTCATTGCAGCAGCAAGGAAGAGAAAGCTCCGCAGAGCTCTCGCAGTTCTGGAATGAAATGCTTTCAGAATACGCTGCAGGCTCAAAGCTTTCTGCAATTTTGGAATTCAACCCATTGTCTGAAAACTTGGGAAAGACAGCGGCTTTTGCAATAGAGCTAAAGGCAATTTTAAGGCAGGGCACTGAAGCATTACAAGCAGAGCTTGAAGCTCCAGTGCATTTTAATGTTTTAATCCAAAACCTGAAGAATTGCGTTAAATTCTCTCCAACGATGGAGGAAGGCGTTTTAGTAAAGAGGAATGATTCTAATGCGGAATTTTCAATAGACACCTCAAGTTGCGGCCAAGCTATTCAGGTAAGGCTTTGCAATAATGACTTGAATTGTGCTGGTGGAACTTCAAAAGGCGGCATTGGCTTAGAGCCGAAAATCTTTTCTAACGCAACTCAAGCCGCCAAGATTTTAAGGCAGGACATTCCAGGCTATTATGGCCTTAAGGTAGAGGCAAAGCCTCAAGGACTGGAATGGCAAGAGCTTGGCCATTATCCAGTAATTGTAGAGCCTTCGAAGGATTATTACTTCCATCCTGAAAAATTCGTTTTCAACTTTGTAGACAACAATTCAGACTCCGCAAGCGTTTTCAGCACTAGAGTGCATGAAGATGTGGAAGTTACAGCAACAGCCTGTGATTGGGAAAAGGCAGCAAGTGGCAGCGGATGGGGTTGGGATGTGCTCTATCGTTGGGACAAGTTTTTCAAAGCAATTTTTGGTGGAGGTGGTTCAGGCGGCAAAAGCTGTGATGAAATCTTGATTACTGAAAAAGTGTCGGATTACATAATTAATCTAAGCGGATTAAGCCATAGGGATTTGAGCAAGCTTTCCTTTCCGCAAGATGCTTTAAGTGCCTCCCTAAGCTTAAATTTATCTAATCTGGACACAAATTGGAATATTGAAAATGCTAAATTCTATGATTTAAACTCAATCAAGGATTCTAATGCATTGAATGGGAACTTGTGGCAAATAGTCCAAGAGGTTAACCCAAAGTTTAAGCAAGGAGCTGTTCAGGATTCAGATGAAGACTCTCTTATAGATTCAAACCCGCCAGTTGCAGAAGAAGCAGGAGTTATAATTTCAAGAGTTTCTGCAGGGCGGCTTAGCAAGTTTGACATCCTAGAGCTAAAATCTAAAGAGCACATTCATGGAGATGCACTGCATGCGGGAGTTGCGGAAGTTTTCTGCAATAATGGGAATTTTGACTCATACAGAGTTGGCCCCCAATCAGAGCAGGGAAGCTGTGATGATGCAATAGACATTGAGCATTCGGAATTTTTCCACATTTTCTTAAAGGGTGAAAAAGCCAGGCCATTGCACGAGGTTGAAGCAGACGCAAACCTTGTTGTCGGAACTCAAGGAGTAGGGTATACTGGAAAGAATGCCTTGCCTAAAGTGAAACTTGACTGGAGATGGACTGGAAAAGAGTTGGACTCTTGCGATATAAATTCTGCGCAAGGATATTACTGCGATGTAACGCAATTCTCAATGGTTTTGTTCAAGCGCTTGAAGGCATTGGATGATTTCCTGCAAGAGAACAATTACTTCCAAGGAATCTGCCCAAGCGAGGAGACAGAACAGCAAAGCATTGACTCAAGCTCGCAGGTTTTTAATGTTCCTGAAGGAAAAGTCGGGGTTTCAAGCTGGAGCTACCAAAGAATGCAAAACACAGCAAACTTCCAGTTCAAGATAAAGAATAATTCAACAATTGACGCGAGCGTTGACTTCAAGCTTGCAATAAATAACAGCTTGAGCGATGGGTTTGGAGAGGCAGCAAGCTGTATTGGAAGCGAGGCAATAGATGCAGGTACTGAATATTCAGGAAGCTGTTCCAAAAGCCTTGCTGCAGACAATCTTTACTATGCTTTCTTTGACCTGAACGCGCAAGAGCCAGCAATAGTGCAAGAGCAGGACATTGTACAAACTATTGTGATTCCATTATCAGAGCCAGCTAGTGCTGGAAGCTCTGACTGCTCTACAAAACGCTCTACATTCTTGAATCTGGAAGAGCCAAACATCAGCAAGTTTGTGAGAGAGGCTGCAAAAGGCTCTGGAGTCTTGTGGAATGGAAAGGTTTATTCAAGCAATGAGTTAAAGCCAGTGCTTGACTACGTGGAAGGACTGGTTTTGTTTAATGCCTGGCTTGTGAAAGATGGCTTCAGCAATGACTTCAGGAAAGACTTCATAGAATACTATAATACTAAAGCATTGCTTGACACTCCGCAATATTTCAAGGCTTCGCAGAATGGATTCTGGCAGTTTTTGGACTCAAACTCTTCAATGATTTTCTCGCAAAAAGACAACAACAGCTTTTTCCTGCCTGACGCTGGAAGGTACAGGGTGGAATTGGCTATTGATTTTGGAAGCGACTGGAAGCTTTTCAGCACTGACGGAAAACCAAAGGCTTTTGCAAAGGTTTTGTTTGCGCACTTGCAGGCTCCTAATGACTTGAATCCTTTCTATTACATTCCGTTTGACGGAGCGATTGGGTTAAAGAACGGGTTTTTTGAAAGGCAGGATTACGGAACTGCATTCCAGAATTCAGGGAATGGAATCAAGGTGGAGAATTTTGAAAACTCCAATACCTTCCCAAAGGCTGAAGGCTCTAATCCATTGAGTGTTTTGAAAACAAGCATTGACTCTAACTCTTCAATAGTGAATTCAACATTTGAATCAAGGGGCAGGATTTTAAGGGTTGATTTGGGGGAAGGAAAGGATGAACTGGTTTTTTCGCCAAGCCTTGCAACTCCGTTGGCTTTGAAGGTTTCTGCAGGAAGCTCGCAGGATGGAAAGCTTGCTGTATTTTACGACTTTTTGGAGTCAGGAAAGCCTGAAAAGCCTGGAAAGAATTTGGCGTTCTGGAATTCGCCTGAAACACTTGAATGCTTGGACTTTAGTGGAAAAAAGCTTTCTGAAACCTTCAATAATTCAGCGGACAGGCAGGCTTCAGCGCTTGACAACATCAACCCTTGGGAGTCAAGCTTTGGAATTGATTGGGAAAGCGTGGAAAAAACAGGAAATGTTTTCTTGACAACTGTGTTTTACACAAATCCTTCAAGACAAAGCGTTTTTTCAGTGCACAACGATTCAAAAGATAATGCACTGGCTGTTTCCAGGACTGCGATTGCACAGCAGGCGGTTTTGAATGGAGTTGGGGGAATGCGGTTTAATGATTCCTCAAGAAGCTCTGAAGCAAGCATTGGCTCTTTGGAGGAATTGTTCAACGCTGTTGAAAGCAGGGATGTTTTCATGATACAGAAGGGCCAGGAGCTGGGCTTTTGGTGGAATGAGAAAAAACTGCTCTCAAGCTTTGAGACCTCCTTGCAGCAAGAGCTGCAATCATGCATTGGTTCCTGAATTTAAAAAGGCGAGTTTTGCAAGAAACATTTATAAAACAGGAAAGCCTCTTTTATTGCAAGTTTTGGCAAGAGTTTCTTGCAACAAAAAGGTAAATTGGAATGGGCTTTAAGGACGCTTTAGAGAATTTTTACTACTCAATGGAGGACAGGTATTACGCTGTCCTTGACTGGCTTGAAAGCAAAGGACTGCCGGTCTATAAGGTAATAGACCCTATTGATGAGGTGATTCCAAGCTTTGCGTTATTCTCGCTTGTTGTTTTGCTGCTTGTTTTAGGGGTTGCATGGCTCTTGCTCTTTTCCCAGCCTTACTACTCAATCAACATCAAGGTTGTTGAGCTTGCGGGCGGAAATCCTGTTTCTGGAGTAAGAGTGGATTACAATTACGGACTTGAGGCAGGCCTGAAGACCGCGAAATTTGCACAGACTGGAAGTGACGGAACTTTCAAGATTGAAAACCTTTCAGGCACTTTGCTCTTTGATTTTTTCATTCAAAAGCAAGGCTTTGATGACTATAGAAATTCAAAGCCAGTCTCGATAAAGGTTGACTCAAAGGAAGTCGTGCTAAAGCTGAAAAGGAAAGTGGTTGTTGAAGAGAAGGAGATTCTTGTGAGGGATGGTTCGCAAACTCCAAAGAGAGAGATTAATGGCCAGGAAATCACCTCTTCTTTCGAATGCAGCAGCGGAAAGCTGATTCCGGAAAAGAAACGCTTTGTTTCAGCAATAAAAGTGGAAGCTTCAGAGCTTAACGGCTGCGGAGCGATTACAGCAACTGTTTTAGTGCAGGGCTTTCAGCCTTTAGCCTTGCCTTTGACTTCGACAACGACAATTTTTGACCTTTTGCCAGACGCTCCAGACAATGGATTCTTGAGAGTCAGCGTCAAAAGCTCTCAAGATAATAGCCCATTGCCTGGAATAAAGCTGACATTATACTCTGGCTCTACCACGAATGCTGTTGGCGTTGAGCTGACTGACAGCACTGGAGAGTTCACTTTTGAAACAGCTCCTGGAAATTACATCGTAAGGGCTTCTGATGATGCAAGCCAGGAGTTTGAGACAAAAACAAGCGATAGCGTTACAGTAAGCTCTGGAGAGACAGCAACCTTGGGCATGCTTTTGGAAAGAACGCCTCCTTCTAATGTTAGGTTTTTGAGGATTAAAGTAGTGGATGCAGCAAGCTCAAACCCAATTTCCGGAGCCTTGGTTTATTTTTCTGAAGATGGGGTTTTGAACGACACTCCTTTAACAACCAATAATGAGGGCAAGGCAGAATACAATAACGCGAGGGCTGGAAAAACCTACAAGGCAAGGGTTAAGGCAACAGGATACGTGAGCTTTTTCGGAACAGTACAGCTAAGGGAAAGAAGCGACCAGGATTACACTGTAATAATGCTTGATGCCGCTACTTCCTCAAATTCCGGAAAAATCAGGGTTACTGTAAGGAATGAGGAAGGCAGCAATGTTCCTGAAGCCACTGTTTTAGTGTATAACGCGCTTTTTGAAAGCCTGCCAATCAGAGACGAAACAAACCTTAATGGAATTGCAGACTTGGGGAATGAAAGCCTTCCTGCAGGAAGCTATTACGCTTTCGCGGAAAAAGCAGCATTGGATGCTAACGGATTGAGCGACACAAAACAGCTTTCAGCAGGCCAGACCTTGGACTTGAACGTAACTCTTGTCGCAGGCTTGGCAAACATCAAGGTAAAGGTAGTGAATGTTTCAGGCTCTCCAATCTCTGACGTTAACGTAATGTTTTTTGAATCCTTGAGTTTTTCAAACTTCCAGAAAAAAGCAGAGCTTTCAACAGCAGCAAACGGCCTCACTAATGCTGTAGAGTTCAAAGTGAACAAAAATGTGAAAATTACAGCTTCAAAAGCAGGGTTTTTGCAGTCAAGCATCATTGTTTCAAGGCTTTCAAAAAGCACTGCCGATAACGCAATGATTGTAGAGCTTACTTTATACCCTCAAAACTACGCCACTGACTTTCTCATTCGCTTTTCTCATGTTTCAAAGCCAAACAGTTTTGAAAGGCTTCCTGCAAGAGAGCAGAAAATCCTTGCAAACACTGAGAAAGAGTACGGAATGGTTTTTGACATCATAGTTCCAAGCGGCAACCAGAGCGGAGTGAAAAGCCATGTAAGGACTGACCTGGATTCAATAATCAACGAGGCAGCTGCAAGAATGGTTGTAAGGAACGCGAGCGCTGAAAGAAGCCCTATCCGTTCAGCGGACTATAACCGCTCGAACGCTTTTTCAGACCAGAATATCGTGAGCGATGCTGCGAAAAACGCGAAGCAGGTTAATTTGAGCTTTGGAAGCCTTTATGCAGGGGCTTACAGGTTTTATGCAACAGTATTAGTGAAAAAAGTTGCTGCAGACACAGTGCTTGAAATCCACTTTACTGCAAAGTCAAATAGCAAATCGTTGGGGGATTCTGTAAAAACCTTCAAGGTTGGACAGCTTTTTTGCTGGGAGAACGCAAGAGAGCAGTGCCCTAATTTTGATTATTCTTTTGAAATCCAAAGGCAGGACTCAAGCTCCTGGCTTTCATTGCAGCAAGTGCCTCAAGGGCCTTTTGACATTAACCACGACATTAATTACACTTTAAGCTACAGGATACTTAATTCAGGAACGCAAAACATTACAACGTCTTTTGACATTAATTTCTCAAGCAGCAATAACGCTCTTGTTTTTGGAGAGAATGGGGAAACGAGCGTTCTGGAGCCTTGGAGCGAGCAGCTTGCTTCCGGAGCTTCGTTTTCTCAGACAATAAAATTAAGAGGGGTTGTGAAAACGCAAAGAACTGAAATGCTCCTTAAGCTAGGTTTGGACATGCAGGACACTAACGCAAAAGTCGCTTTCAAGGTAAGCGCAAGCCCGTTGCTTGTTTCAGTGCCAAACAGCCTTTTTGCAAACACTCCAAGCCAGGAGCTTGCTGTGAGAGTTTCTGATGCTCTTTCAGGAAATCCAATACAAAACGCTTTGGTAAAAGTAAAGGTTTCAAGCACCGAGCTTACGGTCTCAAACCTTGGCCTGCCGGACTTGACAGCTTTTACTGATTCCCAAGGCTGGGCTTTTTTCACTCTTTCAGCTTTTGACGCAACGCATTCAGCATTCGTGCATTCTTCAGCTCCGGGATTTGAGGCAGTCTTAAAGAAAGTGCCTTTCTCCAACGCTTTCGGAGACGTTGACCAGTTTGCTTGCGTAAAAATAGAGCCAGTCTCGAAAAAATGCTCTTTTGATGATTCAAAAATCTGCTTTGCCTCAACAGATTCAACTCCAGCAGATTTCAGGATTTCAACAGAAAACTGTTCAGAGCAAGTAAGCGTTGCATTGCAGGGAGGCTACGCGCTTCAGGACAGCACCGGGGTTTCGCTTCCAGTAAGCCCTGCAACAGCTTTTACAATGCTTGAGACAGACTCAAAGACAGCAACTGTTTCAATCGCGAATAGAAGCCCTGCAGGAATTTTAGGCCAGATTCCAGTATATGCGAGCATTACTGGCTTGCTGACCGGCGTTACTGGAAGGAAAGAATTGGTTACTTTCATCGGCTATCCTGGATTTGAGAAAGACTGCTTTGGGATTGGAAAAACAGAGTTTGACATTGTTTCAGGCTCTGACAGCAATGCAGCGTTCAATTATTGCTTTTTATTCCACAGCGACCCTGATGTTCCGTCAATCGCGTTGAGAACGCAGCTTGCCTTTGCCCTGACTTCGCAAACAGCCTTGCAAACCTCTTTCCCATTCCAGTGGAGAGTGAAAGCAAGCGTCAAAGAGCTAGTGAAGACAGTGGCTCAAGCTCAAAAGCTTGCAGGCGTGAGGATTCCGATAGACACTCAAGGCAACCAGCTGGTGTTTGAAGGCAGCACAACAACGCAGGTTACAAAGTCTCCGCCTCAAGCAGTTTCAGATTCCATCTTTAGAATAACAAACATCAGGTTTTCAAGCTATCACGGAGATAACGTTGTCAATGAAGAGCTGAAAAAAGCCTTCATTAATTCCTCAAGCATCACGCTAACCTTAAAGGACGGCTCGACAAGAAGCATTAGCGTTCCCTGCGATGCCTTAAAGTGCAACTGGACAAGAAGCGTTTGGGAAACAGCATGTTCAGGGCCTTTGACTGACTGCACTTACAGCTATATTGACATTCCAATAAGCCCTGCGTTAGACATTAACAGGATTACAGCAAGCATCAAAAGCACTGAAAACGACAAGTCTTTCGTGTTCTTTGACCTTAACGGAACACTGCCTGAAACAACCTTGACCTATAGCGAAAACTCTTTCACAACTTTCTCGCAATGGCGCGATGCTATTGTATTGCCTGGAAGGGAGACTGGAATAAATCTCGGGCTTTTGAACTTTGGCTTGCAGGAGGTAAAAGCTTCTCCATTATACAGGCAAGGCAGGATTTTAGACATTAATTTCAGCATTGAAACCTCAAAGCCAGAGGTTGACGCCTGGATTCAAGGAAGCATTGACCAGAAGAATGTGGAGGTTTTGGCAAGCTATTACGGAAGTTCGGGTTCGCAAACGATTGAAAGTTCGGCAACAGGCCAGAGAGAGGTAATTCCATTCAGCATTTACAGCAACGGCTGGCAGGGAGAGGCTTACACAGTATTGGCAGTGAATGATTATGCTGACGAAGCTAAAAGAATCGCAAGAAGGAGTTAGAACAGGATGAAATTCAGGAAAGAGTTTGCATTTTTGCTGTTCCTGCTACTGCCTTTGGCAGCTTCAGCCATTGTAAACCCTTCAGAATTCAAGGGAGACATTACAGTAAGCCTTGAGAAAAATTCGCTTAACGCTGGAGAAACCTTGAATGCAAGCATTACAGCATTAAACATGGAGGCAATTCCAATAGCTGAAGGAGTGTTTATCATTGAGCTCGTGAAAGGCGGAGAAAGCTATTATCCAACGCAGTTCAGCAATGCGGACAATATCTTCCTGGAGCAAAAGATTGAAGGAGTGAATTTAAGGCCTCTTGAGAGCAGGACTTTCAATTTTTCCTACAAGCTGCCTTCAGACCTTGCCCAAGGCTCTTACAGGCTTGACGCATACTTTCGAACAGAAAGAAGCCCGATTGTAGGAATAACGCACATTCTAATGAACCCAAAAAGCGCGCAATTTGCTGTCAAAAACTCAAGCGCAAGCGCTCAATTCCCGCAAGCAAGCGTTGTGCGCACTAAAACAGTATTCAATGATGCGGAGAACATTCAAACACTAGTGGGAGAAGAGCCTGAAGGCTTAGGTCCAGTAGGCCCGCCAGTAAAGCCAGGAGCTGAAATTTCAGGAAAGGTTTTCGTGCAGAATGTTTCAAGCGCTGAACTGAAAGATTTGGAAGTTAGCGCAAGGCTTTGCGAATGGGATGATTCACTATGCACTAAATGGCTTTCTGAAGCAAGCGCAACCATAAGTTCAATAAAGGCAGGCTCTGAAGCAAGCGTTGACTTGAGCCTTAAAGCCCCGGAAAAGCCAAATGCTTACGCGATAAGGCTTGAGGTGAAAAAAGACGGAAAGCTCCTGTCTCTTTACAGGAACCGTGCGGTAGTGATTGGCGCAGGCGCAAGAATCAGGAAGCTTGTTTCAAAAAGGGTAGAGTTAGAGAAAGGAAAAGAAGCAGGATTCTCTTTGCTGATTTCCCCAAGCGCTGACCATTATTTAAATCCTGAATTCAAAGACTTCAGCTTAAGGCTCAGCGTGCAAGACCTGAATTCCGGGCAAACGCTTTACAGCAAGACTGAAGAAGTGCCTTTGATTGACTTTCAGATAAACTTCATTGAAAAAAATTACTCTTTCATTCCTTCAGGAAACGTGCTGAAATACAAGGTTTGCGCAAGCCTTGAAAAGCAATCAAGCGTCATAGACTCTTACTGCACTGTTTACGATTCTGAAAATTTTTCTGAAAGCAAGAGCCAGGAATTGGAAACTTCCTGGGAAAGAAAGCAAAGCAACGCATTGCTCGAGCTAAAGTTTTGCGCAATTCCTGAAGGAAAAAGCGTTAAAGCAAACTTCCAGCTATTGAGCAATGACCTGCAAGAGTTTATTGCTGGAGAGAATTTTGAAGGAACAGGCTGCGTTGAGAAAAAAATCCAGGTTGATGCAAAAAAAGAATTCAAGCTTGCAGTGACTGATTACATCACAGGAATTCAAAAAACCTATGATATTGGATTGCAGGAAGTTAAGGTTCCAGGAGCCGAGGAAACAGGCAGTATAGATGTAATATCTGGAATCAGCCCTGACGCTTTATTGCTTGCAATCGCAATAGTGCTTACTGCTGTAATCGCCCTTGTGGTAGTCACAGCACTCAAGCTAGTGCAGAAAAGGGGGCGCAGGAAATGAAGCTAAGACTCTTGCTGTTGATTGCGCTCTCCGTTCTTTTGATTCCAGGCCTTGCAAGCGCCGGCTGCCTGATTTCAATAGTCAACCTTCCGCAGGAAAAAACCCTCACGATGGACGTCAACTGGCAGACTCCTTACGGTTCAGCTTTTGGAAGCACTCAAGACGGCTATGTAGTGCCTTTGGATTCTAAAATGATTTTCAAAAACATTGCAAGCTATACGGTTCATTGCGAGGACGGAGACAATGCAGACGTAAAGCCTCCTTTAAGAGTGAAAATAACAAACTCAAGCACTGGAATTACAATCGCAAAAATCCTTGACTTCAGTTATTCAGGCTATTGGTGCTCTAACGTGCCAGGCTGTACTGCATGCAGCAATCAAAAAGGCGCGCAATCTGTTGATCCAGTAGATGCTTTCTTTTTTGACTCTGAAGGATTGTACAACGTGAGAGTAGAGTTTGCAAAGTTTTCCGTTGACCCAAATGCGCTGGCTGACAACTCTTACTGGCTTCAGGCCCAGGAAGACTTTAACGTTTTGGTGTTTTCGCCATTGCTTGCAGTTCATGGCTCCAAAAAAACCCTGCTTCCTTTAACTCCAGGTCAGACAACACAGGCTGAAATAATCTGGACAGTGAGGAATCTCTCGCAAATAACCATTAAAATCCAGGACATCAACATGCCGTTGTGCAATGCCAATGGCCTTTCCTGCTCTCTAATGCCGCAGCCTTCCGGAATCCAAATAAAGCCCAACGAGCACGCGATTTTCACGCAAATAATAAAGCTTGAAAACCCTCCAGCAAGCTATAATGCAAGAGACTTGAACATGTTCTTGGACGTGAACTTTTCAGACATTCAAGGAATTTACTCTTTCAAAAAAACTTCAGAGCCGACGCTTTTGAAAATAAAGCCTTTGAGCCAGCAGGAATTCAGCATCAAAATAAAGGGAGCAGGCTCTAACATTTGCTATGGCCTGAACGGAAAAACAGGATATACCGGAACAGCAGCCTTGCCAAAAATAAAGCTTTCCTGGGAATGGAATTCAATAGAAATCAACG
>Ga0209541_10005433_pt1 | contig 22211 bp, 18 predicted proteins | sample RifCSPlowO2_01_FD_184027 | JGI IMG/M metagenome (GOLD analysis project Ga0209541, IMG submission 184027) | Groundwater microbial communities from Rifle, Colorado - Rifle CSP2_plank lowO2_0.1 (SPAdes) (version 2) | ecosystem: Environmental > Aquatic > Deep subsurface > Groundwater | place...
TGGAGCGGCCGCGCAAGCGCAAACTGATACTGCCAATATGCTGGCCGTCAATGGTATCAATAGCAAACCGAACATCGCTTTTGGATTTCTTTTTTATCCATTCCCTCTCCTCCTTTAAACTGGGCGGCGCTAAATCATAAATGCTCAAAAACTTCGTTACCTCCCGGTCTTTGAGCCACCGGCAAAACCGCGCCGCATCCTTGACCGACAGCGGCCGAAGAACAACTTTGTTGCCTTTAAGGACAACTGATTTTGCCATATTATGCAGTCCAGATAGAGTTAGTAAGCCCGCCAAAATTTTAATAAAAATTTAGGCGGGTAAGTCAAGATAGAGTCAAGATAGAGTTAGCTGGCTTTTGATTTTAGAGATTTGATCCAGAAAAATAACATCTTGCTAACTTCCTCGGCTAAGCGAAATGTCTTGTTAAATTCCGCTTCATTAATCAACCCCAAGTCATGACTAAGAATTGATTGGTATTTTAATTCTTCTAATGAGCCATCAGCGATATTATAGAAATTCAGACTATCTTTAATTGATTTCCGCCTGAATCCTTCAACGATATTACAGGCCACTGAAACCGCCGCTCGGCGAATTTGCGAAGTTAATCCGAACTTCTCTTCCGCCGGAAATTTTTTTGTTATTAGATAAACTTCCAATACTAATTGATGTGCTTTCGCCCAAACCTTCAAATCTTTGAAAGTTCTAATTTGTTGCGCCATACTTTATAAGATTAATAATAAGCAGTGGCGCTATGTTGATTTTAGTATCACTCTATCTTGACTAAAAAACAAACCCCACGACAACATAATGTCCTGGGACCCCATCTAATAGATCAAAGATCTAAACGACAAGGCGGTTCCACCCAATTTCCTCGAGCACCGACAACATGCCGAGGCGCTTTAATATTCAATTTGCCCAAAAGTTTAGTCCCTTCAGAAGCGTCATCCTGAACTTGATTCAGGACCTCACCGTAAAGTTGGTAGCTTTACCAATCGCTTTCAGGTGAGTTTATTATAAATCCAAATAAAATCGATGTCAATATAAAAAAAGCCCTCGAAGTTTCATTCTCCAAGGGCATTGTCGCATAGCCAGGATACACACCTAGAGTAAAGTACGAAGAAATAGGGTATCCTATTCCACAACAACTGTTTGGCCTTGGCCGAACTTGCCATGATTCCATCCGCCTGCATTTATGTCTGTAGCTGCGTGCACGTGGATTTCGAGCTCTTTCCAATACTCATCACCGAGACGTTCTACAGCATATACCGCACGAGCCCATATGGGTTTACCTTCTGGAACATCCGTGAACAGGCGGACTTCCACTCCCGGCCAGTCGCGACAGAAATTCTGTTGCTGAAGTTCGGCAGAAGCATCCTCTCGATACAGAATGCTGTAATTTTTCACCTCGTGCATAAACACTCGCTCCACGTTGTCAAAACGATGCTCGGTTACCGACGGTTCGACAGAATACCATGCCGAAAGAAAAGATATAACAGCTATAGCTGAAAGGCCCCCTATCAAAGTCATCAATTCTGTTGATCTCATTGTTAATCCCTCCAAAGATCGTATCCTAACTATAATTTAAGAATATTTATTTGTCAATAAGAAAATTTCTAACAACTTGCTGCTCTAAAATGCTTTAGCTTATGCCGATATTAAAAAAAGAGGCCCAGCTGAGCTTTTGCCCGTTGGGCCTCAGAACACAAAACGCTTGACGGCCGTGGCCATCACTGGGCCACGAGCAGTAATTCCGGCGGTATTGAATCGCAAGGAACAAGTGTTAGGGCTGGTCCTCCATTACTGCCCCGCCCCCTATTAAATGTGTTTACTCACTCTTGGCTAAATTGCCTTTGGCTGGCCTGCAGAAGTCTTAGAAGGTGAGGAGGGCGGAAAGAGAGCCAAGTCTGGATCGCAGCAGATATAGAAAGCCGGATGGTCAGGCCCAATCTTGGCGACAACTTCTCGAGTAGTTGACACCCAGCGTGGATCACGCGGTTGGAGGTCAGGCTGACTGTGGCAATCTAAAGCCGCTTCTTGGTCAAAAAACAGCGCAACAATTGAAGAGGACCCCCCACCCCAGTATCTGGTATTGACCAGCTCAATCCGTCGCTCAACGGCTGTTAACGGCGACTGTTCACCATATCGTTCTGGCATGTAGGCAATCAAGCGATCACCAATGGCGATTCTGGTGCCGCCTTGAATCCGGCAACCAAGGGCGATACTGCTTGTGCCCTTGAGAGCGATTTTCTTGGCAAAGGCGTTATCAGACTCGTCCATCTCAACTTGATACACAGATGTTAAAGTCACAGCAAAGAACTGCTTGATTATGTCTGCCATGAATCTTCCTCCATAGTTATGCGGCATATCTACTTAACATCAAAAAGTCATTGTTGTCAATAACACTGACGATTCAAAAAAGCCAGTCCAAAAGAAGAGGACTGGAGGGTGAATTGAGATTGATGGGAAATCGCCAGATGAACTTTCTGACGATGAATTGAGGGAATTTGCCCTAGCCTTGACGCAGGGCATTTGAAACCACCGCTACAAAGGGAAAACCTCTTAGGTCTTCCCTTTTTTAAAAAAGGTGTACGAGGCACTATCCAAACTCCAAAAACTGTCAATATTAAAAAAGATGCCCGGAAAAGACAAGGCTTAACGGGCACCGTATCAGCAAAATGTCTCATTTATGGCTACGTTCCTCCTCAAAGAGCCAATCAACTTCGGCCTTTCCAGACCCCATAAATTCCGACGATTTGACCAATAATCAATAACACCCCGACGACCACAACTGTCTCTGCCATCAGCGGACTCATATATGTCTCCCTTCCAATCTTACTTGACCCTATGCGTCTAAAACCGCTTCAGAGCTAAGGATCACCACGCTGCCCTGAACCAAGAGACGCATTATCTCATCTTTAAGGCATTCTTCACAAGTAGCAATACCAGCCAGACCAAGGGTTGAGCGCCGACAACCGGTGCGAATGATGAGATCCGCCCCGCACTCGGTGCAATTTGTCGTCAGATCAAATCCTCCGGTTCCGTCACGATGCGGTTCAACACTGAACCCCTCTGGATCAACAGTGTGGCCGCGCTGGGCAACGTGCTGTGTAGCAACGATTACCTGTTTCAAATCCTCTGGGCTTAAATTCGGTAACACCATTATCTTCACCTCCCACTATTTTCATGGTTTGAAAACCAGATACATTATATAGGACTTTTTGCTTTATTGTCAATGCAAAAAAAACATCAGCGATTATCGATTTGCTATCTCAATCACAATTTTATCCTTCAGCCTTGGCGTTTTTCTAAGCCAGCCGGGCTGAAACTTAACCTCAACTGATTTCACCTCGGGAAATTGGGAAAAATAGGCTTGGACTTCCTCGCTGGTTTTGCCGACCAATCGGCTTTTGTCAAAAAGTTGGGCGCTATTGGCCAAAATTGAATTGGCTTCCAGGCTAACCTTCACTTTAGCTTCATTGGTTTCCAAATTATAACTTTCCACGGCATAAGAAAAACTTTTAGGATCCAAATCAACCAGCTGCTTTTCACCGGGCAGCATCTTTTTTAGCTGGTTTCGCGCCGAAATAATCAGCTGGCTTTCGTCAAACACCACAATAATCGCTTTCAATTTCATGGCGGTGGTGAATTCCGCCACCTGCTCGCCGACGTTGACGTTATGATTTAGTTCTTCCACTTGAGAAGAAAATAGCTTGGGCCATAGAGCTTCTTGCGGCGCCAGTTCCTGATTAACTTCGGCTAAAGCCTTCTGATAAAGCTGATTTTTCAAATTTTCTTCGGCCTGATCCAAATCCGATTGGGCAACCACGGCCACCGAGCTCGCGCCCGGTCTTAATATTTCCGAATTTTGAGCGTAAATTTTGTCTTGGAGCGGGCCCCAAAGACCGGGGATGATAAATCTCATCGGCTCAATTTCCGAAAAATTCTCAAGATCGTCGGGATAAACCTGAACTTTTAAGTCTTGGCCGGCCGGAACAACCACGGTTTTTTTCAAACGGACCAAAATTTTCTCCGGGTTGTCAGGCGCCGCCAAACGGGTGGTCGCTACCAAGGTTTGGTCTTTACTGTAATTATTTGTGATGGTGACTTCACCAACGACATCAGACGCTGCCGACGCCGAGCCGCTGGCAATGAAATTACCGCTACCCTCAACTAGCACTGAGCGAACCTTACCGGCCACAACATTGCTGTCGGCTAAAGCCGGAAGAACCGCCGCGGCCTTGACCTCAAAGCTTAATTCCTGATTCATCTTTTCCGCCGCCGGCGTGATGATAATGGTCACTTTGGCCCAAATTAAATAAAAAGTAAAAACAAAAATAAAAATTGCCAGGCTAAAAAACCAAAAGCCAACGCGGCGGTAAAATTTAGGTAAAATGTAATTTTCTCCTCTCATACCCCCTTAGAAATAAATACTTAGCTTTTACTGCCCCGCTATAAAAATCGATTGCTAACGGTGCCATAATCTAATCATACAATAAAAATTGATTTAAAAAAAGACGGAGTCTTTTTCAGCCCTAACCGCCAAATTCCAATAGCAATCAAACTAAGGTTGCTCTTCAACCCGAAAAGAATTTTTGCCCAGAAGCGATTCAACTTGATCCTTAATCGCTTGACTGTTGTCAACCAAAAAATTAGTCATCACTTTTTTGAAACCTTGCTGGCCCTTAATCAGCAAAAAAACCTTGTATTTGCCCGGGCAGTTCTTAAAAATATCTTTTAGCTGGCCGGTTAGCGTGTTGTCAAAGATTGACGGCAATAAAATATAGGCCTGGCCGGCGATTAAAAGCTCGGCTTTTTCATCAACTTTTTTGGCAAATGAACTGCGCCAATAGCCGTTGCCGTTCCCGTTACTGAGAGTCAATTGATCCAGCTCCTTGATGACACCGGCGATATTTTTTGATTCTAACGCCCGAACCTGGTTGCAAATCAATTTAGTTTCTCCGTCTTTGTCGGAAAGCCGACAGTTCATGATGATAATTTTATCTTCCTGCCAAACCTCGGCGTCGGCTCTTAAGATGCTGGGGAAAACCAGAACTTCAATACCGGCGGTCATGTCTTCAACTCGGACAAAAAGCATTGGTTCGCCTTTTTTGGTAATAATTTTTTTGACTTTAGTAATCACCCCGGCCACTTTCAAAACTTGATCGCGATGATTGTTGGTGGTCACCAACTCTTTAACCGCCACCACCTGGCCGGCTAATTGCCGGTTGAATTCGGCCAGCGGATGAGCCGAAACGTAAAGGCCCAGGAATTCCTTTTCCCAGTTTAATTTTTGCTTATCATCGGCCGGCTCAATTAAGTCCAAATTAAGCCTGGGCAAAGCCACGGTCGTGGCCAGCATCCCGAAGAGGCTTGACTGCTTGCTGTCAGCTTCCTGATTAACGCTTTTAACAAACATTAAAATTTTGTCCAGGTTATAAAGCAAAAGATTGCGCTCGCCCAGCTGGTCAACCACGCCGGCTTTAATCAGCGCTTCAAGCGATTTTTTGTTCAAATCCTTGGTTTTAACCCGGCTTAAAAAATCTTCCAAATTTTGATAGGGCCCGTTAGTCTTTCTTTCCTTGATAATTTCTTTAATGATGTTATTGCCCAAATTTTTGACGGCGCTTAACCCAAAGCGGATTTTTTTGCTCACCTTGTCTTTTTCCACCGCCAAAGAATCATAAACCACGGTAAAAGTGGAGAAACTTTCATTGATATCCGGCGCTAAAACTTCCAGGCTCATCTGGCGGCATTCTTCAACCTCAATGGCAATCCGGTCAATATTGCCGTGATCAGCGGTCAAAAGCGAAGCCATAAATTCACTCGGATAGTGAGCTTTGAGATAGGCGGTCTGGTAGGCAATCATCGCATAACAGGCGGCATGGGAGCGGTTAAAGCCATAGCGGGCAAAAGGCAGGACATAATCCCAAATCTGCTTGGCCACTTTGGGGGCAATGCCGTTATTAACCATGCCGGAAATCATTTTTTCCGCCTGCTCATTAAGCAGAGTAGCGATTTTTTTACCGACGGCCTTGCGCAAAACATCGGCTTCACTGTAAGAAAAGCCGGCCAATTCCCGGGCGATTTCCATTAATTGCTCCTGATAAACGATGATGCCGTAGGTTTTTTCCAGCACCGGCTTCATCCGGGAATCAAGATAATAGACCTTCTGCCGGCCGTGTTTGGCTTTAATGTAATCCGGAATAAATTCCATCGGTCCGGGCCGATACAAAGAAACCATGGCAATAATATCTTCCAGCTCAGTCGGCACCAGCTGCTTTAGATAACGGCGCATGCCTGAACTTTCCAGCTGAAAAACGCCGGTGGTCTCGGCCCGCTGCAACAGTTCAAAGCTCTTTTCGTCAGTCAAAGGGATTTCGTCAATATTAATATCAATCCCCCGGGCTTTCTTTAAAATTTCCAACGTATTTTCAATGATGGTTAAATTTTTCAAACCCAGCAAATCAATTTTCAAAAGGCCCAAATCCTCAACGGCGTGCATGCCATACTGGCTGACGATTTCATTTTCGTTTTGGCTGGATCGCTGCCGGGGAACATAATTGTCCATTGCTGTCGGAGTAACCACCACGCCGCAAGCATGGGTGGAGGCATGGCGAGCGCAACCCTCAAGTTTTTTGGCGATTTCAAGCAAGCGCTTGCCGTCGGGGTCAGTCATAATTTCCTGCAGATCGGGAACAATCTTAATTGCCTGATCCAAAGACATAAACATCGGAATCAGTTTGGCCACACGATCGCAATAGCTGTAAGGCAGCCCCATCACCCGGCCGACATCGCGAATCGCGGCCCGAGCCGCCATGGTGCCAAAGGTGATAATTTGCGCCACATGGTCGCGGCCGTACTTGGTAGCGACATACTCCAAAACCTCGTTGCGCCGGGTATCGGCAAAATCCGTGTCAATATCGGGCAGGGAAATCCGCTCCGGATTTAAAAACCGCTCAAAAATCAAATCGTATTTCAGCGGATCAATGTTGGTAATGTTGGTCAAATAGGCAACCAAGCTGCCGGCGGCTGAGCCGCGGCCCGGACCGACCACAATATCATTATTCTTCGCCCAATTGATAAAATCGGCCACAATCAAAAAATAGGAAGCAAAGCCGGTTTTGGCAATCACCCCCAATTCATAGTCAAGCCGCTCTTTAATTTTTTTACTGACCGGGGCTTCGCCATAACGTTTTTTTAAACCTCCTTGGCACCAATCAGCCAAGTATTCAATGTCGGTTTTGGCGTTGGGCACCGGAAAATGAGGCAACAAAGTTTTACCCAATTCCAGTTTAAAACTGCACTTTTCGGCCACCGCCAGAGTATTAGCAATCACCTCGGGATGGTCGGCCCAATCTTTTTTAAGCTGATCCGGCGAGCGCAAAGAAAAATCTTCGCCGATATAAGAAAGCCGGTCGGTATCGGCCAGAATTTTTTTGGTCTGGATGCAAAGCAGGACATCCTGAGCGTAATCATCGTCAGCGTTCAAGTAATGGGCATCGCAGGTGGCAATGACCGGAATATCTAATTTTTTACTTAAACTAAAGACTTTTTGATTGACTTCTTTTTGCCGTTCAATGTTGGGATGGTGCTGAACTTCCAGATAATAATTGCCCGGACCAAAAAGCTGCTGGTATCTTTTGGCCGTTTCTTCGGCTTTTTTATCATCATTATTGCTAAAATTCCGGGCGATTTCTCCTTGCAAACAAGCTGAACTGCAGATTAAACCATCATGATATTTTTCCAAAAGCTCAAAATCAATTCGCGGCCGATAATAAAAACCATCCAGATGAGCGATGGTTGTTAATTTAATTAAATTTTTATAGCCGGTTTCATTTTTGGCCAGCAAAATCAAATGATAAGGGCTGTCGTCAATTTTTGGCCGCTTATTTTGGTGGCCATTACGCGCCACGTAAGCTTCCACCCCCAAAATCGGCTTTAGGCCGGCTTTGGTTGCTTTTTGATAAAATTCAACCAGCCCGTACATCACGCCGTGATCGGTCAAAGCCAAGGCCGGCATTCCAAGTTGTTTGGCTTTTTTTACCAATTCATCAATTTTAGGCAACCCATCAAGCAAAGAATAATGGGAATGGGTGTGGAGATGGACGAATGACATAAATTATTAATAGTTTTGAAAGCCTTGATTAATCAATGGCTCCCAAGGAAAGCAAGCTTTCCTACTCGGATTAAATTTTAATCACGGAATTCGAGTTTATAAACTATTTCTTCTTCTTTCGGCCCGAACTTTTCGCCTGCTTATCCATCAAAAATCCGACCAGCTTAATCACCGAATCCGAGATTAAGGCGATATGGTTTGAGCCTTTCTCCAGCTTCTCCTTGACCAGTTTTAAAATCTTATCCACCAATTCCAGTTTTTGTCTAATACTGACCGTCATCCTGCTCATATTTTTGAGCATGACAATGACGTAATAAAGCGCCCAGCAGGTAAAAATGGTCAGCAAGGCGACAGCGCCAGCAATCACGACTAAAAGTAAATCTTTTGAAGTTTCAAGCATATTTTAGGAATTAGTAATTAGTAATTAAAAAAATTATCCTACCTCGCCTTGGCCCCAAAACCGTTCTCTAATTTTTTAACCACCTTTTTCATGACCTCGTCCACTTCTTCCGACTTTAAAGTCCGGTCCGAGGCGCGGAAAACCAGCCGTAAAGCCAGACTTTTTTTATTGGCGCCAAGCGACGGATCAGCGAAAGTGCTCAGATATTCCACGCCAACAATCAACCGATCAAAATGGTTAACTGAATCACTGACCATCTGCCAACTCAGTTTTTTATCAACGACAATGGCTAAGTCGCGACTGACACCGGGGAATTCGGGAAGCGGCTGATAAGTTTTAATCTTATTGGCCAGCTTGACCACCTGGCTGAAATCCAAATCAAAAACTGCCAGGGGTTTTTTAATATCAAATTTTTCCAAAATATTTTGATTAACCAAACCGAACTGACCTAAGAATTGCCTGCCTTGAGTTTTACCGAATTGCCTGCCTTGAGTTTTACCGAAAGGCCTGCCTTGATAAATATCCAGGGCATAATCTTTTTCCCAAAGCGGGCATTGGCGGTCACTGGCTAAAAACTGATAACGGGAAATGCCTAATTTTTTAAGTAAAGATTCAACTATGCCCTTAACGGCTAAGAAGCTATTCGCGGAATCTTGGTCCAGAACGGCGCCGGAGAGCCAGGAAAATTCAGCCGGCAAATCATTCGGCGCTTGGGGCAAATAGATATTATTTAACTCAAAAATTTTCTGGCTGGAAAAATTTTTTAAATTAGCGGAAACATTCTGTAAAATCTGGGGAAACAAGGTAGCCCTTAGATAAGCCATCTCCTCATTCAAGGGATTAAAAATTTTAAGGGCAAATTTGGCGGAAAACTTGGCTTTTTGCAAAAGCTCCTGGGAAACCATTGAATAATTATAAACTTCAGTAAAACCAAGGCCGGCTAAACTTTGTTTAGCTAAATTTTCCCAAAAAAACACTGGGTCTTTTGCCTGAACCGGAATTTCCCCGGGCGGCAATTCAGTCGGTAAATTATGGTAGCCATAAATTCTGGCGACTTCTTCAATCAAGTCATGTTCGGCAGTAACATCGTTAGCCCGCCACCAGGGTACGATCACGCTTAAAGTTTTAGCCCCGCTTATCTCAAAACCCAAAGATTCTAGAATCTTTTTAATTTCAGCAACATCAATTTCAATCCCCAAATAACGTTTAACGCTGCTGATGTCAAATTTGATTTTGTTCGGCTGATATTTTCTGGCATAAACGTCAATGATCGGCGAAGCCACTTTGCCGCCGGCTAATTTCTGGGTTAATTCAATCGCTCGCAAGATGCCGGGGAAAGTACTTTCCGGCGGCAGGCCTTTTTCAAACAAATCAGAAGAAGCGGAGTGTAAATTAAGCTCTCTGGCCGTTTTTCTCACCCAAACCGGATCAAAGACCGCTGATTCAAAAACAATAGTCTTGGTTTTTTCGCTCGCCGCTGACAACTCCCCGCCCATCACCCCGCCAATCGCCACCGGGGTTTTACCGTCGGCAATGACTAAATGTTCTGGTTTGAGCGGGTAAGTTTTACCATCCAAAGCTAAAATCTTTTCCCCCCGCTTGGCTTGGCGCACTATAATTTTATGGTCCCTTAACTTTTCATAATCAAAAACATGCATTGGCCGGCCGTATTCTAAAATCAGATAATTGGTGATGTCAACTAAATTATTAATCGGCCGCATTCCGGCATTAATTAAACGCAGCTGCAGCCAAAGCGGCGACGGCCCGACTTTAACGTCAGTCATCGCCACGGCCTGATAGCGCGGGCAAAGTTTTGGCTCTTTCACTTCAGCCATAAGCGGTATGGCTTTTTCAAAGTCAAGTTTCGGCTGAGGAATTTTGAAATTAAATTTTACGCCTAACACCGCCGCTGCTTCCCGGGCAACACCGACCACCGACATCGCATCGGACCGGTTGGCAGTGACTTCCAAATCTAAAATATAGTCGCCTAAAGGCAGCATTTCTTCCAGCGGTTTTCCGACCGGCGTTTTGGGGTCTAAAATCATAATGCCTTGATGGTCATCGCCCAAACCTAATTCCTTTTGGGAACAAAGCATGCCGTTGCTAGCCACCCCCCTGATCTTTGCTTTTTTGACAATAAAACTCTTGCCGGCCTCGGTCGGATTCAAAACTCTAGCGCCAACAATCGCTAAGGGCGCTATTTGACCGACGGCGATGTTGGGTGCACCGCAAACCACAATCGGCTTATATTGGCCGGCGTCCAATTTAACTAATTTCAACTTATCGGCATCGGGGTGCTTTCTAATCTCCAAAATTTTAGCCGTGATTACCTTTTTAAATTTCGGCGAGATTTTTTCCACCCGATCAACCGTCTGGCTCTTTAAAGAAAATTCTCTGGCAAATTCAGCGGCTGATTTGTCAGTCTTTAAGTACTCTTTGAGCCAGTTGTAGGAAATCCTTAAATTCATCTAGGTATTAGTTTATAAGTTGGTAAGTTTATAAGTTGCTAAGTTCTTCTATTTTTTATCTTTTTGCTCCTTCAAAAAACGAACATAGCCGCTGATTCCTTTTATCAATTCGGTATATCTTTGAGCAATTTTTTCCGCCAAATCTTCATCTAAAAATTCTTTCTTGGCTGATTTTAAGATATTCCTTTTAGTTTCCTCAGCTTCAGACTTAGCAACAATCAAATAATGAATTTTCTCTTGATAAGAATAGCGATTATATCCTTCGGCTATGTTATTAGTTACCGAAGCCGACGACCTCCTTAGCTGATCAACGCTCCTAAATTTTTCATCAGAAGGAAAATCCTTAGTTATTTTATGAACATCTATTTCTAAATCTTCTGCCATTTTATAAATCTTTAAATTTTCCAAACCCGTCGCCATAAAACTTAGTAACTTAAAAACTTATAAACTTAGCAACTAACTTAGAACTGATTAAGAAACCTCAAATCATTGCCGTAAAGCAGCCGAATATCAGGGATGCTTAAACCGGCCTTCATCAGATAGCTTCGCTCCACGCCCCAGCCGAAAGCAAGGCCCGAATATTTTTTGGGGTCAACTTTGCCGGCCTTTAAAACATTGGGGTGCACCATGCCAGCGCCGCCCAGTTCCAGCCAGCCACCCTTGCACATCTTGCAGCCGCGACCGTTGCAAAGGCCACAGGAAACATCAACTTCAAAACTGGGTTCAGTAAACTGAAAATGAGACGGCCGAATCCGGGCTTTTCGGGCCGGTCCAAAAAATTGTTTGACAAAATAATCAAGCGTGCCTTTTAGATGGGCGATGGTTACATTTTTATCAATCAACAAACCCTCAAACTGATGAAACATCGGCAGATGGGAAACATCAATTTGCCGGCGGTAGCATTTGGAGATATTCATCATCCGAATCGGCGGTTTTTTTCTTTCCATTTCCCGAACCTGGCCCGACGAGGTGTGGGGCGTTAAAACCCGCTGGCCTTTTGGCCCGACCGGCTTAGAGTCAATAAAAAAAGTTTCCCATTCGTCTCGGGCCGGATGTTCCGGCGGCATATTCAAAGACTCAAAGGCATAGTAGTCCCACTCCACTTCCGGATAACGGCGGCGGCTAAAGCCGATGGCCTCAAAAATTTCAACAATTTCGCCAATGGCCTGGGTCACGAGATGGAGATGGCCCTCAGGCATTGGCTCGCCGGGCAAAGTCACGTCCAGCCACTCTTCATTCCTGGCCCGGCCGCTGATTGATTTTCGCACTGCTTTGAGCTTTGATTCAATTTCCTGTTTGACGCTGTTGGCCAATTGGCCGATCTCGCGACGCTCTTTTTCCGGAATGTCCTTCAAACTGCGCAAAATCTTGGTTAATTGACCGGCCTTACGTCCAAGATATTTAATTTCCAGTCCAGCCAAGGCGGTTGGATCCAAAATTTTGCTAATCTCTTGGTCAAATTGAACCTTGAGTTGTTGAATTTTTTCTTTCATAGTCATTAATTAGATGTCTTTGCTTCTGGGAAGAAATAAAGAAAAATTCTAAAACCGTTAAAATCAAGATGAAAAGCAGCACCAGCCACCACCGCAACAAGTTTTGGCTTTTTAGAAAAGCCCAGCCTAAAATTAAAATTGAAAAAAAGACGGCATGGCGAACCGAAGTCCGCAATCTGGGGAAAAGCAGCTGTTTTTTAAAAAGCTTTGATTTCAGCCAATAGCTGAGTAGAAAAATTAATCCGGCTAAACCAAAAAATAAACTCAGATAAAACATCGCCAGCCCCAAAAAACTGATCTGATTCGGATCAAAATTAAATATCACTGAACCCCAGCTAATCCAGGAAATTATGGTGCCTAAAACTATCAGCCACAAAAAAAATTTTGAACTCATAGACAACCTTATTATACCAAAGTCTCCCGACATTGACAATTAAAAAATCAGACCAAAAACCTCAATCGAGTGACGATTTTTTGTTTATAGGGCCGGTTGACTGCCTCTAGAATCATTCGCTCCTGACTTTTTAATCTTTGAGCCAAAACCGAGGATAAACAAGCAATTGACAAGCTGCCGTTATTCAAGGATAAGGGCCTAATTTTCTTTGCGGCCGCTGGACCAAAAAATTTTTCAATCACTTGATTAAAACTTTCTAAGATCTTAGCCGAATCCAGCTGGCTCTGAATGCCGGCTTTTTTGACCGATTTAGGCAAAAGTTTTTCTAATTTGACAAAAGGCATAATTAAATATAATCTAAATTCGCTGACAAGATGGTCTTGTTAGTTTCGCCAATCTGGCGAAAGGCACCTTAAGCATGACGGGGCTGGGACAGCTCAAAGTTTAGGAGAAACAGTCATGGGTATACTTGAAAGAAGACGGCTGAAAAAACTGCAAAATGCGAAAAGGCTTTTTCAAGAATATGGCTTGTGGCGATTCGGTGAACCAGGTTTTCTGTTAAGCGATCGCTGTAAAGCAGAAACTTGCGACGCCGCAGCGCTGAATCTTTCTCCTCGAATCATCAGGGACAACGAGCTTGAAACCGCGCGAACTGAAATTTGGTTGAAAATCACCGAACTACCCGACAAAGCGAGTTTGATTGACGTCGGGGTCACGCCGACTGTCATGGACAGTTCCGGCAGGCTTATCACGACCGGAGAAACCCTTCGCGATTACCTTTTGGCAGTGGCCGGATTTGACCTGACCATAATCCAAGCGGTCATTCTCGTGCACTACAGCCGGAAACACGGACAATTGGCCGACAAAATCACAGTTCGGCCTATCCGGCCCAGGGGATCCCTGGCTAGCCTCCTACGTCCGTGAGTTTTACTCCTCGCTCCGCCGTCATCGCTGATGGCGGAGCTTTTCTATAGGTCGCTTAAGGTTTTATTCTGACAGGTGCAATCACTCGGCTTGGCCGGCCAGGGATAACTTTTAAGTTCTTCAATGGTTCTGATTATTTTTTCTTTGACTGTTTTCAAATCTCTTTCTTTACCAATAAAGGAAACTTGCTTATCATCTTCCAAATAGTAATAGGTCAGCCGTTCAACTTTTTCTTGCAAATCCTGCTGGCAAGCCAATTGATAGATTAACAGCTGCTGCTTATCTTCAGTTGATAAGGTTTCTTTACTTTTGCTTTGACCGGTTTTATAATCAATGATTTCAACGCCGCTATTAAGCGGGTCAATCCGGTCCATTTTGCCGACAATGGTGTAGGTTTCAGCCGATTTTTCGTCAATCAGCCGAAGATTAAACGGCGTTTCCAAAAATTTGGGCAGCGGCAGTTCCTTGGCATATCGCTTGTAAAAATCTTTAAGCATCTTTTTGCCGTTGGCCTGATATTGATCATGCTCCTGGCGGCTGGAATACCAATCGTCAATCCAATTTTTTTCATAAATCGCCAAAAGTTCGTCCAAAGAAACAATTGCTTGAGTTATTTTTCTGTCCCCGGCTTGGCTGAAAAGATCCTGTTGGCTGGCAGCCGAGCGTTGCCGGACCAACAAGAAAAACTGCTGAAGGGTCAAATGAATAGAACTGCCGAAAGAAAAAAAGTTTTTGCCCCGCTGGGGGATTTTTAAAATATATTCAAGCCAATAATGATAGGGACAGCGGCTGAAAGAATTCAATTGGGTGAAAGAAAATTTCTTGGGCAGTAAATACTCAATATCTTCAGGGGTGATTTTAGTTTCCAGGCCTTGGGCAACGGCCAAACCGGATTTAAGCCTCTCGGCCGGCACGGTTGCTTTTTTATCCAGTTTAAAACCCAGATTTTCCAGCTCCGGCAAAAACTTGGAAATCTTCTTTTGCCGCGCGCCGCCGTAATCAGCGGCGCTGGGCAAATACAAGCCATTTTTGGCCCGCGTCATCGCCACGTAAAAAAGCCGACGTTCTTCCTGCAGATGAATATCGCCTTCGGGCAAAATTTCTTTAATCAGCTTGTCCGGCAAACTGATCGGGTCGGGCCGGTCATCGGTCGGAAAACGGCGGTCAACCAGGCTGACAATCCAGACATATTTAAACTCCAGCCCCTTAGCCGCGTGGACCGTCATCACTTTAACGGCGTCCGGCCCCTCATCCAAATTCTGACTCAAATCGCCGGTCTGGCCGGCTTCCAATTCCAAGTTGATTAGTTCTAAAAAATTGCCGATTGAATTGTCAACGGCTGCCCGCTCAAAATCAATGATTTTTTGATAAAACTGGTTCAAAAAATTGGTGGCGGCCAGCATCTCCAAATTCTCATTTCGCGTTAAATAATCCAAATAGCCGGTATCGGCCAAAAAAGCCATCACCACTTCGCTGGTTGACTTGTTCCGGGCCAACTGGGCATGGCGGCTGACTAAATCCAAAAACTTTTTTATCTTTCCCTGAGTTTCCGGACTGGCTTGGCTCATCACCGCCGGCTGCTGCAAAACGGCGAACAAAGAATAGCCCTTGCGTTTGGCCCAATAATTCAACTGAACAATGGTTTGATCCGGCAAATCAAAGACCGGCGATTTTAAAATCCGATAAACGGCGCTGCTTTCATGATAATCGTCCAAAAGCCGCAAGTAGGCTAAGACATCCAAAACCACCGGCTTGGTATAAAGGCCGCGGGAAGCAACAAAGCGATAGGGAATTTGGGTCTGGCTTAAGGCCTGGGAAAAAATATTGGCCACTTCATTGGTCCGGGCTAAAACGGCAAAGTCGCTCCAGGTCGCCTCTCGGTCTTTTTCTTTAAACTCGGCAATTTGTTTTAAAACCCCCCTGACTTCGTCGTCAACGTTGTCAAAATGAAAATGCTTGATTTCCCCTTTTGCTTTCTTTTGGGCGACAAGTTTTTTGCTTAACTGCCCGGATTGTTTGCTTGCCAGCTTGACTTCCAGCCGATTAGGATTATTCTGCTGAATAAATTTATAGGATAAATCCAAGATATCTTGAGTGGAGCGATAATTTTTTGTCAAAAAGATTTCTTTGGCTTTTGGGTAATCCTTTTTAAATTCTAAGATATTGGAAACCGAAGCTCCCCTAAATTTATAGATTGCCTGATCATCATCCCCGACGACCGTGATATTATTTTGCGGTGCGGCCAAAAGTTTAACCAGCTCATATTGGGCGTAATTAGTGTCCTGAAATTCATCAACCAAAATATATTTGAACTTGGTCCGATATTTCGCCAAAATCGCCGGCCTTGCCTTAAAAAGTTCCAAACAATAATTGATTAAATCGCCAAAGTCCAGGGCATTATTTGCTAAAAGTAACTGTTGATAAACATGATAAGCATTGGCTATTTCTTGGGCTTTTTTGATTTCATGGGCCAGCAACTCCTTTTTTTCTTTTTTGGTCAAGGCCTTGATTGTGGCCGGATCCAAAAAATCTTTGATAAAATCGGCCGCATCAGCGTTGAGCTTCAAGCCTTCGGCGTATTCCAAATAATCTTTGGGCCAAACCACTTCATCTTTAGCCCGGGAGAAAAATTTAATTAAAGCGTGGATAAATTTGGTCGGGTTGCCCAATGGCCGATAAAAATCCAAGTCAAATTTATCCAAATTCTGCCTCACCAGCATCCACTGCTCGGTTTGATTTAAAAGCTTAAAATCATTGGGTAAACCGATCTCAATGGCATGCTGTTGCAAAATCTTTTCGGCAAAAGAATGAAAAGTCAAAATCCAAAGATCAATATAGCCATAAGGCACGAGCTGATCAACGCGCTCTTCCATTTCCGCCGCGGCTTTATCGGTAAAAGTCAGGGCCAAAATTTCATCCGGCTTGACTTTTTCCTGTTCAATCAGCCAGCCGATGCGCTGGGTAATGACCGTGGTTTTGCCGGTGCCGGCACCGGCCACGATTAAAAGCGGCCCCTGATCATGGATGACGGCTTTTTTCTGCTCCGGGTTTAAAGTTTTTAAGTTGATTTCCATAAACCCAGTTTATCATAAATTAAGTCAAAGAAAAACAGGTTGGTTTGTCTGAGCAATCCAACCTGTATTGTTCAATCCGCTTAATGGCTAAAATCAGTCAAAGATTTTGACTGGCACCTTAGTCTTGGCGCACTTAACCGCTGCTTCAATAAATCTCATATGTTCAAACCCGTCATCGGCACCGGCATAACGCTTGTGGGCATGAATCGGCTTCAGACCGCGGTAGTAACGTCGCACATCTTCCTCAAACGCGTCATAGAGCCGCTGGGCCGCATCGGTCAGCCCTTCCGGATGACCGGCTGGCCAATAACTAGCCCGAAGGATCCATTTGGGCACTTTTCTAAGAAAGCCGTCATGGGGACTGATTTGGCCGCGACGATAAATCAGGACCGGCATATTCGGCCGCAGAATCTGCAGCTCCTCGGGATTTTCCAGGTCGTGAATCAAAGTAGCGTCACTGCCATTGACTTCAAGTAAAAGCCGATTGCGGTGACCGGCTTTGATCTGTGAAGCACTAATGTCAACTTCAGCATCGTTCTCCAGTTTGGCCCGAACCGTGAAATCGTCATCCAGTTCCCGGCCCTCCACAATGGTCAGCATGTGCGAAGACAAAATCTTAATCACTCTTAGGCCAGTGACAAATTCCAACTGCTTTTGGGCATGGATACCAATGTCACCACCGCAGCAGCTCAAGCCGCTTTGATTCTTTCTCGCCCGCCAGGCCTGCCGGACCGTTCCTTCAAGAAACTGACGCAGCCAATCCTGATCATAGAAAACCTTGGCCCGCAGTACTTTACCGAGTAGACCCGTGGTGACAATATGACGCGCCAGATAGGTCATGACATGCCCCCAGTAAGTATGGAATACCATTAAGGGCACGCCTGTGGCCTCAACTTCATCTGCCAGTCCATTTGCTTCATCGCTGGTCATGGTCATCGGCTTTTCGCAAACAGTCGGAATGCCAGCCTCAATCAAGGCCATAGCTTGCTTGAAATGGCAAAAGTTCGGTGTGGCCACCGTGGCGGCGTGCATTCGTTGAGGATCATCCAACTTCAGACTCCGCTGATGATCAACCATCTCATCGAAACTTACATAGCCGTGGATGGCATAAGGCCACTCCCCAGCGGAAAAAATTGCTGCCTTTGGTTCTTCATGCAAAGCAGCGCAAACAACTTGGCGAGTGCCCGAGGCATGAATGGCCCGGCTATGAGCATGGGCAATGAAAGCCGGCGCCTGATCCGGTCTTCGGCCGCCGCCCACCAGACCCCAGCGCAAACGTTCCTGTTGACCGACTCTTTGTCTTCCCACGACACTGTCTCCTTTTTTTGGCTTAAGGCCAATATTTTTCCTCCACCGCTTTCTGTGTTCGGTAGAAAAACCCAGAACGGTTAGGAGAAATCCGGGTAAAACATAAATTGGAAGGAACAGCCCTCCAATCACTAACCATAGATTACTCAATATTGATAAATCTGTCAAGATTTCCGCTAATTTTAGATAAAGAAAAAACCCGCCCTTCCGCAGAAGAACGGGTGTGATAATCATTTCCCTCCGCTGTACCATTTGCTGTAGCTGCAATGCCGGCAGAGATGACCGCCATTCTTGTCGCATTTGCGGCAGGCTGGCATTCCTGGCTCTTTCTCACATTTTTTGGGTCGTCCCGGGTATTGCTTAGCCATCACGCCACCGACGCGATTTCGTCGGCGATGCGGCGGGCAGCCTCAAGGGGCGAACCAATTTCCGCCGGCGGCTTGGTAATCGGCCGGCCAATCACCAGATAATCGGCGCCGGCCTGAATCGCATCAGCCGGCGTGGTTATCCGCTCCTGGTCGTTTTTGGCCGACCATTTGGGCCGAATGCCCAAACAAACGATTTTGAAACCACGTCCGCGTTCGCAACGGATGGTCCCCGTATCCAAGGGTGAAACAATGACTCCATCCAGACCGGCCAATTCGGCTTGGCGAGCGAGGCTGGAAACCAGTTTCCTAACTTGTGCCGCCGCCAGATGGCTGGCCAGCTCCAAATCGTTAGCTCTTTCAAAAACCGACTCCGTGACCCCAAGCTGCACCAAATCGGAATGGCCAAGATTGGTCAAAACGGTTACCCCCAGTATCAGCGGCTTATGCTCCAGCGCCTCAAACCCCGCTCTTGCAATTGCCGCCCATCCAGCTGCTTTGGCAGCAGCTTCCATCTGCTTGCGACCGCCCAGGCAGTGGACATTTATCATCTTTACCCCCAGTCGGGCGATTTCGCCGACCGCTTCGGCAACCGTATTCGGGGTATCATGAAACTTCCCGTCCACGAAAACGTTACCATCCAGCATTGACCAGAGGCTCTGATAAGCCGTGGCTTTAGTGCAAATATCGCGCGAATCGCCGGCCGTAAATATCGTCCGGCAAAAAGCCATCATAAACTGCAGGCCGAGCTTGAAACAGCCAACCTCGCCCCGAAGCTGCTCCACTAAGCGGGCGGCTTCAACTGGATCGCTCACATCAAGAGCAACGATAATGCGTTCTTTGGGTTCCATCTATCTCTCCTTCTTCTTGCTAGGCTTCTGCTTCCCTCTAACTGACACTAGAAATTGGAAGGAACACCCCTCCTTACTTGACCTGAACTTAGCAAAAATTAGCTAAAAAGTCAATCCTAAAATCAAGAAAGTAAAAAACAAACTATTTGTTTTAATCTTTTAACTTCTGTTTTCTCGCTTTTTTCTTAAAAAGAAAAACCCGTTCTCACCTTCGCAAAAACGGGTTGGTTAGAGTCATTCCCAGCCAAAGTTCAATACCAAGCCGGTCTGATTACCAATATAATATTTACCCAAATCACCTAACTGAATTTCACCCTCCCGGGCCACCCTGCCTTCCCGAACGAAAAGAAAATGGAATGGGCTAATTGGGGCATCACCTTCTCGCCGCTTGGCCTTTTCAATGGCTACCCACCCCGGTGTCTTCGGCAGAATGGCCAAAACTTCAACCGGACCGCCCTCCCCACCAATCGGTAGGGCGAGCAGACCCACGAACTCACGTTTGGCCGCCTCCAATAGCGCAATACGTTCAGCCAAAGTCGTGGCCTCTCCAGCGCCATTACCATTTTTCAAATAAGCAATAAGGCCGGCAGCCTCTTTTTTTGTCTTTGGCGGATGAATGCCAAGACTTTGCAGAAAAGCTTTTTGTTCTGGCGTCGGCTTAGCCATTATTCACCTCCGTTTCAAGTTATTATGACAGTCACATTCGCTAAAGTTCAGGTGAAACCTCAACTTACCATTTACTTTTTAACTTGTCAATTTAACGTTTAAAAAAGACCCGTTCGGATTCCTTAGTGGAACCCGAACGGGGTTGTTCGCAATGAACTGACTTAATTCATCTGAAAGTGATGGGTGTTAGACCTTAATCATGAGTTCTTCAGCCAACACCCGCTTGACTTCAGCCACGGGATCGGCCGCCCCTAAGAGCTGACGACCCATGACTAGATGAGTTGCACCATTATCCATCGCGGCCTTGGGGGTATCAACCCGAGCCTGGTCGCCAGCATCAGCGCCCGGTGAGCGAACACCGGGGGTAACCAGTTCCATTTCCGGATACTTGTCACGCAATTGTTTGACCTCTTGAGCCGAACAGACAAGCCCATGAGCCCCGGCGCGTTTGGCAATCTCGGCCAAAACCATAACCTGATCGATTGGCCGGCGAGTAAAAATCTCGGCGCCCGTCGCCTCGTCAATCGAGGTTAGGACCGTGACTGCGAGCACCTTTGTCGCCGTTCCCTCCAAGGTCTTGACAGCGGTCTGAATCATCTTCTCCCCGCCCGAGGCGTGAACCGTGACTGCCCAAGGTTGGTGAGGTCGCAGCCGCTTGCAAGTGTTCTCCACCGTGTTGGGAATGTCATGGCCTTTCAGGTCAGCCATGACGCGACCGTAGACGGAAAGATCCGGCAAGAGGTTGGCGATTCCCTGGTCAAACAGCAAGTCGTTGACTTTGAGAATGCAGCCCGTTGTCCGGAGTTGGTCAATCAGCGGCAGGATGTCATCCCAGTTCTTGCCGTCAAGGGCGACGATAAGCGGGTTAGCCGCCTCGACTTTCGAGTCGCAACGTTGCATCACGCCCAAAGTCTGAATGAGATGGCGCCGGACATCGTGCAGGGTCATACCTGGCCAGACCGGCAACTGAATGCCTTTCTCGGCGAACTTCTTTTGCCAGCCCTGCTGACGATCAACTAAGACCACTAGCGCCTTGACGTGCATCCCTGTGTTCACACACACCTGATAGGGCACGATCTTGGAAGCGCCATCGGTAACCACATCATCAAGGATGCAGACGGTTTCGCCAAAGACCGGATGGCCAATCATCTTGGCGTCGCTCACCCGCCCTTCTTTGGCGCCCTCGCGAATCGTCAGGCAGGGAATGCCCGTAGCGATGGAAAGGGGCCCGGCGAAGCAGGACACTGAATCCGGCACTTCGACGAAGCGATCGACACCCAACCGCCGCAACGTCGTCTCGTACAGATTGACAATGAATTTGATGGCCCAAGAATTATCCCGGGCATCGCGGAGGTTGATATAGACATCGGTCATGCCCCCACTTTTCAGAGGCAGCTTTCGGCCGTTGTCAAACTTCAACAACCCTCCTTCCAGGAGACACCTGACCACTTCGGCTTGCTCTTCTGGAAAGAGCCATTGTGATCTCAGGGATACTCCCAGTGATGAACTTACCGACGAAGTGTCTCTCGCAAACATACCTCTCTCCTTTCCCGTTTTGGCCTTTCTGGCCGATCCAGATGTTTACTTTGACAAGCATCGTGGGGTTCTCCACTGGAAAACAACGAGTCCACGACCACCCTCAACACCGGTTGACAAGATTGGCCCAATACGCTGCAGCTCCAAATAGACTCAGAACTGCCGATTGACGGGCACTAATTGCCCGACAAAAGGTATTGGGTAATATCTTGTCAGTTGTCAAATGTCGAAGCCTCATCAAAAAAATAATGGAAGGAACACCCCTCCACTTTCTAGCTTAACTCTACTACCGCCATCATCATTAGTCAAGGTCTTATGATTTTTTAAATTTTATCCAATAAAATAAAAAAACAGGGCGGCCGCGTGGGTCGCCCTTAGTGAGGCTTGGAGAATGCTTTTCTGGGGATGCCATTCCGACACCGAATCGTCATCATCATTAAAGATTTTAATCGTCTCAATGTCGGGATTTGAATCCACCTCTGCCAGATCAACAAACCGGCAAACTACCCTTCTCCGGGCAATAGAGCCGATATCAGCCAGAGGAATAGCTTAGCTTCTTGGCCGGTCAGGTCAGCCAATTTGCCGCAAGTCGTTGGGCTTTCCTCATTATTTAGC
>Ga0209541_10005435_pt1 | contig 22208 bp, 27 predicted proteins | sample RifCSPlowO2_01_FD_184027 | JGI IMG/M metagenome (GOLD analysis project Ga0209541, IMG submission 184027) | Groundwater microbial communities from Rifle, Colorado - Rifle CSP2_plank lowO2_0.1 (SPAdes) (version 2) | ecosystem: Environmental > Aquatic > Deep subsurface > Groundwater | place...
CTGTTGCGGGCGTCCATACAGGTTGAGTTGCTGCAGACGGGCGATAGCCAGCTGTCCGCGAAACGCCACGCTGCCCTTCATATGTCCTAAATTTGTGCATATTTTTTCCGCGAACGACGACAATTTCATACTCAGGTTTATTCACAGCAGATAGTGTGCCCATGCGTGCCGCAATAATTGTTGGAAATTTAGATGCATCTAAAGAATAACCGACTTCTCCATGAAAAAAGTCGCCATAATCCAACAGAACAGCAGGCTGAACGGCAGCTGGATCGACTCCAGGATGAGACTGAAGAAACGCACGCATATCAGAATCATCAAAAATAACTTCCAGACCACCAACAGTTGCAACCGCAAATCGTCCAAATTCATGACGAAAGCCACTGAGCTGCTTACTCGTAAGAGGCCAATCTATCGCATACGCTGCAAGCGAATGTTTTGGATTGTACACCATAAGCTGCCGAGAAATGCTTGGTTTATAAATGTTTCTAGTTTTACTACTTATTAGTGACTTAAAAAGAAATTGTGTGCTTCTCTTATTTGAGGCATGCAGCATCATATAAGGATAAGAAACACCTTGCACGCCGAGCATATTTTTAGAATCAAAGAACGCAGTATCACGAAGCGCATACAGTGCTTGCGTAGACTCACCGAGCTTATGATGAACAGAAGCTAAGCGTCTCAGAATGATACAAGGATTTTCATTATGGAGCTCAAGACAGCGTTGATAGAAACGCTTTGCTCGCCTCAGATCACCATCCTGTTCAGACGCCATGCCAACACCATAATAGAGAGAAGCATTTTCAGGGAGGTGAGAAAGCCCAGAAGAAAAATTTGCTTGTGCATCTGCAGCTTTCCCCAATCGGAGAAGAGTAATTCCGCGGGAGAACCAACCAACAGGATCCAGTGGGTCTCGATCGACAATTGCATCATAGCAGGATTTTGCTGCTTTAAAATGACTCAATCGAGCATGTAAATCAGCTTCAAGAAACAATGAAGCCGTCTCTTCATCATAAAATGACGCCTTTTTTGCACTGCTCACCGCCCGTTGATATTTTCCATCATTCATTAACAAGAGAGCATGATAACGCCAGAGACTTACAGAATCATCTTGATGACGAAGACCTGCTTCGAGCGTTGTAAGTGCAGCAGTTGTGTTTCCTGAACGTTCGAGACATTCGGCTTTGCACCATACAATACGAGCATTACCTGGATCATTTTCGATCATCTCATCATAGATGCCGACCGCACGATCGAATGAAGATGTTTGTTTATAGGAAAAAGCAAGCGCTAATCCTATAGCTTGGATGCCCGTGCGTTCATAACTGACCAAAAGAAATTGCTGTGCAAAACTATGCTTATCACGAACAAGTGCCTCCAAGCCCGTAAGAAGCGTCTTCTTCCATCGCGCACCATCAGGTCGTGAAATTTCTTCGTGCTGAATTTCAAGCATCGCTACCCCTATATCACAAAAAGCAGTCACTTGAGTAATATCAAGCAAATTTTCCAATCGATCTGACGGGTTTTGACAACTATTTCCTGATGATTTTGCGATAGCATCATCAGCTGCTCGCAGCGCCCGATGAAACTCATCATCCGGCTCGTCGTCGTCAACTATTAAAGAGCCCATACCAACACATTTACACCATCGCTTTCTTCAGTGCATCAACTTTATCCGTCTTCTCCCACGTGAAGTCAGGATCATCTCGACCGAAATGTCCATATGCAGCTGTTTTTTTATAGATTGGTCTGCGCAGCTGCAGCTGATCGATGATTTGTTTTGGTCGGAAATCAAATACTTTTCTCACAACCTCAACAATCTTTTCATCTGGAACTTTGCCCGTGCCAAATGTTTCAACCAAAATGCTCACCGGCTGTGCAACACCAATAGCATACGCAACTTGGATTTCACATTTGTCTGCTAACCCAGCAGCGACAATATTTTTTGCGACATATCTGCCATAATAACATGCGCTTCTGTCAACTTTGCTGGGATCTTTCCCAGAGAATGCACCACCGCCATGATGGCCCATGCCGCCATAGGTATCAACAATAATCTTCCTGCCTGTAACACCAGCATCTGCAACTGGTCCGCCTTGGATAAAAACTCCGGTAGGGTTGACAAAATACTTAGTTGTTTCATCAATCCAATTGCCGCATACAGGCTTGATAATTTTTTCAATCACATCTTTACGGATCGATTCTAAACTGACATCAGGATGATGCTGCGTGGACACGACAACCGTATCAACACGTTTTGGCTTTCCATCGGCATATTCAACAGTAACCTGCGACTTTCCATCGGGGCGTAAATACCATATCTCGCCTTTTTTTCGTGCAAAAGCAAGCCGTTTCGTCAGCTTGTGTGCAAGCATGATAGGCAATGGCATCAGCTCAGGTGTTTCATTTGTTGCATAGCCGAACATTAATCCCTGATCGCCTGCACCTTGTTCTTTCTTCTCACCTTCATTGACACCAACTGCAATATCAGGAGATTGCTCAGACAGCGCAACCAAAACACCGCAGGTGCTTCCTTCAAATCCATACTCGGGTTTGTCATATCCGATACCGAGAATAGTCTCGCGTACAATTTTTTGAACGTCAACATAAGTCCGTGTTGAAACTTCGCCTGCAACAACAACAAATCCTGTTTTTGTCAAGCATTCGATTGCAACGCGCGCATTCGGATCATCTTTGATGATTGAATCAAGCAACGCATCACTAATTTGATCGCAGATTTTGTCTGGATGTCCTTCAGTTACACTTTCTGACGTAAAGAAATAATGGTTTTTCATGTTAATCCCCCCCGAGATTTATTATCATTATGAGAAGGAAACAAGATTGGCTCAACAGACGAATATAAGGATGTACAATCGAGCGCTTGATGACGAACTCTGTGTTTCATATTAATCTCAATGACCTCTCACAGTGGCGACTTCAGTTGCTTTATAAGCATTTTTATCTTCGAGTGCAGGAGTACGTGAAGGAATTAAGAGCTCACTTTCTTGAAAAGGCTTATTCCAAACGAATGGGCCATGAAAACTATCTGCACAATCTGCCTGAAGGCGAAACACAGCAGGATCACGGAGACCAAAATAATCTGCGGCATGACCGATGGTTAATGGAATGTGATCGCGTACCCAACTTTCAATTTGATTCTGGGAAAACGGAGACGAGCCATGCGTAGTAATGCCAAGCACAACATCATCTGTTCCGATAGTATACCGAAGGCTCACTCGTGCATAGTGTGCAAATCGCTGAGCAACAGTCACCGCGATATGACGAGCGAGAAATGAACCGGTGCCGCTGGGTTTTGTACAATCCTCACCCGATACACTATCTTCGTTCGTGCCATGCGAACCATAGAAGTCACGCTGCGGCTTCGCTTCATTACTCCCTTCATCCGCTTCCCATCCACCAACCAGCCAGGGATTCGTGCCAGAATTGACAACAATCTGAGATTGACCATAATCTTTTCCTGTTTCATCTCGAAGCAGAGCAAGATATCCAGATACAACTGATCCTACAGCACGACGCAGATTAGCAAGCTTCAGGCGTTCATCATGCTGTGTTGAAACAACAATTCTATCAAGACCAAGAAGATGTGCATCATGATACGATGCATCCACACCAATTTTTCCATCAGGCCGCAGACCATCAAGCGAATGGATGCCTGAAAGTTGAGCGACAGGCTCAGGCACGATGCCATCGTTCTGATAGATAGTGTCAAGAATGTTACGAATACGAACAGCAACCACACGCTCAATCGGAAGCTGCAATGGAAAAGCACCAAATGCATAACCAATGGGAGTGCCGGCATCACCCGCATGACCATTAGTTGCTAGTGCCTCTGATTGGCGATTAAAGCGGATAGAAAAAATAAAATCATCAGCATCTAAGTTCGACCGATGAATACTGTTATATCGACGCGCAACAGCTTCTTTGAGCCGCGCATCTAAATCACCGACATCAAGAAGCGATTCAGAGACTTCTCCAGAGAGGCGAACAACGGGTTTCCTTGCATCGTGTGAAAAACCTCCAGAGACACGCACATTCCATCGTGTGTAAGGATTGATTGTTGCGAGCAAGGCGCTTACATCATGAGCGATAATAGTATCCAATTCATCTGGACCCCCACGGCGCTTGACTTCAAAGGTGTGAAAAGTTCGTTCAGCCATCAGCAATTACCACAGTCAGAAATTTATAAACCTTCCTGCTTAAATTATTCCGATAAGAATAAATAGGAAGATTTAAATATGAAATAGAAATAAGTCTTCTCATGTCAACGCATGATCTTTCAGAAATAAAAAAAATAAGAAAAAAGCTTGGCTTGACACAGTCACAGCTTGCAAAAAAAGCAAGCGTTTCTCAAAGTTTGATAGCAAAAATCGAGGCAGAAAAGCTCGATCCAGGCTACAGCAAGACAAAGCAGATATTTGACGCGCTCGAGCAGTTGACACAGAACGAAGAGCTTGCCGCTGCAGATATCATGAACAGAAAGATAATGACTGCAAAGGCAAATGACAGCGTCGCAGATATTATTAAAATCATGAAAAAGCATGCAATTTCACAGATGCCTGTTGTTGACAGCGAAAAGCCTGTTGGCATGATTAGCGAACATGGCATACTTGACAGTCTCAGTAATGGTGTCGCATTGCAACAGCAGAAAGCAAAAGACATTATGGAGGATTGCCCACCTATAATCACACCGCAGACAAAGATAAGTGTATTTGCTCACCTGTTGCGCTATTTCCCCATCGTTCTTATCGTAAGCAAAGGCAAGCTTGAAGGGTTGATTTCAAAAGCAGATGTGATTGAGCGGATAACATAATTCAAACAAATAACTTAATAAGGAGACATTTTGTTCTAAAGAAACATGCATCTCGCCCACCGCATCCAATCCGTCCAAGAATCCAAAACCCTTCGCTTCCGCCCGTTAATTCAGCAGCTTCAGTCGCAGGGCAAGAATATAATTGATTTTGCTATGGGCGAGCCAGATTTTGATGCAGCAGACGAAATTAAGGCTGCAACAAAAAAAGCATTAGACAGCAATAAAACAAGATACGCAGCAACCGCAGGAATCCCTGAGCTGAAGCAGGCAATTTGCAAAAAGTTAAAGCAGCACAACAATCTTGACTACGCTGAAAACGAAATCATCGTGTCAAACGGCTCGAAACAAATACTGTACGAGATTTTTCAGGTGCTCTGCAATCCTGGCGACGAAGTAATTATTCCCGTGCCCTATTGGGTAAGCTTTTCTGAGCAAGTGAGGCTTGCAGTGGCAACACCCGTATTCGTTCAGACTGATCAGCATCAGCTTGACATTGAAAAAATAAAAAAAGCAATCACCAAAAAAACAAAAGCGATCGTTATCAACACGCCAAACAATCCAACAGGCGCAGTATACAAAACAGAAACGTTAAAAGAAATCGCAGCATTCGCTGCAGAAAAAGGCATCACAATCATCGCAGACGACGCATACGAAATGCTCATCTATGATGGATTAAAGCATACAAGCATCGCATCATTCAGCGATAAAATAAAACAGCATACAATCACAGTTCAAAGTTTTTCAAAGCCATATTCGATGATGGGTTTTCGTTTGGGCTATTGTGCAGCGCAAAAGGAATTGATTAGCGCAATGTCAAAGCTGCAGGACCATTTATCATCCAACGCATGCACATTTGCACAGTACGGCGCAGTCGAAGCATACACCATGAGCCAGAGATTCATACAGCAGCGAATCGCAGAGCTTGAAAAGCGAAGGAATATTGCATATAAAGAAGCGATAAAATTATTCGACTGCATCAAGCCGCAGGGAGCATTCTTTTTATTCCCTGACGTTTCAAAAATAATGAGAAAACAGACCGCAGAAGACTTAAGTATGTTCCTGCTCAAGGAAGCTAGTGTCGCTGTCGTTCCCGGGGAGGCATTTGGCGCGCCAAAGAACGTGCGTATATCATATACACGGCCTGTTGAAGAGATTAAAGAAGGGTTTGAGAGGATTGGAAAGGCGTTGACAAAATTCAACTGAACAAACGCAAGAAATCCTCAGGCTTTAGAACTTTTATTCCACGAAAGTTATTGATCTTAAGCACTGCTTTATCTTGAGTTACAATATACTGAGCGTTTCCAGAAATAGCTGTTTCAAATAGAATATTATCATCCGAATCTTCTTTAACTATATCGATTTCCTCAGTTGGAACAACAGTATGAGAATTGTCAAAGATAATGTTCCGCCATTCGTGAACAATTACAGCAGGCAGCTTAATTTTAAAATCTTGCATAATCTCGACAAGTTCCTCAACAAGTCTACGAGAAGTTATGAGTGATATTCTGCCAGATTTCCACAATTCAATAATCTGCGAGCAATAATTCCTCTCCCAAAAAATTCCAGAAATAAACACATTCGTATCAAGCACAACACAAATCACTTGTGACGCACTCTCCTAATTGCATCTTCAACATCGGACTGGTTTATTCCTTGTTTTTTAACGGTCTCTCGCGTCTTTCTCAGCAGCTCATCAAATCCTTTGAACGAAGGCATTTCCAATTTCTTTAATATGATCGTATCATTTTCTCCAACAATAACAAATTTTTCTCCTTCACTGAGATGAAGTTTTTCTCGTACACCAAGAGGGATAACTACTTGACCGCGTGAGCTCAGACTAGTTATAATTAGGTTTTTCATAATCTTATCAGTAAGATGTTCTTATTTATATAGTTTGCCATAATGTTTAAATATCAATGCACTATTCTTTTCACCATGACATCCAGTGCGAAGCGCGGTGTATTCTTTAGCTTTGCATATAGTTTTTACTTTAACTAAAGTCCGCCCGAGTGTTGGTTGGACTGTGATGAATTCTAGTTTAATCAACATTCTGCGCGTTGGATGATGGAGATGAAAATATGAACAAGGGTACGATAGATAATAGAACCGAGGGAGTCGTTTCTAGATCAGATGAAGCAAGAGAATGCATGAACCCAAGGCAGACGCAAGCGATGAGAGTGCTGGATCAGCTAGGAATAGATCTTGTCCACGCGGCATCAGGCATGAGAGATTATATTGCTCAAGGCCACACAGTTCCCTATGAAACGATGGTTCTTCTCGCAGAGCGTGGAATAGTGCCATTGCCAAGAAGTCCAATAGAAGTTGAAAGGAGCAATGCTAGATATAGATTAATAGTCAAATAAAAACGCACGAGCTTAGTAATGTCGCAGTTGCGTATTATTTAGGATACGTGTCTATAGAATGGCTGAGAAAATAAGAAAAATGAAGAAAATAAAAAGATGAAAAATCACACCTTCTTCATATCTTTCCAGCGCTGCTCGAAAAGATCGTCAAAATGCTGGACAAAGTATGGTGTTGAGATCCACACGCCTGAATCAAAGCCTTCATGCACAGCTTTGTCGTCCATCAGCATCATCAACAGCTGATGGCCATCAACACTGCAGAAACGTGCCTGTTGTTCCGCAACACGGAATTCTACACCAGTCAGCGGCTTCATCAGTTTTTTTGAATCGTTGTCAAACTGTGATGCAACGCGAACACGGACACCACGCTTGACTGCTTTTTCCAGATCGCTTCTAAAACGTGTCAGTTTGCGCTGCACGCCGCTTGCCGTTGTCAAGATTGTAATCTGCTTTTCAGCGCCCTTGATCATTGTTGCAAGATGCTCATACAGCTTGTCCCTGCCTCTAAAAGAGCCACTCTTTTCCGTCGGATCAACTTTTTCCACGCCGTTTTTATGCAATAAGTTTAATTCTTCTAGAATAGGAGAGCCTGTTAATGTCTCAAGCTGTTCAGAACGGAGTGTTGCATTTTCCTGTACGCGCTTTTTGACGCGCTCGATGACTTCTGTAGGTGTAACCGCAAGATATTTGATAGGCTTGCCCAATTTGACAATGATAAATCCTTTCTTTTCAAGGCTTTCAAGAACATCATATGCCCTGCTTCGTGGCACATTTGAAATATCGCTTAATTCGCCCGCAGTTGAAACGCCCCTGCTAAGCAGTGCAATCCACAATTTGCTTTCATAACTATTTAAGCCAAATTCCCGCAATTTGATGAGTAGTTCCTTTTTTATCATGAGTTTCTCCTCCTATCCTCAGAATTCACCTTTTTAGAGTAACATTTAGCACCCATATATAAAGCTTTCGCCGAGGTAGTTACTTACAAGTAATGAAAATTTTGAAGAGTAATTACTGTGAAAAATCAGAAGTTAACAGATGCAGATTCATCACTACCGCCGAAAACCAATAAGTTTATAAATTATATAAAAAAATGAGGTAAAATGACACCACCAACAGGTTTATTGGCAAGGCTTGTAAGCGCAGCAGCGCAGCTTGCTATAGGTCCTGAACCGCATGATCCTCGAGCCACATGGCATAATGTTGAGCGAGGAGTTAGGTTGTGCAGCGATAATGAGCAAGGCGGGCTTCAGTACGCACGCACAGCACACGTCGAGGCAATGAATGGTGATAGGAAAGAAGCAGTCACAATCCTTGGTTACGTCAATAAAGAAAGCGGCATACCAACATGCTTTTTGGCTCCAAATGATAGTGTATCAGAATCAACACAAGCGAGAGAAATGCCCGTTCAATTTACCGTATCCACAACAACCCCAAGAATTCTCGACATAAGTGGATGGCCTACAGATGCTCGCGCAAGCGAAACACTCAGACAGATTAGGGATACACATAACGCAGGATACAAAGGATAATTGCAGATAATTCTAATCCACCGTAAACAATTCATTATTCTTCACTAAAAACAGCCCAATTCGTGCACCAGCGTCGAGCCACCCATGTGCATAACTCAATGCAGCAAATGCGGTGACAACATCTCCTTTCTGTTCAAAATGCTGAGCATCAGAATAATATCGAGATGCCATATCTAAGAATTCATGCGCCCGCACAGCCTCCGCAGGATTAATTGCAGCTTTTGCCTCAGCAAGTGCGCGCTTGCCATAATCGAAATATTTCGCAAGTCGCTCAGGAGTTACTTCACGCAGATTTTTTTTCATCTACTTTTTTCCGCTTGTTCATCGGCAGCGGCCTTTTCACAGTAATAGGAATGACACCGGCATCAAACTCAAGTTTTGCGATTTCGATAGTGTCATAACGGATACGCTGTAATTCCTCAGTGCTTAACGTGAGAAGAAATGGTGCACCCATCGCAAGCTGTAATGCCCGCGAGCCGATCATGCGTGCTTTCTCGTATTTGGAATAGATCTCGCTCATCGTCAGCCTCCATTAAGCTTGCCCCTTAAAAAGCTTGCTCTTTCGAGGGCTATATCAACCATTGCACTGATATCGTCTACGGTCAGCGGCATATCCCCACCTTTTTGCAGTGCACTTAATTGCCCATCAGGCGTGCTTGCAACCGTGAGCCGCGAATCATAAGCAGTTGACTCATCTTGATCAGCATCAACAATGTACGATTTGTCAACTTTGTACACAGTTACTGAAACTGGCTCTTTGGCAACCGGCAGCTTCTTCTTTGATTTTTCTTTGTAGTTCAGCTCGCCATTTTCATACTTTGGAAACACCGTGTCACGTAACGCTGCCATCGCAACGAGTGCACATGCATCAAAAAGATTGCCTGCATCATTGATGGTAACAATGTCAATATTAACAGTCCATGCTTTCTCGCCTTTTTCAATGCAGAGTTTGCGCAAATCGATTGCTTTACTTTCACGAATGCCACGATCGACAACGCGTGCAAGTTCAACTGCTGCAATGCCCGGCGGTCCTGGCTCATAGTCCGGGCTTGACATCGGATACAACTCAACATTCACCATGATGCCGCCTTGATCAGGCGTATCTGGATACGGTGTTTCAATACTCAGCTTGACACCTGCCATAACGATAGTATCGCCAATACGCACTTCCGCACTGCCTTCTGCAGTTTCAGACACGTGATACTTCACAACAACAGGCTCACGATAGTCAGTTAATCCCCTACCATCGACACGCTTTCCTTCTTTTAACAAACTAACAATGTAACTTCGTAATTCATCCATGATTATTCACCTGGTATTTTTCCTTGATTGCTTTAATTTGGATCTGTGCAATCTTCTCGCTTGCCTTCTTTGCAATTTCCAATGCTTCCACAAGCTCTTCCTTTGAGATTTCGCCGTCCATCTGCAGCAGCGAAATTTCTTTGCTGTTATACAGCACAGCTACCGGAATGTCTGCAACCGGACCATCTTCATATGCTTCCTCGTCATAATTGAGATCCGCAACAATCTTGTCATCAACACGGCCAACTGCAATTGCGCTGACCATGTCGCTCATCGTGATGCCTGCATCAGCAAGTGCGATTGCCGCTGCACATATTGCTGCACAGCGCGAACCTGCATCTGTCTGTGGCAGCTCGATAAACACATCAACTGTTGAATTCGGATATTCTGTCAAATCAACAACTGGCCCGAGTGCTTTTTCCATGACCATGCTGATTTCTTTGCTGCGCCTGCTTCCGCCAGGCCGCACGCGATCGCCAATGCCTGAAAAAGGCATCATGTTATAATAACAGCGCAGAATTCCTTTTTTAGGATTCTGCAAGAACCTTGGATATAATTCACGAGGCCCATAGACTGCTGCGTACGCAATGGTATTTCCAATCTTAAAATACGCACTGCCGTCAGCATTCTTAATGACGCCTGCTTTTGCTTCGATTGGCCGCAACTCATTCCAGTCGCGCCCGTCAAATCGTTTTTTGTATGTCATAAGTATCCCTCAACTAAGAAACGCAGTCATCCGTTCAGTTAATCCTTCGAGATGAGCTTCGCTTTCAATTTTCTTTATTGCATTTACTGCACGTGCTTCTTCATCAGCATTTGGTCCTTTTACCCAGACAACGCCATTTTGCCCGACAGTAATATTACATTGTGTTTTATCTTTGATCAGTGTGACCATGCTGCCCTGTTTTCCAATAACACGGGGCACCTTGTGCGGATTGATATTGATGATACGCCCGCCGCTCAGCTTCTGCAGCCCAGGCTCTTTCATCGTCACATCAACAACATTTTGTGATGTGACATTGAAGATGCGAACCCGCAGGTAATCGCCGACATCATAATACTGTGTCAGATCTTCACCTTTGCGGACAAAGCGCGGAATGTCTTTGCTGTTGAGCATTGCACCGTACGCTGAATTGATGTTCAGCAGCCAGCCATTCATTGTAATGTCAACAATTTTGACAACAATAGTATCATCTATTCGTGGAAGATACCTTCCAGACAGCGGAATCAGCTTGATTGCGCGCCCATTAACTTCGACAACACCCGTGCGCTTCGCAATGACTTTTTTATCTGCCCGATAGGTGTACTGCCCTGGCAGATAATCCATGTCGTCTGCGAGCACTTCGCCAGGTGCGACGATATCCTTTTGTGTAACCAATAATGCCATAGTCTCACTCCTATTCTTTCAATATTTTTGTTTCAATCATTCCTTTTGTCAAGCTGTTCAGCTTGTCATAAAATTCTTCTTGCATGCCGCCAGGAATCTCAACAGTAACATCCCAGCTGCCATCGTTATTCCATGATTCTTTGACGATAGTGCTCATGTTTCGCACAATGCCTTGCGACTTAACTGCAAACACCGCAGGCACATGGATCCATATCTGCTTTTTTGAAAACGTGATAGGCATGACTTTGCGCAGCTTGTCAACAATGTCTTGAACTTGATCTTCCGGTGATTTATGCTCATCGATTCGAACTTTTGCTTCTTCAAGAGCAGCTTCGATGCGCTGTACTGGATGAGGTGCTTTTGTCCGAGGATCGATGCCATTTTGGTGGATAATGCTGATGATGCGACGCCTCTTTGTTTCGCGCAGTTCACTTCTATAATCAGAGGTCACCTGGATTTCTCCTTCTTTAATGATGATGGCAGCAACCTCAAGTGCGTCATCAGTGCCAAAAAGCTCCATGAGCCGAGCACCGCTCGCAACAAGCCCTTTTTGAGCGTCTTTAAAGACATGTTCTGCACGGAGAACTTCGCGAATATCAACACCAGGCACATTTTTCTTGAACTTCATTGCTAAATCAGGATCAACATCTACTTCAAACATTTCCCCGCTTTTCTTCATTCGTGCGAGGTTCAGATGAACTCGTTCTTTGCTTTCTCTCATGGTATCATCAACTCTGTTTATTTGTTGTAAATACCCCACCGCTTGCGGTGATTGGGTTTTTGCAACTTTAAAAATCCCAGCTCTAATTAACTAATCAATACCCCGCCCCTCGGGGCGGCTGGGATTTTTATTTCCTCGCCTTCGCAAGGATATCACGCAGCTTGTCACTTGTCAGCCGTTCATAGCGCTTTCCATTGACCGAGATGATCACAATTTCAAGACGGTCTGTACTGAGTTCAGCACCAACAAAATCTGCGAGTGCTTTAACTGCAAGCATGACACCTTCTTCAACATTCATGTTTTGTCGGTATTTTGCCTGCAGCACTTTTTCAATGTCAATTTCGCCTTCGCCAATGACTGCTGCGCGATAACGGAAAAAAATCCCAGTTGGATCTGTCATGAATAATTTTGGCTCACGATCTTCATCAACGCCGCCCACGAGCAGCGACACGCCAAATGGCCGTAACCCTGCGCTTTGCGTGGTAAATTGACATAAATCGCTCATGTCTTTCACAACACTCAACACATCAATGCCCGTGTCATAAGTGACATGATGCTGCTGTGCTTTGATTTGCGCGCGCTCGACAAGTACGCGTGCATCTGAAATAATGCCTGCCGCAGTTGCAGCAATATGATCATCAATTTGAAATACTTTATCAACGGAATCAGGCACAACAAGCTTGCCTACAATTCTTTTGTCAGCAACGAGTACAACGCCATCTTTGCATTGAACGCCAATTGCCGTGCTTCCTTGTCGTACTGTTTTTTTAGCATATTCAACTTGTAATAACCGTCCGTCGGGAGAAAACATTGTAATGCTGCGGTCATACCCCATCCGTTGCGTCATTTTCACATCGTCCATATTTCAATCACCGTGCCAGTTTTTCAGTTTTGCCCAGAATGCCGCTTGTTGCAATTGAGCGGACAATTGCTTTCTTTCGTGCAACCGAGCGTATAAAAGGAAAAGCAGCTTTCACTGTATCTGTAGCCGTGTGATGCACACGAACAACACCGCGTTGCTTGGACATGTTCCACCGCTCGGGGATAAATTGCATGCCCGCTTCTGCTAAGCCGTGAACGCCTGAAACATGATAGACAGCATCAGCTATTGAAGCATATACATCATGGTCAGTAACAGGAGTTTGTGCAAGAATCTCAAATACGATGTAACGTTTTTTTTCTTTTAAGCTTGGTAATAACGGTTTCATATCAATAGAAGATTTTTCTTCCTTTCTCTCTCCACGAGAGCGACGAACAATAAGCGGTATATAAATGTTGCGGAATGAAAAATAAGAAGGAAATGAAGAATAAAAGATGAAAAATAGAAAACAAGCCTAACACGTCACCCGTTGCTCGACATGCTCACCATTCGGTAATTCTAAGCGTACAACAGGCACTTCCCATTGTTCAGTTGCAGTTGCGCGTGCTGTTCGTGATCCTTCGCCCGGCGTTCGTGCATTATCTAAGCCGGTGCACATCGTTCGCTCGCCTGCCTGCAATATCCATGTTTGGCAGTCTGGGCTCATGTCGATTTCATCATTCAGATAGAACTGAACATTTGACAGATCAAGCTCATTTGTGCCCGTGTTAATAAGCTCAAGCGAAATAACACCATCTTCAGTGCAGCTTGGATAGACGAATGCGTCCGTTTGATCGGCAACAGGTGCAAAATCTGAACTAGCCATCACAGGCGCAGTAATCGTAAGCTCAACTTTTTGCGCTGTTTCAGTACCAGCACAACCGATAAGCAGGCTTGCGAGCAATACAGCAATAACCAGTAGTAATTTCATTGGAATCCCCCACAACCACCACGTTAAGCGGAAAAGCATCTTTTATTTAAAAGTATCGACGATTACGCAATTATTTTCTGCTGTTCCAGCTCCTGCTCAATTAAACACTTAGAGATATCTTTATCCAGCTCAATAATTTTCTGCACCAACGGGCTATTTGTATTGAGTTTATACAGCTGAGCACGCCCTATCTTACGTGTGGGTGCAACAATACCTAAGTTCACTATTCTATGCCAAAACAGGTGCAGTGTACTCCACCCGATATCTGCGTTTTTTGCTATATCAGTTAAGCTGTAATCGAATTCGCGATGATCCAAAAAGAAATCAATCACTTTCACAATAGGTGAATCGCCAAACGCAATGCGAAACGAAGAGATATCGTCCATGTGATTGTTATTGTAAGAAGTTGTTTATATAATTTTGGTAATTTGAATGTTCATTAGGATGAATAAAGAGATAAAAGCACCAAAGAATTTCAAACATTAATGAGCGAAGAAGAGAGTGATTGTACGAAAGCTCTACAGAAAAAGAATAATTGGCGACAAACATACAGCAATAGAACATACGACGCAAGGGTTCCCAAAACATCTTATCGGGCAAGCAAAAGAGGTGGTGAATGAATTGATAAAAAAGAACATAATTCTCGCCGACATCATACGGACTTCAGATAAGCTTGAACCCAGAAAGGCTGAGCGAGATTGAGCAGATTATAGAATGAAAAACTACACCGCCACTTTCACCCGCACTTTCTCCTCATAGGCTTGCTTCAGCCCAGCAATAGTATGCCCATGCCAGCGTGCATTCTTGTTTGTATACGCAAACGCATCCTCCCAAGTAGTAAATCGTCCGAGTGCACCGAGTACCCAGTCAACACAGCTGAGCGCGATAACACTCCGTTGAGGGGTAAAGCCTCTGATAAGGATGCTCGTCGGCGACAGCTGTTGAAGGCTATACACCGGCAATAAACAATCACCATCAGGAACTCTGATGACGTCGCTCACTGCTCGAAGCGTCTTCATGCCGACGCGAGGATCCTGCGTGAGCTCAGGCTCAACAAAAATACAGCGAGGATAGTTTTTGAACTCTTCAGTAATTGCCCGCACGTCAATAGGCTGAGCAAAGCTCACCAACAATTGAGTATGATGAAAGTGCTCCCATGCATTGATATTTGCTTTTGACGTTACTTTAGCAGCAACCTGCGGCACAACATTCATCACATCATCTGCGTGATGAGAATCTTTTAATGCAAGTGCTTCACGGAATTCTTTTTTCTCACCAGGATCACGGCATCTGCGATGCAGTTCAACATCAACAGATGCAATAATAGACGCACCAACATGTTCAAGCACAAGCCCGAGTGCAGTTGAGCAGAACGTCGTATTGCATGAGACTTGGCGGGCGCGCGGAAACGCTGCAAATTCTCGTGCTACCCCATTGGGAACAGACACAAAATCTTTTTTCACCAGCTCGTAATCAGTGCCGCCTTGCACAAGGAACCGCTGTGATTGTGTATAGCGAGCGACATTTTGTGCAGTCACCGCACCATCTGTCGCGTCTACAACAACAGAATAGCGGGATAAGTCTGGATTATTCAGCACCTTGAACCCTAATTCTTTAAATTGCTGAACACGCTGCTCATAGTTTTCACCAGGAACAACAGCAATGGGAAATGCTCCAAATCGATTGTATAATGAAAGAAGCTCTTGTGTTTTGAGGTCATCTTTTAAAGCAGACGATTTAACGCCATGCACAGGAATGCCCATGCTTAACAGCAGATGTGCTGTTCTGCTTCCGACCGTGCCGATGCCGTTGATAAGGACAGAATTACCACCACCATTTGAACTCATCACAATCACCCAAACAGAAAGCACCAACAATCATTTTTAAATGTTGTGAGAAAAGGTAAGATAAAGTGAGAGAAGAAATATCATATACAAAGCTTAATGGTAAAGAAAAATAAGAAAAAATAAGCGTTATTTCAATAACAGATCTTATATCAATATATACTAGAGGACAATAAATATCAATTATGCACAGAAATGATTTTCACATTTCTGGCATGAATCTTTTGATTTTTATTATTTATGTCCTCTAGTATATAAGTTTGGCTGTTTAAACTTTACGGTGCTGGAGATTACATATCCGCCCTTAAAGACATTAACTACAAGCATTTTTTGCGGAAAAAAATAAGCTCAAATCTCCGAGGATTTAATAGCAATAAAAAATACCGAGGATTCCTCGCAAATAACAAAGCTTTATAAACAAGAGCACATTCCTCGAGAAGATGGATATAAACCTGCCGAACAGCGCGTATTTGGGAAATATAGACCCATTTCTTCGCTCATTTAATCCTTCAAAGCCTGCCGAGCTGAGAATAACAGCAAACAAGAAATGGATTTCCATTCATCCCGTGGTATTATCAATGGTTGCCGCACTCGGGCTCACCGTAGGTAAAGCACATACTCATTGCGAAAAGCTTGAGGCAAAATCGAAGCATTATCTGGAGCGGATGGGATTATTTCGGTTGATAGGCATCCCATCAGAGATACGTGTAACAGAACATGAGCCATCGGACCGGTTTATTCCACTGACACAGATAAAAACGTCTGCACAGCTCAGCGCATTCATCACAAACATCGTTCCACTGCTTCACATTGAGCCAAAAAAAGCCGAGCCAATACGATATATCGTCAGTGAAATAGTGAGAAATGTGTTCGAGCATTCAATGTCCGAATATGGGGCGATTGTATCGGCACAGTATTATCAGAGAAGCAACACGGTGCGGATAGGAATTGCAGACACTGGTGTTGGCATAAAAAAGACAATAAACAGGGCATACAATGCAAAAACAGATGAAGATGCGCTCGTATTGGCGTTAACCCCTGGAATAACAGGAACAACAAGAAAAGAAGGAGGCACTGAATTTAATGCAGGAGCAGGATTATTTTTCATTAAGTCAATCGCCAAAGTAAATCGTGATTTTTTCATAGTGTATAGTGGAAAGGCAATGTATAAGCTGCTCAAAAATAAATCAAAGCGAGGAATAAAGCTATATGCTGATCCGTTGAAAGATAGGCATTCGATTGACAGCAGCATTCCTGCGTGGCAGGGTACAGTAGTTGGCATTGACATTTCATTGGATTCAACAGAAGAATTTTCATTGCTGCTTGACCTCATTAGAGATACATATGTAACGACAATACGAGAGCGTAAAAAAGCGAGATACAGGAGACCGAAGTTCGTATGACAATAATTAAGATATACTCATTTGTCGGTGCTTTTGCAGAAAACAAAGATACAGCACGCGACATTAGAATAAAGAAGATAATGCCACTGTTAAAAGCAGGAAAAAATGTGATTCTTGATTTTAAAAATGTTGATTCAGCAACACAATCATTTGTCCATGCTCTTCTAAGCGAGCTTATCAGGGCGTATGGGAGTGAAGTGATAGATAAATTAACTTTCAAGAACTGCAGCATCACTGTTCAGAAAATGATAACAATTGTGATAGATTATATGCAAGAGGGGATGTAGTTGTGCTTAACTGCTAAAAAACACCAGCCTAGGACACAATCACCCAAAAAGCACCAATAATCATTTTGTTGTGAGAAAACAACATATAAATTGGGAGGGGAAAGGTAAGATAAATGAGATGCAGCAACCATTGTTGTAAAGTTTCCCAATATGATGCTAATAGCAAATCTCATAAATTATGGTACTTATAGAGATTTGCTAGTATTAGCCAATTGCTGAAAAGACGATAGTTATAGACCGTATTGGAAAAGATAGGCTTTTTACAACTTTGTCTGTTATTTGTGTTCATCGTCGAGATAAACAGAATGTGACCAAAAACGGTCGAACACCAATATCCAAAAATGTCAGGTAGTGAAATTCTCTATTGACGATAAAAAAATTTACTCAACTGATTATTTCAGCAATTGGCTCTTAAGCATAAACACATTTGGATTATTGCTTGGCTTTAAACCTCTATATTGGGGGGGTGACAAATCAGTTTTTTATGATTTTCTTGACCTGCTTTTTTACTTTTGTTGGGAATCTTTTTGTGTATTCTTTTACTTTTTTTACATCTATTTTTTTTTTGAACTGTCTGAGCGTTTCTTTGTCGATGGGCTGCTTGAAATAGAGCATGTCCAACAATGTTTTTTCAATGTCTGAGACTGGTACATCAATATGTCCGTAGCGTTTGTATTCTATACCGAAGAACAATGACGGCGGCAGGCGCTTGAAGATGACATTGCTTTCGTTTATTTTTCTCAATCCTTCACGGACAATCTGCGTTGTGATCACGATTGTATTGGTTTCCTGCTCCCATATGTTGTGGATGCTGAGCGCTTCCTGCAATCCGAGATATGATGGTTTAAAACAGAACACGGCGAGCGTGGGGTCCTGCGAAAGAGAATACCATCCTTTGGCAATCCTGTATATTTCTTTTTTCTTAAGCATGTGATGGATGAGCAGATGAGCATACTCATTGTTTCCAATGATATTTTTTATTGATTGAATATGTGCAACGTGCGTTCGTTTGAGATAATCGCGTACTTTTTGGATGTGTTTTATTTTCCCCATTGTGCGATGTACCTCTTCATGTCAGTTATTGTTGGGACGAGTCCAGTGAGAATTATCACATTGAGGTTTTCAGGGTCAACTATTTTTGCTTCGTCAATGGCTTTTAGTTCTTTTGGCGGCTGAACATAACGCAGCAGAAAGAAAACATCATACAAATCACGCACTTTGCCGCGTTTCATGCACGCAGCACTTTTTTCATTCAATAAGTCGTCGGCAGACAACGTGCGCACGGTTATTTTATTTCCATCAATCGTCTCATATTCTTTGAGAATCCCTGTAACTTTTTTGAAAACAGCTTCAAATCTTACCTCTACTCGGTCGAGCTCAAGGAGAGAATACAGTGCATTATCTTTTATACGTTTTTTTAGAATTTTAAAGCCTCTCATCCTGAGTTTTTCAAATAAACTATCAATGCCTTCTTTTGATTGGAGATACACATCGATATCCTCTGAAAAGCGGTTGCCGCTGTAGCATCGCCATATCGCCGTTCCGCCATGGAATACTGTATCAGGCAAAACTTCGTACAGTTCCTGGATTATTATATCTTGAGCGTATGCTACTTTGCGGTGAGATTCTTTTTTTATCTTCAAATTAAGCGTGATTTCCATAACGAATCTTATATATATGTATATGTTTGGTTATTTAAGCTTTGCGGTGGCTGGGGACGGGGAAGGATGATGTGTGTTTTATTTTGGTGACGCTTTCTTGGGCGATGTGGGAGGTGCCGAGAATGATGAATTGGGACATGACGCTACGGACGAGTTAGAATATAAAAAGGTAATGAAAAAAAAAGAAGTTAACGAGTCATAACTGCATAACTGAGCCTTGCAGAGCCGACTTCATGGTTCAGTAATCCCATCTTGAAGACTTTACCACTGTGGGCTCCCTGAAGGGGGATGCATAGTGTGAGATCAGGATAGTTTAATTCATGTGTTTGCGCTAACCTGAATCCGTACTGCTGCACACCATCTCCTTTTACAGATGTGGCATCACTTTCGCAATCTTCAATCGTCACATCGTTAAAGTTCTTCTTTACTGTTATCTTGCGATTGTTAACTGCGCTAGTATATGACAGCTGCATGCTCACATATTCTGGTACATCCGGAAGATATCTGCTCAATGCTCTGATCATAATTTCCGTCTCATCCGAATATGACGGAGAAACCGTACCTGTATCAACGTCCAAGTAATAGAGCTTAATTGTAGCCTGTTCTCCAGGAGGCTCGTCGAATGATACAGAGACTACTGGATTGCAGGTACTTGAACATGTGTCGGTATTATCAGTATTCCCATCGTCACATTGTTCTGTGCTTTCAACGATACTGTCGCCGCAGACGGGTTCCTGAGGAACAACAAAACTTTCTCCATTAGCTATCGCATCGTGATCATTCCAATCGAACACGGCATCGCCCGTCACATCACAGTATACTATGCCTGGACTAATAGCCACAGGATCAGGTTCATAGACGGGCGCACCAGTAATCTGCCCTCTTGAGCCGCCCGTATCGAAAATACAGGGAGCTCTACCTTCCAAAATAGACACTGCGTAGTTTGCATCATACTCTCCAGAGAAACCATATGGTTCGAAACCTGATGCAATTCTGTCTCCATTCAAATCGTAAAGTCCTACATACATTTCATTGATTTGCTCCACATCAACAGTGTTAAACACTCCATCATTGTTAAAGTCACAGGATGCAGTATCACACTGTTCACGACCCACTGCGTGCGTATCATGTGAGGTAAAGCGTCCATCCGGTGTCCCTCCATATCCGCCAACATAAATCGGACCTGTAATATCATAGTACCTGTGCACATACCTCACAAAAGCACTCAACTGATCCATTGTTCCTAAGCGTCGTATCACTGCAAGATCATGATGATCTGGATATCCATTACTGTTTGCATCAGTACTATCTCCGCAAGATAACTTATCCGCATGCGCCAGACACAAAACTTCCTCCCCGGTTAATGCATTAGGATAAATCCGCAAATCATCCAGATAGCCGTTAAAATATTCGCTATTTGCAGGTGAACCTCCAATGACCCATTCATTGTCCGTTGTAAATGTTGTCGCAACAGCTGACTCAACTGTTTTATCAACACCATTAACATATATTCGTGCCGTTCCCGCAGCGCGATCCACAACAATTGCCACGTCGCTAATCATGACACGTCCGTTATAATCACCTATAGCCACTGCATTATCCCCTGTACGAGCAACAGTGCCCTCAAATCCAGGTGCCTCATTGACTGGTGCTCCTGTAATTTGTCCAGCGTTTCCGGTCGTTAAAACTTCGATTGCACCGGTTATATCCGAAGTTCCTCTAATTTTCACTGAAATGCCACCGGCGTTGTTCATATCATTCGAGAGTATGTACCCATTAGTATACCTATCAAAAGAAGCGCGAAACGCAATTGTAAATCGATCGCCAAAATCCGTTCGTGGGACACGAAGCAGCGAACGATAAAATTGTGTAAAGTCCCAAAGTGATGGGGAGTTATAAGAAGCGCCACCGCTTTCCACATCTTCAACCGGAACAGGGCACCCATACCCCGTATCTTGACATACTGCATCATGACCCAGTGTGCCTTCATCGATAAATCTATCGCCGGATAACGAATCGAATGAATAGGAGATCAACGGTGTATTACCTGGACTGACGCCTGTATACGCCTCTCCCGCCAAATCACCTGAAGAGGAATAATTCGAAACGACCAGCCAACCTAATAAAACAAGTACAGCAATACCAGCAACAACACCATAATTTACTTTGCGAGCTTTTCCCATCAATATCACCTTTTTTTGAAATTAATACAAACAAGGAAACAATTGCCATTTATAAGAATTACCCACCCCCCAATATAGAGGTTGGAGAATATACTTAGAAGAAAGTTTATATCAGCAGTTCTATCACTCTTCTTATCTCCTCGGCACTGTGATTGACGTGCTGGCTTGCTTTTTCGTAATCATCCTCATCTATTATCGTTAAAGAACTGCGAATTTGTTGGGCAGCGACGAACCGTGTTATTTTCTTTTTCAAATTCTGTGGCTTTTCTTTTGAATACCAAAGCAACACAAAGATATCACAAATGTCTTTTATCTTCTTATGCTCTTTATCTCGATGCTTTAAAGCGTTGATCTTGGTAGCGAGCAATAATTCAGGCTTGGGCAGCCATAGCTTTTTCCCGAATTGCTTTAATTCTTCTCTATGTTCTGGCATTTCAAACAGAAAACGTAAGAGCGGCTCATCTGCAGGTTGAAAATGGAATACCTCTTTGAATTTTGGAGGAATATAATCAACAAGCAAATCAATATACAGTGGAAAAACAAAATGTGCTGGAATTATCTGCCCATCTGCAATCTCTTCTTCAGTTTCTGTGTGAAGCTCTTTGAGCAGCCTGAAGGACATCGGCTTAAATTTCAACTTATTTTGTAACATATCAATTGATTTTGCCAATGAAGAATGTTCCATTTGCCCAACCGTAGCACTTTTATCAAAATGAAAGCCAAGATCGAGATCTCTGCTTCCTAGGTACGGTCTTCCCTGTGCACTCTGGAAATTCTTATTTACGTGAAGAAATACTGCCCAGCCACCAAGAACACAGATTGGTTCCTGCAGCGCAGAAATTACTCTTTGCAAATATAATAGAAGACCTAATTATTTGATATAATTTGTTAGGTCTTCTAGTATATA
>Ga0209541_10005438_pt1 | contig 22204 bp, 27 predicted proteins | sample RifCSPlowO2_01_FD_184027 | JGI IMG/M metagenome (GOLD analysis project Ga0209541, IMG submission 184027) | Groundwater microbial communities from Rifle, Colorado - Rifle CSP2_plank lowO2_0.1 (SPAdes) (version 2) | ecosystem: Environmental > Aquatic > Deep subsurface > Groundwater | place...
CGTGGTGTCAAAGTATTGCTACCCTGCACCACTCGACTTGCATGACTTATCCGTGCCGCCAGCGTTCATCCTGAGCCAGAATCAAACTCTCTTAAAAATAGAATCTAGAACTAATAAATAGTATCTAGAAGCTAAGAATTCACTGGTTAAACTGTACAAAATTGGGAAAGTTCTTTGGTTGGACCTTATCCCTCGACTACTGTCTCGGGATTCCGGCGCTCACGCGCCTTCATAATACAACCACGATTAGCGCCATAAGCACCAATCGTGGTTATACAATTCGTATGCGGTTTTAATTGTCACTACATATTAATACCTATTTTATTCCAAATCAATTTTAATGTCAACCATCACTTTATTTCAATAGCACCTTACAACCTCTATGCATGCTGCGGAGCATACTTTTCTGAAATTCTGCTGATTTCATAAAAGCATGCTCCCTCCGCCGGTTGCTTTGGTGAGTAGATGATAATTAGCAATAAAGGATCAAACTCATCTGATGAAATAAAATGCCACCCGGATTAGTTGGGGTGGCTACGAAAAGTCTTGGGTACGAGAAAATGTAGCCCAGCGACAAAAGGTGCGATAGAAATTATTACCATGAAAATCCAGGCACCATAGACTTTCTGCGCTTCAACAATATCGGTGCGTCGCATTTCATCGACAAGACCGAAACTTATGAGAATCGTGACTGAAAAGCCTACAAAAATCAATATCAGGGCAACAGTTCTCTTGTCCATTGTCTACCTCGCAAACTGTAGCGTACTCCTGAAATGATAGCATGATATTATTTTCATGTCAATTATTTAGAGCTTTTGGCTCGCCACTCTTCTATCTTTTTATGGTTGCCGGAAAGCAAGATCGAAGGCACCTTAAGAATTTTTAATTTAGAATTTTTAATTTTTAATTTAATTTTTTCAGGACGAGTGTATTGTGGATATTCAAGATTTGAGCCATTAGAAAAACTTTCGTTTTTGACTGACTCTTCTTTGGCAACAACCCCCGGAACCAGTCTGGAGATAGTTTCAATGATTACCATGGCCGGAACCTCGCCTCCGAATAAGACATAATTTCCGATTGAAATTTCCTCATCGGCAACATATTTAGCAACCCGTTCATCAACCCCTTCATAACGACCACAGATAAAAATTATTTGGTCATATTTTGATAATCTCTGTGCATCTTTTTGGATAAACGTCTTCCCTTTCGCCGACAATAAGATTACTCTGCTTTTTTGTTTAGGATTTAGGATTTTGGATTTAGGATTTGCTGATTTTAAAGATTGAACTGCTTTCCAGATTGGTTCGATTTTTAAAATCATGCCAGCTCCTCCGCCGTATGGACGGTCGTCAACGGTCCCCCGTTCGTCATCGGCATAATCCCGCAAACTGTGAGTCTTTATGGAGATGAGTTTCTTATCCTGTGCACGCGCAATCAAAGCTTCTTGTTTAAAGCTTTCAAAAAAATCAGGAAAAATTGTGATTATATCGAATTTCACTTTTTGTTCAGGTCTTTCAGGGTTACACCAATATCTTCAATGATTGCTTTTAGCGTTCTTCTCTTGATAATCTTGTTACCATGGTTGGGTATAGTTGTGTGCCTTTTATCAATATTGTGTCGCCAAATCTCATGGCTGCCTTTTGCCATTCTTTCAAAATGAAAACCAAGGTTTTTTGCAACCTTGGTTATTTGTCTATAATTTAGAGGTGGAAACCGCTTGCTCATCTTGAAAGCATTGGCAAAGGAATGGTAATTTTGGGTTCGTTCAATACTTCCAGTCCCCCGATGTTATCTCCATACTTTTCTCTTACCACAAGATGCTTTTCTATAACGTCCTTAATATTATCAATGGCTTCCCCGATCGTTCCTCCTTCAGCGTGAGCGCCTTGTAAAACTTCAGTGTAAGCAAAATACCCACCTTCTTCGGTTGGTTCTATTACTATGGGAAAAATTTTATAATTGGACTTAAAAGTTTTATTCATATAACTAGCGTATCAAAACAAACTGTTGCAGTCAAAGTCCCATCCGCGCCAAAAGCGACTCACTGATGAATCCTTTAAATAAGTCCGGAAAAATTGTGATGATGTCTATTTTCACGAAAGAGTTATAGTTTTACAACAAAATTATCGTTTTTCAATTTTAAAAGCGCCTTATGGCGCTGTTCTAAAGATTGGTTACTGATTGCTTTCTTCTTGAGCAATTTCTTTAAGTAGTTCATCTAACACCTCGGCTTCCATCTTGCCTTCTTGCTGTGCATATTTTCTTATTACTTGAGATGCGCCTTCTTTACCGCCTAGTCTTTCTTCACGAAGACGTCTGCTGGCTGCTCTAATTTTTTCTGTCCACCCTTCAATGGTGGCTTTCGCTTCGGGTTTGTTTAGAAAGTTGCCAGCTGCTTCAATACCTTTTTTGACACTTTCGGGAGTTAAGCGGACTTCGGCCTTACCCTCAACAAAGTCAATACTGCCCTCAAAAGGTTTTCCTCCTTTCCTAACGTCCACTCGAATATCAAGCCCGCCAAAACGATGTTTTATCTCAAACACAGATTCTCTCTTTTCTGGTTCATGTTCTATCTGACCAATAGTAGGTAGTTTTTCTTTCATGGGTACAGATTATCACAATTTAAGTCGATAGACAAACTGCAAAAATTCGATTTAAATTCCACAGATAACCCTCGCGGCATCTTTGGCTTTTTTACGGCTTACTTTCTTTTCACAGAAAATCTCTTTTATCAATGTTGCCATAATTAGTGCGGCCGTAACAGTAAGTGCGACTTCTTTAAAAGTCAACTGATTTGAAGACAGTTTGGCAGCAACTTTAGCACTTATACCACCCGAACCAGAGTCCGACTGCAAAAGAAGGGCCAATTTTTCCCTGACAACATTTTCTATTTTTCCTTTAAAAAATGATGCCGCAAAAGGAAGGTCAGCATTTAACCCAACTGATGTTTTGGTCACATTAATGGAAAGCGAGACGGTATGTCCCATCACAACAAGATTCAACTTACCAAAGTTGTTATCCCACCGCTCATTTAAGTTGCTTATCTTTTCAGCGTACTGTTTTTTTAAAAGAGCTGAAATACCCTTTATTCGTCTCAATGCTTCTGCTTGCTCCAATTTGTGGGAAATCTCGATATTTATCTGGGACATCTATCCTCACAATCCTAAACTTTAAAGTTACTCTATATTACCATACCACAAACCAAAACAGCCCGCAAGGGCTGTTTTGGTTTGACTGAAGTTGCATGACGCCGTGCGTTTAGACAAATTCGAGGCAAAATTGAGCATTGCGACGAGCCATAGTGAACTATGGTGAGGAGCAAGCGGAGATTTTAACAAAGAAATTGGCTAAACCCTTTAGGGCCCGTCCCGACCAGGCAAAGCCAGTCGGAGGGCGCGCCAGTCATGCTTAGAGGTTTCCTAATTCTCCCATCACATCATCCACATTCTTTGTCTTTCCTTGAGGCGCAACTCTTCCGCCTTCCGGTTCCTCAATTTTGAGGTTCACTCTGGCATTGTTTCTCATTCCGACAATTCTTGCCAAAGTTCTGACGGCCTTTGCGGTTGAACCGCTTCTTCCGATGAGCAATCCCATATCTTCGGGGGCTACTTTCACGGTAAGAAGAACACCGAGCTCGTCAACAGTCCTGTCTACCTTTACGGCGTCGGGGTTATTGACGATTTCTTTGATAATAAACGTAACAAATTCTTGATCTCGATCTTTAGCCATTTGCTTAAATACTGCGAATTATTACTTATTTTTCTTTCGACCAGCCATTCGGTTATGAAGGGCTATTATTTCCTAATATCTTACTCTAAATCACCAAATTTGTCAATCGATCTTTAATATAAATGAATTCTTTAACTTCTTTGCCGGCAAGATGTTTTTTGACTGTTTCTTTGCTTAAAACAATGCGTTTTACTTCTTCCTCGGACAATCCTTTCGTGATTTTCAGTACATCACGCTTAACCCCATTTATTTGAACTACTAAATCAATTAATTCGTCGGCCAACAATGCCTCGTCATATTTCGGCCAAGATTCCAAATGAATTGATTTTTTATTTTTTAAAACTTCCATCCAAATCTCCTCAGCAATGTGAGGAGCAAACGGAGCAAGAAGTTTGAGGAATATTCCATACTGCTTTTTTGTAAGCCATTTGTCTTCCAGCATATTAAGCAACTTCATCAATCCGCTTACTCCGGTATTAAACTTTAAATTCTTTATATCATCCCCTATCTCCTTCGTGGCCTTGTTTATTATTCTATCAACTTCCTTATCGGCTGTTTTGGGTTCTACCGGCTCACTTATAAAATTCCAGATTCTGTTAAGAAACCTATAGACACCATTTATTCCTTTCAAATCCCAAGACCCTCCCTGCTCAAAAGGACCCATAAAAGCTAAGTACATCCTGACCGTATCTGCACCAAACTTTTTGACCTCAACATCAGGATCAACTACATTACCCTTCGACTTGGACATCTTCTGGTTATTTGGTCCTAAAACCCATCCTCTGTTTACGCGTCTTAAAAATGGTTCCGAAAACGATAAATATCCCAAATCGTACAAAACTTTTGTAAAAAATCTTGAGTAGAGAAGATGCATCGTGTTGTGTTCCGCTCCCCCAATATACAATGGCACGGGCAGCCATGATTTTAGTTTTTTCTTGTCAGCAAATTCTTTCTTATTTTTGGGGTCGGCATAGCGCAAAAAGTACCAGGATGAGTCAACGAATGTATCCATCGTATCGGTTTCGCGTTTCGCTTCACTGTTGCACTTCGGACATTTAACATTTACCCAGCTCTCCACTTTTGCTAAAGGAGAACGACCATCATCGGTAGGTTTAAAGTCTTCAAGCTCGGGAAGTTCAACCGGCAAGTCCTTTTCAGGAACCGGCTGATACCCGCACTTATCACAATGAATCATCGGTATCGGCACACCCCAATATCTCTGACGCGATAAAACCCAGTCGTGTAATTTGTAATTTTTCTTAAATTCAGCCAATCCCTTTTCTTTTAATTTCTCAACAATTTTGTTTAGCGCATCTTTAGAAAATATACCCTCAAATTCTCCAGAATTAATTAAATCTCCCACACCTTCATATGCGCCGTCTTCCATTCCTTTTGGTTGTGCCATTGCAATAACCTTTTGAATGGGTAAATTAAATTTCTTAGCAAACTCATAATCTCTTTCGTCGTGAGCCGGAACTGCCATCACCACCCCTGTTCCATACCAGCCGATAACATAATCAGCAACCCAAACAGGAATCTTTTCATTGTTAATGGGATTTACCACATATCCGCCGGTGTCCACGCCTGTTTTGGACTTATCAATATGCAACCGCTCCATCTCGGTTTTCTTTTTTACTTCCTCCAGATACTTGCTCACAGCGCTCAAGTTTTCATCTTTGGTAAGCTTCGTTATCATCGGATGCTCGGGAGCAAGAACAAGATACGTGGCGCCAAACAAAGTATCGGCGCGAGTTGTAAAAACTTCAAGATATTCTTGTCCTCCTTTTGAAAATTTAGAATTAAAAATTGGAAATTTTATTAAAGCCCCCTCGGAACGGCCAATCCAGTTTCTCTGGGCAACCTTAACCGTTTCCGGATAATCAACTTTATCCAAATCGTCAATCAACCGGTCGGCATAATCCGTAATTTTAAACATCCACTGAGAGAGCTCCTTTTGTTCAACTTCGGTCCCGCATCTGTCGCAACATCCGTCTTTAACCTGCTCATTGGCCAAAACTGTTTTGTCTTTTGGACACCAATTCACGTTTGTCTTTGCGCGATAGGCCAATCCTTTTTCGTACATCTTTAAGAACATCCACTGTGTCCATTTATAGTATTCGGGATCAATAGTAGATACCATGCGGGACCAATCAAACATAGCCCCCGTGTTCCTTAACTGCTTAGTCATTTGCTTAATATTATCTTCGGTCCAGTCACGGGGATTTATATTCCTCTGGATGGCCGCATTCTCGGCGGGCAAACCGAAAGCGTCAAATCCGGTCGGATACAAAACATTGTGCCCGTTCATCTTTAAGTAACGAGCTAAAATATCGGGAACGGAAAATGCCAGCCAGTGGCCAATGTGCAGATTGCCGGAAGGATAGGCAAACTCCGTGAGCAACATGTAATTATCTTTACCTTCTTTGGTATGATAAAACTTCTTGGCTTCCCAATGCTTCTGCCATTTGCGTTCTATTTTTTCAGGATTGTATTTAGACACTTGACAAGTTATAACTTTTTATAGTATTATATAAATAGGCTGGTTTTCCCGGGAAAACCGTGCCTAGAGGTGTCGTACCTCACGGGGTACGGCTGTCCGTAGGGTCGCTGAGAGGCGACCCTATTTCATTAGAAAAATCTATTCAAACTATACCTAAAAATTGCCTAAAAATCAAAAAGAGCCGATTGGCTCTTTAATTACTTGTTGGCCAGTGTGACCGTTCCAGATGTATCAGTTCTACCTCTGCTTCCGGAAAAGCATATCTTATTTCATTGGTAAGACGCTCAGCCAAATACACACTGCGGTGTTGTCCGGCCGTACACCCAAAATTGACTGTCATAATCTTGAAACTACGCCGAATACATTTCTCAATATCCAACTTAACCATGACCCATGCTGCTTGAAAAAATTTCTGTGTTTCTAAATCTTTTTCAAGAGCATCTGCTACCAAAAAATCAAGTCCCGTCAAATTCATGTGCGGAAAGGGGGCCCTCAAATTGTTTTTTAAAGAATAGTCAAAAGCGTCAATTGCCCGGCAATCAAATACGAAACCTCCACCATTGCCGGTTTTATCTGCAGGATAACCGGTCCCTTTATAACTAAAGCTCTGAATTAATACTTTCACCGTGCCACCTCAAAGAAAAGAACTGGTTGATGTACTTATAACAGACCGAATAATTTTCTGCAATTATTAGTTGTTTGTTCAATTATTTTTTCAAGAGATTCACTTTTAAGTTCCGCCAATTTTTTGGCAACATCAACCACATAGCTCGGTTCGTTTCTTTTACCCCGATGGGGTTCGGGGGATAAAAAAGGAGCATCTGTTTCAAGAAGAATTCTTTCCAAAAGAACTTCGCGAATTATTTCATCGTACTGACGCGCAAAAGTTATTATTCCGTTAAACCCAAGGTACAATCCCAAATCAAGAAACATCCTTGCTTCTTCCATGGTTCCGGTAAAAGAGTGCACTACTCCCCCATTAATTGCATATCCTCGGCTTAAAATCTCTATCATGTCGCGGTATGCCGGTCCAGTGCTTCCTGATTTTCCATCCCGACAATGAAGAATCAGTGGTTTTTTTAATTCTTTGGCCAATTCCAACTGCTGAACAAATCTTTCTTTTTGGAATTTCTGGTCTTCCGGTTTTTCCGTTCGGTAATAATCCAAACCGATCTCGCCCATTGCTACAACTTTCGACTGTGCCAACATCTTATGATATATCAAAGAATCATAACGTTCGTTCAAATTATCGTTCGGATGCAGTCCCACCGTTGCCCACATACCCTCTGTTTTTTGAGCAAGTTCTACTGCTTTTTTTGATGTCTCTAAATCCGTCCCCACACAAATCATGCTTACGCCCGCGCGTTGCGCGCGGGCGATCACTTCTTCTCTGTCCTTGTCATATTGCGCCATCTGAGGATGGCAGTGAGAGTCAAAAATCATTTTAGCCGTGGAAATAGTCCTTCGCCCTTCTTAATTCTAAATTTATAATTTTCTGGAATTTCTTTGTTTGATAAGTCGTCTCCGAATATTTTTGCAATTTTATCGGAAGTTTCTGGCATAAATGGCTGAAGCAACCAAGCAATGTTGTGCATACTATCAATTAAATTAGTCATGGTTTCTAAAAAATTGCTCGGATTTTCTTTTGTTTCTACCCATGGTTTTCTATCGTCCATATATTTATCGACAAAACTTATCAATTCCCAAATATCGGCAACTGCTTCGTGTAAAGAAAAATTCTCAATGTTGGCTCTGTAGGATTTAAATTTTTCATCTACCTGATTCTTGATTTCTTTGTTGATTAATTCTTCTTTATAAATAAGTTCTCCGTCCATTTTGGTATCAATAAGGGTTAAGATTCTCTGAACCAAATTTCCCAGCCCGTTTGCCAAATCACCATTGTATCTTGCGACTAATTTTTCTTCTGAAAAATCACCATCTTCGTTGGAGGGAATTTCTCGCAGTAAAAAATATCTGATAATGTCGACTCCGTACTTATCTACCATCGCGAACGGATCGGTCACATTGCCCAAACTCTTAGACATTTTTTGACCGTCCACGTTTATAAAACCATGAATTAAAATCTGTTTTGAGTTTGGCAAACCAGCAGACATTAGCATTGCTTGCCAAATCGCAGATTGCTGACGAAGGTTGTCCTTGCCGGCAGTTTGTACACCAGGCCAGAATGAATTAAATTTTTCAATATCATAAGGCCAACCGAGAGCAGAAATATACCCCACTAAGGCATCAAACCATACAAACATCGACTGTTCGTTGTCATTAGGCACTGGAACACCCCAAGGCATTTTTAATTTAAGACGGGAAATACTGAAATCTTTCAAGCCATCTTCAACAAACCTTTTTATCTCATTAAACCTAAAAGATGGGAGAACAAATGTAGGATTTTCCTCATAATACTTAAGCAGTGGTTTTTGGTATTTAGAAAATCGGAAAAAATAGTTTTCTTCTTCTATTTCTTCAATCTCTAAATTCGGATGTATCGGACAACTGTCATCCTCAAGCTCAGAATCTGTTTTCTCAAGCTCACATCCTACGCAATATTTTATTTTGTAGTTTTTCTTATATATATCTCCCGCCGCATCACACCTTCGCCAAAACTCCTGGGCCGCTTCAACGTGATTAGTATCCGTTGTTCTAATAAAATAAGAATAATCAACATTTAATAACTCTTTTAACTTTCTAAATTTCTCAGAAATTCTATTTACATACTCTTGGGGCGAGAGACCGGATTTAACTGCGGCACGATATATTTTTAAGCCATGCTCATCGGTTCCGGTATTAAAAAACACTTCTTCTCCCAGCAATCTCCGGTACCTAGCTATTACATCCGTCTGAACAATTTCAAGAGCAAATCCGATGTGGGGGTTGGAATTGGTATAAGGCAGTGTGCTTGTTATGTAAAATTTAGACATTTCAGTAAGTTATACTTGTTCGTCTTTTGACATTAAAAACAAAAACAACTTTTTCATTTGGAAAAAGCTTCAGAAATATTCTATAGTTACCCACTCTTAATCGCCAGACATCGGTGCTTGCTTTTAACTTTTTGGCAGATGGTAAAAAGGGGTTGAGTTTAAGCTTGTCTATGATGTTTGAGATTTTCTTATAATCAGAACTGGGAATCTTTCTTAAACTCTTTTTAGCCTTTTCTGTTATGATAATGCTCCAATTCATGTTTTACTTTGTCCCAGGACTCATATTTACCCGTCTTAATTTCCCGCTCTCCTTGAGCAATAATCTTTAATTCTTCTTTGGTTGGCTTTACTTCTTTAATCAGGCCTCGCAATCTTAAAAACTCAACATACTCGCTTTTCGGTATAACAACCAAATCATCTTTCTTAGCTAATTGTTTCGGAATAGTGATAACAGACATATTTCAAGCATATCATAAAATCAAGAAATTACCAAACTTATTCATTTTCTTGTTTTTTTGCTTTAACGACTACCACGAATTCTCCTAAAAGATTCTTCTCGGTTAATCTTGGTTTTATTTCTGCTAATGTCCCCCGATAAATTGTTTCAAACTGTTTTGTTAACTCTCGGGCAATCACCATTTGTCTATTACCAATTTCGGAAAATTTTTTCAAATTTTCAAGTGCTTTCAGTATTCTGTGCTTTGATTCATAAAATACCACAGTGCTCTTAATTTCTGAAATATTTTTGAAAAATGTCTGCCGGCCCTTTTTGTGGGGCGGAAAACCAAGAAAGACAAATTCATCCGTCGAGAATCCGCTGACGCTCAATGCGGCTATTGCCGCATTTGGCCCCGGAATCGGCATAATTTTCAGATCAGGTATCGCTTTCAGAGCTTCGCTTATTAAAAATCCTCCTGGATCGTTTATTCCCGGCGTACCGGCATCAGTAACCAGAGCTAAATTCTTGCCTTCTTTCAGCAACTCAATAATATGGTCTACCTTTTTGAAACCGCTATGCTGATGATAACTCAAAACTTCCTTTTTTATATTATATCTTACTAGGACCGTCCTGGTAACTCGGGTATCTTCGGCGAGAATAAGGTCTGAATTGCTTAAGACATTAATTGCCCTTAAAGTTATGTCTTCGAGATTACCGATGGGAGTAGCGACAATGTATAACACCATCAAGCACGAAGCACGAAATTCGAAGCACGAAACAAATTCAAATATTTAAAAATTAGAATTTAGATATTGTTTCGTATTTCGATATTCGGATTTCGGATTTAAGTCGATGTTCGGCGGGAATCCTTGTGCTTGGCGAAATCGTCCATCATCTCCACGATTATCGTAGCCAAGGGAACTGAAAGTATCATACCGGGAATTCCCGCAAGACTTTGCCCGACCAAAAGAGCAATGATAACAACCACGGGGTTTAAGCCGACCGACTTGCCAAGCACCACAGGAACCAAAATATGATTCTCAAGCTGTTGGACTACTACATAAAACACAATCACCCACAAACCTAAGGATGGCGACTGGAGAAAAGCGAGAAATATAGCCGGGATCGCGGCTAAGACTGGACCGACCATTGGAACAATTTCAAGCATTGCGGCAAGAAAACCGAGGATCAGGGCAAACTTAATATTCATAAATGAAAGACCAACATAAACGAGCAGGCCCATTATCAATCCTAAGAGCAGCTGCCCCTGAAGCCAAAGACCGACTTTGAGCTCCGCCCTCTTCCAAAGATCTATGGCGTAGTCCTCGTATTTTTCAGGAACTATAGAACCCAAGAAATTCTCTATGCCCTTTTTTGTAACCGACAAATAGAACGAGATTATCAATATGGCGATAGCGGACATTACGCCTCCAAAGATGCTTATTATTAAACTGATGATGGATTGAGATGATTGCTGGAGATAGTCGGAAAAACCTTGAAGTATGTTCTGAATCTCGCTTAGAAAATCAAGGTATTGCGGCGAGCCCTGTTGAACTTTTTCCAGCGAAGTAGAAACTTGCGTCACAAGTTGAGGCAGAGTAGAGGTCAATTGATTGATATCCTGCGAAACATACGGGATAATGAGCGACAAAATAGCAATAATCAAAGCGAGAACCACCAGGAACAAAAGTAAAACGCCCAAAAGACGCGGGAATCCCTTTTCGTCTAGCCAGTTGGCAAAAGGCGATATTGCCGATGCGATTACAAGAGCAAAAAGAAAAATTATCAAAACATCCTTTAAGACGTAGAGGAAGATAAAGAATAATATAACCAAAACAACCTTTAAAATGGTTCCGGTATTTATTTCTATGTGTATATGATCGTTCATCTTTTAAATTTTTAGAATTTTTTTAAACGGTTCCTCTTCTTTGAAAGGACCTATCACCGCCAAGTTTAGCTTGTTGTCGTCAAAAATATCCTTGGCAACTTGGTGGACTTCCTGAAGCGTTACCTTCTTTATTTTACTAAGTTCTTCCTCCGGAGTCAAAACTTTGTTTTCAAAAAGAATAGGGCTTGCATAAGCATTGGCGACGGCATCGGAATGCTCAAGGCCGAGGGCCATTGAACCCGAAATGTTGTCTTTGGCTCGTTGGAGCTCCTCTTCTGTAATTCCCTTGTCTTTTATTTTTCTTATTTCATCCAGAACCACCTTGATTGCTTCATATACCTTTTCATTGTTTACTCCGGCTTTCACCATGAAATAACCTGTATCAGTAGCAGTATCATTGTCGGCGCTGACATAATAAGCCAAGCCGCGTTTATCGCGAACTTCTTCAAATAATCTTGAACTCATGCCTCCGCCAAGGACAGTGCCCAGGACTCCCAAGGCATATTTGCGCTTATCATACATATTGCAGGAACGAAACCCGAGATGGAAATGGGTCTGGTCTGTTTTTTTGTAATGAACGAGGAGCGCCGGTTCAGATTGCTTTTCTATAACCGGCAGTTTGGTTACAAGGTTTCCGTCTCTTATGGTAGAAAAATATTCGCTGGCTTTCTTTCTAACAACTTCCGGGTCAACATTGCCAGCAACCGCAATTATTGTATTCTTGGCGACATAATGAGAATTAAAATAATTTACGAATTGTTCCCTCTTCAAGGACATGACCGTCTCCTTTTCTCCGCCGATGTCCCATCCTGCGGGTTGGTCACCATATAGAAGTTTATCAAATAAGTCCCCAACATACCTCTGGGGCATATCGCGATACATATTTAACTCCTCAACAATTACTCTCCTTTCGGTATCAATATCTTCTTGAGCAAGTTTTGAATTAAGAAAAATATCAAACACCACATCCATAACGGTATCTAATTTGTCTATGCTCGCCTTTGCGTAATATCCCGTATACTCCTTGCCGGTAAAAGCATTGTATTCGGCACCGATAGCATCGAGCTCCCTGGCAATATCCATTTTGCCTGGACGTTTGGCGGTTCCCTTGAACATCATGTGTTCAAGAAAATGAGAAATGCCGTTTATCTCCTTGGTTTCGTATTTTGAACCGGTTCCAACCAAAACAAGAACTGTCGCAGTTCGGGTGCCTTCCATTGGAACCGAAATCAGTCGGAGTCCGGATTCAAATTGGTGAAATTGATGTTTAAAACCTTCTTGCATATTCTTGGAGTAAAATTATAGCCAATTAGCTACCGTCTCTACCAACTCTTTTTTTTTGTTTTTGAATCCGTGATCTGCTCCTTTAATAATTCGATAATCCAACTTTGGTTGATAACTTTTTAGTATTTTAACAACTTTTGGTATATCTCCCCAAGCATATTCATCTTTGTCTCCATATACAACTAAGGTTGGTTTTCTAATAGATTTAAAGTGTCGAAAAAGCGGTTTTGTTGATAGCTTCACTTTGCGTAAAACTTCGTAGAACGGAAAAACGTTGTAATCTCCGTCTGGATTTGCGATGTCGAAAAATCCGATATAGGAAAACATCTCGTCGGGTAATATTTCTTTGATAATTTCTTCTCCATGTTTAGTTTTGATTTTCTTCTTTGCTTCGGCGAGAAGTTTCCAAAACTTCGATTTTCCAAGAGTATGATAGTAAATACCAGTATCATCACCTCCGCAAAGAAGAATGTATTTTTCGACATCATCTTTCGACTTGTAGAAGTTATAGACGCAAATTTTATTCGCGCCCGTTGAAGATCCGGCAAGATAAAATTTGCGATATCCTTGTTTTTTCAAAAAAGAAATTGCTCCGTCAATATCTTCCACGCATTCTTTGATTTTTTCATAAGCCATTCCAAATCGTTTCCGCTCATCTTTTTTACCTTGCCTGACGTTCAATTTTTTTATAATATGTGCGCCACGATTATTAAAATACAAAATAGAAATATTTTTCTTAGCCAGTGCGGAAGCGAGGGGTCGGTTTTCTACTTCGTCATAAAAGATAGACGAGCTACCATTACCATGCAAGTAAACAACAACGGCTTTATCTTTTTTGCCGCAATACAAAAGTCCGGGCAAGGTTAGTCCATCTTTGGTTTGAAATTCAATAAATTCTGGTTGGTGTAAATTTATCATAAGATTATGCCGGCAGAAGGAATCGAACCTTCTTCTCCGCTTTATGAGGGCGGTGCTTCAACCATTAAGCTACGCCGGCGTTTTATGTTGCAGTAATCCCTCAAACAGTCCTTTTATTCTATACAATAAATCACTGCTTTTCAAGACTTCAAAATGCAATGTTCCATAATGAATATCGTGGTTCTCATATACTTTTTTCTGTACGGACTTTATAAATGTTACTCGCTTAAAATGAGATAATGGAACTTTTAAATAATTTGACCAATAATCAATGACTATTTTTTCTCTATTCCTGTGAATTTCATTTATGTAAACATAAAACGAAATCCGATCTGAAGAAATTTCAAAGAATTTCTCAAACCATTTTAACATAAATTTTATAATTCTGGGGTCTGAATTTGTAAATACAACTCTCAAAGTTTTTCGGCCCTCAGCTAAATAAAGGGCTAATCCTGCAACAAAAAATTGATCAGGAGTAAATCTTTCGAATTTTTTGCAACCTTCACGGATATATTCTTCTACTCGAGCAAGTCTTCTTGTTTTTTGCACCAGAGCTCCTTTAAGCTGCGCTCTTTTAAGTCCTAAAGACTTATTATTTAGCAACTTGAGTATCTGTTCTTCGGATAAAACGATATCTCTGCACCATTTACTTACGGTGCCTTTAGAGATGCCCAATTTTTTAGCTATAATAATAATACTTTCTCCTTTTTGTCTTAACTCTCTAGCCTCTAACCTTAGTTTGGATTTTGCCATCTGTTTATACCACAGTTTATGTACCTACAATAATTATACTCTGATGTATTGATATATCAAGTGGCAATTAGGATTGGTTATTAAAAAATTCACATGTTACAATATTTAATATGAAAACACTTGGCATAAAATATTTTACAAAAAATATATCGGTGGCAATTGGAATTATTCTTATTTGGCGAGGCGTGTGGATAGTGCTGGACTTAATTGATAGGTGGATTTTCGACGGCAATCATATAATTACGGCAACCATGGGTATCGTTATGGGCATCGTCATACTTTATTTACCTGAAAGGAATTTAAAAGCTCTCGAGGGGTTGTAAGATCTGCTGCTTGAATTTTATTTAAAAACATATTACTCTTCTTAAGAGATCGCGGGGTAGAGCAGCGGCAGCTCGTCAGGCTCATAACCTGAAGGTCGTGGGTTCGAATCCCACCCCCGCAACATTCAAAAACAAAGACGCTCCTATTTTGGGGGTGTTTTTGTTTTTGACTATGTCTGCGAGGGAGGAAGCCGACTGCTCGGCTTCCGGGTGAGATTCGAAAAACGGAGCGATGTTACAAATTGCAATCGGCAATTTGTAACTGCGAGCTGGGGCTGCGACCAAAATTGCGGAAGCAATTTTGAGTTGTAGCCGAATCCCACAACAGAACGAATCCTTGACCGAGTAAACGGTTTCCTCAAATTTACGGAAAACTAAAATGCCCTGCTTTGCAGGGCATTTTAGTTTTGTAATTATTGTTTACTGTAAAATCTGGGCTTGAAGTAAAACTTTTCCGACATTACCGGACGAACCACAAACTAATGATAATTCTTTAGGCAAGCTTGGGCTTGATAGAGTGACTACCCTATAACCATAGGCGACTAAATCATATTTTGCCGCTCCAACCATAACCGTTCTCGCACTTGCCGACCGGTTGTCTAACATGATGCTCGTGCCGTTTTTATAGGTAGGGCTTTGAGGAACTACTTGGCAGCGTTCGTCAAACTGTATCCTTCTACCTTCGTATTCCTTAACGACGTCAGAGTAGATTTTAGTGGGAGTTGGAGCAGGAGTAGTGCTTTTTTTAGCAACTGGCTTAGCCGTCACTCTCGCAACAGGACTCGGACTTGATTGGTTTAGGCCACCAAAACCAGGTAAAGATGGCACTTTAATTTTATTGGAATATACCCACCATGCTCCAACTGCTACTACTACAACTATAACAATCCACCAAATTTTATTCACTATAGATTTCTCTAATCATTGGACTGTTTAAAGGCCCAGTAGATTGAGCTTTAATTATTACAATAAGTATATCAAACAAAAACCACATCCACAAAATAAGATATCCACATGAATAAAAAGTTAAAGTTGACGAAAAAGTAGTATATGCTATAATAATTTTAAATCCTGCCCGGGGCACCAAGCCCTCTCTTTAGAGAGGGCCTTTTAATAAAATGGCTGAAATGATAAATTTTCAATATGGAGGGTTCGCCTAATGGTATGGCACTGGTTTCGAAAACCAGCGGGAGCAATCCCTTAGAGGTTCGACTCCTCTACCCTCCGCCAGTTGAAAATAGTTTAATATGAGATTTATTCTACGTTCTAAAATGCATAAGGCCATCGTTACGGATGCTAACCTTGAATATATTGGCAGTATTACAATTGATGAGGATTTAGTAGAAAAAGTCGGTTTCTGGGCTGGCGAAAAAGTTTTAGTGGTAAGTAACACATCTGGTGTGCGATTGGAAACCTATATAATTATCGGCAAGCGAAGCTCGGGAATTATCTGCATGAATGGTGCCACATCTCACCTCATTAAAAAAGATGAGGAAATTATTGTTATGGGTTTTGAGCTGTCAGACAAGCCGATAAAACCGACTAATATTTTGGTGGACAAAAACAACAAGTTTGTAAGATATCTATAGCGAGCTACACTACTTCCGCTAATTGGTAAAATAATCCTGAAAATGCTAAAATGGGGCATGGATAATCAAATAATAGCCAAGCGCTATAGAGCTGAATTATCCTCGGTAAAAGAGCTCCTTTTCAAGTTCCTTTTAGTTTGGACCGGGATTCTGCTTATATTAAGCTGGGTGGATTTTTTATCAAAATATAAACTCTCGGAAGCGATGGTAACAAGCTACATCATCCTGCTGGGCGTCTATATAGTTCACAAGGAAACATCACGCTGGACCGGTGTAAAAATGGGCATCAAACCGGGGGAAATGTTTGTTTATGTGTGGTGGATATCACTTTTAAGCATGCTCTTGATAGGATTTTTTGTGCACAGGGAAGTATCCCCTTCCGTAAGGTTCCTGGCTTATGAAGTTTTGGGGGCGTTTCTTCTTAGTGAAGTCTCCAAGGGAATCAACGCCTATAAAATAACTGGGGGTAATCTTGATTAAATTGGAGGGTTCGCCTAATGGCATGGCAATGGTCTTGAAAACCATCGGGAGCAATCCCTTAGAGGTTCGACTCCTCTACCCTCCGCCATGACCCGAATTGTTGATTTAAGAAAAAAAACTGAAAAAAAAGAAGTAATCCCTGTGGTTGAAAAGACGCTTTTGATTGATCCCGTTAGAGGTAAGACGCCCCTCTTGGAGGGATCGTCTGCCGACCATGTCTCAGAGGCAGGTCGGACCTCTAACGGGATAGAATGGGAAGCGCCTTCGTTCTACTATAATCCGCAAAAAAGATATCTTGCCCTGATTATAATAGCATTACTTGCCGGAGCGGGTGCCATGCTCTTCTACCGCATGGATACCTTAACAGCCATATTTCTAATCCTCTCTTCTTTGGTATTGATACTTTACGTCAATAAAAAACCAGCTTTGTCCAAAATTGTTGTAAGCCATGCCGGAGTAACAATAGACGATCATGTTTATTATTACAAAGAGATAAAATCTTTTTGGCTGGACTATAATCCAAACGGCTCGAAAGAACTAAGCTTGGAAGCAAAGAAATGGTATATGCCGTATATTAAGGTCTCTATCGAAAACCAAAATCCGGTAGAGATACGGTCGTTAATGATAAATTTCGTCGCCGAGAAAGAGCACGAGAAGTCGTTGATAGATCTTATAAGCAGAAAGATTGGTTTATAGACTCAATATATCGTCCCCGTAGCTCAGCTGGATAGAGCGTAAGGTTGCGGACCTTAAGGCCGGGTGTTCGAATCACCCCGGGGACACAGATGTTCAAAGTGGAGCTTATAATCGTGGTTGTATAAATACACCAACTAATTAAAAGCGGTCGCCCAAAGCGACCGCTTTTAATTTTAGCCGACAAATGTTAAAATTACGCCGAAATATGAACCTCTCCCTTCCCATCGAGAAGCTAAGAAGTGTGGGGCCAAGAAATATCCCACGCCTCGCCAAACTCGGCATAAAGACCGCAAGAGATCTACTCTGGCATTTTCCTGCGCGTTACGAGGATTACAGCAAGATTGTAACAATTTCCGAAATTGAGCCCGGTCAAAAAGTAAACATCCAAGGAGAGATTTTGAAAATGAGCAACCGGATGATATTCCCTAAAAGAATGTCCATAACCAACGCTTTGGTTGGAGACGAGACCGGAGCCGTCAAAGTTGTCTGGTTCAATCAACCATTTATAGTAAACTCTTTAAAAGAAGGAACTTTAGTAAGCTTGGCCGGAAAAGCCAATCTGGATAAACACGGCCTCTATCTTTCCAGCCCGACCTACGAAAAAATACAAGGTATTGAATTTATCAACCACAATCTCATTCACACCGGCGGATTAATTCCGGTCTATCCCGAAACGGAAGGGGTTACATCAAAGTATCTGCGTTTTCTTATTAAACCGATTTTAAAGGACTTAGAAGTTCCTGACCCGCTGCCGGAAGAAATAATCAAAAAACATAATCTTCCCTCCTTAAGCGAGGCCCTTAACAAAATCCACTACCCCACCAACGCCCAGGAAGCAGAAGCCGCAAAAGATCGGCTCGCTTTTGATGACCTGCTTCTTTTCCAGTTAAAAGCTCTTCTCGAAAGAAGAAAGTTAAACCAACTAAAATCAGTCCGGGTTAAATTCGATAAAGACCTTATCCGGGGTTTTATCTCGCGTTTGCCTTTTGAACTAACTAAGGACCAAAAGATCGCCGCTTGGGAAATTTTAAAAGACCTTGAGAAGACCTACCCCATGAATCGGCTTATGGAGGGAGACGTCGGAAGCGGTAAGACCGTTGTGGCTCTTATGGGTGCTGTTCAGGTTGCCAAAACCGGATATCAGTCAGTGTTTATGGCTCCGACAGAGGTCTTGGCAAATCAGCATTTTGGAACAATGTCGGAATTACTGGGTAATAATTTTCTTAATATAGGATTACTGACCGGTTCTGAAGCAAAGTTCAACGGCAAAATAGTTGATAAGACAGAATTAAAAAATAAAATTTCCGAAGGCAAGGTAAACATAATCATAGGAACTCATGCGATAATCCAAAAAGGTGTCCATTTTAAAAATCTTGCTTTCGTGGTCTTAGATGAACAACATAGATTTGGAGTAGCCCAACGAGCCGCATTGGTTAAGCCTTCGTCCCGAGCTCAGGCCGAAGGGAATAAAGAAATTGTACCCCACCTCCTATCCATGACTGCCACCCCTATCCCCCGCACCCTTGCCCTGACCATCTACGGCGACTTGGATATTTCTATCATCAAAGAGAAGCCAAAAAACAGACAAAAAATAATTACGAAAGTAATTTCCCCTTCACAGAGAAAAGCTGCTTACAAGTTTCTGCGCGACGAAGTTAGTTCCGGCCGGCAGGTTTTTGTAATTTGTCCGAGAATAGAGGCCGAAAAAAACGATGGGCCCCTTCGCCAAGCTCAGGGCAAACCACTTTCACAGATGAAATTGATTTGGGCCGAAGTTAAAGCTGTTCAAGATGAATACAAAAAACTATCCGAAGAAATATTTCCAGACCTGAAAGTAGCCATGCTCCACGGCAAAATGAAGCCGAAAGAAAAGATTGATACTATGCAAAAATTCAAAGACAAAAAATATGGAATCTTAGTTTCGACTTCAGTTGTTGAGGTTGGAGTTGATATTCAAAATGCCACCATCATGATGATTGAGAATTCAGAAAGATTCGGGCTGGCCCAGCTCCACCAGTTCCGAGGAAGAGTCGGGAGAGGAGAACATCAGTCATATTGCCTTCTTTTCTCTTCAACGGCCGACAAAAATATAAATCAGCGATTAAAAGCTCTGGTTGAATGCGATGACGGATTTGAGCTGGCAGAAAAAGACATGGCCATCCGAGGACCGGGAGAATTTTTCGGAGTTAAGCAGTCCGGCCTCCCCGACTTGGCCATGGCCTCGCTTACCAATGTAGGGCTGATCAAAAAAGCCCGAGCCGAAGCCCGGCTTTTACTGAAAGAGGATTCCAACTTGAACAATCATCCGCTTCTGAAAGAAAAACTAGACAGCTTCCAGCGTCTCACCCATTTTGAATAAAAAATCCGGCGTTATGCCGGTTTAATCCTCAAAACTATTTCCGAGAAGATCACATACCCACATATTTCCTTGTTTGTACATCTTTCCTTCGCATTGCGTACAATCCTTGTATGGGACGCCATCTGAATCTAATTTGATAACCGCGGGAACAACTTTAGGCAAATTGATTTTTTCTTTTTCGCCGATAATATTAGCTTTAGAAGGAACTGATCTCTGGAAAAAATTCCTTAGAATCATGATGTGCCTCCCTTATCTCTTCCTTACCGATTATACCACATCTAAAAACCAATTCAAGCAGTCATGTTAAAAGCTCGGTTTTTAACATCTACCTGATTCTGAAAACCAATGACGAGCAACAAGCTGGCATCTGCCCACAACAGATTTTTTACGCTCATCGAAACTCAATGTATCCCAATGCTTGCAACTACCACACGTTTCCATCATTTGGAAATCTAACTATTCCACAAATTCCTAATTCATCTATACTGGTTGAAACCTGACATATACCACCCCCCCCCTCTCTCAATGTATTAGCCACCCACAAGTAAAGCAGCTTCTATGGTAGAACGGGCCAAAATTGCACAATTTAATCTATCTAATCCGCTTAAATAAACTTCTAATTCAGAAGGAAAATGTAGCGTGAAAAGATACATATTCCGATTTTCCGGAAAGTCAGGTAATTGTCAGGCCGGAGGGAATTGAACCCTCTATCTCTATCGCCCGAGGATAGCGTGTTGCCGGTACACTACGGCCTGAATCGCTATATTTTAACTTATTTTGGGAGATTTTACCAGCTTAAACGTAATACTTCTTCATTCTTTCTTTTTCCTCGTCTTCAACGGCTTTCTCTATTTTTTCCAATGATTTTTTTAATTCTTCAGGAGATTTTTTATCTAACTCATGGATTCTCTGTTTTAGGTATTCTTTGGTGTTTTTGGCCGGATCGTCTATCACCTCGGCTAAAAGGTAATTTAAGATTAATCCTATCTTTGGCCCCGGCTGGGTATTGAGTTCTTTAATGACGTCTTCTCCTCCGACTTTGAGCATTTTTACCGAAATCGGGTCGTGGGAAACCTTGTCTATAATATACTGCATATGTCTTAGTTTGTAGGGCACCGCCTTTGGCCGGCCCGAACCGATTCTGTCCGCTTCCCGGACTTTTATCAGGTCATCGATATTTTCCGGACCGACATTGGCCAATAAGCGCCTTACCGATGATTCAGTTACTTCGCCGACGTTGTAATAGAAAAGATGGTAGCGGACTAATTTAACCACTTTTTCGGCAGTTTCTTTGGAAAATCTCAAGCGGTCCATGATTCCGGCGGTAATTTTGGCTCCGACAACATCATGGCCATAAAAGGTGGAATATTTTCCATCTCCTCTTTTGGTTTGAGGTTTACCGATGTCGTGGAACAATGAGCCAAGCCGGACTTCCAAAGAATAATTTTTGCCGGCCGCATATTTTAAAGCTCGGGTGTTATGTTCCCAAACAGTATAAATATGGTGTAAGTTTTGTCCGACTCCGATACCCTCTCTTAGCTCCGGGACTACATATTGCAAAAGGCCGGTTTCTTTAAGTAGTAGTACTCCTTCATAGGCCTTATCCGACTCAATAATTTTAACAAACTCGTCCCTTATTCTTTCTTTCGATATCGCCCGAAGCCATTCGGCGCCCTCTTTTATTGCTGAAAGCATCCTGTCTTCCATGTTGAAACCCAGCGTTGTCGCAAAGCGCACGGCTCTTAAAAGCCGTAGAGCGTCTTCGCCGAATCTTTCCTCCGGCTCCCCTACTGTTCTGATGACTTTGGATTTTAAATCTTTTTGGCCGTTGAACAGGTCTGTGATTTTGCCGTCTACGCCGATTGCTATTGCGTTTACTGTAAAATCTCGCCGCGACAAGTCATCTTCAAGTTTGTCGGCGAACTTAACTTCATCGGGGTGGCGTTTGTCGGTGTACTTGCCTTCAATACGGTATGGCGTGACTTCAATGAGCGCAAGCTCCGGTTTTTCTGAATCGGTTTTAATTGCCACTGTGCCGAATGTATTTTCGTAGACATGTTCGGGAAACAACTTTTGTATTTCTTCCGGTTTGGCGTTGGTGGTAATGTCCCAGTCCTTAGGTTCTTTATCCAACAACAAATCACGGACGCATCCGCCCACTGCATAGCCCTGATAACCGGCTTTCTCGAGTTTTTCTATGATATTTTTTACTTCTTTCGGTAATTGCATATCGCGTGTGTCTTTACTGTACCAAGCTCGCACCTATTTTCAAGAGCGATAACTGAATCGCCCCACCACCGCTCGCTCCGCTCG
>Ga0209541_10005439_pt1 | contig 22203 bp, 25 predicted proteins | sample RifCSPlowO2_01_FD_184027 | JGI IMG/M metagenome (GOLD analysis project Ga0209541, IMG submission 184027) | Groundwater microbial communities from Rifle, Colorado - Rifle CSP2_plank lowO2_0.1 (SPAdes) (version 2) | ecosystem: Environmental > Aquatic > Deep subsurface > Groundwater | place...
AAAAATTTGTTAATAATCCTTACATAATAAAAGTCCATGAACTTGAAAAATAAAATATTTTCTTAATGCTGACAACAAACTTTATCAGGGAAGCAAGAGACAACATGGATTTCATAAGGCAGACCTGTGGAGATAATCTTATTTCGCTTGTTGCAATGACTCCATTTACAATATCCTATTTCAAAAGAAGAAGATTTTTCATGAACGTTGATTTTGAAGTTCCTGAAAACATTAAAACAGGATATGCAAAACAAGTCTTTAAAGCAAACAATCCTTTTGTGCATTTAACTGTTCCTTTAAAGCTGGACAAGACAGACTTTAAGATTCTGAATTACATAAAATTAAATGCAGGAGCTTCACTTGAAGATATAGGAAAAGAAGCAGGAATATCTAGCGCAGGCGTTGACTACAAACTTAAAAGATATTTGAGCAAGCATCTGATAACTCATTTTGGAATAGAAATAAATCCTGAAGTTATAGGTTATTTGTCATTTTTATTGTTTTTAAGGATGGGTGGAAAAACAAAGGAAAAAGAGGAATTAATAGAGTATCTAAGAAAAGAAGTAAAGGCAGCTTACCAGTATTATGAATACATAGAACATTGGGAGCTTGTTATTACATTCTGTGTTAAGAACAGGCAAGAAATGGAAAGAATAAAAGAGGATATAACAAATAAGTTTGGCAGATACATTAAAGAGAGTGAACTGCTTTGGTCAAAGAAAAGACACAAAAACGAGCCTTATCCGAATATTGAATTAGTTTATCCCAGGAAGAATTAAACTACATTTTCTACATATGGAAGGCGATCAATAATTGGATGATTTGATGGTTCATTTATAGCTTGATTAACTGCAATAACTCCTTCATAATCTGATAAATTTCTATCTATTTCATCAGTAACAGTTCCTCTATTCATATGACCTAAATAAATTGCTCTTGGAGTGTAAAATCTTGCACAAATTTCATTTTCAAATAATCTTCCAGTTCTAGTAAATCCTAATATACCCTCTGGAGAAACCCCCAATAATCCTACATCTATTAGTTTAGTTTCCCTATTAAGAATCAGATTGTTATAAGCGTGAGTTTCTGGAGAAATTGATAGAGTATCGTGTAATTCTCTTAAATCCACCCCCCTCTTTAATCCTAAAGCGAATTTTCCAGCAAGTATTTCATCTTCTGTCATTTTGTAACCTGAAGTTATTGCGTTTCCATTTCTTCTAACTGCTTCAACATAATTTTTTACTGCGACTCTAGAATCGGACCTTACATTACCACCAATAACTCTGGAGTTTTGAAAAAACGCAGGATAAACGTGAGAATAGGCAGAAACTCCAATTCCCAATAAATCTGTTTCTACAGAGCCTCTTGTTTTTCTAAATCTATCTTCATATTTTTCTCCTAGTACAAACCTATCCCCCTCTTGAACTAAATAACCTGCACTTTCCATAAAATTCCAAATTGTTAAACGAGTAAGTAAACTATCTTGTTCATTAGGTAATCTTGGAGAAATTCTAACATAAGAGGTTTCAGGTCTCAATCTTAAATTGTACCATGTTACATGTTGCGGTCTTAATTCTGCAATTTTAATTAAATCTTGTTTTAATCTATCTAAATTAGTTTTAGATAAAATTGGAAGATCCTGAATCATGTCCACATTTATATTTGGAATTCCAGATTCTAATAAAATTCTAACTGCTCTTGCTTCATCTGTTGTCGTGTGTCCTCTAAATGTTCTAGCTGTATCTCTTAAGGTTTCAAAATCGAAAGATTGTATTCCTATACTTATTCTTGTTATTCCGTATTTTTTTAAAATTACTAATTTTTCTTGTGTATCTCCGGCAATTGTTGCCTTAGGTGAAGTTTCTACACAAATTTCTGAGGAATCTGTGAAAGGCAAAGTGTTTCTTACAAAACTTAAGAGATCTTCTAAACTATCTGTTGATAATGCAAAAGGAGTTCCTCCACCAATATACATAGAGCGTACTTTAGATTCTTGAGATCTTAATTTTACAGCCCAATTTTTAATTTCAGTTTTTAAAGCCTCAAAATAAGATCCCATTCCTTCAGAATCTTTACCTCCAACATTTAGTGTTGTATATGGACAAAATTTACATGGATATTCACAATAAGGAATATGTAAGTATGTATCAACTTGAGGTTGAAATTGTAAGGCATCAAATAATCTATCTCCTCCAATTCTAACTAAGGCATCTAATGGAGGGTAAGTTACTACTGTATGGCTTCCAAGTAGATCATTATGCGTTTTTGAGATTCCTAATTCATGAATTGCTTCTAAAGGTATTGTAGTGAGTTCTTTTTCAGCTCTATCTACAGATTCATCAAATATTGCATCTAAACTCCTTCCTACTATCATTTTACCCTCAAAGTATAATAAATTTATCTATATATAAAACTTAAATTAAAAAATCCTGAAGAAAGCGTAATATATATAAATAATATAAGCTTTCATCAAGTTATGAGAAGATTAGCAGAAGTTATAGGAGAAGAAAGACTCAAAGCAATTAAACTTGATACTAAAGACAGAGAGATAATTAACATACTAACAATAAACAGTAGAACGCCCCTTTCTCAAATAGCTAAATATCTTAAAACAAGTACAGAAGTCGTTAATTATCACTATAATAATTTAATAAAAGAAAAAATAATTACAGATACGTTCACAGTTATTGATCCTAAAGTTTTGGGTATACATCGTTATACCATTTATTTACAATTCCACGCGTTATCGCAAGAAAAAATTAAAACAATTATTCAAGAATTTCTAAAAAACAAGTATATAAATTGGGTTATAGAAACTGGCGGAAAATGGGAATTAATTTTGATGATAGAAACAATTGATGAAAAAAAGTACGATTTAATATTAGAAAGTATAATTTCATCTGTAAAAGATTATCTAAATGATTACATGGTTACAACTGTAAAAGATTTTGTCCATAAGAGCCCGAGATATATAAGGGGTCTCAAAAGAAAAGAAGAGTACAAAAACAAAATAAAATTTCCTTATGACAAAGAAATGAATTTTAGAGGTAAAGAAGAATATGTTCCAGATGAAAAAGATATAAAATTATTAAAATTCTTACATGAAGATTCGCGTTTAGGATTAACAGAATTAGGGCAAAAATTAGGATTATCTAAAGATGCAATTGATTATCGTATTAAAAAATTAATAAAATTAGGAATTATTAAAAGTTTCATTATAAGATTAAACTATCATTTGTTAAATTACCAATATACTACAATAATGATAAAATTTAGAAGTATATCACAAGAAAGGAAAAAAGAATTTCTTAACTATATATACAATGACGAAAGATTTTATGCTTTAATGGAACAAATAGGTGTTTGGGATCTTTCTTTGATGATGTTTTTTCTAAATGCTAAAGATCTTAGAGATTTTATAATGTCTTTAAAAGAAAAATTTAGTGATGTAATTCAAACTCACGAATCTGTAATACATTTTGACCAATATTATTTCACATATCTTTGTGATGGTGTAATTGAAGAATTAATTGAAAGATATAAGAAATAGTTATTTATCCTAAGATAAATTAAATCCAAGTGTCTTAGCAATATTTACTAAAATATTCTTCCTAAAATCCTTGTCTTGTAAAGCAATAATCTCGGCTTCAGTTAACTTTCTTCCTCTGTTTTTTTCTTCTTTAAAAACTATTTCTGAAAGATATCTTGATAGCAGTGATTGCAGATGATGCTCCTTTTCTTCTATTCCGTACGCATTCAAAATACAATGTTCCAATTTTAAAATGTTCATATCTTTATCCTTAGTATTTACTTTTATTTCTAAAATACAAAATTTACACCAAGAACTAAGAAATTCCCAAAAAACTCTTGCTTCATTGTCTCCACCAAAGTTTTTTATGTCACCGTTATTTTTTTCGGTTTCGTAACTAATCTCTTCAAAAGTATAATCACCTTCTTTTAATTCAAATTTTACCAATTCTGTCTTAATAGCAGTAATTAATTCTTCTTTTGTAAAACTATTTTTAGGAAGAAATTTAATAAAGAAATTTGTTGGTTCAAATAACCACAAGTAACTATCAACTAAGCCACTTTTTTCTAATTCAATTATTATTTTTGTTATATAATTCTCTTTTATTTCATTTGTTTTATTGTGGCCTATGGGAGCATAAGGTACCGTGACTTGAATCCAACTATCAAAATAAGTTTTATTATCCATGCTATTTAGGTAATTAAATCGCTTTTAAAGTTTATTAAATATGTTCTAATTATTTCGCAAATACTCAATCGCCTTACCAATAAATTCCTTCATATTTTCACATTCAAAATAAATCTTCTTCAAATATTCAGCTCTTTCCTTGTGTTTTGGATAGGCATAAAATACCCAGTTAGTTAATCTAAATATTTGAGGTAAATTCAAAACAATATAGTTAGTAATTTCCAATAAATCATAATATTTCTGCAATTCTAAGCTATTTTCATTAAAATTCTTTTTGTAAAAGTCTTCAAACATTATGTGCATCATTTCATGTGATATTGCTGCATTTATCTGTCCTGGTCCAGGAACAGGGTTTCCACCAAAGTCTTTTCTTGGTATAGAAAATGTTTTTGTTCCTGGCACAAACCTAAACATTCCAAATAAGCTGATAAAAGCAGTATATTTTCCTGAAGGCCATTTATTCCCATCAAATATTTTTTCAGCTTCAGCAAAAAATTCACTCTTAATTTTATTCCATTTTTTTTCAACTTCTTTTTTATCTTCTAATAGTTTACTTTCTTCTTTTAAGTAATATTCATCAACTTTCAAATTAAAAAATTCTTTTGCTTCTTCAATATTCATATCTTTTATTTTAGTTAATTCTGGATATTCCTTGACAAATCTGTCAAAGTACCAGAACTCATTTGTTTTGAAGGCTTTCTCTATAAAAAAAGCTCCTACTTTATTTTTTTCAAATTCCTTGTCTACTTTAAAAAGTAATTTCGGGAATTTATTTTTTATAAGGACTTTCATCTTTTCCATATTTATTTCCATATCCTTTAACTGGTCCAGACACGCATGAATCAACACAAGGCGGTCCGCCATCCATGCAAAAGTCACATCCGCTTGACATTGCTATTCCTTCTCTAACTTCTCCTTCTAACGGCTTAACAAAATGCCTGAAAAGAGAATGCCCGTCTAGTCCGTCTGTTTCATCTCCAGGAACAAGTTCTTCTATGTTTTTTACTACCATTTTTACCCCCTATGCAGCCAGTAAAATGCCTGAATCTAATCCTCTTGAAATTACATTGATAGCTTCTCTGTCTTCAGCAAGCTTTTGGTCTACAGTAATTCCTCCTTTTGTTTTTACTGCTGAAATAAATCTTGCTACAGGCTCTGAAGCAACAAGATACCTGTTTCTTGCAAACAAGACATAAACATCTCCTTCTTTTCTTGCCTTTAATCCATGCTCTGTTTTAATTCTGGTTCCAGGTTTTAATTCATAAAATTGTTCTTCTGATTCTTCAAGACTTACAGGTCTTACTGAATAAGGATGTTTTGAGTCTAAAGAACCAATCATTCTTTCAGCCTCTGCTCTGCAAGCTCCTCTGCATATTTCAACTAAATCACAAGGCTTGCAACTTTCTGGAACATATTTATCTTCAGACCACTCACCCATTCTTTGCCATACAGCACCCAAGCCTTCATCTAGAATATTTCCGTAAGAATTTGAAATCATTGGGCATGGCTTTACTTCTCCATTAGGTCCTATTTGAATTATTGATCTTCCTGCTGTGCATGTGCTACTTTCTACTAAATATCTTAAGTGAGGATGTGATTCCCAGACTGAACAATAAGGCAAAGGATTTGTTAATCTTACATGCATTCCTGTTTCTTTTCTTACTCTATGCATTTGTTCTAAGTAATCTAATACTTGATCTAAGCTTAATGCATGGTCTAGGTGCATCTGTCCTCCTGAATTTGAGGGAACTGCCTGGCCTGTCTGAAAATTATTCATTCCCAAATCTGCACAGAATAATCCTGTTTGATAAACTTGATTAACATTATGCCTTGAAACTACCATGTTAGCAGAAACTATTACTCCCTGTCTTTGCATTGTTTCTATTCCCCTTAGTGTTCTTTCATGAGAATCTTCTTTTCCCATTATTTTATCATGAACTTTTCTATCATGAGAAGCTATAGAAGTCATTATTCCTACATCTCCATATCCACTTAATCTTACTGCATCATCTTGATTGACTAAAGTAAGATTAGAATTTATTCCAACATGCAGATCATGTCTTTTTAATGCTTCCAAAGCCGCATATAATCTATCTCTAACTGTGAATGGCTCTCCGCCTGTTAAAGTTACAGAAAAAACATCATTTCTTGCTAATTCTTCTGCTATTTCTACAAATCTTTCTGTTGCTGTTTTTTCTTTTTTAACAACTCTTAATGCGACTAATCCATCTCTGTTAGAAAATCTATCTTCATTGTAGCAGTGAGCACATGCTAAGTTGCATGCGAAAGTTAATTCTATTTGTGCATATAATGGTGATCTAAGTCTTGTATGTTTCAATCTTAGTTCCTATCACCTCTAATTCTTTTAAACACTAAACTTGTATATAAACTGTTCTGTTGAGATGTAAAAATCTTAAAATTTTATGGCTATTTTTTTAAGAAATTTATAATGTATCCCATATTTGATTAAAATAATTTCTAAACATATCATACAGTTGATGAGATCTTATTAAATACCCAACTGGTTTATCTGCCCACGCAATAAATGCAACCTTTTCTTTGAAAATACTTATGTCTGAAGGTATTGGAAATTCAGCATATTTAATTTTGAAAATTTCTCTGCCTAAAAATAACTTTTTTAATTCTGTATGTGCAATACCTTTTACTATTAATCCCTTTTCTGCTCTTTTTGTATCAAATTTTCTAAAGAACTTCTGTATTTCTTCATTTCTCTTTTCAAGATATGTTGCGAAAAAATAATATTCTTCTCCTTTTTTTGCATCTTCTATGAGTCTATTAAGCATTGCTATAATACCTTTTTCACCTTCAAATATTTCTGCTTCTTGTTTTTCTTTTGCAAATTTCTGTTTAATCTCTAGTTCTGGCAATATCTCTAGTACTTTCTTTTTCTTGTCTTCTATAAAATCAATCAGTTGTTTTGGTGGCACTGCTTGATAAAATTTTATCTGTCTTTTCTTAATGTATGAAACAAGGCCTTTGTCAATAAGACTATTCATAGAATTGTGGACTGCTGAGCTAGCCATGCCAGACTTTTCTATTACTTTTCCTACCTTTGTTGCTCCAAGCTCTAGAAGGGTTAGATAAACTTTAATCTCACCTTTGCTTAATCCTAATCCTTCTAAAATTGATGTATTCATACAATTTACTAGTTTTTCTTGTTTTTAAATCTTTCTAATAACTCTCCTTTTTTAGAGAGTTAATATTTATATATAACATAATATAACCATCATACAGTGATGAAAATGAGCTTAATCAAAAAAATCAAAACAATGATTATGGGGGTAGGGCTAGCAAGTGTAATAGCAGTAAATGCTAGAGCAGATCCTAAATTACAATTAGAAGCTTTAGGAGAATTTCCTACAACAAACCAAGCAATAGTAAGAGCTAGGGCATTAAGTGATTTACCCGGAGACATTCATGCATTTGGGTTTGTAGATTTTTATGGGAGAACCAGTGATGCTTTTTATTCAGAAGCAAATTTAGGCAGAAAAATCTACAGAGGACTAGGTGCTAAACTAGAATGGAATGGCGGAACAGGAATGGATGATGTTTTTAGAGCAGGCCCAAATTTTGTTCCGAGATTACATGATAGATTATTTTTAGATTTAAAACTATACCCACTTACTATAAGAAGTGATGGAAAGGTTCAACCAACAGGACAATTTAGTTTATTTGGCAGACTTGATTTGCCTAAAGATTCTTATGTAGAAAATTGGACTGATGTTAATATTAACTATGGGAGAAGTACAGATAGAAGAATTAATATTCAATCAGAAACTACTGTAGGAAAGAAAGTAGTTGGTAATTTATCAGTTGAGGCACAGGCAGCTTATAATGTAAATGCTCCTGACGAAGTGCAAGGAAGAGCAGGAATTAGATATGAATTTTAGGATTGGCATATGAATCATAAATAAAAAATATTTTTTCATTCATTTTCAAAAAGGTAAATATCTAACTTTCCTTGTTTCATAAAACATGAAAGTTTAATTTTGATTAAGTTTTTAAAATTCAATCTGATATAACTTGGATACACAATCTTTCCAAACCATTTAAACTTGTAATTTCTTGTCTTTTTGAGTAATTGATTTCATTTTTTGCTTATATTCCATAATGTCCCAAAATATTCCCTGAATGAAGCTGTTATATCTTTATTGTCTATTACTATAACAAAGGGGGTTTCGCTTGTGTTTGAATGCAAAACTGTTTTGTCATCATAGATTTGTATTACTGTTGGGCTATGAATGTTTTTAGGCAAGTATCTAACTTCTGTTAATTCTAATTTTTCTAGTTCTTTTCCCCTTTTCTTTCCTGTTTCGTTATTTATCATTAATGCTCTTGTTTTTATTCCTTCTCTAGCTCTTCTCTTTTGGAATAGCTGTAAGTATTCCGGCATTATAGTTATTGTCTTCCCTGATGATCCTATAACTAGCCATTCTTTTACACCGCTAGATATTATATTTTCAAATACTGTTTTCAAACCTTCTTTTCCTTTGTATATTTTAACTTCCAACTTGCTTGTAAATTTTGACATTTCTAGAAGGTGTGGCATTATTTCTTTTATTTTATCTTCTCTTCCTTTTTCTATCTCTAGAAGCCTTTGAGGATTAGTAGCTTCAAAATATTTCTTTTTGCCTTTTATTGCAAAACTTGCTAAACCTTTTTCTATTAGTCTATCTAATAAATCATAAACTACAGCCCTATGCAATCCTGTCTTCTGCATTAGCTGAGTTGCAGATGATGAGCCAATTTCTATTAATGATAGATATAGCTCTGCTTCTCTCTTTGTCAGCCCTATTTCCTCTAGTGTTTCTGTCTGCATATATTTAGGATATTGTTGTCCTATTTAAATTTGTCGTAATATACATTATTATAAATATTTATATCTAGTTATCATTTTCGAGTGGTATGAAATATGTACAAGAACCAAAACCAGTAGAATATGATCCATTAACAATTGCTTTGCTAGAAGCACAAGGTAAAGACTGGATGAGTCCTGTTTCATTTAGGGTAAGCTCTGCTTCACATGAAAAGACAGTTTCTCTGCTTAATCAGAACACAACAGCTAAGCCCATGGAATACTACCATTTATTGCCTAGCGAGTTATGGGGGTGCGCCAGAGTCTTGTCAAATTACTTTGGTAGATTAAATGAAGTAGCAGTATCAAAGACAAGATGGGAATTAAGTGGCTCACCATTTCCAGATGAACAATTGCATGCTATTTCAAGAGTATCAAAAATAGAAAGGAGAAAAGGATTATCTTATGCCACAATTGAGACAGTAACTTATTCACACAGTGGCAGAACTACAATAGATCATATGAAACAATTAGACGAACTTTTATTACTGCATGAAGCGCCAGAAGGCTTCTACAAAGAAAGAGAAGTTGAGGATAACACAGAAGCAGATATGGAAGTTCTTAGAACAGTATACTTTAGATACAATTGGAATAAAGAAATATGGAAAAATAATGTTCATACTGATGATTATGCTAGAAGATTTGGTTACAAAAGAGGATTACCTGAGTTTATTATGTATATTGACTGGGTATTTGATGCTTTTATAAGAAAAACAAGCATGTATGCTGGCGGTTTTACAATTGATGTTCCATTAATATTACCGATCTATACAGAGGATAAAGTTACAGTAAAGGTTAAAGAAGATAGTAAAAGTCATGAGATAAGATTTGTTAAGGGAAATGTATTAAGATTGAAAGGAAATATAAGTCCAATTGTTAAGTTTGTTTAACATTTGAAGAAGTTTATATTAGATTAACTTAAAAACGAGGTACTCTTGGTAGTCTTTCATCGCCTTCTATTTTATAAAATTGCACTGCAAAAATATTTAGAGGGTATTCACTCCCTGTAGCACTAATTGAAGTTCCATCATAACAACAATAGCCATTAGCTCGAACATCTTCTGCTTTTTCTCTAAGTCTAAAATTATGGGGTTGTCGCCTTGAATCAATTTTCTATTTGTTCTAGTTTTCGTTCTAAATCGTTCTTTCTCTTTATTTCTCTTTCTAGTAATGAGGTCAAATGTATTTTATATTCTTCTTTAAGTGTTTGATAGAATAATTCTGAAGGATTACGTCTGCGATATAATTCTTCAGAAATTTTTAATCCAACAATGCCTAAAAATGTATGTGGCATTTCATTTTGTTGCTCTTTTCTATGAAAGAAGTTTGAACCATGACGAATTTCAGCAGTTAATTCAATAACAGGTTCTACTTCTCCTTCTGGTTTTTTTATTTCTTCCAAAGTATAACCTAAGCCAAATATTGGTCCATCTGAGTCTCGACCACTACTGAAACCATAAGCAAATGCGCGAGTATAAGTCCTTGTTGGAATAAATAATCTTCCTGATAGTTGAAAATTCAACAATACAACATCATCTTTTGTTAAAGCATATACTTCTGGAAGTGTTACCCAACGGTCTTGTTCTACTCTATCATGCCATTCTCCCCTTTCAGCATTATGAAGACGAAGATAAGTAAATGTGAGAGGATACTTTCCTGCAAAATCCCTATTTAAGCCAATTTGTCTTTTTTCTTTTGTTTCTGCTCTATATAATAATTCTTCTAAAATCTCAATACTACCTTTACAGTCTAGTACATTCTCTATAGCATCATAAAACGATTGAATCATTTTCTCGTCCCCATATTGTAATTCTCATGAAATCTATAAGTTACAATTTTGTTTTTATACTTTAATAGTGATTATTTATAGTGATATATAAAACTTTAGCTTTATTATTTTTGTAAAATAGTAATATTTATATATATTATGAGTATTACACAAAAACAAGATGGACAAAATAGACTTAAAGTTACTTACAGTATTAGAGCAAGATGCCCGTCAAACTCTTTCTCAAATAGCCAAAAATCTCAAAACATCACAACAGGTCATAAGTTACAGGCTTAAAGTACTTGAAAAAATAAACATTATAAGGGGTTATTACACGATAATTAATATAACAAAGCTAGGTTATACTAATTACAGAGTAATGCTTAGATTATCTAATATTAATAGTATAAAACACAGAGAGGTTATCCAATATCTAATTAGCCATCCCAATACACTATGGATTGTAGATTGCGGGGGAAGATGGGATTTACTTGTTAATTTTACAGCAAGAAATGCCATCCATTTTAATAATATCTTGCGAGAATTCAAAGATAAATTTCCAGAACAAATACAAAATTATGACATTCTTACAACTATAGAAGTTATTTATTTTGGAAGAGACTATTTCATAAAAACTAATAGAGAAATTAAAGCTTTGCCTTATTTTGGCAGAGAAGAAGAAATAAAAATACCAGATAAAAAAAATTTACAGATATTAAGTTTTTTGTCTGAAAATGCAAGAATGGGCTCTGTAGAGCTATCAAAAAAATTGAATATTAGCCCGAATACAGTAATGCTTAGAATAAAAGATATGAAAAAATCAGGTCTTATTCAAGGATTCAAACCATTAATACATTTAGAAAACACACAATATAGTGGATATAAAGCAGCAATTAAATTTCAAAATATAACAGAAGATAAAGAAAAACAAATAATAAACTACCTTAAAACTAATGTAAATATAGTAGCTATAATAAAGCTAGTTGGTATATGGGATTTTGAAATAGAATTTGAAGTAGAGAACAAAGAGAAGATGTTAGAATTAACAAGGAGTTTTAGAGATTATTTTAAGGATATTATTAAAGAGTTTGAAGTAATACCTCTCTTTCATGAATATAAATATAATTTCTTTCCTAGAAGTTTATTATAAGAAGCATAAAATTTTTGTTTACATAATGTATAAATTTTAGTATTGAAATTTAGCTTTGTTAAAATTTAATATCTCATAGAAAAGTATTTATACTAAAGCCGATTATTATCGGCAATATGTGGGTTGCCAAATTCAAGTTAAGAGATGATGAAGATATTTATAGTCCATTGTGCCAAAGATATAATATAGAATTTTTTGCTGTTCCATATACAAATTTTATTAAAATAAGTAAAATTAACTTACTTGTCGGCGGTATTATTTCTGGTTCTGAAGAAAATAAAAATGGTTTTATTGAAGAAGTGAAGAAAGATAAAAGAATAAAAAATATAGAAAGGTATCATGACTATATTTTTATTCATGCTCAGCATCCAATATCTAGAGAGAGCAGAGCAGAAATAAGAATTTTTTATAATCCGCAGTTTTTAAGGGTTAAACCTGTTCACGTTGCCAGTGACGGTTGGGAGCATTGGGAAGTAGCCTGTTTAGATAGAAACGAATTAAATAAACTTGTTAGGGCAGCAGTAAAATATTATCATGGAGAATTGTTTTCTATGAAAAATGAAAAAATAAAACAAGTTTCTAGTTTGGAGATGACTTTCGATTTAACAGAAAAGCAACTCGAAACTCTTAAAATCGCATTCAAGGAAGGATATTACACATACCCAAGAAAGTTAACCATCCCCAAACTAGCTAAGTCTATAGGAAAATCCTATTCTACATTTCAAGAGCACTTAAGAAAGGCAGAAAATAAGCTTATTGGATATTTCTTAAAATACCGATAATTATCGGCTTAAATTAAATATATTCTTGACTGCTATCTTTGAGTGATTAAAATGAATAGACTAGAACTTATAACTAAAAGTAGCGAACTTGCAGGAAAGAGAATATTAATAGTCGGTTGTGGTTATAAACCATTAAGACATATCTTCTATGATATTATAACTGCTGAGCCTAGCCATGATTCTATTCTTGTTTATGATCAAGAAATGAAACTGAATATAGGCACTGCAACAGCTGGAGTTCTTGTACTTGCCGGAGCAGATGTTCATATGGTCTCGACATCATCAGAAAAACTTAGAAACATTAAAGGAAGTATAGATAACCTAGTCGGCAATGAAGCTCAAACAACTTTTTCTGTAGTTGATCTCTCGAATGAAGAGAGTATTGATAGACTTGCAAAAGATTTGCCTCATGATAAAGAAGTTTATTGGGTTCAAGCTTTAGGTCTTAGCGGGGATGCTTACAAAGTAAAAAATGATAATCCATACCTGCCAATCGAGGAAATTGATCCAAAACTTATGGAAGCAGAATTATCAGTGCTTACAACAACACAAAAAATAATGAAAGCAATGTTGCCAAGATTTAAACAACAGAGAGAAACAAGAATAGCAATAATTACATCAATGAGTGCTGTTAGGGGTTATTCGCTCGGAGGGACTCATTGCGCTGCAAAAGCTGCAATAGACAGATATGCAAACTCTGCAATGTTAGCATTTTACAGACAACCACACAATATTTTTATTACAACAGTCAGACCGGGTGGTGTGGATACAGGAATGTATGACAATCAAGAAGTGCAAAAAGCAATCAGTAATGTGTCTGATGAATACAAAGGTCAATATAGAACCAAACAAACTTATATGCCTCCTACAACTATAGGACAAGCAATAAAATTAGTATTTACTGCTTCAGCGCATATACCATCAATGAATATTGTAGCAAAGGGCCAATTTCCAAATGAGGGATCTTAAATATTCTGTGTAGTCTATTGTGTAGTCTAATTTGACTTTTTAAGCCTTATAAATTAAGAATTTGGCACTTGTGTAGTCTGATTTTTGTCCGAAAGTATACTTTGTGCAGGGCTAAATTTAGACTTCACAAAATCAGAAATGTTTAACCTAAACAATAATGGGATATTAAATCTTTTATAGCTGTTTTCAACATAAGTAGTTGGAAGAAAAATATAACATCTATCTCCGTATTTTTTCTTTAATTTAGAGAACTTCTCATCAAGATATTTCTTTTTGCTGTCAAACTTAGACTTAAAACCGGTTTCAACTTCAATTGCTATTTCTTCTCCTTTTTTATTAATGAATAGAATATCTGGTTTTTCAGTCCTGTATTTAGAAACATTATCTGTGTATTTTTTAATCTCTTGATATATCATATTAACACAATAAGTGTGCAATGTACTCTCGGGATGTCTTATTTTAACAAAATACTCTTTTTGTCTTCCTTTCTCTAAACCATGATAATTGCCCCTTTCATATCCATGATTTACTAAAAAGTTGCATTGTTCAATGTTCAAGCCTTCAGCTAAATAAACATCTCTTTCAATATCAAGATTAATATTAATGTCTTCATGCTCTTTTGTTTTGCCTTTTTTCTTTTCTCCTTGGGCAACCATCTCATCTGGATTTGTTGTAATCAATTCATGCTCTTTTTCAGATGCAATTACTTCCAATTCCTGGTGTTCATTCTCAAGAATTAGTATTCCTTTCCCTTTCTCCGCAGAAATCAGATAATCCTTTTCAGAATTGCTCAAGTTAAATGTTTTTACAACTCCGCTTATTACAGCAGGTTTTTGCCTTAATAAAAATGTGTAAGATGTATTTGCAAGAACCGCATGTCCTGCCTTTGAAGCGACAAGATCAGCTACATCCTGAGTTATCATAAGTAAACCCAAGTTAAACTTTCTACAAGTTTTAACAATTTCAAATACATAAGAGCTTTCTTCTGCTGTCTGAAGCATTGCCCATGCTTCGTCTATAACCAATATTTTTCTTTTTAAAGAGTCTTTCATCCTCATGTAAACATAATCTAAAACTAAATACATAACAACAGGCTTAACCTGCTTCGGCATATTTCCAATATTGAAGCATACAAAGTTTTTGCTAAAATCTATATTAGTGTCTTTATTCAAGAAAGAAAATACTCCGCTTTCTGTATACATTCTTAATCTGTTTAATAATGCCCTGTAAGTTACTTTTTCCTGCTGGGCACATTTATTTTCTAAGGCATTTAGTGTATTATGCAAATCTTCCATCTTTGGAGGAGTTTTAGCCTGCCATGAATCTCTGTTTATTCCTTTTTTTGCATAAGTTAAGTCTACTGCCATATCTAATATTGATTTTTGTATTTCTGTTAAATCTCCAAACATTATGCGGAACAAGTCCATTAAAGATAATCTCTTTTCTAAATATTCATGTCCCATTAAGTCTAGGGGATTTATTATTGTGTCAGAATTTTTTGATATTGTTATTGTTTCTCCCTTATAATGTTCTGTAATAGACAAATATTCTCCCTGCGGATCAATTATTATAATGTCAGAGCCGTTAAGAAACATTCTTGAAATTAATAATTTAGTAAAATAACTTTTTCCTGCTCCGGAAGTTGCAAGTATTATTCCGTTGGCATTTGTTAATTTAAAAATATCCTTGATATAAGGTATTTTATTTTTATTCAACCCCAAGAGTATACCTTCATTCTCTATGTCAAGAAACGGTGAAGAAAACGGAAAGAAAGCACTTAATCCTGAAGTATGAATATTTCTTTTTATCTTTAAAGTATCTTTTCCCAGTGGAAGCATTGACTTGTAAGAATCTACCATCTGGAATACAGGAATTTTTGATTGAATCATTAAACCATCAAGGTCAGATTTTACTTTTTTGGCAAGCAGTGAAGCTTCCTTTTTTGCTTTTTCTTCTTCATTGTTTTTTATGTTTGCCTTGCACATTATATACAAAGAAACATCAAACAGCTTCTGTTTTCCTTTCTGAAGGTCTTCGAGAACAGCTTTTGTTGACTTAAATTTTATCTCCAATGAAGGATTTAGTATTCCCTTTTTTGAATCTGCGTACAGGTCAGCCTGCTGTTTCTGCAGATCCCTGTTTAACTGTATCATTGTGTCTTCTATCTGGTAAGGCTGTATGTGTATAGAAATGTCATAATTGTCTCCTGAAGATATTATCTTGTCAAGAAAACCCTCTTCAACTGAATGAGGATATCCTGTAACAGAAAGAAGCTTGCAGAATTTGTCATCAACTTTAAACAGATCATGATGGAATGTAACTTTCTGCGGTGCAAGAAGAAAATGTGTATAGTTTTCTACAGTCTGGTTTTCCTTAAGCTCTTTTTTCTGCTTTGAAGCAACATAATCATAAAAATAATCCAATAACTCTTTTTCTTTTAGCCTATTTACTTTCAGTCCCAAAGATTTTAGCTTGTCTTCGCATACTTTAGCCTGTAACTCAAGCGAGTCTTTCTCGTTTATTACTATGTAGAACTTCCTGTTCTTGATTCCGTTGTCAGTTATTGATTTTTCAATGAACTCCTTATAAGAATTGTAAAGCTCTTCGTATTTTTCTGTTTTGGCTTTTAAGCATTTGAAATGTTCATCAAGCGAGATTATATTGCTTGATATGTGTATTTGTATTGGGAAGTCAAGTGAATTAAGGAACTTTTGAAATCCTGAAATTATGCTCTGCTTTTCTTCTTCTGACTTAATCATGAAGTTCAAGGGTATAACTTCAAGTATTGCCAGTTTTGTTTTTGAAGTATAAACAGTATCTTTCTCAACTTTCTTTATGTCAACTATTTCTTTAAGTTTTTCATTGTTCACATCAATGCTCTGGTTTCTTATATACTTCCACAAATTAACGATTCTGTTTTTTCCGTCAAAGAACATAAAGAAAGCAGCAATCAAAACAACAAATATTGATAATGCTCCGCCAATTTCTATTGATAGACCAGATTTTAGTATAAGAAATATAATAAAGAAGGCAGGAAAAGCATAGCCTAACTGTGAGAAAGTCAGGCCAAATATTATTTTTTCCTTATGATGCAGTTGGGGTGGTATGTCATAACTCATTTTAAACCGCCATTGCAACATATTTTACTGCACTATTAATGCTATCACCAACACTTTCTGTTGCCTTTCCAAACACTAATTTAATTGTTTTCCAAAGAGTATAATTAACAATTGAGAAGCAGGCAATCATAATCAGAATCTTTATGCTTGCAAATATTGGTGCTTCTATAAGCATTGAACATGCAAGAATTATCAGCAGATCAAAGAACGTTACAAAAATAAAAACACCCAATAAGTGTATGATAAATTTCCCATAGCTTCTCAATGGCGGGATAAAATAACAGAAGATTCCTATTGGAAATAATATAACACCCAGACTCACAATAATATATCTCATTACTAACAATAAAACTGTAAGAAACAAAATTATAACATACGCTATAGAAAATAAAAATTCAAGACCAACATTAACTATGTTGTCAACTGTTATCAAAAAAAATTCAGGCTCGATTAAAGTTAATACTGCATTGCTCAAGATTGAATTCAGGTTTAATATTAAGCCATAGATATAAAATGATCCCTGTATCAAAATAATCATAATAAATGTATCTTTTATAACTTCTTTTGCCTGTGTTCTTCTTATTGGATTTGAACTTGAAGTTATGAAAATAAATCCTGCATAAAGAAAAAGAAAAACATAGAAGAATGACAAGATATATCTTATGACTGACCAGACTCCATGAAAGATATCAATAGAAATATCAGCAGTCAATAATAATTGTATGAATCCAAGCAATGGAATTAACGGCGCATTAATGAGAACAAGAAAATAATCATATATCTTTTCAGGAAGGCATGAAGCCAAATTTGTTAATCCGCAGTCTTCTTCTTCTGGCGGTGCTTCGCCTTCAGCAAAAGCAACAGGAGTTAAAATAATCAGCAATAATATTAGGACAAAAACAAGTTTTCTTAATTGGCTTCTTGCTACTCTGTAGCAGATATAAACTACCAAAAGAAAAATTAGCACATAAATAACTAAATCTAAATCTACGTTTTTTTCTTCAAGTTTCTTTAAATCACCTAATTCTTCCCCATGAGGAGTTAAGTCGCATTCAGAGCTGAAGTTATGGAAGTGATTGTAGCTCCATATCTCACAATTATCAGTATTTTTTACAAAAATAGTGTTATTGCTTAGGTAAATATTCCTGTGGTTTATATGGGAGAAATTTTTAGCTTCAAAATAAGCAAAATAATAAGGCTTCTTATCGAACACCAGATTATAAGCATAATTTTGATAATTCAAGTAAGAACTGTTAAACTTTAATGAAGCAAATGCATAATTTTCAGCTTCAAATCTTGCTTCTGTTATGTTGCTGTAGAGAACTTTGAATAATTCTATTTTTTAATTGGGCTTCAAACTTGAAGCCTTGGATAAGAACCAAATGTTCTTATAAACTCCTTAATTAATTATATTTTCTTGTTTATTTGTTAGAGCTCACGCTACAAGATTTTTCAGCAGAAATTTTAACCTATGTAAGTTGTAAACTATGCATACAAATGTTTGTTGTATATATACTCTTGTTAATGTTGTTAGTTTTGTATGCCCTGCTTTTAAGCTTCTTGTCATTGTTCCATATGGATGTTCTCCTCTACATCTTAATCTGCTGATTCTTTTATTTCTAAGAATTTCATGTGGTTCTAATTTTCCCCTTTTCATTGTTGCATCTCCTTTTGCCCTTGTTCCCATCCCTGAATATCCCCTATCTCTATAAATTACTTCACCATTTTCTGCTAAATCAACTCTTCCATCATGGGTTTTTGCTGTGCTTAAACCCATACATGTTATTAGCTTGGTTTTCAAATCAACTTTTGTATGCATCTTGTAACCAAAAATATTTTTCTTTCCTTTTTTAGTCCAACTGCCATCTGCATTTCTGCTTGTCTTTGCTTCCCTTCCTCTTCCCGTCATTCCAGAATGTTTTTTTCCTGGATCAGCTGTGATAAATTTTGCGTCTTGTATAACTCCCTTTTCAATTGTTATTCCATGGTTTATCATTTGTCTTTGGAGCTCGCTCCAAATGTCTTCTATTAAATTTCCTTCTGTTAATTCTTCCCTGAACCTCCAGATTGTTGAATAATCAGGAATGCTTTCTGGAAAATTTAAGAACTGCTGAAAACTAAAGCGATCATGAATTTGATATTCCAGTTCTTCATCACTTAAGTTATAACATGATTGTAAAAATAATATTTTTATCATTAATATCTTTTCATATTCTGGTCTTCCAACAAAGCTACTTCTTGTTGGAAAATATTTTAAGAATTTTCTCCAGTTTAATAATTTATTAAATTCCTCAAGATTATTTCTTAACTTTTTAACCTTCTCAAATTTTGTTTGCAAAGCAAAATCAATTAAATCATTCATAAAAACCACCTCTAATAACAGGTAAGTTAAACTTGTTTATATTTTTATCGACGGTAAAGTATAATATTCAAGAGGAGATCATAAGAACCATAGGTTCTTATTCAGATTAAGCCAATGGCTTAATCCAAGTTATTTAGTTTAATTTTGCAAACTTCTCTATAATGTAAATTCTGTTCTTCTAATAATCCATTAACATATAATTCAAGATTTACTAAATTAGTCTGATTTAAATTTTTTAAGTTTTCAGTTATTCTTTTTCTAATAATTTTATTTTTCAATTCAGCATCTTCATGTATATTTGGAGGATATGAAAATAATGGAGTAAGAATTTTTTAATTCTTTTATTAGTTCATTTTCATTTGAAATCTTAAGTTCATATAAAAATATTGATAATCTATTGAGCTGCAAAACTGTATTTTTGGGTTTAGTATAAGTGCCATATACCAGTCCTTCCTTCCAACAGTGAACATTTTGCCTTACTTGGCCTTCAGTAATTTCATATATTCTGCTAAGGTCATTATATAGTTCTCTGCGCTCACTTCTGCTTAAGGTCTCGAATTTTTCTTGAATCGTTTTTACAAGCAATTCTAGTCTTCCCATACTTAATTTAATATCAGAAAAAATTTATAAAGCTATAATCTTACTCTTCTTACTCTTCTTCCAGCGCTTTTAGTCTGCCAATTGTATTTTCTTAATTTAGCAGTTGCTCCATAACCACATGAAGCACATTTTTTATTTCTAACATGATAAGAACGTTTACCGCATCTTCTGCATCTCTGAACAAGACGTCTCTTTCCAGATTTTCTACCCATAGAGGGTGTACCTTTTGTCATTTAGAACACCTAAGCTGTTGAAATAAAGATTATTGTATCTCCCCTTATGAAGGTCACACCTAATTTTCTTGTAGTTTCGCCACTAACTTTTTCTTCACAGTCTGTAAGAACCATGTTAACATGTTGATCGAATGATTTTAATTTTCCTATTAATTGCTTTCCACTTTTAAGTTCTACAATTATGCCTTTTCCTTTTGAATCATTTAATGTATCGAATGGCCTTAGTTCCATAGTTTAAAGTGGCTTTTGACTTAATATATAAAACTTCCGTTATCTGAATTTAAGATTATTTTGCATTAAGTCAGACGGTAAAATCTATAAAAATATTAAATTGCTGTAATAATGAAATAATGATTTTCATTTTCTAATATATGTAATAAAAATATATAGCCTTCAATCAAAGATTAATTTATGTGGATTTTAATTATTATAGAATTTGTAATATTCTCTTTTATTGGTTGCTTAATTGATTCTCTACATAAATCTATAATGCAACAAAAACTGATTTTATCTGGAGCAATTATTAAATTAATTTGTCCTGTTTATGGGATTGGTGCTTTGTTTTTAATTTTAAATTTTAAATTGTTAAGTAAGTATAAAAATTGGATACAGATAATCATTGGTTTTATTGGATTAATTTTAATCGAACTTATTTCTGGATTGATATTAGAATATATATTTAGAATTAAATTATGGGATTATTCTAATAATTTTATGAATTTTTATGGCTGGATTGATTTGCAGCATACAGTATATTGGTCTATAGTAACATTAATTTTTAAGAAATTTATTTATCCTATGCATTTAAAATCTGAAGGCTTTTTTAAAGCAAAAGTATTATAAATATTATCTAAATCACAGCTATATGGAAAAACACATAAATTGTTCATCATGCAATATGAGTATTACTAATTTAGTTGGTTCTGTGAGATTTAAATGTCCGAAATGCGGCAAACAAGAGTTAGTCAGGTGTGCACATTGCAGGAAAATAGCAGCCCAATATGCTTGCCCAGAATGCGAATATGTTGGTCCTTAAAAAATGGCAAAGATGTTTATAACTTTAAAAATAATGCCAGAATCACCTGATGCAGATTTTGTTGCTTTAAGAAATGAGATTAAAAAAATTGCAGAAAAACATTCTGGAGAATTATTAGACAGGGATTCTTATGAACCAGTTGCATTTGGATTAAAAGCTTTAAAAGTGATTATTTATATTGACGAATCTAAAGGCTCAGAAGAAATTTCTGAAGAAGTTGGAGCTTTGGAAGGTGTTTCCAGTTCAAGTGTAATAGATATGAGGAGGGCTGTTGGGTAAATATATTTCTTATCATATAAATATTATTCAATTTTTAAGTTATATGATCATGATATTAAATTATAACTCAATGTCTTACAAATTTTATAAAACCTTAAATTATTTTTATAATTCTTAACTTAGAAATCTTATTAAATAATAGAAATACTAAATTCTTAATGAAGACTTTACTGATTTTTTTAATAATCTGGATAGCAATGATTGCTCATGCATTTTGGGAATCATCTGTTGAAGGAAGAAATGCCTGGGATAAGAATAAATATGGATGGAAATGGAGATTAGCTAAAAATTTATCATTAACAAGATATCATTTCTGGTTATTTGTTGTATACCTTCCTTTGATATTAATTATTCTTCCATTAATTGTGGCTGGTTTTAGTCTAAAACTTTTTGGAATATTGCTTTCAGCTTATTTTTCAGGAATGGTAATAGAGGACTTTTTCTGGTTTTTAGTAAATACAGAAATTCCATTTAAAGAGTCATGGAATCCTAAATTTGCTTCATATTATCCATGGATTATAATCGGCAAGTTTAGAATTCCGTTGTTTTATGTTCTGGGATCTGGATTAGCAATTTTATTCTGGTTTGTTTTTGTTTAATTTTTATCTGACCTTGCATATCAAAAGACTTAAAATCTTGTTTATTTTTAATTATCCGTGGCAAATTTAACAAAAGAACAAATGCAGGAAATTCAGGAATATATTAATACACTTCCAGAAACAGAAAGAGAATCAAAATTAAAAGAGATTATGTCACAATTTGAACAACCACAGCAATGCCCTTTTTGTTTAATGTCAGAAAATAAAATTCCAA